>Ga0302153_10000404_pt1 | contig 23708 bp, 17 predicted proteins | sample I_Bog_N2_2_FD_192429 | JGI IMG/M metagenome (GOLD analysis project Ga0302153, IMG submission 192429) | Peat permafrost microbial communities from Stordalen Mire near Abisko, Sweden - I_Bog_N2_2 | ecosystem: Environmental > Terrestrial > Soil > Wetlands > Peat | place: Sweden: Abisko, Stordalen... | reverse complement strand
GCCGGCTGCGGTGCACGAGACGCTTGCGGCCTTTGAAGCGGGTCTGGACAGCAGCGATATCGGGATTGCTCCGTCGCAGATTTACGCCTATGCCGCGCTGAGCGAGGGAGTTCCGTTTGCCAATGGCGCGCCGAATCTGACGGTGGATGCGCCGGCCCTGCTGGAGCTGTCGAAGAAGAACTCGGCCCCGGTTTGCGGCAAGGACTTCAAGACTGGGCAGACGTTTATGAAGACGGTGCTGGCACCGGCCTTCAAGGCGCGCATGCTGGGAGTCTCGGGGTGGTTTTCGACGAACATCCTGGGCAACCGGGACGGGGAAGTGCTGGACGATCCGGAGTCTTTCAAGACGAAGGAAGAGTCGAAGCTGGGCTCGCTGGAGTACATCTTCCAGCCTGAGCTTTACCCGGACCTGTACAAGGACTTGTACCACAAGATCCGGATCAACTATTACCCGCCGCGGGGCGACGACAAGGAAGCGTGGGACAACATCGACATCTTCGGATGGTTGGGTTACCCGATGCAGCTGAAGGTGAATTTTCTGTGCCGCGACTCGATTCTGGCGGCTCCAATTGCGCTTGACCTGGTGCTGTTCCTGGACCTGGCCAAGCGGACGCCGAGCCTGAAGTCGATTGGCATTCAGGAGTGGCTGAGCTTCTACCTGAAGGCACCGCAGACCGCTCCGGGGCTGTATCCGGAGCACGATCTGTTCATCCAGTCAATGAAACTGAAGAACACCCTGCGCCACATCATGGGCCAGGACCTGATCACGCACCTGGGCCTGGAGTACTACGACTAGGGGACTGGCCGTCCAGGCGGACAGCTCGCTTCGCTCGGTAGAAGCAAAAGCCTCATCCGTGGTGGATGGGGCTTTTGCATGTCTGAGGTCCTTTTTGCGCAGGCTACTTCTTGTGCCAAGCTACGCCCGGCCGGGCTACGGCATACATCTGGGCGGTGATTTCGTCGAAGAGGCCATTCGGGTCGTCGCCCACATTGTAGAGGTCAAAATGGGTGCGGTTGGGGATGTAGGTGAAGTGGCCATCGGCGTTCAGTTTAGCCAGCACGGCATCGAACTTGTGGGCAGCGCCATCGAGGTAGAACGTGTCTGCCGTGCCCACGTAGAGGTGGATGCGCCCCTTGAGCTGGGTTTTCTTTTCAGCCCAGGGCGTTTCGACGATATGAGCCAGGTCGTAATGGTCGCGCCAGTAGGCGACTACGGCGGGGTCCACGGTGCCGGTCTGGCGGTCAAACATGGGCAGCGGCGCGCCGTCAGGGCCCTTGGGCGAGAAGGCCCAGTCGAATGAGGTCATCTGGCCGCCGTAGGGGCCGAGGACCGCTTCCTCCCGGGAGAACACTTCGGCCGTGCCCAGGACCTTGTCGTGATCCCGGATGAGGGGAGTCGGCTTGCCATCGGCTCCGTGGTAGATATTGGCGTTGACCGCGTAGAGGTCGGTTCCGGTGAAGTCGTGGAAGTCGCTGGGGTCGGGCGAGGTGGACCATGTTCCGCCAAAGACGTCGGGATAGTTGACTTCCAGCTGCAGGGTAGCCCAGCCGCCGCTGGAGTGGCCATTGAGGAAGCGGCCGTTGGCGCGGGCGTCCATTTTGTACTTGTGCTCGAGCCAGGGGATGAACTCGCGGGTGAGGGCCGAGCCCCAGGGGCCATTGTTGATCGAGTCGGCGAACTCGTGTGTTCCCTGAGGGATGGACTCGTCGAGCATAACCCAGATCATGGGCGGGATTTTGCCGGCAACGGTGCGCTGGTGGGCGACGGTGATGCCTTCATAGAGTGCGTATTCGAGATTTCCGCCGAAGCCATGCGTCCAGTAGACGGCGGGATAGGTTTTTGGCGCATGTTCGTTGTATCCGGGGGGCAGAATGACCCAGGCGCGGATGTTTGTCGGGCGCCCCCAGAAGCGGGTGAGGGACGGGCTCTCAAACTCCTCCAGGCGGGCGACGTCCGGGGTTGCCGCAGCCTGAATTTTGGCAATCGCAGCGGCGCGGACGGGGCTCTCTGCGGGGTGGTGGTCGAGGGTCAGCGTGGGTTCGTCGCCGCTGTCTGGAGTCCAGTTGGTCAGCGCTATGACAGGGCTTTCCCATTCGCTGAGGGCACGGCCGCCGTATGGGTAGCTGTGATCTGGATCGAGGACGGCCTGGATCTGATAGGTGCCGGGAGCGATGGCTGAGAATCCGTGCGGGAAAGCTGTTGCGTCCGTGTCGACTTCGACGGAGGCTCCGGGCTGCAGGTCGTGAATCTCGCGCGCGGCAATCCAGGTGTCAGAGGGGGAAAAGTTGTTGGTGTCGACAGACTTGTCGCCTGAGCCAGCCTTGAGGAAGAGCAGCAGGCGGCCGTTGAGCGGTGCGCCGGTGCCGTCTACGAACCTGGATGAACAAATGGTGAGGGATTGCCGGAGCAGGCGCCTGTGCCGGAGAAGAGCCCAGCAGCGGGCCGAAGGCAAGCAGACAGAGGAACACAAATCGGGTAACGGGCTTCAAGAGGGGATTCTCCTTGGACGGCAGCCTGTTTTGCAATTGCATGGGAATCATAAAGGGCGAGCGTCAGGAAGAGTGGCGGAGGGACCCGGTGCCACGGGCGGCGGAAAGCTGTGCGGCCATTTCGGCGCCGCCGGGGCCGGATTCGAGACGCCGCACGGTCAGCACAGTGATGTCGTCTTCCTGACCGAATTCCTTGGCGGCGTCGGCGATGTAAAGGGCTGACTGGTTGCTGAGGTTGCGCATGCGGTCAAAGCCAAAGAGCTCGCCGCTGGGCCGCCGGGCTTCGATGACGCCATCGGAAATCATGAGCAGGCGGTCGCCGGGATGCAGGTAGAGGCGGACTTCCTCATATTCGACGTCGGGAATGACGCCGAGGGGGAGGCCTCCGGGCAACTCGACTTCCTGGCTGTTGAGAAATGGTGGCGGATGGCCGGCGCTGGCGATGACCAGCTCACCGGTGGGGGCAAAGTAGGCAGCTTCGCAGGTGGTAAGGCTTCCGGAGCCTGCCAGCACCTGGTTGAGCGCGGCCAGCAACGCTGCCGGCTCGGTCTGGGGTGAGCGGCGCAGTGCGCCCATGAGCATGGAGACGTTCATGGCGGCCTGGAGGCCTTTTCCGGCTACATCGCCGATGACCACCAGCAGGCCGCCGTCGCCGGTTGCCTGGATGTGGAAGAAATCACCTCCGACTTCGTTGGCGGGGTTGTAAACCGTGTCCACGTGGAAGCCGGGAGTGAGGGGCGCTTCGCGGGGAATCATGAGTTCCTGCACGCTGCGGGCGGCGGCCAGTTCGCTGGAGGCGCGTTCGCGCTCGCGATGGATGCGCTGGAAGCGGACAAAGATGATGACCAGGATCGCGAGCACACCGACAAAGTCGGCGATGGCCGAGAAGTGGATGGGCACCGGGCCGGCCTGGAAGGTGAGCGGCGACTGGACGGGGCCGGTAGTCCAACTGGAAGCGGCCGTCATGGAGGCCAGCTCGACCATGCCCACGACGCTCAACAGCAGTGGGAGCAGCAGGAGGGTTGCCTCATAGTTGCGGCGGAAGGCGGATACGGTAAGGGTGAGCCCGACAAACAGGACCCAGGCCAGCAGCCAGAAGGTGGAGAAGATGGCGGAGACTGCCAGAGCGATTGGCACCCAGTTGGCCGAATGCATCATGGCGAACAGCGGTCCGGTGGTCAGCAGCAGCGGCGCAGTGTAACGCATGGCGCGCAGGTACCAGCGCTTGCGCAGAGAGAGGAAGGCGATGAGGAACTCGAAATAGAAGTAAGCGGAGGTGAGCAGAAGTCCCACGACCAGGCCTGCCATGCTCCTGCTTTCAATCAGTCCATTCGAACCCAGAAGGTCAAAATATGCCAGGGGTGCGACGGTGACGAGATGCAGTGCGAGCCAGAGGTATTCCGGGCGGTCTCTCTGGGTCCAGAACAAAGCGATGAGGAAGATGCCGAGCAGCATTTTCAGGCCGCTATCGACGAAGTTTGGCAGGCGTTCGAAAACCATGCCGTTCTGCCACAGGGTGAGGTGCCCGACGAGGTCGTCCTGCTGGCCGAGCAGGAAGGTGCGTGTGGCGAAAAACGCGGTGTAGGAGTCGATGCCGAAGTTGAAGTAGGGGATACGGACAGCGAGGACAAGCGTATTGACGTTGTCCGGCACCTGGATGGGGTAGATGCGTGAGATTTGCTGAAAATCCTCAAGGTTGGCGCCGTTTGGTCCTTGCGGGGTGATCGCGACGCCGTTCGCGTAGACATCCATCCAAAAGGATTGGGAGCCGAGCACAACCGAGGTGTTTCGGGTTACGGGCAGGCGGACCAGCAGGGCCAGCGGGCCGTGGTGCTCGGGTAGCTGGATGTGGATGCGGAACCAGGCGAATGGGCGGCCGTGGTGTGGATGCTGCGCGTCGTAGTTTCCCTTAGGCTGGGAGTTGTCGCCGGGGGGGCCATTGTCCTTGTCGTCGAAGGTGTCTGGTCCGTTGATGTCGGCTATCGCCTCTTTGGCGTCGCGCTCGGGCCAGGCAGAGTCGTCAAAGTCGGTTTTTGCGGGGTCGGAGCCGGGTTGGATGCCCAGACGCCAGTGCTTGTCGAGCGGGATGGGGGATCCCAGGCTGGTGGCGTCAAAGACGACGGACTCGCCCGGCTTGGGAAGTGTTCCGGTAGGCGGATGAATTTTGGGATGAAAGAGATGCAGCGGGTCCTGGGGGCCGCCCGGGCCGGCCGGGTGTGGGGGCGGCGTCTGGGCGCTGAGAATCGACTGCGCGGAGAGCAGCAGGATCAGCGTGACAAACCAGTAAATCTTCCGGGGCGGTAAAGACATCGTGCCCTCCACTCTATCGCATGCGGGCTGGTCTCCAACGGGAAGATTTCCTGCAAAGGCAGGCTTGGAGTTCCGGGGTGAGGGAACGGGACGGTGACAGGTTGGGCTACCTGGGTAGACGTGGGGCAGGCGGGCAAGGTTGCGAGCGAGGTTGCAGGGCGGGTTGCGAGCGGGAATGGGTTTGAAGTGGTGTGGGAATTCGTTTGGACGCGAGCACACGAAATAGCGCATACTCACGTCTAACAGGATGTCAAGGTAGCTGGGCGGGGTGTGCCCTGCGGGAGGTTGGCGATGGCGATGTTCAAACGCGCAGGAGGTGCGATGGCGGCGCTTTTGGTGATGGGACTGGTGAGTCTGCCCGGTGCATTTGGCCAAAGTGGACAGCCGAGCGCGCCGGCCAGCCCGACTGCGACCGGGTCGGCGCCGGGTAGCCCGGCAGATACTGCAGGCACGACAGCCAAGGCTCCTGCAGATCAGACGGGACAAGCAGGGCAAGCAGGACAAGCGGCAGCGGATATCTCTGGTGCGGCCAAGCCGGCGGACGAGAAGACGGCGGGTGATTCCAAGGCAAAGAAAGATGTGAAGGCCGCTGCGGAGTCGAAGACTCCCGTGCTGGTGGAGCCGGGGAGCAAGCTTGAGACGGTCAAGGCGGGCAGCATTGAAGATGTGAACGCGGTGGGCAACCGGGACATCGGCGGCCGCGGGGTAGGGAACTGGTACTCGACCGATTCTGAGATCAAGATGGGTCGGATGTATGCCGCCGAGATTGAAAAGAGCACGAAGTTCATTACCGACCCGGTGATTGTGGAGTATGTGAACCGCGTGGGACAGAATATCGTGAAGAACTCCGACTGCAAGGTGCCGTTCACGATCAAGGTGATTGATTCGGACGAAATTAACGCGATGGCCCTGCCGGGGGGATTTTTCTATGTGAACTCCGGGCTGATTTTGAACGCCGACGAAGAGGCGGAGCTGGCCGGGGTGATGGCGCATGAGACGGCGCATGTGTGTGCGCACCACGCGGCGCGGGAGATGACGCGGGCCAACTATGCGCAACTGGGTACGATTCCGCTGATTTTCATTGGTGGCTGGACCGGTTACGGGATTTACGAGGCAGCGTCGATCGGGATTCCGATGACGTTCCTGCATTTTTCGCGGGAGTTTGAGTCGCAGGCCGATTATCTGGGCATCCAGTATATGTACCGGGCGGGTTACGATCCACAGGCGTTTGTGACGTTCTTTGAGAAGATTCAGGCGCTTGAGAAGCGCAAGCCGGGTGCGGTCGCCAAGGTTTTCAGCGATCATCCGCAGACTCCGGACCGGATTGAGCACTCGCAGGAAGAGATTGCGAGGATTCTGCCGGCGCGCGACGAGTACACGGTGACGACTTCGGAGTTTGACGACATCAAGGCACGGCTGGCTCGGATTGAGAACAAGCGTCGGCTGACCGACTCCAAGGATGGCAAGAAGCCGTCTCTGCGCAAGGCCAGCACGAGCAAGGACGATCCCAACGCGCAGCAGGATCCGAACGCGGATGACCGGCCGACGCTGCATCGGCGCGACGATAGCAACTGACGGTAAGAAGAGTCTGGATCTGTTCGCCTTGTCCGGGGCGGAACAGGCGACGATTGGTGCTTCATATTCCCACTGCGAACCAAGGCGAGGAAGTCGGGAAAGCGTGGTTTTGTGGCCGCGATTTTTTCTTGTCTCCTCTACCTTCCTGCGATAGAGTGAGGGCAGCGTTTTCCTTCCCCAGCGCCTGCGAGAGGTAGTGCTTCAGATCTCGATCCTGAAGGTGAAGTGCCGTGTTTTTTGTGGGGTTTTGTTGTTGTGAAGAAAATTTTGGGAATTGTCGCGCTTATTGCATTGGTGCTGGTGCTCAGTGACTTGGCGAATACCGTACCGACGGCGCCGGTCGAGGGAACGTCGTTCGCCCTGAAGGGTCAGCGAGTCGTCGCGTGCTCCGACACGGAGATTGTGCTGGTGGACAGCCATCAGACTGCGACCAAGCTGGATAAGGACGGCAGCTGGCCGGATTGCTCGGCGTTTCAAGCCAATGAGGTGGTGGATTTCTTCCTATCCAGGGGGGAGAAGACGCACTTTATCAGCATTGAGCGCACGGCCTGGTGGCGTAAGGCGATGTAGCCCAGTCAGTTTGCCTTGGCTCAGTATTCTTCCTGAGTACAAGGCTCCGCGGGAAAGAGGATTCGGGATATGTCTGAAGCGGTGCTCTGCCAGCGGGGCGCATTGGCCCCGCGACAATGTCAGCAGCCGTTCTTGCAGCGCGCCATGATGGCGGCGTGGAGGCGGTCCCGGATGGAGGCGGGCAGCTCGTACACTTCGTGCGAACGATAGATTTCAATGGTCTTGCGGGTCGTATTGAGCGTGACCTCGCAGTGTTCGCATCCATGCATGTGCTCTTCCAACTGGGCACGGGTCTCAGCGGCCAGCGTGCCGTCAATCAGTTCATCCAGCATCGCAATAAACTCTGTACAGGTCACCGCTCACCAGCCTTTTTCTTGCGGAAGTAACGACTCAGCCGTTCGCGCAGTTGCAAGCGCGCCCGCAACAACCGTGATTTGACAGCCGGAACGCTCAAACCGAGCGTTTCCGCCGTCTCTTCAGTGGACATCCCTTCCACGTCGCGCAACTGAAAGACGACGCGGAAACCCAGTGGCAGTCCCTGAATCGTCTTGCGCAGAATCTCGGCCAACTCAGTCTGGCTGTAGTTCTGCTCAGGATTTGGGCTCCAGTCTGCCAGATCGCGGGGAACGCTGCCTTCCTCGGTCACCACATCTTCGTCGATTGAAACCATCTTCCCCGTGCGCCGCTTGCGCAGGCGCATGAGGGATTCATTGACCGCAATCCGCACCAGCCAGGTATAGAACTTACTGTTTCCCTGGAACTGGTCAAGTTTTTCGTAGGCCTTCAGGAAGGCGTCCTGAACCACGTCCTGCGCATCTTCCCGGTTTTGCGTGATGTGCTGCGCAATCCGGAATATCTGCCGGTCGTACTTCCTGACGAGCGTCTCGAAGGCTTGAACATCACCCGAGCGCGCGCTATGGACCAGCGCGACATCCGGGTGCTGTTCGATCTCTGCTGTACTTTGGATGGAATCCATTGCGCTTGGTTGCGGAAATCCGCTGCCTTTCCCAGAGAAGGTTGCCAAATTGCCTTCGAATCCCCAGTCTATCGGACGGAGCCGCCTGATTCAAAAATGGCACAGAAGTTTCCGGGCAGAGTGATGGGCTTGGTTCGTTTCGGGGTGGGGGCGTGCGATGCTGCGGGTTTCGGCTTAGAGTTGAGTTATGACCTTGTTGCGCTGGGACCTGCTGGCTCGATTGCTTCCCCTGCGAGCGGCTGCCGCTGTGCCGCCGCCTGCTTTCGTGCGGCAGTGTGTGCTGCCCAGAGCCATTGCAGCCTGTCTGTGCGCGACGCTAGTGCTGACACCGATGGCCGAGGCGGCGCAGGCGGCAGACACGCCGGCTCGAGCTGCACACAAGTCCCATAAGAAAGCAGCGGCGAGGCCGGCCACCGCGGCATCGAGCAAGGTAACGGGCAAGAGCTCAGGCCGGAGATCCGGCAGATCTGCCGAGAAAGGGGTAGCCGGGTCAGGGGCTGCCCGGTCGGCGCGTACCATTCGCCTGCGCCAGGCCTTTGTCGCCAGCAAGGATCTGCGGCCGATGGCCCAGCAACTGGCGGCAACGCGCACACCTGCCGCTTTTGCCGGGGTGACCACATTCGCCCACCAGCACACCGGCGAGGCTGAGGCAACCGCCTACCTGGCGCTGGGCAATGCCTACCTGCTGGAGAGCCGCTATACTGAGGCCGCCGCTAGCCTGCACCAGGCACGTGCCGCAGGGGACGCGCTGGCCGATTACGCTGAGTTTCTCGGCGCGAAGGCGGAGCATCTGGCCGGGAGCAACGCTGTGGCCGAGCAGATGCTGAAAGGCTTCGCCGAGCGAAATCCTGACAGTATCTTTGATGTACAGGTGCCAGAGCTGGAGGCCCAGGTACTGCTGGGAATGAACGACAATGCTGGCGCCATGCGGGTACTGACGGCCGGGGCCGACGCATCCGGTCGCGTGGGCTATCAGCTGGCGCTGGCCGAGGTGACGCAGGCCGAAGGACAGACGGGTGAGGCCGGCCGCCTTTACAAGCACGTGCTGCTGGCGTGGCCACTGACCTTTGAGGCGCAGACGGCGCGGGCGCGGCTGACTTCGCTTGGTCTGGAGTCCTCGCTGAGCCCCTCTGAGCTGCGCACCCTGGGCGACGCCTATTACAACGCAGGTCATTATGGCGAGGCTGCCGAGCAGTATCGTTCCCTGGCTCGGGAGAGTGCAGACGCCTCCGAGCGGAACGGCTATGCCGTGGACGCCGCAGCCTGCGACTTAAAGCTGAAACGGCTGACGCGCGAGGAAGCTGAGTCGCTGGCCCAGACCAACGATGAGAATGGTGCGCGGCGCCTGTATTTGCTGATGGAACTTGCCCGCAGCCGCGATGACCTGGAGGCGCAGGAATCTTACGTGGATATGCTCCGCGCCAGCTTTCCGCACAGCCAGTGGCTGGCCGATGCCCTGTTCTCGAGCGGCAACATGTACCTGCTGCGCAAAGATTACGCCCATGCCGTGACCTACTACGGCGAGCTGGCGCAGAAGTTTCCCCAGAACACGAACGCGCCCGCTGCGCATTGGCGCGCAGGCTGGTGGTCATACAGGCAGGGGCAGTACGCCGAGGCTGCGAGGTTGTTTGAGGAACAGATTCATCTTTATCCCGCGGCCAGGGAGACGGTGAGTGCGCTCTACTGGCGGGCACGGCTCTATGAGCAGCAGGACCATCAAGTGGCTCTGGCGGCGACGCATTACCGCACCATCATCGCGAACTACTCGCATTACTTCTACGCGCAGATGGCGCGGGAGCGGCTGGCTGCGCTGGGCAATGCGGGTCCGGCCTCGGCGACGGCGCCAGCGTTGCCAAGGTTGACACCGCCGTCGGTGCCTCATCTGGACACCGACGTGCCGGACGGCGATCCGCACCTGGTGAAGGCTCATCTGCTGGTCAATGCCGGCATGAGCGAGTATGTTCCGCAGGAGATTTCCGCCGTTCCCGGCAGCAGCAGTTGGAGTGGGATTGCCGAGGCGCGCATGTACACCCAGTACGGCGATTACTTCCACGCTATGCGCGTGCTGAAGCGGTCAATGCCCTATGCGGCCTCCGCTTCGATTAAGTCGGTCCCCCTTGAGTACTGGCGTATTCTGTTTCCGCAGGCCTATTGGGATGCGATTGTGGAGCAGTCGGCGAAGAACAATCTTGACCCCTACTTGGTAGCTTCGCTCATCCGCCAGGAGTCGGAGTTCAACCCCGGCGCAATTTCCCATGCGAACGCCTACGGGCTGATGCAACTGTTGCCTGCCGTGGGCCGCAAGATGGCCAAGGAAGAGGGCCTGGGTTCGATTGAGCCGCGTCAGCTGCTGGATCCTGTGATGAATATTCGGTTGGGCACCCGCTACCTACGCCAGATACTGGAGCAGTTTGGCGGGGTGCAGGAATATGCTCTGGCGGCCTACAATGCGGGCGAAAACCGCGTGACCGACTGGCAGGCTGCCGGGCCATACAACGGCATCGATGAATTTGTGGAGTCCATTCCCTTTACGGAGACCCGCGAGTACGTGGAGGGCATCCTGCGCAATGAGGAGATCTATCGCTCGATCGATCAGGCTGGTGCTGCACCGTCCCGTGCGTCGTACAACGGCGCGACGGCCGAGGCTCCTGACGAGGCGGCCGTCCAGATGATTGCCAGGGCGACTGCACACTAGGGCCTGTTCACACTCCCTGAGTGGATGGCGTTGCGAGCGTGAATCGGGCCAAGCAATTCTGAGCACACAGGGCCGAGCCCGAGGACTGTGGCGAGCCCACCGCTGAGGGCGAGAACGAAGTATGGCCCGATTTGCGCCGCAACCCGAAGGGACGGGGCCAGTTTTCCCCATTTCGGCGTCGCTCCTCGCTTCAGTAACCGGTTACAGCGCACTCGTCACTCCTTGAACTGAGAAAAACTGGTTCCCGTCGCCACCACTCAGGGAGCGTGAACAGGCCCTAATTGGTTGCTCACGCGTCTTTCCATGCAGGGGTATCGATTTTGGTTCCTCTTTGCCGCGGATTCCGATTGACGGCAGGCGCAGAAGCGTGAAGACTGGCTTCAGGTCGGCTGCTTTTTTCTCCCAATCCGCCGCCCGGGCAAGTGCTCTACTGCTGAACCCAATTTGGCTGCGGCGCCTGCGAAGGCCGCAACTCTGTCGCACATCCTCACCGGAGGGCAAGATGACAGCTGAGTTGCAGTTTCTGGAAGCATGGATCCCCGAGAAAATGGAACCAGGTACGGTCTTTCTGTTGCAGGGGCCGAATTCGCTTGGGCAAAACAGCAATCCTTTTGTAGCCGTGCTTTCCTGCCCTGGTTGCGGGACAGTGGGGTTGATAACCCGACGCCAGTTGCATGGTTTTGAGACCATGATCTGTGGGGGAGACAGTTGCTCGGCCGAATATGGATTTGACGGCGATAGCATCCGCTATCGGCCAGCGCAATAGAGCGCTGGCGTGGGCATATTCGAGGACGACGAGAGCCTGAAAATATCGGGCAGAACTGATAGTGCGCGGAAGTTTCCAGTTACGATAGGGGAAGGCAGAATCGCCTCCACACCAATGCCCGGATGGCGAAATCGGCAGACGCAGCGGACTTAAAATCGTCTAGGTCACAATCTAAGCATCTTGTAAATTATTGAAAATAAATATACTTGACCGATATTCACGCCAAGCGCTATCCTTACACAACCCTTCCACATTTTCGCAGTTTTGGGAGGGTCAGAAGGTGGGCCACGCATGTCCGAACATCACACCATCCTCGGGGGCAAAGTTCATGTCTACAGGCGTCCGAACAGTTCTAGCTGGCAATGCGCCAGCTATCTAGCGGGAAAGAATCGACGCACAACCACCAAAGAAGACAGCCTCTCGAAGGCAAAGGAAGTCGCAGAAGACTGGTATTTGCAGTTGCGCGGCAAGCTCCGCGACGGTGAGCTGAAAAGCGGGAAACTGTTCCGCGAAGCGGGTAAGTTGTACCTGCGCGAATTCGACATCATCACGCAGGGAGAACGGAGCCCGACCTATGCGCGCGGACAACACGCGCGTACGGACGGCCACCTGATCCCCTTCTTCGGCAACATGGTGCTTCCTGAAATAACCTCTGGCAAGGTCAACGAGTATCGTATCCGTCGGCTCGAAGAGAGCAAGGCTCTACGCGGCAAGCCACTGGCGCACAATACCATGCACCAGGAAATCGTGACTCTGCGCCAGATATTCAAGACAGCTCTGCGGCATGGATGGATCGATCATCTGCCGGATTTGTCAGAGCCGTATCGCTCGTCGCCGAAGATTTCCCATAGAGCATGGTTCTCACCGGAAGAGTACAAGCAGCTTTACGAGGCGACGCGAAAACGCGCCCTTGATCCCAAGCAGCCCCGCTTCCGTTGGGAAGCGGAGCAACTTCACGATTACGTTCTATTCGCAACCAATACCGGCCTCCGCCCGGACGAGGCAATGCGCCTTCAGTTTCGGGATGTCATGGTGGTCGAAGACGAGGGCAGCGGCCAAACCATCCTTGAGATCGAAGTACGTGGAAAACGCGGTGTTGGATATTGCAAGAGCACGGCGGGAGCGGTGCATCCGTTTGAACGGCTGAAAGCCCGCACACGACCAGATGGTGGGCCGGGAAGATCGGGCAGTCGCACGGCATCCATAGCGAACGGAGAGTGGCACGAGCCAGGACCTACCGATCTTCTGTTTCCGAAATGGCCTCGCGATTTATTCAACGCAATTCTTGAGGAAGAAAAGCTCCGCACCGACCGGGACGGTAGGCCGCGAACTGCCTATAGCCTGCGCCACACTTACATTTGCCTGCGCCTGCTCGAAGGGGCCGACATCTATCAGATCGCCAAGAACTGTCGGACGAGCGTGGAGATGATTGAGAAATATTACGCAGCCCATTTGAAGACTAGACTCGATGCTTCCGCAATCAACATCATGAAACCACGTCCGAAGAAAAAGGCGATTTCCAAGAAAGGCCCTGGTCGTGTGGAAGCACTGCGCTTGGCGGACGAAGCATAGACCTTCGCTCCGTGCTTTATGATGGGGCTGTGGTAAACATCACGCGGGCGTGGTGAAATCGGCAGACACAGCGGACTTAAGGAAATTGAGTGCCCGTCAGGGAAACCGGCGGAGTAGAACTGCTCAAAGTCGGGGAAACCTTGAATGGCAATCCCGAGCCAAGCCCGGAATCACTTCTGGGAAGGTGTAGAGACTAGACGGGCAGCACCTAACCTCATACGGGGAATGGTGAAGGGATAGTCCAGACCACGAAGCCGCCGTTGGCGGTGCGGCGAAAGCCGAAGTGGTATGAAAATCCGCAGACCCTAACCGGTCGTGGGGGTTCAAGTCCCCCCGCCCGCACCACCACTTCCCACAGTGGAGCCAGGATGGAACCATCCTGAAGTGTTTTGGGGCCGGAACCGGCCCGCTTTGGCCCGGCACCGGGCTAGGCATTTGAGGCGCTTACATACGAACGTATGCAGTGCTGATCGTGTTATCGCCCTCTCCTACTTGTAGCCGTTTCGACATCACCACTGATGGAATTTGCGGTGGAAACCGACAAGAACGGTAGTCAGAAGTTTGTTGCATTTTTCTGACATTGCGTTACACTAAATAAGTCAGAAGTTTGTTGCATTTTTCTGACATAAGAATAGCCCATGTCCACTCAAGCATCCAGCATTCCAGCCGCCATCCGGGACCGAACCTCCGCCTCTGTGCAGCCGCACGTCTGGACCCCGGAGGACTTCGCCGACCTTGGACCGCGCACTGCGGTCGATCAAGCCCTCCACCGGCTAGTTGCTTCCAAGAGCCTGCGACGGATTGCACGCGGCTTCTACGACATCCCCCGAGATAACCGCCTTACCGGAAAGCCTACCTATCCAAACCCGCGCGACGTGATCGACGCGCTGGCCCGGAAGGGCAAGGTTCGGTTGGTGGTCGATGGCCTTACCGCTGCCAACGACCTCGGACTCACCGACGCTGTCCCGGCGCGCATCGGCGTTCTAACCGATGGTCGCCTGCGGCCCATTACCCTCGGCAACCTCACCCTCGATTTCCAAGCCGCCGCGCCCAGCCGTCTCTACTGGGCAGGCCGTCCCGCCATGCGCTTCGTGCAGGCACTCCATTGGTTGCGCGACATGCTTCCGTCCGACGACGGAAGCCTCCACAAGCGCCTCGTTTCCATCCTCAAAGACCCCGATCATGGACAGGCCATTCAGAACGATTTGCGCAGCGGCCTGTCGGCAATGCCGGAGTGGATGCGAGTGATCGTGCGCGACCTGCTCCAGCAGGTTAGTGCTGTGGTGCCGCCGCCGACAGAGAGAGCAAAGCCCTCCAGACGCGTACCGGCACCTATCATCAAGAAGGCGAGAGGTTCGAGCAGCCGATGACCGAGGGTTTCCAAACCGTACTGGCCGCGGGCGACGAGGAGCGCCGCGATCTCTTTGTCGGTGCTGCCGACCGGCTCCGCACCAATGAGCAGAACATCGAAAAAGACTTCTGGGTTTGCTGGACGCTCGACGCGCTCTTCAACGAACTGGAGGCCGGCGGCCCACGCTTGCTCTTCAAAGGTGGAACCTCGCTATCGAAAGGCTATGGCTTGATTGAACGCTTTTCCGAAGACATCGACATCACCGTCTTTCGGGAAGACATTGGACAGCCCGCGACCTTCGAGGAACTGGAAGCTCTGAGCGGCAAGAGACGTAACGCTCGCTTGGAGGCTATCAAAGCAGCCTGTCAAGAGTACATCCAAGGCCCGATGCTGGAGCGGTTGAGCGTGCTTCTACAGCAGACCCTACAGACCGCAAACATGAATCCTAATCGGGCGCGAGTGGAACCCGATCCCGATGACCCCGACCGTCAGAGCTTGCTTCTCTGGTATCCCACTGCGACCGCAGAGGGAAATGCTTACATCCGTCGCGCCATTAAGATCGAATCGGGCGCGAAATCGGCTCTCGATCCTCATGCGCCAGTGGTTGTGAAACCGTACATTGCAGACGACCTTCCGAATCTTGATTTGGCAGTCGGCAATGTGACCACTGTCGATCCCAGCCGTACCTTCTGGGATAAGGTCATCATCCTGCACGGCCTGCGCCGGTGGTGGGATCGCCGTGGCGAATTGAAGGGAGGTGGGCAGCGCGTCTCGCGCCACTACTACGATGTCTATCGACTCTTGGCTTCGGAAATTGGTCAGAAGGCAACCGGAGATGTAGACATGGCCGAGGACTGCGTTCGTCATGCCCGAATGTTCTTCAATCGAACCGATCTTGACCTCGCCTCAGCCGTTCCCGGCAGCTTCGCCTTGACTCCTCACGATGGGATGCTCACCGAACTACGACGGGACTATGAAGCCATGTCCGGCATGATCTTCGGCCCGATCCCTAATGTAGACGCGGTGGTTGTAGCGATCGCAGAGCTGGAACATCGCCTTAATCAGGGCCATTGATTTCCATGTAAGACCTGAAACGACGAGGATCTCGGATTCTTAACGTACCCTAACCCTAGATAAAAATGATGGATGTCGCCAATTCTCAGTGACATTGAGCCCCGCAAAGCTAAACTGCGTTTGGTTGCTGGCACCGTCGCTCTGTGCCAGACTTCTTGACACTCTGGCCACCGCAAAATTAGAGTTCGCGCTTGGCGCGTCCTGCCACGGTTGTTAGAGTACGCGCTTCGTCGGCCTGGAGGACCGGCGTCTTGCCGCGCCTCTGCGAGTGCTTCGGCCAGCGTACCGCATGGGCAGCGTTCGTGGGTATGACCTGGCCGACAACCATCCAATCGAAGAACATTCGCAGAGCGGCCAGTCGCAGCTTTACCGTGGGCTTGGAATGGAGCTTGAGTTGCGTCTCGACAAATGCAGCCACATGGATCGGCTCCGCCTGAGCGAGATCCCTTATGTCGTGCTCGGCACAGAAAGCGGAGAACTGCCGGACAGCCTCACGGTAGGCTCGGCGGGTGTTGGGGTTGCGGATGTGCGAGATGAAGAAGTCGCGCAGCCGCGTCCGGGCTTCTGGCCGCGCCGTGAAGATTGAGGGCGCTGTCTGTGTTGACTTGAGGATTAGCTCAGTCTTCAACCAACCTCCAGCATAGCCTTAGCCTTGTTTCGGAACCTCTGAGGAACCACACTTGGTAGTGCTTCGATCTCCCGAATCAACGTAGCTTTGGATCTCGTATTGAGCAGTTTGCGGGCAACGGCGAGGCTGACATCTGTCACACCATACTTGGCTATGACCACACCAAGGGTCACAAGTACGCCGATGCCTCCAAGCATTCCGGCTGGGCCTCCCAGGGACGATAGCGCCACAGTGATGGCCGCAGCTCCCGTAAACCCGGATATCGCCATTGCAGCTAAGAGAACCAGTCCCGGGATGCCTGCGGCAGCAAGCAAGTCGACCATTTTGGTAAAAGTCTTTGACTTTGGCTCCATCTCATACTGCGCAAGACGCTGAACCGCCAGCTCAAGCTGCTTCCCCAATTCTTCAACTTCTGCCTGGAGCACAACGTTAGCTCTCCACAGTCGCAGAGCCCACAACAAGAGTCCCACGAACGCTAGTGCCAAGAGAATGCTCAAAATCTGATATGTCATTTTCAATACTCTCATCACGCATGATAAAGGACATTATCATCCGTGAAAAGGAAGTTGCAATTAGGTCAAAGGAAAGTTCCCTTTACCGTATCTCGGACCCGCTCCCACCGGTAATTGCGACTCCGTCGCGGGCAAACCGAAAGCTCGAAGATTTACTGTTGTGTGCCGCCAGCGCAGACATCACATGCAGCCCTCAATGAAGGAAGAACTTGGCTACCACTAAACTCAATGTCAATAGAACAATGACGACCGTCAACGACAGTACATGATTAATTTTCTTCCGTAGTTCCTGGGATTCCTTCAGTGAGGCTTGCTCCCCTCGGGTCGCTTCGCGTTTGATCAATGCTTCCAAAGCAGAAAAAGACGTTCGGAACGAGTTCTCAATACCATTCAACTTGGATGTTAGATCGCTCACTTGGTCGCCAATTGCATTAATCGTTGCTAGCTGACGCGCCAATTCTTGCGAAGTTTCCGCGCGCGCCTGCAGATGCTTTGCTGCCATATCCTTGTTGGCAACAAGGACGATTTCCCGCATATCTCCCGCTTGAAATACCAGCTTCGTGACCTCCTTCTGCAGGCCCTCAAAAGTCTGATTGGTGCGGTCAGCAAAGGCTGTCAGCGCCACGCCTGCGGACTGCAGATTACGAGCGCCGAGCGCAAAGTCCTTTTGTACCGCAGTGGCGACTTCGCTGATGGCCTGGCGGCCAGCACTGATTTGGCTGGTGGCTGCTTCAAGGCCAGCTTGGCTTGTTCCATAAGATTCTTTTGCTTCAAGAGCAGCATCTGCCATCTCCACGGCACGTTGCAGATGTGCTGCAAGCTCTCGGATGACGCCCTCTGCTTCCAGGCATTGGGCCGCTATCTGTTGATCTTCCACTTTCAGCCCTCCAAGGCTGCTACTTGATGTGAATTGAGTTGGCCTATAAGGCCGTTGCAAAGGGTAGTCAACGCTTTGTGATAAGCCAGAGATTGTCTTGAGGCACTTACCAGTACATAGCGGTGAAGCGATACGTTCGCGCACAAACCCATGTGCAGTAGACTATTTCGAGTCTCCGGCGAAATTTGCGGCAACGCGTGCAGAACTTGATCAAACTCATCTGTGGTGCTCTCCCACAAGCCCATCGTTGCGCCCAACAGGGAGCCACTGGATGCATCATCCCCTCGCAGTTGTAACCTAGACAGTGCCCTCGCGAACGAAAGCGCGGGAAGGTCGGCGGTATTTACCAGGGCATCAAAAGCCTCTACGAGAGCCTCCAGTGGAGCGTTCGCATTGCCCAGTCGCAGAAGTTCTACGATTTGACCCGCAGTGTGATGATTCTGACTGTGAGACTCAATCGAGTGCCTGAGGATGTTTCGACACGCCTGGCCGAGCCTACCCATGGAGCCCGTTGGCTTTATCACCGCGACCGCCTCACACTGCTGGTAGCAGCGGTCAAGCGCATCGAAGATGAGACCACCGGGGTCCGCGTTTCCAAACGCGTTGGAGGCAGAGGTATCGAGACAGCGCATCTGCGTAGAAAAAAGTTTATCCACGGCATTAAAGAAGTTCTCACGATAGGACAGAGCCCACCTCCATACCCGTTTCTTTCTACGCAGAGCAAGCATCTGCAGCTTGTAAATGTTAATAGTGATTTGTAGTTCTTCTCTGCCGGTCTCCAGGATTGCAGTGGCCTCGACTTCGCACGCGGCCATTTGTGCTTCCATGTCGGATTGGTCGCTTTCCATTTCCCGCCTGCGTCTGGCAGCGTAATCACGATCCCGTTCCAGCGCTTGCTGTGCGGATTCAAGCTCCTGCTTAACGTTACCGAAGAAGAAATCGAACGTGGATTCAAGAAAACCCCTTTGCCCTTGTGCCCGCCTGCGTGAGTTGATCGACTCCTGTCGATCGCGAAAGTCTCCAGCCTGCTGTTCGAGTTCCTTTTCAACGGACTTTAGCTTCGTTGTGGCCTCGCGACAGTCTTCTACCGAATGCTTGAGACGCTGCAGACGGGCCTGCACCGGCGTGGATACAAATTTTGTGGAAAGCGCTGAAAGCTGCCTCATTGTGCTCGCATTGTTCCAGTGTACAAGCGTAGCCTTAGCCCTAATTCGCTCGTTGCTAGCGCGCTCGATAGGCCTCTCAATCTCATTGCGTTCGCTTGTCACTTCGATCACTGTCTGGTACAGCTTCTGCGCAAGAGACTCGAAAGCAACACAGGCGCGCTGCTCCACGCTTTGTCGTTTGGAGTCTGCGGCCTTCAACAGGACGACGCTCTTAAGTATCGCCTCGAAACTGGACCAATTACTTTCTTCAATTAGATCTTGAAGGGAATCATGCTTTCCTTTGTAGGCTAGACGGGCCGAAACGCCGATTGCGGCTTCGGGCGGATGACCAAAGCTTCGGGCAATCCGCGTAACCGCCTCTTCTCGGCTCTCGTTTTCTTCTTCAGGATCAAACGCATCCATTCTGTTTACGACAAGGAGGTCGATCGGCTTGCCGATGTCCCTGATTGATCGCAACTCGGTTGCAGTCCCAGCCTCGGTGACCGGTGTAATCCACACCAGTGCGTCTGCGCGGTGAAGAAACGCCTGGGTGGCGCGGCCGTGCGCGCCGTGTAAAGCGCCAAGGCCTGGCGTATCCACAAAATTGACTGCTTGCAACAAGGTGTGGGGAACGCCAAGCGTAAAATGGGTAAAGTCACTGCGCAGCCTGGCCGATGAGGGGTCGTCACCTTCAAAAGCGAGTTCATGGAATCGTTCAGGGTCGAATGCGAACGTCGAGCCATCAATGGCATACGCTAGAAGACTTGGCGTTTCGGAATATTCCAAGACCACCACGGATGCATTTGCTGGAAGAACATCAGCTTTGAGTACCGGGCGTCCAAGAAGAGCGTTAAGGAGCGTAGATTTTCCTGCGTTGAAGCCGCCTACGATGGATATCTTGGGCGGCCCAGCGGCGTCCGAGCCCAGATCTCTAAGCTCATGAAAGGATTCGGATAACTGTGAGACGCCTCGCAACGCCTCAGCCGTAGCACTAAGGGCGGAGCCAAATTCTTGGAGCGATCGGTCGGTATCAGTTTTGGCCGGCGGCATCTCTATCACATTAGGTCAAGGTCAGGAATTTCGTATTCCCCGGCATGCAACAGCGGGTCTGCATGATGCATTACCGTATGGAATCCGTTGCCGGTGCTGAAGTCCGCGCTGACGGTTCTCGCATTGGCATCCTGCAATTCGTGGCCAGTGGGAGTCTCTCGCGAGTGGCCCAGATAATGATGCTCTGTGCCCGAGTAGAGATCGTGGCCGCCCTCATGGTTTGGCATCCCTTGAGCGATTAGCTTTCCGTTCCCATCTTGATAATCCTTGTCACCGAACACATTCTTCTCGGTTCGCATGACCAGGTGATGATTGGGATCATAGTAGTCATCTACGCCGAACACATTCTTGACTGCCGCGCTCACGTCGTGGCCATCTATGGCATGTTCAATCTGACCTCCACTGTCGGTTACCTGCTCAAACGTAGTATGCTCGCTCACTTGTCAGCTCCTTTGATTCGGTGCGGATGATTCGTCGTTCTTAGCTTATCAAGCTCCTGCAGAAGAACTTCCAATTCGTTTCTTCTTTCTGCGACGGTGGTCTGTTCCGCCTGCCTTGCTTGAATCGTACCCTCGGTTTCCAAGAGATATGCACTCACAAACCTCTCAAACTGATCTTCGGCCCTGCCTGTGATCTCGCGCATCTTCTGTTCAAGCATGGCATTCAGGTCATCGCTGAAGGTTTGAACCATTCTCTCGATGTCGCCTTGTAGACGCGGTAACGCAGTGGCCTTTTCCTTCTCCAGAAAATATTTGTGGAACCCATCACGCAGCGGCGAGACAGCTATCAAGCTGACTAACGGCACAAAGAAGGGTGCGCCCGCAAGCATTAAGGCTCCTCCCACTCCGGCGGCAACACCACCGCCAACCATGCCTCCGAGCATACCCGCATGGAAGAAACCAGTCTTTTCGTTGCCTGCTCTCATATCCGAGGGGGAATCTGAGATCCGCTGCAGGTCGAGGGTTTCACGGCTCAGCCGCCGCACTTTTTGATCGAACAGCTTTGCCATTGAGGTGGCGCAGTTATCGGAAACCCGTTGCAGAAAAGCATCGACCTGTCTGGCATGGCTATCGACCCAAACCCGGAACCTAGTTCGTATGAGTTTTGTCACCTGATGCTGTATGAAGCTGTTCAAGTCCGGACCGCTGTAGGCGGCGATCTGTTCTCGAACTTCCTCAATCAGATTTTCTTCAAAGCCTGCGAGGGATTTGCGGGTCATTCCACGAAGTTCCCGCTCGCGGTCCCGGCACCACAGGACCATCCGCTGCTTGCGTTGGGTCCTTTCGGTGCTGAGCAGGTTGAGGCCCTGCATTTGCATAGAAAGCTGCTCGATCGACATGGAAGCGATCTGTCGAGCAGCAAAGAGCTCCTCTTCAAACCGGTTGAGCAACCCTGCGAAACGGTTCCGGGCGCGCTCGTGCCTGATCTCAGTGTGACGCTCCTGTAGTTTTTCGAGTCCGGCATGAACCTCCGCCAGCCCCGAGGCTCTCAACTTTTCCGTATCGCCATCCTGGAGGGCGGTCAAAGCCTCTCTGGCCGAAACGATACAAACCTCACCGGAGTGGCCGGGAAGGGATGCTCTGATCCTGTTTGAAAGCCTGAGGCGAAATGATTCGCGCTCGTCTTCGTCCAAAATGTCACCGAAGTTTGCGATGAACAGGATGCGGGCGACTCCGCTTTCGAGCACAGCAGAGGTTAGGAATTCGACCTCGGAGCGAGTCAAAGCGTTTGTACAACTTAGAACGAACACAGCTACGTCGGCACGTGGAAGATAACGAGTGGTCACGTCCACTCGTTGACGGTTCATGTCGTCCACTCCCGGAGTATCAACAAAGACGACGCCTTCGCTCAAGACAGAGTTGGCGACGATCACTTCGACATATTGGAGGTTGTCGTCTTTGAAGTCGGGTCCAATTAGGTCTTTGAGAGAGCTGCCGTCAAAGACGGCTTCCTCAACTTCCTGGTTATTCCGATGAAACAGGAGCCTGCTTCTAACGCCCGACCGGACGATATTGATCGTAGCTGTTGTGGGTGTGACATCCATCGGTAGTATTGGCAATCCGATGAGCGCATTGACCAGGGTGCTCTTGCCGCGGTTGAACTCACCCAGGAACACTATGGTGAACAGCCCCAGCGCGACATCTTCCACCAAGCTCCGCAGGTCGGTCAGAATGTCGGAAGTGCCGAAAGATGAAGCCAGGGCGTCGAGTTGCTCCATGCTGGCGACGAGGTCCCCTTCATACATTGCCAAATTGTCCACTCGCGCTCCATCTGCTTAGCCGCAGCAGTTCATTCTCCGATACTTTCAGATCGGCTGCGAGTTTTGCTATTCGCGTTCGTTGCTCAAGCCGACTAATTTCGCTTTCGGAGGCCTGATGAAGCAATGTTTCCATGTTCGCCTCCAGGTCTCTTATGCGAGAGTTGGTCTCATCTGCTAACTTTGCGGCCAGCTCATTCGCCAACTTTGCCCATCGCTGATCAAAGGCTCTTAGCGATGCTCGCCCCTGCTCGGTATGCGCAGTTCTTACGTCGTTCTCAATACTTGTGAGTGTTTTGCTTCGAGCCGACTCTCTGAATCCCTTGAAAATTGTGCCTATGAACGGCAACGCGAAAGGAATGAGAAAAAAGAAGGGGAGTGCAATAAACCCCAGAACTCCAAACCCTGCCAAGCCTCCGCCCACCTTCAATGCCGCAACGAACTGTTCGCCAGCTTCGGCGTCTCCGAAGCCTTCCAGACTCTTGCGGTGGACGTCAGAGTCGCTAAAGAGATTTGAAAAGACAGCCTCTGTTGCGGTCTTTATAGTCTCTTCGGCACGGCCGTATTCTTCTTCGATAGCAGATTGGGACAGCTTGTTGAGTGACTCGCGCAAGTGAGTCTCCTTCGGGGCGACTGCACGCTCAATCGCGGTCGCCAAAGCAGATTTCTCCAGATCACCAGCATAGTTCCTTACCGCTAGTGCGGCGGCCTCCGCGATTTCCTCCAACTGTCTCCGCAACTCCTTAGTCAGCTTCGGAATTCGATCCTCCATCCCAGCGCGAAACTGGTTGATGGCGTAGTCTCTCTGCTCCTGAAGTTGATAGATTTCGGGATGGAGGGCGGTGATCTTTTTCTGTAAGTCGGCGTAGGCGAGATCCTGACCGCTAAAGATAACGGGGAGCACCTCTTCCTTCAGCGAACGGCACGCTCTAAGCGTACCGAAAACAGGTTTCCGCAACTTAATCGGAGTACGCTCCTCAACCAGGAACGTTGCCAGCTCGCGCTCTAGGGTGGGCAGGCCGGTACGTTCAAGCACGTCAGGAGCAACCGGTGCTTTTGTTCGGCGTAACCGCAGAGCCTCTTTCGAAGCGAGAAGGAACACCCTGGGTCTGTCGATAACAGAGCGCAATTGCGCCTCAACGTAGTGCAGGACACGTTCGCGGTCAAGGTCTGTCGAAAGCAGGTCGGCGAAGTTAAGGGCGAAGAAGATGCGCTGTACGTCTGTCTTGAGAATGCGATCTCTCAGGAAAGCAATCTCACTCTCGCCGATCGCGTCGAGGGCACTCAGCATAAACAGGATCGCGTCTGCCCTTGGGATGAAATCGTAGGTGATTTGCTCGCGTGCCGCGTTGATATCGTTGGTACCAGGTGTATCTACAATTTGCACCCCACTTTGGCACAATGCCGCTGGGTACCCAATCTCTGCCGATTCGATCTTAAGAAACTCGTCGAGTTCCAGGGCTCTTTGCCTGAGTGCCTCCTCGTCCGTTGGATCTGGCTCGGCTGGAGCAACGATGTTAAAGAACTGCTCCGCAGAAATGCTCTGTTTGTGACCGCTTCTATAGTGCAACGCATAGCCTGGCAAATCTTCGTAGCGAATACGCGTGAGGATCGCGGTCACAGGATGTATGCCGGCCGGGAGAACCCTATCTCCAAGAAGTGCGTTGATAAACGTAGACTTTCCCCGGCTGAACTCTCCGACAACTACAATCCTGAACTGCTCTTCGTTGAGTTCCCGTAGGGCTACGGAACATAGATCAGCGGCTGCAGCGGCTCCCAAGCTCTCAGCAATGTGCAGAATCGATTCGATTTCCTGCTCAGCCCGGGATTTCAGTTTGGCGGCTAGTCTAAGATCGAATG
>Ga0302153_10000363_pt1 | contig 25190 bp, 19 predicted proteins | sample I_Bog_N2_2_FD_192429 | JGI IMG/M metagenome (GOLD analysis project Ga0302153, IMG submission 192429) | Peat permafrost microbial communities from Stordalen Mire near Abisko, Sweden - I_Bog_N2_2 | ecosystem: Environmental > Terrestrial > Soil > Wetlands > Peat | place: Sweden: Abisko, Stordalen... | reverse complement strand
TTCCAGGGCTTTGTCGAGAGCGTGCGCAAGAGCAACCTGCAGGCCCTGGCGCTGCTCAACAAGGAAGCCGAGAAAGCCAAGGTGGAAGCGCAACAGAAGGCCGCGAAGGGCATCGCTCAGGATGACAATGGTGGCAAGGGGCGTTCGAGCAGCGCTGGCGGGGAGGATGCCGGACATTCCGGCGGCCACTCCGGTAACGGCCACTGATCGACCGGGCACACTGATTGATTTCCTGAATAGACACCGTTCCTGTAGGAGCCGGCTTGCTGGCGATAGCGGCCGAACAGGCGATGCAAGGCTCACGAGCCCCATCGCCAGCAAGCCGGCTTGTGTCTGGCGTCAGGGTTAGACTGGTGGTGAGAGCGGTGAGTGGCAAGCTGAATGCCGGCAGTGCTTAAAGCACGTGTAGGAGCTCATGCTGCCACTCACCCCTCCGCCCTGGTTATTGAGCCCGAACAGTTGAACGAGCCCACCTCGAACAGTTACAAGCGTGGGCCCAGCCAGAGCGCTCTCACCTTGAGTGTAAGAGGATTTGGCCATGCTTACCTGTGCCGGCATCGATGTTTCTAAAGACGTCCTGCAGATCGAACTTGATCCACAAGGGATGGGGGCGGTTTTCCCCAATGACATCAATGACTTCTCGAAGATGGTTGATTGGCTGAAGTGCCATCAAGTCAGTCGCGCATTGCTGGAGGCGACCGGCGGCTACGAGCGAAGAGCCATGAAAGCACTCCAGGCGGCAGGTTTCGAAGTCCTGCGGGTCAACCCTTGCCGAGCTAAAAGCTTTTCCAAGGCCATGGGGCTGCATGCCAAAACTGATCCGATAGATGCGCGTCTTCTCGCGCAGTTTGCAGCGGTTATCCAATCTCCCGAAAGCCGAATCACAAATGCCGAGCAGGACAACCTGCGTGCATTGGTACAACAGCGGGAAAATTTTGTTCAGCAGAGAGATGACGACAAACGGCGACTGAAAACGACCGTTTCTGAGATCGTGAAACCCGCGTTGCAGAGCCATATCGACTATTTACGCAAGGCCATAAAGTCGATAGAAAAACTGATGGGACAAAGTGCTGAACAGCTGGACGGCGAGAAAGTGGCCCGTCTGTGCTCGGTCAAAGGCATAGGGCTCGTTACGGCAGCCAGCCTAATGTCCTACCTCCCCGAGTTGGGCGAGGTGGGCAGGCACGAGATCGCCGCATTAGCAGGTGTAGCCCCCTACAACGACGACAGCGGCAAGCATAAAGGTAAGCGTCACATCAGCGGTGGACGGTTTGCTGTGAGGCGCTCGTTGTACATGGCCAGCTGGATCGTCATTCGGTATCAGCCGGAATTTAATGCCCGATACAAGGCGTTACGCGACAAAGGCAAATGCGCCAAAGTGGCACTCATCGCCTGCATGCGAGTCTTGCTGATCCGCTTGAACGCGATGATCCGTGACGGTTCTGAATGGAAAGAACACATCGCCTAATGTGGCTGCGGTTGTTTCCCTAAGAAACTGCATGGCCTAGAGCTGTGGGAGCTTGACCGTCCTTTGAAATGATTTTCAAAAAAACGGTCAAGACAGTTGCTCCTACAGGTGGCGCACCTAGTGCTCGATATGCTGCTCCTGAACCACCCTGGCCCGCCGCCCGTCCTGGGGTGAAAGCTGCAGGAAAATCGTCGCCGCCAGCATTGCCAGGATGCCCACGGTGAGGAAGGTCAGCTGGAACGCGCCAAGCACCGTCTCCACCCCATCGTTGCCGACCGCGGCGGTAAAGCCGCCGAGCAGGGCGCCGGCGCAGGCCACCCCGAGGCTCAGGGACAATTGCGCCACCACCGACAGCAGGCTGTTGCCGCTGCTGGCGGACTTGTCGTCGAGGTCGATCAGGGTCACGGTGTTCATCGCCGTGAACTGCAGCGAGTTGATCGCCCCGGCAATTGCCAGCATGACCAGCAACAAGGGGTAAGGCGTCTGCTCGGTGACCAGGCCCATGACCGCGAGCATGATGCCCAGGGCCAGGGTGTTGCCGGTGAGCACGATGCGATAACCCAGGCGCTCGATCAGCGGCCGGGCAATCGACTTGGCGAACATCGCCGCCGCCGCCAGGGGCAGCATGCTCATCCCGGCCTGGGACGGCGAGTAACCCAGGGCCACTTGCAGCAGCAGCGGCACCAGGAACGGCAGGGCGCCGCTGCCCAGGCGGGCGAACAGATTGCCGAGGATGCCCACGGCAAAGGTCCGGGTCTTGAACAGTGACGGGGCGAACAACGGATTATCGATATGCCCGGCCCGCAGCCAGTACGCCGCCAGGCAGGCGAGACCGGCGAACAGCAGCAACATCACCCGCAGGTGCGGCAGTTGCAGCTCGCCGAGGCCCTCCATGGCGATGGTGATCAGCAGCATCGCCGCGCCGAACAGCAGGAAACCGATGCCGTCGAAGCGCGTGCGCTCGCTGCCGCGCAGGTCCGGGATGAACTTCCACACCGCGTAGCAGCCGAGCAGGCCCACCGGCAGGTTGATCAAAAAAATCCAGTGCCAGGTCAGGTATTGCACCATCCAGCCGCCCATGGTCGGGCCGATCAACGGGCCGAGCAGGCCGGGGATGGTGATGAAGCCCATGATCCGCACCAGCTCCGAGCGCGGGTAGGCCCGCAGCACCACCAGCCTTCCCACCGGCAGCATCAGGGAGCCGCCGAGGCCCTGGATGATCCGCGCGCCGACCAGCATGTTCAGCGAGCTCGACAGGGCGCAGAGCAGGGAGCCGATGCTGAACAACAGGATCGCGCCGAAGAAAATGTGCTTGGTGCCGAAGCGGTCGGAGAGCCAGCCCGAGGCCGGGATCAGCAGGGCCACGGTGAGCATGTAGGCGATCACCACGCCCTGCATGCGCAGGGGGTTTTCCGCCAGGTCGAGGGCCATGGCCGGGAGTGCGGTGTTGAGGATGGTCCCGTCGAGGGACTGCATGAAGAAGGCAATGGCCACCACCCACGGTAGCCAGCGAGCGGTCGTTGCATCGAGAGGGGCACGGTCGGGCATGGGCGGCTCTTTTTGTTAGCTGGCTACGTAGTTGCAGTATGCCTGATCGGTCAGGAACGGTGTAGGCGCATGCTCGTTGCCGGAGATCCTGAACACACCCGCCACCTGTGCAGGAGCCGGCTTGCTGGCGATTCAGGCAACGCGGTTTATCAGACACACCGCGTCATCGTTCATCGCCAGCAAGCCGGCTCCTACAGGGCGTGGTGCTATCCGGGGGGGAGCAGAAAACCCAGCAAGGCCTGATGCACCGCATTGGCGGACTGGCGTGATTCCAGGTCGAGCAGGTGACCGGTGTCCTCGGCGACGGCAAAGCTGCAGCGGGGGATGTACTCCTGAAACACCCGCGCCCCATCGGCTGGGGTGTAGATGTCCTTGGCGCCGTTGATGAAGTGCACCGGGCTCTGGATCGCCGACAACGCCCGCAGGTAGTTGCCGTCGCCCAGTTGCAGTACCTGGTCGATATGAAAGCGCGCCTGGCGGTACTCGGTGCTGGGCATCGAGGACAGGTGCTGGTGGTTGGTGGCCTTGAGGCGTGGCGGCAGGAAGTGGCCGACGGTGTCGTTGAGCAGGTGGCCGATGGCGGATTTGTCGTCCACCGCGATCAGCTCGTGGACCCGCTGCACGTAGGCCAGCATCGGCGGGTTCAGGTCGGGCGCCAGGGCCATCACCACCGAGCTTTCGATGGTCGGCGGGTGTCGGGTCAGGGCCAGCAGGGTGGAAATGCCGCCCCAGGAGGCGGACACCAGATGATTGACCTCGAAGCGCTGTACCAGGGCCAGGAGGATCTCCACCTCGTCGTCCTTGGTCACCAACCCCGGATCGGGATTGCAGGGTTGCGAGCGCCCGGCGAAGGGCAGGTCGAACAGCACCACGTTGAAGTGTTCGGCCAGGCACTTGCTGGTGCGGGTGAAGGAACTGGTGGTGGCCAGGGCGCCGTTGACCAGCAGGACCGTCTTGCGTCGCGGATCGTCGCCGATGCGTTCGACATGGATGTTGAAGTGCCGGTAGAGGTTATTGAGGACAAAGCTTCCATGATTCATATCAAGCTCCAGCAAAGCACTTTCGGGGGGTGAAAGAGGTGCGGTGTTGAGTAAGGAAATCGCGGGTCGAGTCTGGTTTTTCTGGATGTTGCCGTACGAGGGTGGCGTTATGAGGGTGTGAAAAAAGCAGAGGGGATGTATAGCGCGCCAGGCGGTGTCGGGGCAACTGGCTGAACGGATAGGTATGCGGGTGTTTCGGTCAGCAGGATCGATACGATCCTGTGGATGCGATGGATGCGATGCGATGGACGCCGTGGACCTTGTAGGAGCCGGCTTGCTGGCGATTCAGGCGACGCGGTGCATCAGGTACACCGCGTTATCGTTCATCGCCAGCAAGCCGGCTCCTACAGGGGGCGCGAGAGCGGATTCCAGGCTTACAGGGTCAAGGTCAGCTTGCTGATCAGCGCTCCCGGCAGCAGGTTCGATGCGGTCTGCCGCTGATCGTAGGTGCTGGCCGACAGCAGCAGCTCGCGTTCCTGGGTCAGGGCTTCCAACTGGCTGCCCAACAGGCTGTAGACACTGTCATCGAAACGCATGGTGCTGACCGGCGCCTGGATCTCGCCGTTCTCCACCCAGAAGGTGGCGAAGCGGGTCATGCCGGTCATCCGCGCCGCCGGTTGGTCCGAGTAGTTCAGGTACCACAGGTTGCTGATGTACAAGCCGGTGCCCAGTTGCTTGAGGATATCGGCCTGGGCCAGCTGCCCGGCGCGCATCTGCAAGGCCCCGGGATACTCGCCGCCGCTGGCGCCGTTGGTGGTCAAACCATATTCGGCGGCACTGCGCGAGTTGATCAATTGTTGATCAGCCGCACCCGCGGCCACCAACGACACATCGCCACGCGGATAACCTTCGTTGGAAAACGCCGGGCTCAACGAACCACTGATCTGCTCGCTGAGCCAGACGCTGGGACTGAAGCTGGCTTCGCCGGCGTAGAGCTTCTGCAAGGGGCTGTGCTTGCTGCCGATGGCCTGGGCCGAGAAACCGCCCCAACTGAGCATGCCCATGACTTCTTCCAGCGCCGCCGGAGCCAGGTAGGCGCGATAGGCGCCCGGTGCCAGGGTGCGTAACGGTCGGCCGAGAAACTCGAGCTGCTCACGGGCCTGCTGGAAGCGCCGGGCGAAGCCGTCGCTGTTCCAGTCATGGCCGGCGTAGCTGGCTTTCACCGCCTGGCCGTTTTCGTGGAACAGGCTCCAGTCGAAGTTGAAACTATTGGCCTGGTGCCAGCCGAAGGCCCCGTCGGAACTGGCAAAGCCCCGGCTGATGGGGCCGGCGGCGTAGAACCCGACCAGGTCCAGGCCGACCGAGGCCTGGCTGATTTCTTCCAGTACCCGAGCCGTGTCCGGCAACGCATGGCTCTGCACGTTCTGGCTTTGCCAGGCGTTGTGGTTGAGCAGCAGGTACGGGTCCGCCGGTAACAGCGGAAGGATTTCGCGCAGTTGTTGCAGGCCGTCCGCCAGGCGCTGACGGTCCGCTGCCCGTTCGCCGGAGAGGGTGATCTGCAAGTCGGCATGGCGCCCGTCGTCGATCAGCTTGAAGCTCAAGCTGGCCTGTTGCACCTGCCCGGCCTGGCGCACCCGACCGTGATTGAAGCGGATAAAGTCCGACGCTTCGGCGGCATAACCCAGGGTGAAGCGTTCCGTGGCGTGCAGTTGTTCCTGCAAACCGTCGACCAGGGCGCGGAAGTGTTCGGCCTGACTCAGTGAAGTACTCATCAGGCATCCCCTCCAAACACATCGACATTGCTGAAGACACAGGCGGGCGAGGCGTGCCCGACCCGGATCACCTGGTTCGGTTCGCCCTTGCCGCAATTCGGCGTGCCCAGTACCTGGAAGGTCTCGGTGTTGCCGACGGCGCTGAGATTGCGCCAGAACTGTGCGGAAATCGCCCGGTAGTTGGGATTTTTCACCACGCCCTTGAGCTCGCCGTTCTCGATCAACTGGCCCCATTCGCAGCCGAACTGGAATTTGTTACGGGCGTCGTCGATGGACCAGGAGCGGTTGGTGGACATCAGGATGCCTTTCTCGATACCGCCCACCAGTTGTGCGAAGGACTGGTCGCCGGGTTCGATATTGAGGTTGGCCATGCGGTCGATGGGTGCGCGGTTCCAGCTGCAGGCGCGGCTGTTGGCGACGCCGTCGAGGCCGGAGCGGAACTGCGACAGCGCGCCGCCGAGTGGACGCAGCAGGCGACCTTCGCGAATCAGGAATTCCTTGTGGGCCGGGGTGCCGTCGTCGTCATGGCCGTAGCTGGCCAGTTGTTGCGCGATGGTCGGGTCGAAGGTCACGTTGAGCAGGGGCGAGCCATATTGCAGGCTGCCGAAGTCGCTGGCCTTGACGAAGCTGGTGCCGGCGTAATTGCGTTCGTCGCCGAGGATGCGGTCCAGCTCCAGCGGGTGGCCGATGGATTCGTGGATCTGCAGGATCATCTGGTCCGGGGTCAGCAGCAGGTCGCGCGAGCCTTGTGGGGTGTTGGGCGCCAGCAGCAATTGCAGGGCCTGGTCGGCGATCCGCGTACCGGCGCCGATCAGCCCGGAACGGCCGATGACATCGGCGCCGCCTTGCTGGCCGAAGTTTTCCCGGCCGAGGGTGCGGGTCTGGCTGTCCGCGCCGTCGTAGGCGGTGACGCTCAGGCCCGGGTAGACGAAGCGCAGGGCCTGGCGCAGTTCGGCGCCGGCGTTGTTGAGGTAGATCTGCTCGACCTGGGTCAGGCCGAGGCTGACCTCCCAGTTGACCAGCCGCTCGTCCTTGGGCACGGCGGCGGACTCGGCGCCGAGCAAGGCGTAGCAGTCGCTCAGGGAGGGGAAGGGCTGGTCGAGCTGGGGCGAGCGGTAATCGGCGCGGTCGCTGGACACGGCCTGCTGGCGCAGGTCGAGCAGGGCGTGGGGCGCCATCAACCGGGCGTAGTTTTCGGCACGTTCGAGGGCGCTTTGCAGGCCGGCCTGGGACAGGTCGTTGGTCGCGGCATAGGCTTCGACGCCGTTGACCCGCACGGTCAGCATCGCGCCTTCGTCGAGGCGCAGGCTCGGGGGTTCCGCCACGTTCTTGCGTACCGACAGGTATTGACCGGATTCGCGCACGTAACGCAGCGAGAAGAATTCAGCGCCCGTGCGCAAGCCGGCGAAACGCTGCTTGAGCTGGGGGTGGAAGTCGAACATGGGGAACCTCCCTGGAGATGGCGGTGGCCGTGGGGGACGCCTTATGGGCGGCCCCAAGTACCAGTCTGTCAGGGAAAAGGCGATTTTGCGAACGGCGCAAACCTGTAGGCGCCGGCTTGCTGGCGATTCAGACGACGCGGTGTCTCAGGGAGACCGCGTTATCGTTCATCGCCAGCAAGCCGGCTCCTACAAGGACCTACGCTGTTCCCTTTGGAGGGATTACTGCGCGGTACGGCTCACTTCACGCAACGGCTTGCCACGCACTGGCGCCTCACCGGCCACGTAGTAGTCGGCCTTGCTGCGCGGCAGCGGCTGGCGGCCACGGATCTTGTCGGCGATTTTCTCGGCGATCATGATCGTCGGCGCATTCAGGTTGCCGGTGGTGATGATCGGCATGATCGACGCATCGACCACCCGCAGGCCCTGCATGCCATGCACGCGACCCTGGCCGTCGACCACTGCCATCTCATCGGTGCCCATCTTGCACGAGCAGGACGGGTGGAACGCGGTCTCGGCATGCTCGCGGACAAACTGGTCCAGTTGCTCGTCGGTCTGCACCTCGATGCCCGGGCTGATTTCACGCCCACGGTAAATATCCAAAGCCGGCTGCTGCATGATTTCCCGGGTCAGGCGGATGCCGTCGCGGAATTCCTGCCAGTCCTGCTCGGTGGCCATGTAGTTGAACAGGATGCTCGGGTGCTGGCGCGGGTCCTTGGACTTGGCCTGCACACGACCGCGGCTCGGCGAACGCATGGAGCCCATGTGCGCCTGGAAGCCGTGTTCTTTCACGCCGTTGCTGCCGTTGTAGTTAATCGCCACCGGCAGGAAGTGGTACTGGATATTCGGCCACTCGAATTCCGGGCGGGTACGGATGAAGCCGCCGGCTTCGAACTGGTTGCTGGCGCCGATGCCGGTGCCGTTGAGCAGCCACTCGGCGCCGATGGCCGGTTGGTTCCACCACAGCAGCGACGGGTACAGCGAGACCGGCTGGGTGCAGGCGTATTGCAGGTACAGCTCCAGGTGGTCCTGGAGGTTTTCACCGACACCCGGCAGGTCGTGGACCACCGGGATATCCAGGCTTTGCAGGAGCTTGGCCGGGCCGACGCCGGAGCGCTGGAGAATCTGCGGCGAGGCGATGGCGCCGCTGCACAGCAGGACTTCCTTGCGCGCACGGACTTCGACCGGCTCTTCGGCCGAACCCAGCAGGTAACGTACGCCGACCGCACGCTTGTCTTCGAACAGAATCTTGTCGGTCAGGGCGTGGGTGACGATGGTCAGGGTCGAGCGCTGCTTGGCGGTATCCAGGTAACCACGGGCGGTGCTGGCGCGACGGCCCTTGGGCGTCACGGTGCGGTCCATCGGACCGAAACCTTCCTGCTGGTAGCCGTTGAGGTCGACGGTACGCGGATAACCGGCCTGCACGCCGGCTTCGACCATGGCGTGGAACAGCGGGTTGTTGCCGGCCTTGGGCGTGGTCACGCTGACCGGGCCTTCGCCACCGTGGTAGTCGTTGGCGCCGATGTCACGGGTTTCGGCCTTGCGGAAATATGGCAGGCAGTCGAGGTAGGCCCAGTCTTCCAGGCCGGGCAGCTTGGCCCAGCCGTCGTAGTCCAGGGCGTTGCCACGGATGTAGCACATGCCGTTGATCAGCGAGGAGCCGCCGAGGCCCTTGCCGCGACCGCACTCCATCCGGCGACCGTCCATATGCGGTTCCGGGTCGGTTTCGTAGGCCCAGTTGTAGCGCCGGCCTTGCAGCGGGAAGGCCAGGGCGGCGGGCATCTGGGTGCGGAAGTCGAAGCGGTAGTCGGGACCGCCGGCTTCGAGCAGCAGCACGGTGACGCCGGCGTCTTCGGTCAGGCGGGTGGCCAGGGTGTTACCGGCGGAGCCGGCACCGATGATGATGTAATCGAATTCTTGGGACATGAAATGCAGCCCTCGTTGAGGTGGGTCGGGCGGGGCGTCTTGGGGCGAGTGCCTTGCACTCGATCGCCAGCAAGCCGGCTCCTACAGGTTTGCGTCGTACACCAGTCAGGTGAACGCCCCAACCTTGTAGGAGCCGGGCTTGCCCGCGAAGACGGCCTCACGGGCAATACAAGGCTCGGGGCTTAGAACACCGAAGCGTATTCGCCCAACTCGACCTGTACCGATTTGATCCGGGTGAAGTTGTTCAGCGAGCTGATGCCGTTTTCACGGCCGACACCCGACTGCTTGTAGCCGCCGACCGGCATCTTGGCGTCGGACTCGCCCCAGGCGTTGATCCAGCAGATACCGGCTTCCAGTTGATGAATCACGCGGTGGGCGCGGTTCAGGTCGCGGGTCACCACACCGGCGGCCAGGCCGAAGTCGGTGTCGTTGGCGCGGCGGATCACTTCTTCTTCGGTTTCGTAGCTGAGGATGCTCATCACCGGGCCGAAGATTTCTTCGCGGACGATGGTCATGTCATCGCTGCAATCCGTGAACACGGTCGGTGCGACGAAGGCACCCTTGGCGAACTCACCGGCGGTCAGGCGTTCGCCACCGCACAGCAGGCGCGCACCTTCTTCCTTGCCCTTGGCGATATAGCCCAGCACGCTTTCCATATGGGCGAAGCTGACCAGCGGGCCGAAGTTGGTGTTCTCGTCTTCCGGGTTACCGACGCGGATCCGCGCCACACGCTCGACGATCTTGGCTTCGAAGGCAGCTTTCAGGTGGCTCGGCACGAACACGCGGGTACCGTTGGTGCAGACCTGGCCGGAGCTGTAGAAGTTGGCCATCATCGCGGTGTCGGCGGCGCGATTGAGGTCGGCGTCGTCGAAAATGATCAGCGGCGACTTGCCGCCCAGTTCCATGGTCACGTCCTTGAGCGACGAGCTGGAAGCGCTGGCCATGACTTTCTTGCCGGTGTCGGTGCCGCCGGTGAAGGAGACTTTCTCGATGCGCGGGTGCTCGGTCAGCCAGGTGCCGACTTCACGGCCGCTGCCGGTCAGGACGTTGAACACGCCGTCCGGTACGCCGGCCGCGGTGTAGATCTCGGCCAGTTTCAGGGTGGTCAGCGAAGTGACTTCACTGGGCTTGAAGATCATCGCGTTGCCGGCGGCCAGGGCCGGGGCGGATTTCCACAGGGCGATCTGGATCGGGTAGTTCCACGCGCCGATACCGGCGACCACGCCCAGCGGCTCGCGACGGGTGTAGACGAACGAAGTGGTGCGCAGCGGGATCTGCTCGCCTTCGATCGCCGGCACCAGGCCAGCGTAGTATTCCAGCACGTCGGCACCGGTGACGATGTCGACATAACGGGTTTCCGAGTAAGCCTTGCCGGTGTCCAGGGTTTCCAGGGCGGCCAATTCGTCGTTGCGCTCACGGAGGATGTCGACGGCGCGACGCAGGATGCGCGAACGCTCCATGGCGGTCATCGCGGCCCAGATTTTCTGGCCCTTCTCGGCACTGACCACGGCCCGCTCGACGTCGTCCTTGGTCGCGCGCTGCACTTTGGCGAGAACTTCACCGTTGGCCGGGTTGATGGCATCGAAAGTGGCATCGCCGCCGGCGTCGGAGTAACCGCCGTCGATGTAGAGTTTTTGCAGTTCGAAACGGGCCATAGTGTCCTCGCAAGTGCATAAGTGGTTGGCGTTGACCGCCGGGTGCGCCAGTAACGTTCTGGCAACACCGGTCGGCAGTCGTTCAGGGGCCGAGCGTTTCTCGGTGCTCTAGCGCTCCTGCTTAGCCAGTTGGAAATCCATGTATTCGTAAGCGATCCGTTGCGCCTGCGCGGTGTCGAAAGCGTCTCCCGACAACGCGCCGCGCAACCACAAACCGTCAATCAACGCTGCCAGTCCGCGTGCCGCACTGCGGGCTGCGGGCAGCGGCAGGACGCGGCGGAACTGGCAACACAGGTTCGAATACAGACGGTGATCGTTGATCCGCTGCAACCTGTGCAAAGACGGGTGGTGCATGCTGGTGGCCCAGAAGGCCAACCAGGTTTTCATTGCCGGGCCATTGACCTGGCTGGCGTCGAAGTTGCCTTCGATAATCACCTGCAGATGCGCCCGCGGGCTGCCATCTGTCAGCGCCAGGCGGCGCGCGGCGACATTCTCGGTGAGGACATTCATCAGGTACCGCATCGTGGCGGCGATCAGGCCATTCTTGTCCTGAAAATAGTGACTGATGATGCCATTCGAGACACCGGCCAAACGGGCGATCAGCGCAATGCTGGCGTCCCCCATCCCGACCTGATCGACCGCCGTCAAGGTGGCTTCGATCAATTGCTGGCGGCGTATGGGTTGCATACCGACCTTGGGCATCGTGCACCTCTCCTTAGGCCCGACGGCAGACGTAGAACGGCTACCGGCATGTGGGCCAGTCTATTTTGTTTTGATTGAACGTTCAATCAACAAAGAATAAGATCTGCGACAAATCGTCGCTGCCTAGGGATTTTTCCTACATGCAGCTGGCGGAAAAACGACCTCCGAAACAACGCCGAACCTGCGGGGCAGACACGCTGCGCAGGCGAAGACGGACGTTGCCAACAGGCACGAAAGGCACCCGCCAGAGCGATCATTTTTCGCGCAGGGTCCTTGCGCGCCGGTTTTGGCGCAATCCCCGCAGGCTCGGGGTTTTTTCGGGGTGTCTTTATATCACCCGCCGGTCGACTGCCCACTAACCGATCGGCCGGGTGCCGTGTTGCCTTGTGTCTTTCTCCCGCACTGCCTGGAGCCTCCGTGCAATGAGTTCTGCCTCTCTTATAAAGACCCCCGCCGAAAAGGTGCGGGTCAACGGTTGGGTGTTCTACACCTCGACCGCGTTGATTCTGTTGCTCACCGCTATCCTGATCATCGCCCCGCAAGAGGCCGGCAAACTGCTCGGCGTGGCCCAGGCCTGGCTGTCGCGCAGCTTTGGCTGGTACTACATGGTGGTGATCGCGTCCTACCTGGTGTTTGTCATCGGCCTGGCGTTTTCTTCCTACGGCAAGTTGAAACTGGGCACCAAGCAGGACACCCCGGATTTCAGCTACGGCGCCTGGGCCGGGATGCTGTTCTCCTCGGGGATCGGCATTTCTTTGCTGTACTTCGGCGCTTCCGAGCCGCTGGACCACTATTTCAACCCGCCGGAAGGCGTGGCCGGCAGCCATGCCGCCGCACGCCAGGCGTTGCAGCTGACCTTCCTGCACTGGGGCCTGCATGGCTGGGCGATTTATGCGCTGGTGGGCCTGGCCGTGGCGTACTTCGCCTACCGGCACAACCAGCCGCTGGCCTTGCGCTCGGCGTTGTACCCGCTGGTGGGTGAGCGCTGGGTCAAGGGCGCGGCCGGTCATGCGGTGGACGGCTTCGGCATGTTCGTTACGCTGCTGGGGTTGGTGACCAACCTGGGCATCGGTTCGATGCAGGTGTCCTCGGGGTTGGAAAGCCTGTTTGGCATGACCCACAGCAACACCAACCTGCTGATCGTGATCCTGGTGATGAGCACCGTGGCGACCATCGCTGCCGTGTCGGGCGTGGAGAACGGCATCCGCCGCCTGTCCAACCTGAACATCGTGCTGTTCAGCGGCCTGCTGATCTTCGTGCTGCTGTTCGGCCCGACCCTGCACCTGCTCAACGGCTTCGTGCAGAACATCGGCGACTACCTCAACGGTGTGGTGCTGAAGACTTTCGACCTCTACGTCTACGAGAACGACGCCGAGAAGTCCGACCGCTGGCTGGGCCTGTGGACCCTGTTCTACTGGGCCTGGTGGATTTCCTGGGCGCCATTCGTGGGCATGTTCATCGCGCGTATTTCCCGTGGCCGTACCGTACGTGAGCTGGTGGCCGGCGTACTGCTGATCCCGTTGGGCTTCACCCTGGCGTGGCTGTCGATCTTCGGCAACTCGGCCCTGGACCTGGTGATGAACCATGATGCGGTGGCGCTGGGCAAGACGGCGCTGGAACAGCCGTCCATGGCTATCTACCAACTGCTGGAACATTACCCGGCGTCGAAAATCGTCATCGGCGTGTCGATCTTTGTCGGCTTCGTGCTGTTCCTGACCCCGGCCGACTCCGGCGCGGTGATGATGGCCAACCTGTCGTGCAAGGGCGGCGAGGTGGATGAGGATGCGCCGCACTGGTTGCGGATCTTCTGGTCGGCGGTGATCACCCTGGTGACCATCGGTTTGCTGTTCGCCGGTAACTTCGAAGCGATGCAGACCATGGTGGTGCTGGCGGGCCTGCCGTTCTCCGTGGTGCTGGTGTTCTTCATGTTCGGTTTGTACAAGGCCATGGCCCAGGACGTGCGCATCGAAGAGGAACAGGCGGAACTGGCGGCCCGTGGTCGTCGCGGTTTCAGCGAGCGCTTGAGCACGCTGGACCTGCAACCGACCCAGGCGGTGGTGCAGCGCTATATGGACAAGCAGGTGACGCCGGCGCTGGCGGAGGCCGCGGCGCAACTGGGCAAGCTGGGTTTGAGCGTGCAGACGCAGTGGGGCAAGGCCAAGCACCTGATCGGTTTGCGGGTGGAGATGGAGGAGGGCAACCCCTTCGTCTACGAAGTGAGCCTGGACGGTTACCTGGCGGCGCCGAGCGAGTCGGCCCAGGTGGCGGGTGGTGAGTCTGAAGTACAGGCACGTTACTACCGCGCCGAGGTGTACTTGCACAACGGCAGTCAGGAATACGACTTGATGGGCTTTACTCAAGAGCAGATCACCCGTGATGTGCTCGAACAGTTCGAAAGCCATCGGCAGCTCCTTGGCCGGGTTTATAGCTGAGGGTTGAGCATCCGTTGCTCCTACAGGTTCGGCGTCAGCTCGCGGAAGGTGCTGCTTCCCGCTACCCCTAAAACAAAAACGCCGCGAGACTCTCGCGGCGTTTTTGCATCGGTCTCAACCGAGGTTCTTGCCCAACAGCGCGTGATACAGCTCGCTGTCGCCGAGAATCCCCACCACCTTGTTGTTGTCGTGCAGCACCAGCTTGTGGCCGGTCTGGTAGCGGATCTGCAAGGCATCGCGCATACCGATGTTCGAGTCCACCAGGGTCGGCGTACGGCCCAGGCCTTCCACCGCTTGGCCCTGCACCCAGCTTTGCAGGTTCAGGGTCGCACCGTTCTGGCGGGCACCCTTGACGGTGTTGCCTTCCGCCAGGTCGATCCACGAATCGCCGCCCGGGTCGATGCACACCGAACCGTTGACCCGCTTGCAGTTGTCCAGGGTGCGCATCAGGCTGCGGCCGCAGAGCACGTTGAGCGGATTGGTGTGGGCGACGAAGGTGCGCACATATTCGTCCGCCGGGTTGAGCACGATGTCTTCCGGCTTGCTGTACTGGATGATCCGGCCATCTTTCATGATGGCGATGCGGCTGCCCAGCTTGAGGGCTTCATCGAGGTCGTGGCTGACGAACACGATGGTCTTTTGCAGCTTGCGTTGCAGGTCGAGCAGTTCGTCCTGCAAGCCTTGGCGGATCAGGGGGTCGAGGGCCGAAAAAGGTTCGTCCATCAACAGAATGTCGGCGTCCATCGCCAGGGCGCGGGCCAGGCCCACGCGTTGTTGCATCCCGCCGGACAGTTCGTCGGGCTTCTTGTTGCGCCATTGTTCCAGGCCCACCAGTTGCAGCTTCTCGTCCACCAGCTGGCGACGTTCCTTCTCAGGGCGACCCTGCATTTCCAGGCCGAAGCTGATGTTCTCGCGCACCGTCAGCCAGGGCATCAGGGCGAACTTCTGGAACACCATGGCGATGCGCTTGGTGCGCATCATCTTCAGCTCGGCGTCGGTGCAGTTGGCGATGTCGATCTGCCGACCTTCATGCTCGACGAACAAGTGACCGCGGCTGACCGTGTTCAAACCGTTGATGCAGCGCAGCAGACTGGACTTGCCGGAGCCGGACAGCCCCATCAGTACGCAGATCTCGCCTTTCTCGATTTCCAGGCTGGCGTTTTCCACACCGACGATCTGGCCGGTCTTTTTCAGGATCTCTTCACGCTTGAGGCCTTTGTCCAGCAGCGCGAGGGCCTCTCGCGGGTTCTTGGAGAAGATGACGTCTACCTTGTCGAAGCGAATGATGCTCATGCGTCACCCCTTACCTGTGCGTCGGGTTGTTTGCAGATACGGTCGAGCATGATTGCCAGCAGTACGATCGCCAGGCCGGCTTCGAAGCCCAGGGCGATATCAGCGGTGTTCAGTGCGTTGACCACGGGTTTGCCCAAGCCATCGGCGCCCACCAGCGCGGCGATCACCACCATCGACAACGACAGCATGATGCACTGGGTGACACCGGCGGCGATGCTCGGCATGGCGTGGGGCAGTTCAATCCGGGCGAGCAGTTGACGGCGCGAGCAGCCGAAGGCCTTGCCGGCGTCCATCAGTTCTTGCGGGACATCCTGGATACCCAGGTAGGTCAGGCGGATGGGCGCGGCAATCGCGAACACCACCGTGGAGATCAGGCCTGGGACGACACCCAGACCGAACAGGGTCAGGGTTGGAATGAGGTACACGAAGGTCGGTACGGTCTGCATCAGGTCGAGGACCGGACGCATCAGGGTGTAGAACATCGGCTTGTGCGCGGCGACGATGCCCAGCGGCACGCCGATCACCACGCATACCAGGGTGGCGAACATCACCTGGGCCAGGGTTTCCATGGTTTCCTGCCAGTACCCCAGGTTGAGGATCAGCAGGAAGGAGGCGATCACGAAGGCGGTCAGCCCCCATTTGCGCTGGATCAGGTGGGCGATCGCCGCGATCAGCGCGATCAATGCCAGCGGATTGAACCAGGCCAGCGCGAAGGTCACGCCGTGGATCATCGCTTCCAGCGTCGAGGCGATGAAATCGAAGTAGTTGGCACCGTGCTTCGTCAACCATTCGACGAACGCCGCGATGTACTGGCCCAGGGGGATTTTATGTTCAGTCAGCATGGTATTGAACGTCCACATGCGGGGAAATAAATGCCAGTCCAGGCGGGCGAACCCGCCCGGACAGGGCGGTTATTGCGCGAGCTTGGCTTTCACGGCTTCCAGGCCTGGTTTACCGTCAATGGTGGTCACGCCCGCCAGCCAGGTGGTCAACACCTGTGGGTTCTTCTGCAGCCACGCCTTGGCGGCGGCTTCAGGCTTCATCTTGTCGTCGAGGATGTTGCCCATCAGCGAGCTTTCCATGTCGACGGTGAACTCGAGGTTCTTCAGCAGTTGCCCGACGTTGCTGCATTCCTGGGTGTAACCCTTGCGGGTGTTGGTCAGGACGGTCGCAGCGCCGAAGTCAGGGCCGAAGTAGTCGTCACCCCCGGTCAGGTATTCGATCTTGAAGCGCTTGTTCATCGGGTGCGGTGCCCAGCCCAGGAAGACCACGGCGGTGCCGCGTTTCTGCGCACGGTCGACCTGCGAGAGCATGCCGGCTTCGCTGGATTCGACGACTTTGAAACCGGCGTCTTTCAGGCCGAAGGCGTTCTTGTCGATCATGCTCTGGATCAGGCGGTTGCCGTCGTTGCCCGGCTCGATGCCGTAGATCTTGCCGTCCAGTTCCTTCTTGAACTTGGCGATGTCGGCGAAGTCATGCAGGCCCTTGTCGTACAGCGCTTGAGGGACGGCGAGGGTGTACTTGGCGCCCTTGAGGTTGGTGCGCACGGTTTCCACGGTGCCGGCATCACGGTAGGCCTTGATGTCGTTTTCCATGGTCGGCATCCAGTTGCCGAGGAACACGTCCATGTTCTTGCCGTCGGCCAGGGACTTGTAGGTCACCGGCACGGAAATCATCGTGGTCTTGGTCTTGTAGCCCAGGGCGTCGAGTACCACGCTGGTGGTGGCGGTGGTGGCGGTGATGTCCGTCCAACCGACATCCGAGAAGTTAACGGTACTGCACTGTGCTGGCTCTGCGGCTTGGGCCAGCATGGGCAGACTCAGCATGGCGGCCAACAACAACGACGGGGAACCTTTCATGGGGTGGACTCCTGGATGTTTATTTTTGGCAGTGGTCCGACTGGACGATCGCGCTTAGTTATTTTGTGTTGCGGTTGTAGGCGCTGAGGACGGCTCTACCCCGGTGCCTTGCAATCGAGTCGAGACTGATCATGTACCAGCCTAAATCTGTCGCCTACAGGGTGCGTCGTATCCAGTACAGGGAGGGTCGCTTCCAGTGTCGGTGAGGTCGTTTACAGCTTTTTTCCCTGGTTTTTTCCCCTCTGCGCCGCAAAAAAACGCCGAAAATTACCTGTGCGCGGACGCTGGCGTTGCTGGGCATGGGTGCGTCGGTGTGAGACGTCGTGTGGGCTTTCAAAAGGCTGATGATGCTTTATCCCGGCGGATTGCGATGCTTGAGCGTAGCAGCTTCGCCACCGGACGCTCAGGCGTCTGGAACAGGCACTCAGAGGACTTCGCAACAATGGCAATCAGCGTGTTTGACCTGTTCAAGATCGGCATCGGCCCTTCCAGCTCCCACACCGTGGGGCCCATGCGCGCCGCGGCGCTGTTCGTCCAGGGGCTGCGTGAGCGTGGCGAGCTGGCGCGGGTGACGCGGGTTGAAGTGCAGCTCTACGGTTCGCTGTCGGCCACCGGTATCGGTCATGGCAGCGACAATGCCGTGATCATGGGACTGATGGGCGAATGGCCGGACGCGATCGATCCGTCGCAGATCGGCCTGCGCATCGCCACCTTGCGGGAAACCGACACGCTGCTGCTGGATAACCGCCTGGCGATTCCCTTTGTCTGGGCGCGAGACATGCGCCTGATCGACGAGAACCTGGCGTTCCATCCCAATGCCATGACCCTGGTCGCTTTCGGCGAAGAAGGTAAAGAACTGCATCGCGATACCTACTATTCGGTGGGCGGCGGTTTTGTCGTCGACCAGGCCCAGGCGGAAAGCGGCGTGGCGGACATGGACCGCACGGTGCTGCCGTATGATTTTTCCAGTGCGGTGGAATTGCTCGAGCTGTGCCAGCGGCATGGCCTGAGCGTTGCCGAGCTGATGCTGGCCAATGAAAAGGTCTGGCGGGGCGAAGATGAGATTCGTAGCGGTTTGATGAAGCTCTGGCGGGCCATGCAGGATTGCGTCGAACAGGGGCTCAAGCACGAAGGCATCCTGCCTGGCGGCTTGAATGTGCGCCGGCGTGCGGCCAAGTTGCACCGCAGCTTGCAGGAGCTGAACAAGCCCAATGTCATCGGTTCGACCTTGAGCGCGATGGAGTGGGTGAACCTGTTCGCCCTGGCGGTCAACGAAGAGAACGCGGCGGGTGGGCGCATGGTCACGGCGCCAACCAACGGCGCGGCGGGGATTATCCCGGCGGTGCTGCACTACTTCATGAAGTTCAGCGAGGTGGTGACCGACGCCAATGTCGTCGACTATTTCCTCGCGGCGGCGGCGGTGGGCATCCTGTGCAAGAAGAACGCCTCGATCTCCGGGGCCGAGGTGGGTTGCCAGGGCGAAGTGGGCTCGGCTTGCGCCATGGCGGCGGCGGGCTTGGCGCAGGTGCTCGGGGCGACGCCGGAGCAGCTGTGCAACGCGGCGGAAATCGGTCTGGAACACAACCTGGGGCTGACCTGCGACCCGGTGGGCGGTCTGGTGCAGGTGCCGTGCATCGAGCGTAATGCGATTGCGGCGGTGAAAGCGATCAATGCGGCGCAGATGGCCTTGCGTGGTGATGGTCAGCACTTTATTTCCCTGGACCGGGTGATCCGCACCATGCGCGATACCGGCGCCGATATGCATGACAAATATAAAGAGACTTCGCGGGGTGGGTTGGCGGTTAGTGCGGTGGAGTGCTGAGGTCGGCCCACTGCCAAGACTGTGCATAAATCGACCACTGTCCCCGGGACGCGCCACCTTTTGGCGCGTCGCAAACAGGTAACTGGTAGGCCTTCGCAACACCCGGTTTTCACCCCGTTACCGCCGGTCGACTGTGCTTGCGGTGACACTCCTTCCCGGCGCCGCTCAGCGCCCGGCACACAAGTGCTACCGAAGTGCTCAAGCCCCTTGGGGCGGGCGCTTACAGACCTTTCCCACGCCTTATAACCCGCACTCGTGGCAAGGGCTATATAGACACACCGCGACGTCGTTTTCAGGAGTTATTGAATACCCATTCAACTTTCGGCATGGCAATTGCTCTGTCATTGCAAAGCCCCTCTCCGCGAGAGATCGAGGGCCATAACAAGAGCCTCCGCCTGAGGCCATCACCCGCTTTGTGTGAGGAGATATCGCGATGACGTCGTTCAACTCAGGGGCTCAACCCCAGAACCGTGCGCCTCAATCCATCGGCTTCCTGCTGCTGGACAATTTCACGCTCATTTCCCTGGCTTCCGCCGTAGAACCCCTGCGGATGGCCAACCAATTGTCCGGCCGCGAGCTGTATCGCTGGACGACCCTGAGCGTCGACGGCGGACAGGTCTGGGCCAGCGACGGTCTGCAGATCACCCCTGACGCCTCCATGCACAAAGCGCCCGCCATGGACACCGTGATTGTCTGCGGCGGCATCGGCATTCAACGCACCGTAACACGTGAACATGTGTCCTGGTTGCAGAGCCAGGCGCGCCAGTCGCGTCGCCTCGGCGCCGTGTGCACCGGCAGTTGGGCCCTGGCTTGCGCCGGGTTGCTCGACGGCTTCGATTGCAGCGTGCACTGGGAATGTCTGGCCTCGATGCAGGAAGCTTTCCCGCGGGTGGCCATGAGCACTCGCCTGTTCACCCTTGACCGTAACCGTTTCACCAGTTCCGGTGGCACCGCGCCGCTGGACATGATGTTGCACCTGATCAGCCGTGACCATGGCCGTGAATTGTCGGCGGCGATCTCGGAGATGTTCGTCTACGAGCGTATCCGTAATGAACAGGATCACCAGCGTGTGCCGCTCAAGCACATGCTCGGCACCAACCAGCCGAAGCTGCAGGAAATCGTCGCGCTGATGGAAGCCAACCTGGAAGAGCCGATCGACCTGGACGAGCTGGCGGTGTATGTCGCCGTGTCCCGTCGACAGCTGGAGCGGTTGTTCCAGAAGTATCTGCATTGTTCGCCGTCGCGCTACTACCTGAAGCTGCGGCTGATCCGGGCGCGGCAATTGCTCAAGCAGACGCCGATGTCGATTATCGAAGTGGCGTCGGTGTGCGGGTTTGTTTCGACACCGCACTTCTCCAAGTGCTACCGCGAGTACTTCGGTATTCCGCCGCGTGACGAGCGTGTGGGTTCCAACACTACGCAGCAGGTGGCGATGATGCCGATTCCGCAGGCGTTGGTATTGGCGCCGTTGTCCGGGCCGATGTCGGCGTTGAGCCAGGCGCGTAATGAGTCGACGTTTGCCAGCGTAAGACTGTAAGACCGATTGCTTGGGGCGGCCCCGTGTGGCGGCTGCCCTGGTACCTATCCATGTAATTTGAACCCGAGCACGGTCTTGTGGCGAGCGGGCTTGCCCGCGCTCGGCTGCGCAGCAGCCGCAAAACCGGGCTCCTCGTTCTAACTGATAGACCGCGATCTCTGGTTTTAGGGGCGCTTCGCACCCCAGCGCGGGCAAGCCCGCTCGCCACAAATCTCGCCAGACTTTAGATCGTTCTTAACTGAACGACATCAGCGCAAGCCCTCACCACAACGAGGGCTACGTTCAGGACCGCGTTTGCTGATACTGCGCCAACGCCGGCAACAACTGCCTGTCTATCGCCTGGCGCACGGCCGGCAGGATCGTCGCGCTGCTGGTGTACATATCCTTGACCATCTTGCGCAGCTCATAGGCCCGGGCGTCGTCCAGGCCGCGTACCGCACATTCGCAGGCTTGCTCGGCGGTGGCACCGCTCGGCACTTGCAGGCCGAGGGATTTGAGCTGGCCCAACAGGTCTTCCTGGTCAATCAAATCCGCGTACATCATGGCGCTGGTCCTTGTTCCGATGTGATCGTGTTTCGATTCTGGTAGCCCTGCGCGGTGTCGGCAAGAGCCGATTGCCCGAGTGGCTCTGATACCTATGAACAGGTCGTTTTCGGCTAACTCGTGGGCAGGGCAAGCGAGCACACTGGGTACCAGTAGACCTGTCGACGGTTTGGTCACCCTCGGCGCGGGTCTCTGCGGACACACTCTCTCACCCCGATCCTGTCACGGCTTGATCGGGGTTTTTTTTGCCTGTGGAAAAGGGTGTGAGATGCCGTGCTTGGCGGGTTGTGAAACTGCTGAACGCAATGGGGGGATATTGGATGTTACATCTGCTCAACTGAAGGTGATTGCGATTGGAGCGGCAGTTGCCTAGCATCCGGCCACGACTACGCAGACAGCAGAAAATTTGTCGGCGGAGCTGCGAAGGCCTGGGCAAACCAGAGCCATATGAAGGGAAATTGCAGGCGTTTGGGTTGTTCTGCTTCAGTGCGGGAGACTTGTCTGCAAGGCCGTCCTTCCTCGTAGTCGGCGAATGTTTTGAATCTTGGCGTCGGTCGGACGATTGAGTGATAACCCTGAAGTATTTGCTCAAACATCCCGGCTCGTACTTGCTTGCACATGGCTGTGCAACGTTTCTATAGTCCTCCCTGTCATTGCCACTCAATGACTGGACGTCGCGGTCCATTTACGGAACCACACAATCGCCATCATACTGATGGCGATTGGCTGCCCAGCACCTGCGTTATGGCGGCTGTGCGAGGGACACCTTCGGGTGTGCCGGTAGGTTCCGTTTCCGGTCCGCGAACCCTTGCGCAGCTGCCACCTAATCAGCATCGCGGCTGATGGTGGTGGTTCCTTTATGAAACGGAGCCATTCATGACGAACTTCATTGCATTTCAATCCAACACCACCGATACCCCCGTCTTGTTCTTCAATCCTGATGCACCCCTGCGCGACCTTTGCGCATTCGCCAGTCGTCGACTGCGTGGTGCCCGCGATCTTTCGCAAACCTTGACCTGTGCCACGATCAACAATCTGGATGAGCATGATTTCCGGCATGTGTTGGAGGTGATGTATACGTTGCTTGATGACGGTTGTGATGTGTTGGGTGTGGTAGAGCAACGGGTGATGATGTTGGCGGATAAGGCGAGCACTCTTCGCGAGTAAACTTTAATGGCGTCAACCCAGGAAATTTAAATCTGGATACGATTTTGTAGCGGGCAGACTTGTACTTACGGGTTGCGTGACATCACGTTCAAATCAACCGATGTTATTATTGCCCGCTACTTTCATATCGCACGGCTATACCAAATGCAATGGAATGACCTGATCATTGGTGGGCGGACGTTCACGATGAAACACCTGCAGCCGTTCGAGCTGGTGTTTGATATCGCACGACAACAAGTGACGGTAAAGTTCGAGTTTGGCTTTCACTGCTTCACTGATGACAAAGGCCATGGTGAGCGGCTCACGTTCCGTGGTGAACGGCGATATTTTTGCGCTGACCGCTACCATTGCAGTACCCAGGTCGTTGACTATATACACAGACGCTTTATCGACAGCATTGTTCTGCCATTCTTTGTAGTGAACAGTCAGCGTTATTTTTGTCTGGATCTGCATGATTACGCTATTTTCTTCTCGATCAGCAAACCGGCGGGAACGAGCAACTTACTCAAGGTGCGGATCGTCTCTGCGTACGAAATAGCAACTTGGGGGCGTGGAAATCTCCCCAAGAAGGGTAAGCCCCACAATGTGCGATATATTCTGGAGATGCGGAATGCTGGTAAGTCTGTTTAAAACAGAGCATCCATATTGCTGTTCATATAAGTGCCAGGACTGGCGATTCTGTTATATTTTGCAAACAAAAACCCCGGTGCTTTCGCATCGGGGTCTTTGTGAATCACTTTATCGGCCTGTCCTTTCGCGTTTCCGCTTATCCCGCTCACTGGCTGGGAGTGATTTACATCACCGAAATCAACACCCCTTGCTTCCAAGGTTCCGGTCCGTGTCGACGGGAAAAATATTAGCGCTTTGATCAACAAATAGCAATCGCCGCCAAATATCCGTTCAACCGAGATAGTGTGTTCGAACGATCAGCCCTCAGCGCTGCAACACCAATATCCGCGATAACAATTCATCCCTATCGATATAGCAGCCCTGGAAATGCCGGGCCCCGGTGGCCGGGTCGAAGGCATTGCGGGCGTGTAGCGTGCGGCGGTTGTCGAAGCACCACAGTTCGCCGGGGTTGAGCCGCCGCACGATCCGGAAACGCGCTTCGCGGGTCATGGCGATAAAGCGTCGATAGGCGTTGTACAGCAGCGGCATCTGTTCCACCGACGCCTCGAACGGGCCCCGCAGGAAGTTGGCCATGCGGATCTCGCTGACCTGCCCGGTACTGTCCAGCGCAATGACCGGCGCCAGGCAGCGGTAGTCGCTATGCCGGTCCTTGTTGCGAAACTCCACCGGGATCTCGCTCAGGGCGCGGAACGCCGCCGGATCTTCCCGGCGCAGGGCATCGGCAATGGCAAAGCCATCGACGAAAATGCTCTCGCCACCCTCGGCGTCATTCACCAGGCAATGCAGGAATTGCAGGCCCGGTTGCAGCTCGCGGGTTGGCAGGTCGCTGTGCAATGGCAGGTTGAAGGCGGTGTAGGCGTTGCTGTCGGCGTCGGCCTTGGATTGCACGTTGAACAGCACGCCGAAGTTGGTCTGGCGGATAAACGAGATCAGCTTGGCCACCTCGGTCAACGAACCTGGCTCGGTCGGTACGCCGCGGACTTGGGTCAGGCCGGTGTCGCGCAAGGCCAATAACCAGTGCAGCAAGGTTTTCGGGTCTTCCTTGAGGGCGGCGAACTCGAATACCGGCAACTCCAGGCTACTGGTCCACAACCGGCTTTTCGATTTGCCGGCCTGGCGTTCGACGCGCGACTCGTCGTCATAGGCATGCGCCCGCAACCAGCCCGGGTCGAAGCGGCTGGCGTGGCCGTCCTGCCAGTCGATGCACAGGCAGCCAGTGTTGTCGATGCGGATGGCGGCGGGGGCCAGGCCCTCGGGCACATCGACGATTTCCAGCACCTGTTCGCGGGTCACCGTGTACACGCACTGCGGACACGGGCAGTTGTCCCGTAGCCACACGTGATGGTACGGGCTGATACGCCCGTCCGCCCAATACACCTCGATGCGATCCGCCAGCGGATGCGCGGCGGTCAGGGCACTGATCAGCGGGTAACTGCGGAAATCGGCAAACGCGGAGGCGGTGTTCACGGTGAGCTCCTTTTCGGGGATTCTTATTTTTTCGCAGGCAAGCCAATCTCGCGGCCGATGTATTCGGGGGGTGGCAGGTCGTTCTGGTCTTCGATGATGGCTTGCAGTTTTTCCAGCACGGCGTCGGTGAAGGGCGCCGAGCGCGGGCCGGCGAGGTCGACGTGCAGCAGCATCTGCTCGTTGCCGGCCAGTTCCTTGTCGCCGCCCACCAGGTGCAGGCTGTGGTAGAGGTGCAGGCGCTTGGCGTCGTGGCCGATGATCTGGGTGCGTACTTCGACCTGGGCGCCGAGTTTGACTTCGTGCAGGTAGTTGAGGTGCAGTTCGAGGGTGAACAACGAGCTGCCGGTGGCTTCGCGGTTATCGCTGTCCATGCCCAGGCGCAGCATCAGGGCGTCGGTGGCGTAGCTGAAGATCAGCAGGTAGAAGGCGTCGCGCAGATGGCCGTTGTAGTCGACCCAGTCGGGGATGACTTCGGTGGTGTAGGTGGTGAGGGTGGGCATGGTGGGGGTCCGAAGAGGTGAACAGATCACGATGAGGGGTGTCTGTCAGGTCGTCTTCGCGGACAAGCCCTGCTCCTACAGTCCAGCGTCGAATGATTTTTTGCGTACGACACAAAACTGTAGGAGCAGGGCTTGCCCGCGAAAGGGCCCGTCCAGACACCGAAAAACTTACTCGCTGAAACTCATACCATGCTTGGCCTTGGTGGTTTTCACCGCTTCCAGCACCGCCAGCAGGCAGTCGTCACGATAGCGCTCCAGGGCCGAGATGCTGTGTTTGCCCAGTTGATCGCTGGTCCCGTCGACCACATCGTCGATCAGCTTCTAGGTCAGTTCCGGTGCAGGCAGGTAAGTCCAAGGCAACTGCAACGCAGGACCGAACTGGGCCATGAAGTGCCGCATACCCGCATCGCCACCGGCCAGGGTGTAGGTCAGGAAGGTACCCATGAACGA
>Ga0302153_10000351_pt1 | contig 25747 bp, 17 predicted proteins | sample I_Bog_N2_2_FD_192429 | JGI IMG/M metagenome (GOLD analysis project Ga0302153, IMG submission 192429) | Peat permafrost microbial communities from Stordalen Mire near Abisko, Sweden - I_Bog_N2_2 | ecosystem: Environmental > Terrestrial > Soil > Wetlands > Peat | place: Sweden: Abisko, Stordalen... | reverse complement strand
ACCTAACCCCGAACTTCGGCCTTAAATCCAACCTTCGCCATCGCTCCCTGCATCTCCTTGTTCTTCATGAACGTGCTCCAGACCAATCCCGAGCGCGCATTCTCCGCCATCACCATCGTGATCCCCAAATCGATTCCCAGCACATCGGCGTCATACCAACCCTTCAGCGGATTGAACGCGTCCACAAATCCATATCGTCCCCAAGCTTTCGGATACCGTTCGCGAATATTCCGCAGCACCTGCATGCAATCCTCTCGCAGAAAAGCCACCGAGCCTCCAGCAGCGCAGGGCACGACGCTTCCATCCAGTCGTCCCATCCGCGGAGGACCGCCCCAAGCCTGATATCCAGAAGCCGAATCGGACGCCGTAATCCCCCAAAGGTCCGCGCTGTAATCGGGAAATTCGTCGCGCAGAGAGAGGCAAAACTGCTTGTGCGCGCGAGTCGCGGTCACCGAGTTCGTGAAGTAGTTGGCATAGGCATCCCGCTTGTCGCGAAAGTCAAACCACGCGTGCGAATTAAGATGGGTGAAGAGAGGATCGTGCCCGGAAATGTATTCGAATCCCTGGAACTTCACCGTCGGCCGACTCCACGCCTTCCAGGTATCGCTCGAAACCGGATGCGTAGGCGAGCCGATGGCCAGCAGGTAGATCATCATCAGCTCGCAATACTGATTCCAACGCGAGGGCAAGAAGCCGCCGCCGAAGCCCGGTTTCCATCCCATGGAGAACGTATCGCCGCCATTCAGCATCCACGGCCAATCGACGCGCTCGTAAATCGCGGTCGCAAGCTCTTGGATCTCGGCGTCATTGAAGTGCTGGCGAGCCGTCAGCACGCCGCAGAGCAGCAGCGACGTATCGATCGACGAGAGCTCGCAGTTCCACATCCGCTCTCCGGTATCCAGGTCGACGAAGTGGTAGAAGAACCCATGTTCGTTGGGCAATTGCGTCTTTAGAAAGCGCAGCGTCTGCCGCACCCGTTCCCGGATCTCCGCCGCCTTGCCGTATCCGCGGGATTCCCCGATGCACAGGCCAGTGAGTCCGAAGCCCGTCGCGGCAATACTGGCCGCTCGCCGGCGATCGCCGCCGTTGAGCAGCGCCCGATCCCTCACTTGCCCCGTCGCGGAGCCAGCCTCGTTCCAGAAGAAGTCGTAAGCGCACCGCTCGATTTCGTCCAGAAGTTGATCGTCGGAACCGCCATAAGGAGTTCGCCTCGGCTCCGCAAACGTTCTCCGCTCCATCGAGCATGCTATGGATGCAAGGCCAGGCAAGGCCACCAGCCCCAGGGCAGCCGCCTTCAGCATCTCGCGTCTCGTAACCGATTTCCGCTGGAACATGAGTGGCACTCGAGGTTCTGTCGCGAAACCGCCGATCCCCCCCTCCGCTAGCGCTGTGCGGCGCGTTCGCTGTTGGGCTTGGAGCCCACCAGCGCGTAGTAAAGGATGAACAGGTAGCAAATCACGGGCAGGAAAAACGCATGGTGAATGCCGATGCGATCGGCGACCAGGCCTTGCAACTCCGGGACAATGGCTCCCCCGACAATGGCCATGTTGAGCAACCCGGAGCCGTCGCCCGTCAGCGGGCCGAGTTCCGCCACACCCAGCGTGAAAATGCTGGGGAACATAATCGAGTTGAAGAACCCGACCGCCAGGATGCTCCACATGGCGACGTGGCCGCTCGTGAGCATGGAGATCGTCACCAGGCTGGCCGTGCCAATCGCGCAGACGCCGAGCAGGTGTCCGGTCCGGATCTTCTGCAACAGTGCCGAGCCAATGAACCGGCCCACCATCGCGCCCCCCCAGTAGAAGGAGACGTATCCGGCGGCGTCCTTCGGCGACAGGCCGGCGATGTCGGGCTGGCTGAAGTAGTTCACCAGAAAGCTGCCGATCGAGACTTCCGCCCCCACGTAGGTGAAGATTCCGACGGCGCCCAGCACGAGATTGGGATGCTTCCAAATCGAGTCGCCGACTTTTTCCCCAAGGCGGTGCTCGGCAGACCCGATTTTCGGCAGCTTCGAGACGCCGATCACGATGGCCAGAAGCACAAGGGCCACGCCGATGATGATGTACGGCACCTTGACCGAAGCAGCCTCCTGAATGCGATATGCCTGAAGGGCGGCGGGTGAGAGCTTGTGAATCTGCTCCATGGCAAGCGGCGCGGCGCTCAGAATCAGCAGGCCACCGATCTTGGGAGCAATGGTTGTGCCCAGCGAATTGAACGCCTGCGTCAGGTTCAGGCGGCTGGAGGCGGTTTCAGGCTTGCCGAGCACAATGACGTACGGATTGGCCGCCACTTGCAGCATCGTGATTCCGGCCGCCAGCACAATGAGCGCCGTCAGAAAAAGCGGGTATGAAGGAACAATGGCTGCCGGCACAAACAGGAATGCACCCGCGCCCATGACGAGCAAACCCACGACCATGGTCCGCTGGTAGCCGATCCAATCGACAATCTTCGCCGCCGGGATCGAGAAGAAAAAGTAGGCAGAAAAGAAGGTGAACTGAATCAGCATGACCTTCGCATAGCTGAGGTCGAAGATGGACTTCAGGTGCGGCACCAAAATGTCGTTCAAGCAGGTCAGAAAACCCCACATGAAAAACAAGGTAGTCACGACCGCCAGCGGGCGACGGTAATTCTCCGCTGCCGAGGATACCGAGACGCCCGGCGACCGCGGGCTTTGTGCTGTCATTTTTTCTCCTCTGTGTTTGTGCCGGAGTCACGGAGCCGACCGTGTCATTCTACTAGCTCGATCAATCTTAGCGGCGGAGTTTCGGACATAGGGCAGAATTGCCGGCTCCCGCTCACTCGCGGCGATACTTTGCGAAGGAGCCGCTCCGCATTTGCCCGCGAGCCGTTGTAGACTATCCGCCACTGATGAAATATGACTCAAGCTATTAAGATATTGAAAATTGCTGTGGCGATCCTGACTGTGGTCTCGACCTTGGCCGGCCAACCGCAAACGCCTTTCCCCGTGGTTTCGACTGCCGATCAGCCGGAGATTGCGGGCCGCCCGGTTCAACTCGACTCCCAGGGAAAACTGTTACCTTGGCCCATTGCGGACGATACCGGTTATTCCTACTCGTCTCACTTCCTCACCCAGTGGACCATCTTGTGGGATCAATACAATCGCCAGAGATTGCCTTATTTCTACTGCTGCTTCGACTTCGACCGCACAACTTTCGAAATGTTTCCCGATCCCCACTGGGTCAACTCGACGGGCTATCTCCGCGCGATGCTGCAAGGATTCATCGAGCGACTCTATCCGTACACCGGCGATGCGCGCACGCTCATCTTTCTGCAGGATTTCGTGGATTACGAGTTGGAGAACGGACGGACTCCCGAGGGCTATGCCTGGGCGCAAGTTCCGTATGCATCGGCGAATCCCGGTGCGAAGCGCTACACCGGCTGGAGCGCGCATGGCGAGGACTACATTGAGCCGCCCGTGGTTGGCGAAGACGGTTACGCCTATCTCCGGCTCTATGAAATGACCGGAAACACGAAATACCTGCGCGCCGCCATCCGGTGTGCCAACGCTCTCGTCAAGAATTACAAGGCGGGCAATGAGAAAAACTCGCCTTGGCCGGTGCGTTGTTATGCACGCGACGGAAAAGCCGACGGCGGCCCCATGGGCCCATATTCCGCCAACGTGATTGAGCCCATCATGTTGTTCGATGAACTCATCCGCTTGGGGCATGGGGACGTAGCTGGTTACGCGCGAGTTCGCGCCGGCGCATGGGACTGGTTTCAGAAATATCCGCTCACCAATAACGTGTGGGTCGGTTACTTCGAAGACGTGGCGCCCAGCATGGACAACATGAACCAGGTGATCCCGCTGGAGTTTGCCCGCTACGTTTTGCTTCATCCAGACAAAGATCCGCAATGGCGTGAACATGCGCGACGCCTGATCGAGTGGGTTAAGACCACGCCGAAATGGCCCAAGTACGTCGTGCACGGCGCCACCGTGACGACGGAGCAGGGCAACGGCATCACGTTCTGCTGCAACGAACCCAATCAGTGCTGCGACAGCCACACTGCCAGGCTGGCTGCGGTGGAAGCGCTGTACTTCGCCAAGACCGGAGACGAATCGTATCGGGAGGAAGCTTTCCGCTCCTTCAACTGGGTCACATATTTCCAGGGCCTGCCCGGTGGCGCCCACGCGCCCTTTGCACAACAGTGGTGGTTTACCGACGAGTTTGCCGACGGCCCGCGCCGGCTCATGGACGCCTTCTGGGCCGTGCCGGAATGGGCGCCAGCGGATGAGTCCCATCTGCTCGGTTCAAGCTCTGTCGTCACCAGAATCAGCTACGGCAAAGGCTCGGTCACCTATTCAACCTTCGACCCCCAATCCGTGGATGTGCTTCGCCTCGACTTCGTCCCGGAATTCGTAACCACTCACGGCAATCCCCTCACTCGGCGGAAGGATCTAGACCGGGAAGGCTTCGTATACGATGAGTCGACCCATGTGCTTCGCATTCGGCATGACCAGGCGAATGACATCGACGTCCAAGGCAGCCATGGCCAGGCGCCGCCACAGTATGTGACCTTCGATGATCCGCATCTTCCCGCAGAAACCGTGCTCAGCGGACAGTATCCCTCGGGCGTAATCGATTGGACCACCGATCAATGGCGTGTCAGTGTGCCCCAAGGCAAGTTTGGCACTTTCAACCTGGCTCTCGCCGATGGTAAAGCGGCAACCGCAGGATTCGACTTCCATTCCCCTCGCGTATTTGTCGGGATCGATGTATACAACGGCGGTCACTCGGAGGCAGTGCTCATGATCCATGCTCCCAACCTTCCTGAAGTATCTTTCACCCTCAAACCCGGTGAACTCAAACGCCTTCGCACAGGTTGGCGGGAACCCGCCTCGAAAGTCACCTTCGATGTGAAGAATGGAGAGGGCCTGAGATTCGATAACCTGGCGTACCTGCACGATTGAGAGCACTCGATAATCCAGCCTAGCGCTGACCAGACCGAAGGGGCCATGGCTTGAAGCCTTGGCCCCCTCGGTTTCAGCGAAAGTGCATCTACCGACCGCGCCTACTTGGGTTGAGCAGCCACAGGCTCGACCGCGGGCCGGACTGGGGGCATATGCAGCAGCTTCGGTGCTACCGACGCTGGCCGCTGCACGGCGACCGGCATTGCAATCGGTGTTGGCATCTTTGGGCCGGACTGCGGGCCCGACAGCGGCGCAGCAGACGGCCGCGCTTTCCGACGCCCGGCTTCGATTTTGTTGAGCCGCTCCGTCAGGTCTTCGAGGCGAACATTCTCATAGCCCTTGCGCTTGGCCATGATGCGGTAGTCGAAGGCGATGCTGGAGGTCCCTCCGCCCTGTTCGTGCACTTCGAACGACGTCGCCGTCTTCTGGCTGACATACAACCCCTTGGAGTCGCCGTTGGGCGTGAGGAACACGTGATACTCAACCCCTGCATTCACGGTTTGCGCGAAGGCGGGATCGAGTTCGATGCGCGCCGAGCCGCCGGAGAGTTGGCCGGAGCCAGCATCTTCGAGCCAGTTCTCGGCGGACTGCATGGCGTAGATGGCGGTCTGCCTGCCGTCATCGGCCTGGACCACGCCTGAGACCACCCCAGTACAGGTCAGGTTGGCCGAAGTATCGATGGTGCAATGCCGTGACCCGCTGTAAGTGTTGGGAGAACTTGTCTGGAAAACCGGGTTGTGGGTCTGGGTGGCGAAGTTGGCTACGACCATGGTCGGGTAAAGGCCGCTGCCATCGTTGTTCTCTGCATACACCCCGAAACTCTCGTCGGCGGTGCCTAGTACCCCGGCATACCCCGACTGGCTGGTATCTCCCCATACCCCAGCGTCGGCCCCTTCAGACGCTCCCGTGTTGCTTGAGCCGGTCGCAGTCCCGCGGACACCCCAGCCGATTCCTTCGCCCTGAACGCCGGTGTAATTTCCTGAGGCATAGACACCGGTATTCCCCACCCCATACACGCCATAGCCAGCATTCGAATACGACTGGCCGTACACGCCCGCCGTGGTCCCCGTGGTGGCGCCGTTGACACCCAGCACGCCATAGCCAGTAGCCGAAGTCGTCGCGCCTTCCGTACCCACGGCGCCCCCCGGAAAGTAGTAGTAGCTCCCATAGGTGGTGCCTGCCACGGCGACGCCACCTGCCGGTGAATTCGTCTGGCCGTACACGCCAGTCGCCAGGTTCCCCGATGTGGCCTCATTCACCCCCTCCACGCCATAGCCAGTAGCTAACCACGTCGAGCCCTGCACGCCCACGGCCCCTCCGCCCCCCGTCACGCCGAAGCCAGAAGGCGACGACGACCCGCCAGCCACCCCAACCGTAGACCCTGTCGTGGCCGTCGCCTCTCCGATTACGCCAGCCGCATCGGTTGCGGTGCTGCTCGTGTTGCCGACGATCGTGAAGCCGCTCGAATTAGCCGTCAGTGTGCCGTTGACCGTCTGATTCGCAGTGAACGTGTTGGCCGCGCCCAGTTGCGCATACAGGCCATTGGTCACTGCCGTGTTCAGGTTCAGCGTGACGTTGCCGCTGGTCCCGCCGCCCGTCAGATCCGTTCCTGCCGTTACGCCCGTGATGGTCCCGCTGCCCTTGAGATTCGCGCATGCCCAGGCAGTGCCACTCCATTGCAGCACCTGATTCGCCGCGCAGGCGTTGGTCAACGACAGCGTGAGCGTGCCGCTGGTCCCGCCACCGGTCAGGCCGCTGCCGCTGGCAGTCGTGACTCCGGTGAGCGTTCCGCCGCCGGCGAACACAATGTCCAACTCGGCCGCGTGGCTCGTGGTCGTGCTTTCCTTGCTGTCGAAGCTCGCGTTCAGCGGACTGTTCGCCACCAGCGCAATTCCGTCATTGGGAGTTCCGCTCAGCCACGCCTGCACCGCCGCCGTCACGTTGATGAGGATGAACTGGTTCTTATCGGCGGTGGTGAGCGGCACGCTGGCGGCAATGGTCGTTCCCAGCGCCGGAGCGTTGCTGGCTTCGAGGGTGCTCTCGGTCCACGCGCCGTTGACGTAGTCCACGTTAAAGCTGCCGGCCGTGGTCACGGCATTGACGTAGAGTTTGAGCGTGGCCTGGGTGATATCGGCGCTGGTGTAGCCGGCCGGGATCGACGACAGGTTGAACTGAATAAAAGAAGTCTGCGTGCTCTCGACATCGAGCAGCGTCTTGGCGCCGTAGTTGGTGGTGGCGGCGGCCGTGTTGGTGTAGGAATCGCCGACGGGCGTAAGTTGGCCATAAGCCGCCGTACACGCCAGCAGGGTCAGAGTTAGAAGTGAAGCCAGACGCAAACGAGTTTTCAGGTTTTTCATAATTCTCTCCAAGTGTGTTTTCGTTGCTTTCTTTTCACGATCTCCGAAAGACTTTGGCCGAAGCGCCAGCCGCGGCGCACTTTCTCGAACCCCTGAACTCATGGGGAAGTACCATCCGCCGGAAGGTCTTCCTCGGAAATCGAACCCTCCTGAAGCTGGAGTCTTGCTTGTTCCGCCTGCGCCGGGGCCAGTTTTTGTCCACAAAGAGGGCAGTTGTCGAAGCTTGCCGCCGCGCCGCCCAGCAGCAGGGTCATCCCTTTCCGCTCGACCGTCACCTCTGTCCGGACGGTGCGACTGACGCCGCCGACGGATGGGTCAGCACGGAAGGAACTTGCCCGCCGACTCAGCCATTGGTAAAGTCGTTTCGTACCGGCCTCCCTCTTCACTGGTCGCGCATCTTGCGGCAGTCGCGTACAAAAGGCCAGTGACGGCTTCTGACAGGCTCTGACAAGTTCTGAATCGACTCTAAGTCAATGAAACCAGAAGGGATATTCAGATTCGATGAATTCCAGCTCGATTCCCTCGCACGCACCCTGCGGCGGAGGGAAGAGATTGTCACGCTCAACCGTCGGGCCTTCGATGTGCTTTTGTACCTGGTGCAGAACCCGGGAAGGGTGTTGACCCGCGACGAATTGTTAAAGAATGTCTGGCCCGACACCTTTGTGGACGAGAACAGCCTGGCGCAGAGCATCTCGGCCTTGCGGCGCGCTCTGGAAGAGAAACCCGGCGACAATAACTATATTGTCACCCTGCCGGGACGGGGGTATCAGTTTGTTTCTCCCGTGCAGGTCGTCGCCTCGCAGAGCTTATCTGTCGTCCCCGATGCCGCAACCCCGGCCAACCCGGGGCCTAGCGGGATCCTCTTTCAGCAGCAGACGGTCCGCACTAGCGTCACAACAACGGAAGAGAAAGATCAGCTAAGCCTGCCACCTTCGCGAAACCGGGCAGTCGTCGGACTGCTTGCGGTTTTGGTCGCAGCGGCGACATCGGTGGCGGGACTTTACGCATGGAAGCAATTTCATCAGGTCCCACCGACTGTGAATCCGGCCATCGGTTCGGCCGGATCATCTCAGCCCGCACGCCGCTCCATCGCAGTTCTCGGTTTTCGCAACCTGTCTGGCCGTCCCGAGGAGACATGGCTATCCACGGCCCTGTCGGAGATGTTGAGCACCGAATTGGTGGCCGGAGAAAAGCTGCGCCTGGTTTCGGGCGAAGACATCGCCCGCACCAAACTCGAACTCCCCCTTGCCGACACCGACAGCCTCTCGCGAAACACATTGGCGCGATTGCGCAACGACCTGGATAGCGACTTGATCGTCCTCGGCTCCTACACTGCGGTCGGCGAAAAGCCGGGCACTCGTATCCGTCTCGACGTGCGCCTGCAAGATGCGGTTGCGGGCGAGACGATCGCGGATGTCGCTGTTGTGGGGACCGAGGCGGACCTGTTTGACATGGTGTCTCAGGCTGGATCCCAGTTGCGCGAAAAGCTGGGCGTGGAAGCGGTATCTCCGGCGGAGGCCGTGAGTGTCCGCGCTTTCTTGCCTTCCAACCCTGATGGCGTCCGCTTCTACTCGGAGGGACTGGCGCAGTTGCGTGTTTTCGACGCTCTGGAAGCGCGCGATCTTCTGCAGCATGCCCTGGCCTCCGATCCGAAATTTTCTCTGGCCCACTCCGCTCTGGCCGAGGCCTGGTCCCGGTTAGGCTATGACAAGAAGGCCCAACAGGAAGCCCGGCAAGCGTACGACCTCTCCGCCAATCTTTCGCGTGAACAGAAGTTGGTGGTGGAGGGTCGCTACCGCGATATCAATCACGAATATGAGAAGGCCACCGAGGTCTATCGCACGCTCTTCACCTTGTTCCCTGACAACCTCGACTACGGCCTCAAGCTGGCAGCGGTGCAATTCCGCCGCAACCCGCACGAAGCCTTGGCCACGGTCGAGTCATTGCGCAAGCTGGCGGCGCCAGCCTCGGAAGATCCTCGTATCGATTTGCAGGAGACTGCAGCGTGGCGGGTCGTCACCGGTATTACGCGTGAAGAACGTGACGAACATGAAGAACGGTCTTTGGACCGTGCGGTGAAGAAGGCGGAGGCGCAGGGGGCCCGTCTGATCCTGGCACAAGCGCGGCAGATGCAGTGCGGGCTGTTCGGGTCGGTTTCCGCCTGTCGCGAGGCGAGGGACATTTTCGCTGCAACCGGGGACCGGGAGCACGAAGGCTCGTCTTTGCGCGCGTGGGCGGATGTGATTGCTCGAACCGATGTGCCCGAAGCCATCCGCCTGTACCAGCAGGCAGAGACCATCTTCCGCAGGAATGGATCCGAAGCCGGTTTGGCCGATGTGCTCGACAACCTCGGCCTCGTATATGAAGCCCAAGGCGACCCCGCCACCGGCGAGAAAATGGTGCGCGAGGCCGTGGCCATCCTTCGACGCACCGATGACAAGAGGAACATGACTACGGCCATCGGGAACCTTGCCGGCGACCGACTGGATCAGGGGGATCTGCGCGGCGCGATCCAACTCTATGAGGAGTCCCGGCAGGCCGCGGACCCAGAGGATACCGGATATGCTGCCCTCGTAGGTATCAACATCGCGGCAATTCACCAATTGCAGGGGGACTTGGTGGGCGCCAAGCAGGGATTCGAACAATCGCTCGCCGCTTGGCAGAAACTCGGCGATAAATGGGGATCTCCTTTTGCCCTTTTGGGGCTGGGAGGACTGCTGCGCCAGGAGGCCGATTTTCCGGGCGCCCGCAAGATGTATGAGCAGGCGCTCGCCATATGGACCGCGACAAGCGATAAGATAGACATCGCTGAAACCCAGCTCGGGCTCGCGGATTTGTCACTGGAAGAGGCGCGTTCTCCCGTTGAACAGGAAGCTGCGGTCCGACAGATCATCGAGGTTTTTCAGAAGCAGAAAGCCCGCGACGACGAAACCCAGGCTTGGTGCGTCCTCTCCCGCGCGCTGCTTGCGGAAGGGAAAGCGGACGCAGCAAGAGAAGCATTGCAACACGCGCGCACCCTCGCCGCCAAGAGCCAGAATCCAGCCATCCGCTGGCAAACCGCCATCGTTGCCGCCCGTATCGAAACCGTTAGAAACGACGTTGCCCGCTCCGCTTCCGCAACCACGACGCGGAAGGAGTTGACCGCCATCATCGCAAAATCGCGAGAGCTCGGTTATCAGGGAATCGAACTCGACGCTCGTCTGGCACTCGCTACACTCGAGATGAAGGCGGGGCAATCGGACACGGGACGCGCCCACCTGTCCGTGATCGAGGCCGACGCCAAAGCCAAAGGCTACAACCTCATTGCCCGCAAAGCCGCCCTCGCTCGAGGCTGAGATGGCTCACTTCGAATGCTCGTCCCGCAGCAAAGACGCGCGCCTTTCGGGGCGCTTCATCTTACGGACGCGGCACTTTCGCGTCAACGTCGGTAAGGGTAACAATTTCCCGCTCCAACCTGCTGAATCTTTCCCGTGCGGTTTCGACTGCCGACGCTCCTTCCTCCCTTATTTTTTTCGCATTGCCCAGCGCGTGCTCGGCGGCACGGCTGACTTCGTGCAGAAGCTTGCGAATTTCAACTTCCAGATGCCCACGACTCTCCTGGACTCGATTCAGGATGTCACTCTGCACCCTTGTGCTGTTGAATTCGAGCAATTTTGCGAGGAATGCCCTGGCCTCATCGGCGATAACCTTCCGCGCACCGACGAAAACCAGAAGAATGTCGGCCATCCATCGCAACGGCGAAGCCGGCTGCGCGACCTCGATGAAATCCAGGAAGGTGAACCCGGAACGAACCCGGAAACCGGTATCGGGATCGAGGGCGTGCGGTATACGCGCCAACTCGGGGATGCCTGCATCCGCCAGTCTTTTCAGAAAATTGTTGCCCATCTCGACGAATCGTTGCGACACTCGCCGATACTGCCGTTCTGCTTCCTCCTGTTCGGGCTTCAACCACGGGAGCACATAGCGTCGGGCTATTTCCTGCGCCTCTTTCATCATTCGGCGGCGATAGCGCGGCCCGGGCCCATGACGGAGAGGCGAAATTGCATTTTCAAATTCCTCCTGAGCTTGGGGCAATGCGCCAGCGAGGAACGCTTTATGCCGGTCCACAAACAGATCGGAAATGCGCTGCTGCTCGGCCATGAATAAATACCCAAGCTCCCGCATCGAACGTTCAGCTTCGGCAATGGTTGCCTTCATGGCCGCAATGCGGCGTTCGGACTCTTCGATCGGCCGCTCCAGCGCGTCTCGCTCTTCGCCAACGACCGCCAGCAGTTGCTCGCCGAATCGGCGGATCCCTCGCTCACAAGCCGAATCGAGCAACTGCCGTCCGGATTCTGCGACCAGTCCTGCAAGAGCGTCCACGAGCTTTTGCCAATCGCGTTCCGGGCCTCGATGTTCGATTTGCTGCGCTGCACTCACTTCCAGAATCGGGCCCGCGCTGCGCTGCAATCGCCTGCGCAATTGCCGCTCCGCAAAACTCACTGCGGCAGCCTTTTCTTCTTGAGTTGTCCGATCCGCTTTGTTCAGAACCAGAATGAGATTCTGTACCTGCCGCGCCACCGTTTCCACCAGCGCCAACTCTTCTCCGGCCAGCGGTGGATCGGCGCCGATCACGACCAACGCCGCATCGATGTGAGGGATGAATGCCTGCGTTGCCGCTGTGTTCCCAGTGAATATCGATCCGAGGCCGGGAGTATCCACGAAGCACATGCCACCGGCCAATAACGAACTGGACAGGAAGACTTCTACGCCTCGAACTCTTTTTGTATTCTCTGGGTTGAATTCCTCCGATACGTACTGATCGAGATCGGATACGTTAACTTCCTGCCAGGAACCGTCTTCAACTTGAACTCGCGCGCGGCGGCGATTGCCGAACCGGATTACCGTGGGAACGGCAGTGACCGGAGTGAAGCCAACCGGGAGAACCGGATCGCCAATCAGAGCGTTGATTAACGTAGACTTGCCGCGCTTGAACTGGCCAATGCACGCAACGTAGAACCGGCCCTCGGAGATTCGACCCGCCAACTGCCGCGCTTCGTCGGCGATTTGGCTCGAAGCCAACTCTTCCGCCAGTTTGGCCAGACGAAAGAGTCTCGCGGCACCGTCAACGTCGGCCGACGCTACAGCCGGCGCTAAGGAAGGATGTTCCGGATGCACCCCGACCGCGATTGACGAAATGTCTCCGCTGTTCGCCATGTCCTCACTACGCTGGAGAACGAACGCCCTCCTGATGCACGTACTTGATCACTTCCACGTCCGATATGGCGATTAAGCCCTCATCGACCATCTCGTCCAGCGCGGGCAGGAGCTTGCTGATGTTCTCGTGTGTATCCACGACCGAGACCATGATGGGGCGATCCGAAGACCGGAGCAGATGAGCGCGGTGAATCAGCGTGCTGGCGCCGTAGCCTTCAATGCCGCGATAAACCGTGGCTCCGGCAATGTCGAGTTCCCGGCACTTCTCGACGATTGCCTGGTAGAGAGGCTTACCCTGCCACTTGTCATCCTCGCCGAAGTGTATGCGCAGCATCTTGGCTTTGCCTTCGAGTTTCATGCCCGTGTCTCCTGGCGCCGGTCGCTTTTCTCTTGGTTGTGGGAGTACTTGATGACATCCACGTCGGAGAGCACGACCAAACCCTGTAGCACCATCTTGTCCAGGACGGGCATGAATGCCTTGAGCTTCTCCTCCGTGTCGACAATCGAAAGCAAGATGGGGCGGTCATGTGAGAGGCCGAGCGCGGCATCCTTGTGGATTCTGCGATTCGCGCCATATCCCAGGATGCCGCGATAAACGGTGACGCCGGCAATGTCGTGAGCGCGCAAGCCGCCGACAATCGCTTCATACAGAGGCTTGCCATTCCACTTGTCGTTCTCGCCGACATAAATCCGCATCAACTTGGCCTTGCTCTCGCTTTTGAGCGCGGGTTGCTCCGGCATGGCCGATTGCTCTCTCATCGTCTCGGCTGGTTTCACGATGGTCGTGTCTTGCACCTCGATCAAACCCGTGCCAGCCATGGTTTGCAGTTTCGGCAGCAACTCCTCTGCTTTCTCCGCCGTCTCGATGAACTCGACTTTGATCGGCAAATGGGTTGCCAGATCGACGAGCCGGGTTGTGTGCAGATGGTGGTCGGAGCCGAATCCGGCAATGCCGCGCGTCACGGTTGCGCCCGAGACGCCACGGAAGAAAAGAAAATCCAGGATGGCCGAATAAGCCGAAGTCCCGTGATACTGCTGGTCCTCTGCAACGTAGATGGCGACCTTTTTCGCCGGCCCCGATGTGAGCACTCTACCTCCTCCGGTTTACTGTCCTCGCTGGCTGTCCAGAAACTCAGCCGCACACTCTAGTATCCCACCACAGTGCGGGGACTTCGCGCGCGAAGGAAATCCTGACTAATCCCCGGATTCCTCCGTGCATCCCCGTGTACCCTGTGGTTACGCCCTTTGCCGACACTTGATCAGAGCTTCCCTAAAGTTTGCGCTCATGGGATGGCCCGCCCCGCCACTGCTCCGGCCCACACGCCCAAGAACCCTACGACCACGCTGAGCGTGACATTGAGCATGGCGGTAAGCGGTTGGCCGTCTTGAAAGAGACGAAACGTCTCATACTCAAACGTGGAGAACGTCGTATATCCCCCGATGAAACCGATGGGGATTAGATATCGCCAATTCGGGTTCCATTGCGTTCTTTCCGCCAACAGCGTGACGATCAGGCCGATGAGGAACGATCCTGAAACATTGACCACGAACGTTCCATAGGGGAAACGCGCGCCCATCCTGCCGCCGATGTAACTCCCCAGCCAGTAGCGCAAAACGGAGCCCATGCAGCCCCCGATTCCAACCATTACGTACTTGAGCAATTGGTATCGTTCCTTTCCCGAGGACGCAGACACGTCCCGCTCGCGCCTGCTCAACATTCAGGAATCTCTTGGAATCAGAAGCGGAAGGGGAACCGGCAAACCGAGCCCCTACCAAGAGAATTCCTTCTTCTTCGTAGGAGTCATCTGCCCGATTCGGGCGGTTAAAGGTGAACTCCAACACCCAGGCAAATTATGACAATCCGGAGCGGCGAAGTCAATGGAATCGACAAACGTCATCGAAACGATGGTCAGCCCGCCTATTGATTCAATTTCTCCAAATGCCGAAATCCGTCAGTAGCGGCGAACATGGCTACGGTGATGGTTCCGTTATAGGCCATGTGGATGAGGACTCCGGCGGCTACGGAATTCGTTTTGGCTCGCACCATCGTCAAGACCATGCCGACAAGGAATATGACTACCACCGGTCCCCAGGCAAACCCCAGTTGCGCGCCGTGCAGAAGGGCGAAAGGCAGCGCGGTCAGAAAGACGGCAACCGGCAGGCCAACGCTGCGCGCGAGCACGGGATAAAGAAAGCCACGGAAAAAAAGTTCTTCCATCAAAGGCGCCAAGGTGACACTGAGAATGCCCAGCGCCCAGGCCTACGCAGGTGTGCGAAAAAAGCTGTCGATCGGCAATTCTTTCGGAATGGGCAAAAAATGGGCCAACCCCTGCAATGCCAGCGAAAGCACGAAGCCCAGCAGGAGGTAGCCCGCGATGTTCGAGGGCCAGTTCCAGTGGATCGCCGCGAGAAAGTCGCTACGGCCACGCTCGCGCGTCACGAGCACGTACATGTAGGCGAGGATCAGCAGATACGCCAAAGCTTGTCCGGCAATGACGACGAGCGGGATGCGAGCGATTTCGCCGAGGGCCGTGTGCGGAAAGAACCGCCAGCGCGAGATGAAGAGCGCGGCAAAAACTCCGGCGAAGAGCGCCACGATGGTGATGAAGACGAGGCGGAGGACATCCCAGCCGTTCCACGCGGGATCGGGCGGCGCGGGGATGAGCGCTGTGGGTTGGGCTTCTAGAAGATGACTGACATTTGTGGATTCGCCATGTCCTGAGGCATCGGCCGAGCTGCCCTCGGCTTGGACGGGCGAGGACGCCCGTCCCTCCAATGCCGTATCCGCAGAGGACAACGGCGGCACCGGCGTTTCTGGGGAATCCTGGGGAAGGTTCACGCCACTTCTCCGCTGTTTGCCGATCCATTCTTTGGCGTGCCGCTTTTCTCCGACCCGTTGAAATAAGCCGTCAGCGCCTGGCCGGTGTAGGACTTTTTCACGCGCGCCACTTGTTCGGGCGTGCCCTGGGCGACGATGCGGCCGCCTTCTTCTCCGCCCTCGGGGCCGAGATCGAGAATCCAATCGGCATTGCGAATGACGTCCAAATTATGTTCGATGATGATGACCGTGTTTCCGAGATCGGTGAGCCGGTGCAAAACGTCGAGCAATTTGCGCACATCGTCAAAGTGCAATCCGGTTGTCGGCTCGTCCAGCAGATAAAGAGTCTTCCCAGTCTGGCGTTTGCTGAGTTCGCGGGCGAGTTTGATGCGCTGGGCTTCGCCTCCTGACAGGGTTACGGCGGATTGACCCAGATGAATGTATCCCAGGCCAACATCAACCAATGTTTGCAGCTTTTGCCTGACCTGCGGAATGTTTTCGAGAATCTGGAGCGCGTCGGATACAGGCATCTCCAGCAGGTCGGCAATGGAGTTGCCGTTGTAGTGGACGGACAGTGTTTCGTGATTGTAGCGGCGTCCGCCGCAGACTTCACATTGCACGTAAACGTCGGGCAGGAAGTTCATCTCGATGCGGCGCTGGCCTTCGCCCTGGCAGGCTTCGCAGCGCCCGCCGGCGACGTTGAAGGAGAAGCGTCCGGGTTTGTACCCGCGCTCGCGGGATTCGGGCAGCATGGCGTAGAGGTCGCGAACCGCCGCGAAGATTCCGGTATAGGTCGCCGGATTGGAGCGCGGCGTGCGACCGATGGGCGACTGGTCGATGCGAATGACTTTGTCGATCAATTCGGATCCGGTGATGGATTTGTGGGCGCCGGGTTCCTCGCGGGAACGATAGAGTTGTCGGGCCAGCGCGCGGTAGAGGATGTCATTGACGAGAGTCGATTTGCCCGAGCCGGAAACGCCAGTCACAACTGTCATCACGCCGAGTGGAAAGACAGCGTCGAGATTCTTGAGGTTATTTTCGCGCGCGCCCAGAACGGTGACAGCCTTGCCATTCGGGCTGCGGCGCTCGGAAAGCATCGCAATCTGCTGCCGTCCGGAGATGTAGGCGCCGGTGAGCGAGGCGGCCGAAGCCATGATTTCCGCGGGCGTTCCGCTGGCCACCAACTCGCCGCCATGACGGCCAGCGCCGGGCCCGAGGTCGATGACATAGTCGGCGCGGCGAATGGTTTCTTCGTCGTGCTCGACCACGAGGACGGTGTTGCCAAGATCGCGCAAATTTTCCAGCGCCGCGAGAAGACGCCCGTTGTCGCGGTGGTGCAAGCCGATGGATGGCTCGTCGAGAACGTAGAGAACGCCGCGCAGCTTCGATCCAATTTGCGTGGCGAGGCGGATGCGCTGGCCTTCGCCGCCCGAAAGTGTGGCGGCGGAGCGGCCCAGCTGCAGGTAGCCAAGTCCGACGTCGTACAGGAATTCGAGGCGCTCGGTAATTTCGTGGGCGATGCGCCCCGCGATGGTCAGTTCCCTGCCGGTGAGTTTGATGCTGCGTGCGGCTTCAAGAGCGCGCGCAATCGGGAGGCTCGTGAAATCCGCAATGGACATGCCATTCACCTTGACCGCCAGGCTCTCCGGGCGCAGACGCTGGCCGTGGCACACCGAACATTCCGTGGCCGACATGAAATCGAGCAGGTACTCGCGATACGTATCCGAAGTGGAAGCTTCCAGATTCTGCCGGAGATAACCGAGGATCCCGAGAAAACCGGTCCTTTTGCCGCGCTGGCCGCTGCGCTGCGGCTCGCCGTTCAACAGGAGGTTCTGAATCTTGTCGGGAAATTTCTCAAAGGGCGTCGCCAAGTCGAAACCGTAGGCCTGCACCACCAACTGGATGCTGCGAACCAGGTTCTGCGATGAGGAACCGGGCCCCAGTCCACCGTCGAGAATCGGCTTGGACCAGTCGACAATCACCTTGGCCGGATCGAGATCGTAGCGGCTCCCGAGGCCGTGGCATTCTGGGCAAGCTCCATAGGAGCTGTTAAACGAGAAGGATCGGGGCTCCAGTTGAGGCACACTGATGCCGCAATCCGGACAGGCGAGGCGCTCGGAGTAAAGGGTTTCGTCTCCGTTGACGACGGCGACGAGGACGAGCCCGCCGCCGAGTTTCATCGCGAGTGCGACCGATTGCTCGAGGCGGTGTTCGATTCCGGGTTTCACCAACAGGCGATCGACAACGACTTCGATGGTGTGGTTCTTACGCTTGTCGAGGGCGAGATCGTCCTCGAGGTTCACCAGTTCACCGTCGACGCGGGCGCGGGAAAAACCATGCTGGACGAGCTTCTCCATCTCTTTTTTAAATTCGCCTTTGCGGCCGCGCACGATGGGTGCCATGATCATGACGCGATCGTCGGGAGTGAGCGACAGGACGCGCTGCACAATCTGTTCGGCCGACTGCCGGGTGATGGGCTTGCCGCAACTCGGGCAATGGGGCACACCGATCGAAGAATAGAGCAGGCGCAGGTAATCGTAGATCTCGGTGATGGTGCCAACGGTCGAGCGCGGACTGCGGCTGGTGGTTTTCTGTTCGATGGAAATCGCCGGGCTCAGGCCGTCGATCGAGTCCACATCGGGCCGCTCCATCTGGTCTAGGAACTGGCGGGCGTAAGCGGAAAGCGTTTCGACGTAGCGGCGCTGGCCTTCGGCATAAATCGTGTCGAAAGCGAGCGAGGACTTGCCGGAGCCGCTCAGACCCGTGATGACCGTCAGAGTATTGCGAGGAATCTCGACGTCAATATTCTTCAGGTTGTGCTGGCGCGCGCCGCGCACCGAAATTCGGGTGATGGCCATTTAACACAGCACTTTATGGACTTCCGTAACGTGGACGGGTCCCGGGAAATGTTGGAGAGTGGAGATACGCAGTCCGATTCCCGTATCTTATTTGTTAACAGCGGCGGGGGTCAAATGCGGATAGATTGAGAGACTAAATCATTTGCAGCCGCGCAACGCACAGAGTGGCTGCCAGCAAGGGCCGTCAACGTGAACGCACTTTTTGCCGCATTCCTGGTCAGCAGCACAGCAATCCTAACTGTAGTCTTGGGTATATTCGGCGCGTATGGCGCGATTCGCGTGATCTTGGCTGCCGTAAATCCCTCTCGACCTTCCAACCCCTTTGCGGCCTTGGTTCCTCACCAAAGCCATGCCAGCGGCGACTAAAGCATCTGCCCAATCTTGACTCTGAGTCTTAAGTACTTTGGAGTAGTGTCTACTGCTGGGGCGGTTGCGGCGGAGGGACAACGGCTCCGCCGGGCTGCTGTTGCCGGCGCAGCATATCCAGAATCTGCTCCGGCGTCTTCGGACCGGCATTAGGCTGATTTGGGTCGGGCTGTTGCGGTTGCGCGTTGGCGTTGGCATTGGCATTGGCATCGGTTTGGGCGGGCTGGGCCTGATCTTCAGCGGTGTCTTCTGCGGTATCCGGCTCGTCGTCCTTGCTATCTTCATCGGCGGCGACCGGTTGTACATTTGCCGGCTGGCCCGGCTGCGGAACACCATTTTGCGCATTGAAGGCCGTCGGCTGGAAGCGATTCGGAGGCATTCCCGGACCGTTACCTGGCATGGGGCTATTCGGCAACGGATTGTTCGGCACGTTCGCCGCGGTTTGTGCATCGCCTGATGATGGCTTTGCCGTAAGAATCACGCTCGCAACCGCAGTGTGATCCGAACTTGTACCGATCATCACGTAATTGAATGAGGAGCCATTCAACAATCCGGCCAGAACGTCGCGGGGCGCTCCCGGGCCGAGATGCGCGATCACTCGCTCGCTTGCGCCGGATCCTTGAGGAATCTCAATCGAAGCGCCTGTAAGCTTGCGCACATCGCGCAGGATTTCGCCTAGAGTTGAATTCTGAGCCGAAATCGTCAGCAATCCGTTCTCGAAGCTGACTTTGGCGGGCGTCGCTGGAATTTGGTCCATTGGCATCTGACTGAGCGGACCACTCGGCAGCGGCGGCAGCACGAGTTCCTTTTGAACTTTCTGAACCTTCTGAACTTTGTGGGATTTGTGGTTTGGAGTCGCAGCGGGGGCGGCAGGCGGGGTCAAAGGCGGCGCGGCAGCCGGGGTTACCGCCGGAGCGGTCTGATTCTGCGCAGGAACGCCCTGAGCAAGCAGCTTCTGAGCAGGCACGACCGGCGCTGCCAGCAACAGCCCCAAAGCAATCCATCTGCGTGCACGCTGCATTAGAAATCCCCACGTTTCTCGCGCACGGCTCGAACCAACTGCGCCGTCGCTATTTTACCATTGCTTGTAGAACGTCGCGGGACCTCACTTCTTGCGCGTCCATGACGAAAGATCAATCTCTGACGCAACCATTCCATGGGTTTCGAGTACAGCCGACTGGCGCAGCGCGTAAAATACCTGCGGAGGCTCCTCCCGTGATGAGTGCTTCGCAACCGGCGGCCCGGAATCTTGAGCGTCACCGGCGATGGTTATGGCTACCGCTGCTGGCAGCATCGTCCCTGGCGTCGATCTGCGATGCCCAAGTCTGCCAGAGCGCTGCGGACATGAGTGCCCCGGTGCGAACCGCGCTCGAAACCGCAGCCAAGCGCTATTTCGAAATGTCGTCGCGCGGCGACACGGATGCCCTGAAGCAAAACTCGATTGCCAGCGTGGCTGCCAGTTTTTCCGGCATCGAAGCCGTAGTCAAGGAGAAACAAGCTGGCTTCACCGGCGCACAAGCCTCGGTCCGACCTCCGTTTTTACTGACCGCCGAGGGCGCGCAACCGTTCGCGCGCGCTGAATTTCTGTGCGGAGTCTTCGGGCCTTCGGGACAAACTAAAGACAGTGCGGTGTTTGTCCTGAATAATCTAGCGCCCGGCAAATACGGCGTAGCCATTCTCGATGTGAACGGTGCGCACACCGCGATGACGCTGACCTTGGTTCTGCAGGAGATTGGCTCCGACTGGAAGCTGGCCGGCTTTTACGTCCGCTCCTCGCAAGCGGCCGGACACGATACCGCATGGTTCGCGCAGCATGCCCGCGATTTCAAAGCCAAATCGCAGAACCACGACGCGTGGCTGTACTACCGCGAGGCCATCGCCCTCGCCGCCCCCGTGGACTTCATGAGCACGCTCGCGACCGATCGACTCTATGACGAGACGCAGACGGCGCAACCGGCCGATGTGCCGGCGGACGGAAAAACTGCGGACTTGAGCGCCGGCGGCAAGGTCTATCATTTGACCGAACTTTTTCCGCTCGCTGTGGGCGACGATCTCAACGTGGTCGTAAAGTATCAGGCCGCCGACATCTCGGATACGGCGCGCGTCTTTCAAGAGAATTCAACCGTGATCAAGGCGCTGGTGGCAAAGTTTCCTGAACTTCGCGAGGCTTTTGCGGGAGCGGTAGCGCGCGCCGTCGATCCTTCCGGTCACGATTACGGCACGCTCCTGGCGATGAAAGACGTTAAATAGATCGCGCATTTGCCATCTCCAGGCCGCAAGACTAGTATTTTTCAGGGTCACTCCACTTCAACGTCTCACTCGATCTCGTTCCTAAGGAGGACGTATGGGTATCGCACCTTCCCCAATCCAGATTGATTCACGCGTCACCGACTTCATCGCGAAGCCGCGCAAAATGCTGATCGACGGCAAGTGGGTGAATGCCGTGTCGGGCAAGACTTTTCCAACCTACAACCCAGCCACCGGCGAAGTGCTGGCGCAAGTAGCCGAAGGCGATCGTGCGGACATTGACCTGGCCGTGAAAGCCGCGCGCAAGGCCTTCGACAGCGGGCCGTGGTCGCGGATGACGGCCTCCGAGCGCGGCAAGCTGGTATGGAAGCTCGCCGACCTGCTCGAAGAGCACATGGAAGAATTCGCGACGTTAGAAACACTCGATAACGGCAAGCCGCTGACGGTGGCGCGCGCCGCCGACGTGCCGCTCGCCGTCGACTTGTTCCGCTACATGGCGGGATGGGCGACCAAGCTCGAAGGCACAACCATTCCGCTTTCCGTGCCTTACACGCCCGGCGCAATCTACCACGCCTATACGCTCCGCGAACCGGTCGGCGTCGTGGGCCAGATTATTCCCTGGAATTTTCCGCTGCTGATGGCGGCGTGGAAATTGGGCCCCGCGCTGGCCTCGGGCTGCACCGTCGTGCTGAAGCCGGCCGAGCAAACACCACTCTCGGCGCTGCGTCTGGGCGAGTTGTTCGCCGAAGCCGGATTCCCGGACGGCGTGGTCAACATCGTCCCGGGATACGGCGAGACAGCGGGCGCGGCTCTAGCCGCCCACGACCTGGTCGACAAAATTGCGTTCACCGGATCCACCGAAGTGGGCAAACTGATTGTTCACGCGGCCACCGGAAATTTGAAAAAAGTCTCGCTTGAACTGGGGGGCAAATCTCCGAACGTAGTCTTCAAAGATGCCGACATGGACGCCGCCATTGCCGGCGCGGCCAGCGCCATCTTCTTCAATCACGGGCAGTGTTGCTGCGCCGGGTCGCGTCTGTACGTCGAGCGGCCGGCGTTCGATCGCGTAGTTGAGGGCGTGGCTTCAAAGGCGAAAAAAATCAAGGTAGGATCGGGACTCGATCCGGCGACACACATGGGCCCGCTGGTCTCCGAAGAGCAGTTGCAGCGCGTATGCAATTACCTCGAAATCGGAATGGCCGAAGGCGCCAAGGCCGCGTCAGGCGGCCGCAGGATCGATGGCAAGGGATACTTCGTCGAGCCCACCGTGTTGGTCGAGACCAAAGACTACATGAAGGTCGTGCAGGAAGAGATCTTCGGGCCGGTGGTGGCGGCGATCCCATTCGACAATCCAGAAGAGCTGCTGACTCGGGCGAACGATTCGGTCTATGGCTTGGCCGCGGGAATCTGGACCCACGACGTGTCGAAGGCGCACCGGACCGCGGCATTGCTGCGCGCCGGGACTGTCTGGATCAACTGCTACAACATCTTCGACGCGGCACTGCCGTTTGGCGGGTACAAGCAGTCGGGTTGGGGACGCGAGATGGGCAAGGACGTTCTCAATCTCTACACGCAGACCAAGGCGGTCTGCACGCGATTGTAGGCTGGCGTTAGGTACAATCCCATCCGGTCGACGAAGTATCGTGGCCGGGTAGGTTTTTTGTGTACTGATGGCTGAGAGCTGACGGCTGGGTTTTGGAGGCGCGGGTGAGAATCGAACTCACGTATAAAGGTTTTGCAGACCTCTCCCTTACCACTTGGGTACCGCGCCCGATGCTTTCACAGTAGAACCTAGGCGGGGCTTTGTCGAGGAACCCAATTGCGATCGCACCACGGTTCACACTGGTGTTTTGCGAACCTCATGTTTTCTCGCGGCTCGATCTGTGCTACAACACCGGAGATGAGTTCAACCGCGAATTCGACTGGGATTTTGTCCCGCGCTTCGACTACGACGGTTGCCGTTACGACGACAACTGGCTTGCCTCCGAATCCGCCTGCAAATCCAAAGGCAGATGCGGCCTCGATCTGTCCCAACTGCTCGACCGAGTTGCGCGGATGGCGCTGCAAGGTTGTCTGCAAGAAATGCGGATTCTATCTGAGCTGTTCCGATTTTTATTGAGCGAGCGGCGGCCCCGAGCGCTTTCCGCTTCGAACTCTTACAATAGAGCGAGACTTGAGAACAAGACTAGGTTCTAACTCCCACACTAGGAGATTGGCATGCAACGCAAAGCAAGCGCAGTATGGAAGGGCGGCCTGAAAGACGGGCAGGGGACGGTATCGTCCGCCAGCGGCATTCTTTCGAACACGAAGTATTCGTTCACCACGCGGTTTGAAGACGCTCCGGGGACGAACCCAGAAGAATTGATTGCGGCGGCGCACGCGGCGTGTTTTTCAATGGCGCTGTCGGCGCAATTGGGAGGCGCGAACCTGAAGCCGGAGAGCATCAGCACGTCCGCCACGCTCACCATGGATAAGCTCGAGGCGGGCTGGGCGATCACGGCCGTTCATCTCGACGTGGTTGCCAAGGTGCCGGGCGCGAGCGCGGAAGCCTTCAACACCGCGGCTCAAAATGCCAAGGCGGGCTGCCCGGTATCGAAGGTGCTGAACGCGAAGATTACGATGGACGCGAAGCTGGGTTAGCCACCAAAAGTGTACGTACAAATGTTTCACGTGAAACATTTGTTAATGTACTTTCGTACGTACAGTATTATACGTAAATTCGCCGCACCTGAAACATGAGAAACGGGTTATGCCCCAGCGGAGGGCAGCGCGGCGGGCGGGCATCCGGCGCCGTTCGTTTGACAGGCGGATGCTGGCCGTTAGATATTAGAGTAGTCCCCGTGAAAAAGGGCCTGCCGAGCTTTTTTGCTTTTCTCTGATGCGGATATGGCGGAACTGGCAGACGCGCTAGGTTCAGGACCTAGTGATCGCAAGGTCGTGGAGGTTCAAGTCCTCTTATCCGCACCAAAACCAGCTGTCAGCTCTCAGTTATCAGCTCTCAGTTAAATCACGCACCGGCCGATAGCCGGTGCGTGCTGCGGCTTTGGGCGATGCCGTACTGGCGAATCTTATAGAGAAGCGCTTTGTAGCTGATCTTAAGCAGCACGGCGGCTTGTTTGCGATTCCAGTTTGTCTCTTCCAGGGCGCGGGCGATGGCTTCCGCTTCGGCTCCGTCTTTCGCGTTACGCGACAGCGACTTCAGGCCGCCGCCAGACTCCGCGCCAGCGACTGCGCTTCTGCCTTCGACGTGCGCTCCTCCACCGCCATCGGGCCGGGGCTGCAATTCGGACGCGGCCAGAGTTTCGTCTCCCAGAACGAGGTAGCGTTTGATGAAGTTGCTGAGCTCGCGCAAGTTGCCGGGCCAGTTGTGGCGGAGACATGCCTCCATCAACGGAGGCGAAAGCGGCAACGGGGAACGGGCGTAGGACTCCGACATGCGCGACATGAAATGTTTCAGGAGGATCGGGATTTCTTCCTTGCGCTCGCGCAGCGGAGGCAGCGACATAGTGAACGCGTTCAAGCGGTAGTAAAGATCTTCCCGCAGGCTCTTGTTGGCGAGCGCTTCGGGGATATCGATGTTGGTGGCGGCCAGGATGCGCACGTCGACCTTGACCATGGTGCGGCTGCCGAGGCGCGAGAAAGTCTGGTCCTGAAGGACGTGTAAAAGCTTGGCCTGCAACCCCGCCGGCATTTCTCCGATTTCGTCGAGCAGGATGGTGCCTTTGTTGCAGATCTCGAACTTGCCGGGCTTGGCGTGGGTGGCGCCGGTAAACGCTCCCGCCTCGTAGCCGAAGAGCTCGCTTTCGAGCAGGTCGGCGGGCACGGCCGCGCAGTTCACTTTGAGGAAGGTGCGGTGGGCGCGCGGAGATAGTTTGTGGATCAGGCGGGCGAGCACTTCCTTGCCGGTGCCGCTTTCGCCGAGAAGCAACACTGGGATGTCGACGTTGGCGACGAGCGCGGCTTGCGATCGAATCTTCTTCATCGCCGGGCTGGCGGCAATGAAAAACACGTCGTCGCAAAGCTCTTCGACTTCGCCAGCGTAGCTTTCAGCTTTGGCCGTGCCGATGCACTGTCCAATGACCGCGTCGAGTTCGGCCTTCTGAAACGGCTTGGTCAGATAGTCGATGGCGCCCAGGCGCATGGCCTGCACGACTTTGCGCGTGTCATTCACGCACGAGAGCATGACAACCTTCAATCCGGGCTTCAGGTGGCGGAGTTGTTCGAGAGTCTGCAAGCCATCGATGCCGGGCATGAGCAGATCGAGCAGCACCAGATCCGGTTGCAGCCCTTTGCGAACGTGCTCGACGGCTTCTTCGCCGGTGCTGGCGGTTTGAACTTTGTGCTCATCCACTTCCAACAGGGTGCGGATGTAGCGCAGCATTCCCGGTTCGTCATCCACCAGCAGGATGTTGGCGGCTTCGCTCATTTCGTTCCTCGTTGCGGCGTGGTCAAAATTGGTTTCAGGGGAATAATGAAAGAAAACTTGCAACCCGCTCCCGGTTCGCTTTCGACCCAGATCTTGCCGCCCATGCCTTGCAGGAGGCGGCGGGAGATGGCGAGTCCGAGGCCCATGCCTTCGGCCGACTCGCTGCCGGGCAAGCGGAAGAAATCGTCGAAGATTTCCAGGTGAAATTCCGGCCGGATGCCGGGGCCGGTATCGGAAACGCTGACTTTGACGGCGTTAGGGACATTGGTCGCTTGACGGCGGCGGTCTCCGTTGGCGCCGGGCTTGCTTACGCCGCGACGCTCCCACATGTGCGGTTCGGCGTGCAGCCAGACGGTACCGCCCTGGGGCGTGTACTTGGAAGCGTTTTCCAGCAGATTGGAAACGATGCGCTGGATTTTAGGCCCATCGAAGGCGAACGGCGACAGTTTGTCATTGGCGAGAAAATACAAGGCGAGGCCGCGCTCCTGAAAGCGGCCGGACCAGAGGCGGCAAACTTCCGAGAGGCAGGCGTTCAGGTCACCGTCAATG
>Ga0302153_10000350_pt1 | contig 25826 bp, 23 predicted proteins | sample I_Bog_N2_2_FD_192429 | JGI IMG/M metagenome (GOLD analysis project Ga0302153, IMG submission 192429) | Peat permafrost microbial communities from Stordalen Mire near Abisko, Sweden - I_Bog_N2_2 | ecosystem: Environmental > Terrestrial > Soil > Wetlands > Peat | place: Sweden: Abisko, Stordalen... | reverse complement strand
CGGTGACAGTGACGAACTGGTGTATCCGGCCGACTTCATTGATGTGGCCGAAGATACTGGCTTGATTCTGCTGATCGGCATGTGGGTGCTGCGCGAGGCCTGTCAGCAGATGCATCAATGGCACCGCCAGTTCCCACGCAGCAAGCCGCTGACCATGAGCGTCAACATTTCACCGCGTCAGTTCGTGCAGCACAATTTGGTGGAACAGATCCAGCACATCATTGCCGACACCGGCATCGATCCCAATACCTTGCGGCTGGAGATCACCGAAAGCGTCACCATGGGTGACGTCGAGCAGACCATCAAGATCCTGTCTCAGCTACGTGCGCTGGGAGTGCGTTTCAGCGTCGACGATTTCGGTACCGGCTATTCCTCGCTCAGTTACCTGCACCGCTTCCCGCTGGATGTGCTCAAGATAGACCGTTCCTTCGTCAATGGCATGAACGACGACAAGGAACGTTTGCAGATCGTCCAGACCATCATGACGCTGGCGCGCAATCTCGGCATCGAAGTCGTGGCAGAAGGCACCGAGACCGATATGCAGGTCGATCATCTGCGCAACATCGGTTGCGATTTTGGACAGGGCTTTTTCTTTTCCCGCGCATTGACGGCGGAGACCGTCACCGACCTGTTGTACGTCCCGGATCACGTCCTCAATACCGCCTACGTCAATTCCTTACAAGCCTAGGATTTTCGCGTTCTCAACTCTAGACCGGTGCCGGCGTATCGGCGTCGAGCGGATACACCGGACGGCGCACCTGGCGAATCGGAAACCAGGCGAAGTTGGAGCTGGTCGGACCGCCACTGTCGGAATCGCACTCCACCAAGCCTTTGCTGATCGGCACGAACACCGGGCGACAATACATGCGCGACTTCAGGATGAGATAGTCCATGCGCGCCGGATCCAGTCCCAGGCTGGTGAATACGCCAAGGTCGTAGGGCTCGACCCGTTCTTCGGTAATCACGATGTTGGCCGCGCCGGTGTCGAACCAGACGCTGCGCCCCATCTTGATGGTGGAGCCGGTATAGATCGGGCCGCTGACCTTGAAGACACCGTCTGTGATTGCCACCACCTTACCGCTCAAACTCAGCGGGGTTTTGCTGATGCCTTGCTGCGTCAGCGCCACCTTGTTGCCGATGGCCAGCGTGGCGCTGCCACCCACACCGACCTCGACCAATGCCGCCACCGCCTCGGGGTCGCTGATGGGACCCGCGGCGATATTGCGCATGCCGGCCGCCAGCGCCGCTTCGAGTACATCCATGGTGTTGCAGGTACCGCCCGACATGACATTGTCGCTGTGGTCCAACAATAGTACCGGCCCTGCACCTGCGGCCTCCTGCAGCAGACGCGCCTGCGCCAGCGACTGCTGCAGCGGCAGACTGTCATAGACAAAGTCGTCGCGTTGCTGCCAGATCGTGCGCGCCAGCGTATCGGCAACCTGTTGCGCCAGCGCGCGGTCATTGTCGGTCACCACCACCACCGACATGCCGGCATCGCGAAAATCCGACAGCGGGAAACCCGCCAATACCGATACCGCCAGCACGCCTGGCTGTTGCTCGGCCAGCTTGGCCTGTTGCACTGCGCGTTGCATCGCGCTAGCCGAAGTGTTGCTGGTCAGTGTCGCCGACAGCAAGGGAATCTGGCGCCAGCCGGTGACTGGACGTGCTCGGCGCTGCAGCAGATCGACCAGCAGCCGGCCAGCATGGGCACCGGTCTCGAACATGTCGATGTGCGGATACGTCTTGAAGCTGACGATGATGTCGGCATGGTCCACCATCTTTTGCGTGACATTGCCGTGCAGGTCTAACGCCACGCACAAGGGCGTGTTCGGCGCGACGGCGCGGATCCGCTGCAGCAGCTCGCCTTCGCCATCGGCGGCGTTGTGCGCCACCATGGCGCCATGCAGATCGAGCATGATGGCATCGCAGCCAGCCGCGACGGCAGCGACGATGGCATCGCTCATCTGGGTATAGGCATCAGCATCGACGGTCGCACTCGGATTAGCCGTGGCGGCGACCGGTGTGACGATGTTCGCACCCAGTGCATCGGCGATTTCCAGAAAGGCGCCCATGGCAGTGCGCGCCCCTTTCTGATCGGCGTAGGCAGCGGCGTCCCATTGCGGCACAAAGGCTGCCAGCGGCGTGGCAATCGGCGAGAAGGTATTGGTTTCGTGGTTCAGACGGGCGACGACGATGTTCAATGGCATAAGCGGCTTTCGGTTCAAACGACTTTGGCGCTGGCTAGCATGGCATGCAGCAACACGTTGGCGCCGGCTTCGAGATGTTCCGGCTTGGCGTCTTCAATTTCATTGTGACTGACACCATCCTTGCAGGGCACGAAGATCATCCCGGCCGGTGCCAGCCGCGCCGCATAGATGGCGTCATGGCCGGCGCCCGAGACCACATCCATGGTGGCGTAGCCAAGCTTGGCCGAGGCCTCGCGCACGGCGTCCACGCAGTCAGGATGGAAGGGGCAGGGTGGAAAATACGAGACCCGCTCAAGGTCGATTTTGAGACCAGTGTTCTCACGCGTCTGTGCCAGATAGGCGAGCAGATCGGCATGCATCTGGTTCAGCAATGCATCGCTGACATTGCGCAGATCGATCGAAAATTTCACTTGTCCCGGAATCACATTGCGGCTGTTCGGCATCACCTGCACCGCACCCACCGTGCCACGCCCATAAGGCGCATAGCGCTTGGCGATGGCGACCACCTCTTGCATGATGTAAGTCGACACCTGCAAGGCATCCTTACGGATTTCCATCGGTGTCGGACCGGCATGCGACTCGAAGCCGGTGACCGTACAGTCATACCAGGACAGACCCAGTACGGCCGGCACTACGCCGATGACGGTGTCGGCGTTTTCCAGCACCGGGCCTTGTTCGATATGCGCTTCATAATAGGCGCCAATGGGATGGTCGCCGCAACGCTGGCTACCGATGTAGCCGATGCGGCTCAGTTCGTCCTTGACGTTCTTGCCGTCGACGTCGGTGGCGGCATAGGCATGCTCCAGCGTGAAGGCACCGCAGAAGACGCCGGAACCCATCATCACCGGTACGAAGCGCGAGCCCTCCTCATTGGTCCACACCGCCACTTCCAGCGGCGCTTCGGTCTGGATGCCATGGGCGTTGAGGGTACGGATCACTTCCATGCCGGCCAGCACACCATAGTTGCCGTCGAACTTGCCGCCGGTGGGCTGGGTGTCGATATGCGAACCAGTCATCACTGGCGGCAGGGCATTGTTGCGGCCGGGGCGACGCATGAAGATATTGCCGATCTGATCGATGGTCACACTCATGCCGGCCGCACGGGCCCAGTCGCAGACCAGATCACGGCCCTGTTTGTCGAGCTCGCTCAGCGCCAGGCGGCACACGCCACCCTTGGGGGTGGCGCCGATGGCGGCCAATTCCATGAGCGATTGCCACAGACGGCTGCCATCGATGCGCAAGGGGGAAATATCGGTATTGCTGTTCATGCTCACTCCTAAGATGTTTGCCACACTGCAGCTATGCAGCGAGATTGACGCCCAGATAACGATCCTTGGCGCTGTCGTCGGCCAGGAACTCGGCATTGCCGGCACTGTAGACAATGCGCCCCTGTTCCACAATGTAATGGCGATCAGCCAGTTGCATGCAGACCTGTAGATTTTGCTCCACCAGAATGATGGACATGCCGGTGGCTTTGATCAACTTGATCTGCGCCACGATTTCATCTACGATCACCGGCGCCAAGCCTTCGACCGGCTCGTCCAGCATCAGTACCTTGGGATGCGTCATCAGCGCCCGTGCGATGGCCAGCATCTGTTGCTCGCCGCCGGACAACTGACCGCCGCCGTTCTTGCGGCGTTCCTTCAGCCGCGGGAAGATCTGATAGATATCCTGCAACTGCCAGGCCGCCTCCTTGCGGGCCGCCATGGTCAAATTTTCTTCCACCGTGAGCAGCTTGAAAATGCCGCGATGTTCCGGCACCAGACACACGCCGCGCGCAGCGATCTTGTGCGCCGGCAATCCGGCAATATTGTCGCCCTCGAACCAGACCTGGCCCTGGCGCGGCGCCACCACGCCGACGATGCTCTTGAGCGTGGTGGTTTTGCCGGCACCATTGCGGCCCAGCAGCGTCACCACTTCGCCAGCGTCCACCTGCAAAGAGATGCCTTGCAGGATATGGCTCTTGTCGTAGTAAGCGTGCACCGCATCGAGTTTGAGGATCATGCCTTGCCTCCTGTAATCATGCTGCCCAGATAAGCACGGCGCACGCGTTCGTCGCTGCGAATCTCGGCGGGTTTGCCCTGCGCCAGAATCTGCCCTTGCTGCATCACCGTGATCTGGTCCGAGATATCCATGACGATATCCATATTGTGTTCGATCAACAGCACCGTAGTCGTATCGCGCAGACTGTGGATCAGGCGCTTCATGTCGCCGATGTCATCGATGCCCATGCCCGAGGTCGGTTCATCGAGAAAGATCACCTTGGGCTGGCCAGCCATCGCCATGCCCACTTCCAGACGACGCTGCTGGCCATGCGACAACTCCGCCGCCAGACGCTCGGCGACTGCTTGCAGATTCAGACGCACTAATAATTGCTCGGCGCTGTCACAGGCCGCGCGCAGCCGTTCCGGGCGACGCCAGGGATTGAGCGCCTGCAGCGGCCGCGTGCCCTGCGCGGCCAGACGCAGATTTTCGCGCACGCTCAGATTGGGGAACAGGCTGGTGATCTGGAACGAGCGCGCCAGTCCCTTGCGCACTCTTTTATAGCCTGGCAGATGCGCGACTTCTTCACCTTCCACCAGAATGCTGCCGGCGCTGATCGCGGTGCTGCCGGTCAAGGTATGGAACAGCGTGGTCTTGCCGGCGCCGTTGGGGCCGATGACCGAATGCACGGTGCCGGGCAGAATGTCGAGCGAGATATCGTTGACCGCAGTGAACTTGCCGTAGCGTTTGCTCACATGTCGGGCAGACAAGATCGGAGTTGGCTTGCTCATGGATGCTGCTCCTTGACGCTGGTCGTGTCGGCAATGTCGGCAGCTGGGCGCACCCCGAATTTGCGCAGCAAGGCTTGCGCCACACCGAACAAGCCCTTGTGCAGATACAGACTGACGCCGATGAGCAAGAAGCCCAGCAGCATCAGCCAGCGCGGCCATAGCGTCGACAGCCAGTTGCCGATCAAGACATAAAAGGACGCTCCCAGTACCGAGGCAAACAGATTGCCGGTGCCGCCGATGACAGTCATGATCAGAATCGCCTCGCTGGTGTGATACTCGATATTGGACAAGGGGGCCACGCCCGTCATCATGGCATGCAAACCACCGGCTAAGCCGGTGACGGCACCCGAGATCACGAATGCCGTCAGCTTCAGCAGCGTGATGTCATAGCCGACCGCAGCGGCGCGGGTCTCATTGTCGCGCACTGCCAGCAGCGTGCGCCCCAGCACCGAATCGACCACGCGTTGCAACAGCCAGAACACCAGCACAAACACGATCGCCACGAAACTATAGTATTGCCACGGCGATGTGGTGGCCAGCATGGTATGGCCGAACAGGCTCAGGTTCGGACGCGGCACGTCGAGCAGACCGTTGTCGCCGCCGGTGAGGTCCTTCATGGTGTAAGCCAGGAAATAAAACATCTGAGCAAAGGCCAGCGTCAGCATGACGAAATAAGTGCCGCGCTGGCGAATCGCAAACCAGCCCACCAGCAATGCCACGGCGGCGCCGATCAGCATGGCCAGCAACAGCGACGGCAGCAGCGGTGCCTGTAGTCGCAACAACGCCAGGCCGGTGGTGTAACTGCCGATGCCAAAGAAAATGCCCTGACCGAAAGACAGCAGTCCGGTATAGCCGAGCAAGAGATTGCAGCCGAGTGCGGCCAACGCAAAGATCAGCACCTCGGTGGCTAGCGAACCGGAGCCGACCAATAGCGGCAACAGCAGGGTCACCAGTGCCGCCAGCAGCGTGAAGCGGAAATGCACAAAATATTTCAAGACAGTCTCCTAACTGGCGCGGCCGAGCAGGCCATTGGGACGCAGCAACATGACTGCCGCCATGGCGATGTAAATCATCAAATGCGCACCTTCGGACCAGACCGTGCTCATCACGCTCTGCACGATGCCGACCAGAATGCCGCCGATCAGCGCCCCTGAAAAACTACCCAGACCGCCGATGACCACCACGACGAAGGCAATCCCCAGCGCTTCCACACCCATGAAAGGATCGACGCCGCGAATCGGCGCCGCCAGCGCTCCGGCTAAACCGGCGGTGGCCGCGCCCAGCGCAAACACCAGGCTGAAGATACGGTTGATGTTCAGTCCCAGTAAAGACACCATCTCGGTCGACTCACTGCCGGCGCGCACGATCGCGCCCAGCCGTGTGCCTTCCAGCACCCACCACAACAGCAAAGCCATGACGGCCGTGACGGCGATGACGAACAGGCGATAGATCGGGTAGACAAAACCGCCTGCCATGACGACGCCTTGTAGCAGATCAGGCGGCGAAATATTGTTGCCCAGCGGACCCCAGAAGGCAATCACCGCTTCTTGCAACACCAGCGCCAGACCGACCGTGAATAAAATATGAAAGTGATGCGGCAAGGCATACACATGGCGCAACACGAAGCGCTCCACCAGCCAGGCGAACAGCCCTACCAGCAAAGGCGCCAGCAGCAGCGACCACCAGAAATTGAGGCCCATCTCGCCGCATTGGAAACACAGATAAGCGCCTAGCAGGAAAAAAGCGCCATGGGCAAAATTGACGAAGCGCAGCAAACCGAAGACGATGCTCAAGCCGACTGCCAGCAGGAAGTACAGCATGCCGATGCCGATGCCATTGGCCACTTGCAGTAAATAGATATTCATGAAGCCTCGATACGTTAGAACCACGGCAGCGCTGCCAAGTTAAACCTCGGCAGCGCTCTCAATATCACGCCATCTTGCACATGGTCTTGTCCGGTGCGAGGAAGGATTTGCCGAACGAGATGATGTCGGCGTAGTCATCCTTGTTGCGCATTTTTGATTTGGCCTTGCCCTTGAGCAGGTAGTAATTCTTGATCACCTGGTGGTCGCTCTTGCGGATTTCTTCGGTGCCGGTGAGGCCTTCGTATTTCATGCCTTCCATGGCCGCGATGACGGCTTTGGGATCGGTGCTGTTGGCCTTGATGATGGCGTCCAGAATGATCTTGGTACAGATGTAGGAACCGGCCAGGCTGTAGTTGGGTTCTATTTTCAGATTGCTGTTGACCAACTGCACCAACTCCTTGTTGAAGGGGGCGTCGATGGCATGCCAGTATTGCGCGCCGAAGTAGACGCCGTCGCAGATATCGGCGCCCAGTGTTTCAAATTGCTCCAGACCGGAAGCCCAGGCCATCAGGATGGTCATGTTGTTCTTCATGCCGAAGCTGACCGCCTGGCGCAGCGTGTCCGAGGACTGCGAACCGAAGTTGAGCAACAGCAGCACATCGGGTTTGGCGGCCATGGCATTGGTCAGGTAGCCGCTGAATTCTTTTTCGGCCAGCGAGTGGTAGCTGTTGCCGACATGCTCGATACCCTTTTCCTTGAACACGGCCTTGGCTGCGCTGAGCAAGCCATCGCCGAACACGTATTGCGGCGTGATGGTGTACCAGCGTTTGGCGTTGGGCATCTTCTCCAGCAGGGGACGCACGGTTTGTTCGATGGCACCAAAGGTCGGCACCGACCAGCGGAACGTGGCGTGGTTGCAATCGCTGCCGGTGATTTCATCGGCGCCTGCGGTGGTGATGAAAATGCCGCCGCCTTTTTCCACTTCCTTGCCCATTGCCAGCGCTTCACCGGAGAGAATGCCGCCGGCAAAAAAGCGCGCGCCTTTCTCCATCGTCTCTTGTACTTTGCGTACTGCAGTGGCTGGTTTTCCTTCAGTGTCGAGCGTGGCGTAGCTGAGATTTTTGCCGAGCACCTTGCCGTATTTTTGCAGCGCCAGTTTCATGCCCATGTCGGCATATTTGCCGTTGGCAGCGAAGGGGCCGGACATCGGCACCGGACAGCCGAACTGGATCGCATCGGTTTGTGCAAACACGTCCGAAAATGAAAGGGCGCCTGGTGCGGCGAGTGCGGATAGCTTCAGAAAATCACGACGATTCAACATATTCACATCTCCAAAAAAGACCGTGCATGGTAAGAATGAAATCGAGTTCAGGTAACGCAAGTTCCATGCCCATGGCGACGCAAGACGGCATCGCCTGCAGCGTGTGTAACTTAAAAATAGACGTATAGTACCGCTGCTTTTACATGCCGATGAATTGACGTAAAAACAGTCTCTGATGTTCGTGTCGAACGATGATGATGCGACTGTGCGTAACCTAATGCCGCGCAGTGCAATGCATGATGACGATGGATCATGGATTGCTCCTCCTGGTTTAATGTCTCGTTGCTGCGTTTGTCTTTTTTATATTTTCACTACTGATTTCTGCTACTCGCTGCTGAGCTAGTTTTGCTTATCCATTCTCCCTCTGATATTAACGGTGCGCTGCCAAATTTTTCTGCACCAGAGCCAATTTTTTGCACCACGCTGGCACGCGCTATCCGACTCAAAAAACAGCTGCCGGAAACGGCGACGGCATGAGCGTTGCTCATGCCGTTTTTACTCGTCTGTCTGAACTTGAATTTGCTTACTTCATTTGCGGGAAAGCGAATTCAGCACCCGCGCTGGCGGTGTTGGGCCAGCGTTGCATGACCGCTTTGGAGCGCGTGTAAAAGCGCACGCCCTCGGGACCGTAGACATGATGATCGCCGAACAAGCTGCGCTTCCAGCCGCCGAAACTGGAAAACGCCATCGGCACCGGCAGCGGCACATTGACGCCGACCATGCCGACTTCGATCTGACGCACAAATTCGCGCGCCACGCCGCCGTCACGGGTGAATACCGCGACGCCGTTGCCGTATTCATGGTTGTTGATCAACTCCACCGCCGTGGCGACATCAGGAGCGCGTAAGACACATAACACCGGCCCGAAAATCTCTTCCTGATAAATCGTCATGGTTGACGTGACATGATCAAACAAGGTCCCGCCGACGAAGAAACCTTGTTCGCGTCCGGCCACTTTCAGGCCACGGCCATCGACCACCAGTTGCGCGCCTTCTTCTACACCCTTGCTGATCAAGCCTTCGATACGCGTCTTGGCAGCGGCGGTGACGACCGGGCCCATTTCGGCTTCCTTGTCCATGCCGTCGCTGATCTTCAGACTGCGCACCCGTTCGGCCAGCGCCGCGACCAGCTTATCGCCGACATCGCCCACCGCGACCGCCACCGAGATCGCCATGCAACGCTCGCCGGCGGAACCGTAAGCGGCGCCGATCAGGGCGTCAACCGCCACTTGCAGATCGGCATCAGGCATCACCACCATGTGATTTTTGGCACCGCCCAGCGCTTGCACGCGTTTGCCCTTGGCACTGCCGCGCGCATAAATGTATTCGGCAATCGGGGTCGAACCGACGAAGCTGATGGCCTTGACCTTGGGATGATCGAGCAAGGCGTCGACAGTGACCTTGTCGCCCTGGATGACGTTGAACACGCCATCCGGCAAGCCGGCTTTTTGCAACAACTCAGCCATCAGCAGCGAAGCCGATGGATCGCGTTCGGACGGTTTCAGGATGAAGCAGTTGCCACAAGCCAGCGCCATCGGATACATCCACATCGGCACCATCGCCGGGAAGTTGAACGGCGTAATGCCGGCCACCACACCCAGCGGCTGGCGCATCGACCAGGCATCGATACCGCGTGCGATCTGGTCGGTGTATTCACCCTTGAGCATTTGCGGAATGCCGACCGCAAATTCGACCACTTCGATGCCGCGCGCCACTTCGCCTTGCGCGTCCGAGAACGTCTTGCCGTGTTCGCGGGTGATGATGGCGGCGAAGTCGTCCGCATGTTGTTGCAGCAGGTTCAAAAACTTGAACAGCACGCGCGCGCGGGTCAGCGGCGGCGTGTTGGACCAGGCCGGGAAGGCGCTGGCCGCAGCCGTCACGGCGGCATCGACTTCGTCCGCCGTGCCCAGGGCCACACGGGCCACCGGCACGCCCAGCGCCGGATTGTAGACATCGGCGTAACGGTCACTATTGGTGTCGACCAGACGGCCGCCGATGAAATGAGTAATCTTTTCCATACTGTCTTGAAATCCTGTTGGTGTTGTTTGCGGGTAGCGTTTAGGCCAGCGTCTTGAGAATGGTGGCCAGCTTGCCGAACAATTCATCGATGTGTTTTTTCTCGATGATCAGCGGTGGCGACAAGGCAATGATATCGCCGGTGACGCGGATCAGAATGCCCTCGTCAAAGGCGCGGCGGAAAGCCTCGTAAGCCCGCGCGCCGGGTTGCCCTGGTCTGGATGCCAGCTCGATGCCGGCAATCATGCCGATGCTGCGGATATCGATTACATGCGGCAGGCCGCGCAGTGCATGGGCGGCATCCTGGAAGTAATTGCTGACGCCGGCGGCATGTGCCAGAACGCCTTCTTGTTCGAAAATATCCAGCGAGGCCAGGCCGGCGGCGCAGGCCAGCGGGTGACCCGAGTAGGTGTAGCCGTGCAAGAGTTCGATGCCGTCGGCGCCGTGCATGAAGGCGTCATAAATATGCGGCTTGACGAACACCGCGCCCATTGGCACCACGCCGTTGGTGAGACCCTTGGCAGTCGTAAACAGGTCAGGCTCGACGCCAAAATAGTCAGAGGCGAACGGCGTGCCGAGACGGCCAAAACCGGTAATCACTTCATCAAAAATCAACAGAATGCCATGCTTGGTGCAGAGATCGCGCAGCCGTTGCAGATAGCCTTTGGGCGGGATCAGTACGCCCGTCGAGCCGGCTACCGGTTCGACGATGACGGCGGCGATGTTGGAAGCATCATGCAGTGTGACCAGACGCTCCAGCTCATCGGCCAGGTGGGTGCCGTATTCCGGCTCACCCTTGGTAAAGGCATTTTTTTCCAGATTGTGGGTGTGCGGCAGATGATCAACGCCGGGCAGCAAGGCGGAATGGAAGGTCTTGCGATTGCTGCCGATGCCGCCGACCGACATGCCGCCGAAGCCGACGCCGTGATAGCCGCGTTCACGACCGATCAGGCGCGTACGGGTGGCATCGCCGCGTACGCGGTGATAGGCCAGCGCCATCTTCAGTGCAGTATCGACTGCTTCCGAACCAGAACAGGTGTAAAACACTTGCGAATAACGTCCGCCAGTGTATTGCTTGAGGCGCTCGGCCAGTTCAAATGCAGACGGATGTCCCAGCTGAAACGAGGGCGAGTAATCGAGTGTGGCCACCGCCTTTTGCACCGCTGCCACAATCTTTGGCTGGGCGTGGCCGAGCGGCACGCACCACAGGCCTGCGGTGCCGTCGAGGATCTGGTTGTCGGCATCATCGCGGTAATACATGCCTTCGGCCGAGACCAGCATGCGCGGATTGGCCTTGAAGTTGCGATTGGCCGTATAAGGCATCCAGTAGGCCGACAGATCGGCGGCGGAGAGAGCTTTGTTCATTGCGGGCGCACCATGGGCGAGTGAGGAATGGGATGATTATTGCGGGACAGCGTCAGTATTGTTAGATACACTTCTCAATTAACTGAGAAACTGTATTGTTTATTTCACCTATCTGTATTGGTGACACTTGCCAATAAGGAACCAGCATGGCCACAGCACCAGCGGTACAACTGAACCTCCAGCGTCACGGCGCCGTGCGTCTGGTCGAGCAAGTGGTGAGCGGTCTGGCGCAACTGATCGAAGGTGGCGCTCTGCGTTCCGGTGAGCGCTTGCCATCGGTGCGTCAGTTTGCAGAAACCCACAGCATCGGCGCCTCCACCGTGGTGGAAGCCTATGAGCAACTGGTGGCGCGTGGTTTGCTGGTGGTGCGGCGCGGCGCCGGTTTCTTTATTGCCGCCAAAGGTGCCAATGTACCGCCCGTCCCGAGCTTTTCAGCGCCCGAGCCGATCATCGATTCGGCCTGGTTGTTGTCAGAAATGTTCGCCGATGAGCGCGTGCCGATCAAGGCCGGCTGCGGCTGGCTGCCCGGCAAATGGCTGGACGGCGAAGGTCTGCATCAGGCCGAACGACGCATCATCCGCTCGCCCGGCGCGCAACAGGTCGGTTACGGTCATCCCTACGGCTATGTGCCGCTGCGCCAGATCATCGCGCAGTTTCTGGCGAACTGGTCGCTGGAAGTGTCGCTCGATCAGATTCTCACTTCACACGGCGCCACGCAGGCACTGGACCTGATCATTCGCACCATGACCAAGCGCGGCGACACGGTGATGATCGACGATCCTGCCTACTGCAATCTGGTAGCCATGCTCAGGCTGGCCGACCTGAATGTGATCGGGGTGCCGCGTACGCCCACCGGGATCGATACCGAGCAACTGGAGATGTTGGCGCGCACCCATCAGCCCAAGCTGTTTTTCACTAGCAGCGTATTGCACAACCCGACCGGCACTTCCTATACGCCGGCCTGTGCCATGCGCGTGTTGCAGGCGGCCGAGCGGCATGGCTTCTGGGTGGTCGAGGATGATATCTTCCGCGAACTGGGACAACCCACCGACCCCATGCTGGCGGCGCTGGATGGTTTGCAGCGGGTGATCTATGTCGGCAGTTATTCCAAAACCATCGCGCCCTCGCTGCGGCTGGGCTTCATCGCCTGCCAGCGCGATCTGGCGCGCCAGCTGGTGCATACCAAGATGGTGCTGAGCCTGACCAATTCCGAAATCAATGAACGCCTGGTACACAGCGTACTGACCGAAGGTGCGCACCGGCGTCACGTCGATACCTTGGCGGCGTCGCTGCTGAGCGCCCAGGCACGGGTCAACGCCAGACTCAGCGAAACCGGCCTGATGCCCTTTGCCACGCCGCGCGGCGGCATGTTTTCCTGGGCGCGCCTGGATGGCTGCGAACTGAGTGCGCGCGAGATTGCCGATCGGGCCCGGCAAAGGGGCATCTGGCTGGCGCCGGGTGAATTTTTTCACCTGGCCACGCCGCAGGAGCCCTGGTTTCGATTTAATGTCGCCTATGCTGAAGCTGGCGAACTGTATGAATTTTTCCGTACCCTATGAGGTTTGTCGTCATTCCCATCGTCCTGAGAACTTTTTATGCACACTACACATTCTGATTCCAGCAGTGCCGCCGATATTCGCGCGGTGGTTTTCGATTTTGGCGGGGTCTTGTTCGACTGGAGTCCGCTGCATGTCTATCAGGAACTGATTCCTGACGCTGCAGAGCGCGAGCACTTTCTGACACAGGTGTGTTCGCCGGAATGGAACATCCGTCAGGACGAAGGGCGCAGTTTGCAGGAAGGCACCGACTTGCTGCTGGCGCAGCACCCGCAGCATGAGCCACTGATTCGCGCCTTCTACGAGCGCTGGACCGAGATGTTGCGCGGCCCGCTGCCAGAGGGCGTGGCCTTGCTGCGCGCGCTGCATGCGCAAGAGGTGCCGCTGTTCGGACTGACCAACTGGTCGGCTGAGACTTTTCCTTATGCGCTGGCCAATTACGACTTTCTGCACATCTTCCGCGACATCGTGGTGTCGGGCACGGAAAAATGCATCAAGCCTGACGATGTGATTTACCAGATCGCATTAAGCCGCTACGGCAAGCACTTGCCCAATTTAGAAGCGCAGCAACTGGTCTTCATCGATGATGTCGCCAGGAACGTGGAAGCGGCGCGTCGCTTAGGCTGGCACGCTATTCACCACGTTGACGGCAATGACACGATACGGCAGTTGCAGGCCTTGGGCTTGCCGCTCTAGGGCGACAGGTATTGGCTCAGATGCGTGCGCCAGGCATCGGGCTGACCCAGCCACTGGCCGGCATCGAGCAGCTCCAGGCGGCCATCTTGTTCCAGCACAAAGCTGGGAAAGCCATGACCGCCGACTTGCGCTAGCAAACGGCGGCTGGCCGCGATGTGCAATTGCAGCTCCTGTGACAGGATGCGTTCGCGTTCAGCGGTAAAGGCGGCGGCATCGAGATCAAGTTCCGCGGCCAGGGCGTCGAGCACCTCCGTATCAGCGATGCGACGGCCCTCGACATAGTGTGCCGTCTGCACACGCGCCAGCAGCTCCAGACCACGCTCAGCGATAGCCTCGGCCGCCAGGATGGCGGCAATCGGCGGCGTTGAATCAAATACCGCGGTCTGGTCCAGCAGCAGACCATGAAAATAGGCATCGCCAAATGACTGGCCGGTGAGTGCGGCGATACGCTGATCATGTGGCATCACATAGTTGCGCAAGGCCGTGCTGACCGGTTGCCGATTGGCGCCGGACATCATGCCGCCGGCGTGGCCGATGACCGGCATGATCGCGCGCGCTGCAGCGGCCAGCGGCGCGGCACCGTAACACCAACCGCATAGTGGATCATAGATGTAATGCAGGGTGGTGGTTGGCATACGGCCTCCTCAAAAAATCAATAGCCTACCGTGAAACGGCTGCGCACGTGGCGTGGCTGCTCAAGTTCATCGAACAGGGCGATGGCAAAGTCTTCCATCGAAATCCAGCTCTTGCCGTCGGCGCTGCTGAGCAACTGATCCTGGCCGAGACGGAACACGCCGGTACGTTCACCCGGCACGAACAGTGCCGACGGCGATAGAAAGGTCCAGTCTAGCGTTTGTTCCTTGCGTAATTCAAGCAGGAAATCACGACCGGCACCGGCTTCTGCTTTGTATTCAGCCGGAAATTGCGGCGTGTCGATCAATGCCATGCCGGGAGCCACTTCCAGACTGCCGGCGCCACCCACCACCAGCAAACGCTTAACACCCGCTTGTTTGACCGGTGTCACGATGGTCACAGCAGGAATGCCAGTAAAGCGCGCGCTGCTGATAACGGCGTCGTGACCTTGCAAGAGCGCTGCCAACGCGGTGCCATCGTGCAGGTCGAGGTCATGCGCGACGAGTCCGGCGCGTGGCGTCAGCGAGGAGGCCTTGCGGGCGATGGCGGTGACTTGATGATTGCGGCGTAAGGCTTCGTCCAGCAGGCGGCTGCCGACATTGCCGGTGGCGCCGATGAGTGCGATTTTCATGAGAGAGATCCTTTTAAGAGAGTTGTTGAGGGAGAAACGGATGGCTTACCACTTCATTTCGCCCTTGGCGACCTTGGCGCTCAGTTCCAGGGAAGAGGTATCGGTCAAGGCTGGATAGCGTGCTTGCATCGCTGCGATCAATGCTGTCGAGTCGCTTGCCTTGACGGTTTCCTGGTCGAATGCCCGGATGTAGTCGCGCGTGTATTTCACCGCTGCAGTGGTCAGCGCCGCGCCTGCACCGTAGTGACCAGGCACAACCGTTTTCGGATGCAGGTGATCGATGCGCGCCAGTGTTTTCAGCCAATCCCGATGCGATGCGGCGCTTTGCGTGTCGGCCATCCAGATATGCAGATTGCTGGCCACCACCACGCCGCCGACCACCGCCTTGATGGACGGAATCCAGACGAAGCTGCGTTCCGGCTGCGGGCCGTCGAGGCCGATCACTTTCAGTTGTCGCCCTTCCAAGGTCAGCGTATCGCCTTGCAAGACATCTGGCACGATGGTTTGTTGTGGCGCGTCGGCGCCCAGCTTGGGACCCCAGAAGGCCAGCTTGTCCGCGACGGTCTGCTTGATGTGAGCGACGGTTTGCGGCGTTGCCACGATCTTGGCGTCGGGATAGGCCGCTTTAATGGTGTCGAGACCGAAGTAATAATCCGGATCGCCGTGGCTGATGTAGATCGTGGTCAGATGCTTGCCGCTGGCGCGAATCTTCTCCACCACTTGCGCTGCCTGGGCTCGGCCGAATTGGGCATCGACCAGGATGGCGTCATGCGTACCGCTGACCAGCACGGAAGAGACCGGAAACAGGGCTTGCTTGCCGGGATTGTAGACATCCAGCGTCAGCGCGGCGGCGCTGGCTGATGCCGGTCCGGCCATCAAAAATCCTGCGGTGACGGCGAGGGAGAGTAGCGGACGGGTGAGCTTGTGCCAGGAGTGGATCATGTTTGCGGCTCCAGAGGAAGTGGAAGAAAAATTCATAATGGATGCAGCTTATTGCTTTATTTGTATTTAAAAAACAGCGTAATGAGATACAGTTTGTTTCTAAAATCGTTCAAATCAATCGGCCGCCTCAGGCCAGGGAGAAGTGCGTGGATCGTTTGACCGCCATGCAGGTATTTGCCACCGTGGTCGACAGCGGCAGTCAGTCGGCGGCGGCCTTGCAACTGGATCTGTCGCGTCCGGTGGTGTCGCGCTATCTGGCGGAGCTGGAGGAATGGGTGGGCGCGCGCTTGCTGCACCGGACCACGCGGCGGTTGAGTCTGACGCCGGCTGGCAACGAGGTGCTGGCACGCTGTCGGCAGATGCTCGACGCCGCCGCCGATCTGCAGCAAGCGGTGAGTTCACCGCAGCAGCAACCCAAGGGCTTGTTGCGCATCACCAGCAGCACCTCGTTCGGGCCGCAACTGGCGCAGGCGGTGGCGGAATATGTGCGGCGCTATCCGGGCGTGGCGGTCGATCTGGTGATGCTGGACCGCACCGTCAATCTGGTCGAGGAGCGCATTGATCTGGCCATCCGCATGACCAGACGGCTGGACCCGAATCTGATTGCGCGCAAGCTGTCGATATGTCGTTCGACGGTATGCGCTGCACCGGATTATCTGCGCCGGCGTGGCACGCCCAAGGAAGTAGAGGATCTGGCGTTACATGATTGTCTGACGCACTCTTACATGGGCAAGAGCCTGTGGGAATTCACTCGCAGGGACACGCTGCATTCGCGTCGCAAGCAGGGGGTTGAGGCCGCTGATCAACATCGCACAGTCGCCGTCAGTGGCAACATCAGCGCCAATGAGGCGTTGGTATTGTTGCATGGGGCGCTGGCGGGTGCCGGCATCGCGCATTTGCCTGCTTACTCGGCGGCGCCTTATATCGCCTCCGGTCAACTGGTTGCCTTGCTGCCCGACTATGAACCGATGGTGCTCGATATGTATGGGGTCTATGCCTCGCGCAAACATGTGCCGCCGACCTTGCGTACCATGCTTGATTTTCTGGCTGAGCGGTTTGCTGATTCCTGATTCCTTGGTTCTGCGGGCGCTTGATTTTTGTTTTCTTCGGACGAGAGTGCGTTGCCGGGCTACCCCCGGCTAGCTCGTCCGAAGAACACGCAGCGTCGGCAACATTGGTGGTGGTGACGCCGATGCCAGTTAAAAAAGCGCGCAATCAGTCATGCTAATTCGGCAATATTGATTGACCACCGTTTTAGCCAACGGTATTCTGTGCGCGTCCTCGACAAAGAGAGGACCGGGTTTGACGACCTGATATCTACTACCGGCGAAAGGCCGCGTGAATGAACACGGCCTTTTGTCCTGTCTGTGCACGCCTCAATGGCGGGCCTGGGCAGGGATACCTTCGGGTATGCCGGTGCTGGTAGTAGATCCGGTTCGTCAACCCTGTCTTGTGCCCGCCACCCTCGTCTGATGAGAACTCGGTGGGTTGTCCATTGCGCAATCTATGGAGGCTTTATGAGTGAACTCAACAGGGATTCCTACAGCACCGACGACCAGATCACCCACCCCGCATCAACCCATCAAGATTTTCACTGGGTCGAAGGAGCGCATCAGGGCACGCCCTATGCCGATTTTCTCGAAACCGTCATCGACGCCGCCAGCGGCATTCACTCCGGTCTGCAAATCGCCTACGCCAGCACGCTCGCACGAGCCGCCAATGAGGATGCCGATTGCGGCCATAGCGCAGCACCAGCAGTCGGCATTGTAGAAGCCGACCGGCTCCTGCGCATGTCGATGGTGCTGGTGGAATATTTGCGCGCCGATGCCTGGCGCCGAGTGGAGCTGCTCAATGAATCGACGGCGGCATAGCAATGCGCGATCGTCTACAACGCCGGCGCCATTCGATAGACAACGAATCAATGACGCCGGAAAATTGACTTATTCGTTAGCGATCACCGCGACACGATCATTGCGCATGCCCACGATCTGCAATGGCGTATGGGCGTGATTATGCGCGTCGGGAGCATAGGTGCCGCCAAGCGCCGAAGGCGCTGTAGTGCTTCTGAGCGCGGCCTCGATCGCTTCGGGTTGGTCGGATTTGGCCCGGCGGATCGCATCCGCAGCCAATAAGGTCGCCTCATAGACGAAGAAAGAACGCTGCGTCGGCAACAGGCCGTAATGGGCTTTATACGAGGCCACGAAAGCTTGCACGCCAGGCAGATCCTGTTCGGGAGTAAACACCGCTACCCCAGTCAGATTCGCCAACCCGCCGGCTGCGCGGAACTGTGGGGAAACTGCGGCCAGCGCGGCTTGGAAGTCGACCCGTCCCGTTACCGGTACCTTCCAGTTGGAGGCCTCATAGGCACGGAAAAAACCGGCGGAGAACGGACCGAGCACGGTCACCAATTGCTCAGGATTGCCAGCCTTCAGCTTATCGATGATCGGGCCGAAATCGGTCGTCCCCGCTGCCAATCTTTGCTGCTCGCTCACCTGCAGGCCGGCCTCCTGGGCCGCCTTTGCGATGGCATCGGCGCTCAGTTGAGGAAAGCCCCCAGCAGCAGACACGACGGCCACCGATTTGACGTTATGCGCGACCAGGTAGCGCACCAGAGCACGGGCGATATCAACCTCGGAAGGAATGGTCTTGAAGGTATACACATTGCCGCCAACGCCGGAGGCATCGACGAAATCCTGTCCTGCGGAAGTGGCAATGATCAGCGGCACGTGCGCCTTTTCGACGATCGGCATGATGGCGTGGGTGACCGGGGTGCATAGCGCCCCGATGATGACCGGCACGTGTTCCTGTTCAATCAAGCGCTGCGTGGCGGGAACGCCGATGGCGGGGTTGCAGGCGTTATCGGCATAGAAGGCTTCGACCGGCCGCCCCAGCAAGCCACCGCTTTCGTTAATGTGGTTCAAAGCCAGCTGCGCACCATATTGCTCGGACTGCCCTCGATCTGCCATGGGACCGCTGAGAATCGTGGTGATGCCAATTCGGATCGGCTCGGCCGCTTGGACTTGAGCCATCGTTACGCTGAGTAAAGTGGCGAGAAAGAGAGCAGTACGGGTCATGGTAGCTCCTGGTTGCGGGGTGTCGGCATTATAGCGGAGCGGCCTAAGTCGCGCTGGCAGCGGTTCACAACGTGGGTCAGCAGCCACTAGCTGCACTGTGCCCGGGGGCTGGTGACCTGGAACAGTCGTCGCGTGGATTCGATACGAAGTGTCACCTGCTTGCTTTGCTTTAATACGTTACGAGTGACAAAAAGCAAGCCCCGAGCGGATGGCTTAAGGCGTAATCAGGGCGTAATGCTCAACAACTTGTGCACCAGCTCGGAGGAAGTGGCCGCGCCGAACTTGCGCATCAGGCGGGCACGATGCATTTCCACGGTACGCGGACTGAGTTCAACCTGACGCGCAATGAGCTTGCTGGTCTTGCCCTCGACCAACAGGGCGGCAATTTCACGTTCGCGTGGCGTCAGTCCAGGCGCCAGCGGTCGCTTGCCGCTGACGTCTTCAAAAGTCCAGATGCCGGCTGCGTGCGGATCGCCCTGTACCAGCGAGGCGCCGGTGACGTGACACCAGAACATCTCCTGACTGGCGCGCTTCATGATGCGCTCGTCGGAATAGAAACCTTTTTCGTTGAGTATCGGTACTAGCCGCACACCGGTGCGTTCAAACTCGTCGGCGGTAGGGTAGAGTGCCATGAAGGACATCGACGACATGGCGTGCTGCGCATAGCCAAACATTTTTGCCAGCGCCAGATTGGCTTGCTGGATGACGCGATTATGCGAGACGCACATGCCAATGGGGGCGTGCATGAATACTTGTTCAAAATCGGCGACGGCGGGCTTGCTCATGATCTGGTGCGCGGGTGACGCGGTGGCGAACATACTGATGGAAATGTTGCATTCTAAGCGCTACTAGATGTTCTAGGTATTTTTACCGTATTGTAGGGCCTATCGGCGACGCCCTATGATGCTTGCTGATATTTATACTCGCTGATATTTCAGTCGATAAAAAGGAGAAGGAGACCTATGAATAAAGTCTATCCAGACGCCGCCAGTGCCTTGGCGGGAATCGTCCGTGACGGCCAGGTGATTGCAGTGGGCGGCTTCGGCCTGTGCGGCATTCCTGAGGCCTTGATCGCTGCGTTGCGCGATTCCAATGTGCAAAATCTGACGGCCATTTCCAATAATGCCGGCATCGATGGTTTTGGCCTGGGGCAGTTGCTGAGCACACGCCAGATCAAGAAAATGATCGCTTCCTACGTGGGCGAAAACAAGGAATTCGAACGCCAATATCTGGCCGGTGAACTGGAGCTGGAATTCACTCCGCAGGGCACGCTGGCCGAGAAGCTGCGTGCTGGCGGTGCGGGTATTCCGGCGTTCTTCACCAAGACTGGCGTTGGCACCCTGGTGGCCGAAGGGAAGGAAATCCGCGAATTCGACGGCGCGCAATACGTCATGGAGCGTTCGCTGGTAGCCGATGTGTCGTTGGTGAAAGCGCAAAAAGCCGACAAGGCCGGCAATCTGGTGTTCAACAAGACCGCGCGCAACTTCAATCCGAATGTCGCCATGGCCGGCAAGATCACGGTGGTGGAAGTCGAAGAGCTGGTGGAAGTCGGTGAACTCGATCCCGACCAGATTCACACGCCCGGTATTTTCGTGCACCGCATCGTGGTCAATGCGACGCCGGAAAAGCGCATCGAACAACGTACCGTGAGCAAATAAGGAGAACCGATCATGGCATGGACCAGAGACGAAATGGCTGCGCGTGCAGCCAAGGAATTGCAGGACGGATTTTATGTGAACCTGGGCATCGGTTTGCCGACCTTGGTGGCGAACCACGTACCGACCGACATCGAAGTCTGGCTGCAGTCGGAAAATGGACTGTTGGGCATCGGCCCGTTTCCCACCGAAGACAAGGTCGACGCTGACCTGATCAACGCCGGCAAGCAGACCGTGACGACGATTGCGGGTTCTTCCTTTTTCAGCTCGGCCGATTCTTTCGGCATGATTCGCGGCGGCAAGATCAACATCGCCATTCTGGGCGCGATGCAGGTGTCGCAACAGGGTGACCTGGCCAACTGGATGATCCCAGGCAAGATGGTCAAGGGCATGGGCGGCGCGATGGATCTGGTGGCTGGGGTCGGGCGCGTGGTGGTGTTGATGGAACACGTTGCCCGTGGCAAGGATGGCAGTATTTCGCAAAAGATTCTCAAGCAATGCAATCTGCCGCTGACTGGCGTCGGTGTAGTCAATCGCATCATCACCGACCTCGCTGTGATCGATGTCACGCCGCAAGGCTTGAAGCTCATCGAACTGGCGAGCGGCGTGAGCAAGGAAGAAGTGCAGGCTAATACCGAAGCGGAACTGGATGTCAGCGCCGTCTAAATAGTCGCACCAGCACATGAAAAACGGCACAGGCCTCAAGCCTGTGCCGTTTTTTTTTGCAATGCCCTCTTGCTTGATAGATAATTAGTAACTATTATAATGAAAGTAATAGACTGAATAATCGGGTCATTGAATAGGGAGCAACTGCATGAGCCAAGTTACAACCGCAAGCAAACAGGGCGTGGCCCTCATTACTGGTGCATCGACTGGCATTGGTGCCACCTATGCCGCGCACCTGGCCGCGCGTGGCTACGATCTGGTGCTGGTCGCGCGCGATGTTGCACGCCTGGAACAATTGGCGCAAAGCTTGCGCGGCCAGCATCAGGTGGGCGTTGATATCTTGCCGGCCGATTTAACCAATAAGCAGGATTTGTTGAAAGTGGAACAGCGTTTGCGCAGCGACAGCAGCATTAGCATGTTGGTCAATAATGCCGGCATGGCCATCAGCGGCGAACTGGCCGATGGCGATATCGAACGCTACGACAACATGGTGCAGCTCAATATCACCGCAGTGATGCGGCTGGCCGCAGCGGTGGCGCCCAACTTCATCGCCCGCAAAGGCGGCACGCTGATCAACATCGCATCGGTGTTGGCGCTGGCGCCGGAATTGTTCAACGGGGTCTATAGCGGTACCAAGGCCTTCGTACTTAATTTGAGCCTGTCTTTGCAAAATGAATTGGGCAAGCATGGCGTACGTGTGCAGGTAGTCTTGCCGGGCGCAACCCGTACCGAAATCTGGGAGCGTTCGGGGGGCGACATTGCGCATTTGCCGCCAGAGATGTTGATGGAAGTCGAAGACATGGTTGATGCCGCATTGGCCGGTCTGGACCAGGGCGAGTCAGTCACCATTCCTTCCTTGCCTGAACTGAAGGAATGGACCGAGCTCAATGCCTTGCGTCAGGCGCTGGCGCCGCGCCTGTCCTTGAGCCGTCCAGCCCAGCGCTATCTGCCCTGAGCAAGGTCCGCGCAGGCTTAACATCGCCAGTCCGGCAAGAATCTGCGCGCGCCTGTACCATGGCTCTGGCACGTCGACTGCGACGGCCATGTTGATGGGCGGGCAGTCGCCATCGAGACCGTCCGGCATCGGCATGACAAACCAGAGCAACAGCGAAGAGGAGACAAGACTATGCGCATATTAGTGGTGGGTGCCGGTGCCGTCGGCGGATATTTTGGCGCACGTTTGCTGGCGGCCAAACGCGATGTAAGTTTTTTGTTGCGCCCGCAACGCGCTGCCTTGCTGGCCGCGCAGGGTTTGCAAATCATCAGCCCGGCCGGCAATCTGACGCTGGCGCAGCCACCGGTTGTACTCAAGGAGCAGTTGCGTGCGGATTACGATCTCATCATCTTGAGCTGCAAAGCCTATGATCTGGCCGACGCCATCGACTCGCTTGCCGCCGCCGTAGGTCCGCAGACGGCCATCCTACCCTTGCTCAACGGCATGCAACACCTTGATATTCTGGCGCAGCGATTTGGCGCTGCCAATATCCTGGGCGGCCAGTGCGTGATTGCCAGCACCGTTGACAAGAATGGCGCCATCGTTCATTTCAGCAGCTTTCACGGCATCACTTTTGGCGAACGCGACGGCGGCTCGACGCCGCGCGCGGCCTTGATCGAAGCGCAGCTTGGTGACGCCGGATTCGACCTCGCCCAGAGTCCAACCATTGTGCAATCGATGTGGGAAAAATGGATCATGCTGGCATCGCTGGCCGGCAGCACCAGTCTGATGCGCTCGGCCATCGGCCCGATCATGGCGGCGCCAGGCGGTCTGGAATTTGTCAGTGGCTTGCTGGCTGAGTGCAGCGGCGTTGCCACCGCTTACGGTCATGCGCCAGCCGGACCGTTCTATGAGCGTACGCGCAAGTTGCTCACGGAGGGCGGTTCCAGCCTGACCGCTTCCATGTTTCGTGATATCGGTAACGGTGCGCGCATCGAAGCCGACCACATCATCGGCGATCTGCTGCGTCGCGGCCGCGAAGCCGGGGTCAAGACCGACTTGCTAGAAGTGGTCTATACCCATCTCAAAACCTACGAAGCTAATCAGACGCAACGGGCGTAGCACTCATGCGCTCGCGCGCCAGTTGCGCTGAGCTCTGACGTACCGCCCAGCGTATCGGTTTGGCGGCCAGCGCGACAGCTTGTTGCAGCAGGACTTGCTGCCAGGGCGACAAGCTTTTTACGCCCAGTTGCTGCTTGGCCCAGGACGGTAGCAGATCGATCCCGGCGCGCATCATCAGGCGCGTCCAGGGCTGCGCCAATGCATGCGGTGCAGGTGCATTGAGCACCAGTTGCAGCGTCTTTTGCGTGCGCGCATCGCAATGCAGTTGGGCACGCATGTCTTGCATATAGCTGCTGAGCTCATTGAGCGTATGCGGTACATGGGTTGCGCCCAATTCTTGCGCAATTAGCGCGATCTCGTCGAGGTATTGATTTTGCCGCGCCAGACTTAGCGTCGGATTGCGATAGCGCAGATAGGCCTGCAAAAAACTCGATACTTCTGCCGCATGGACCCAGGTCAGCAGTGTCGGATCGTCGGCGGCATAGGCGCGTCCATCCGGCGCGGTGCCGTGCACGCCGGCGTGGATGCGTCGGACCCGGGCAATCAGTTGTTCGGCATCGGCGCGACTGCCAAAGGTCGTGCCGGCGATAAATTGCGCGGTACGGCGCAGGCGTCCCAGCATGTCTTGTTGAAAGGTGGAGTGGTCCCAGACGCCGCTCAAGGCTAGCGGATGCAGCATCTGCAACAGCAGAGCGCTGACACCGCCGATCAGCATCGCCGTAAAGTCACTATGCACTTCCCAGCAGGCAGAGCCTGGACCGAACAGGCCGGGGTCACCTTTGGGCAGACGAAAATCGGGACTGCCGGGTGGGCGGCTGATGGCCAGCACGCTGGCTTCGATACGAGTACGTAGGGCTTCCATGGAGGGGCGGCGTGATGCCGCAATCAGAGTTAAAAAATCAACGGCAAGCAAGCAGGTCGCGCGCGCTGCTTTCGCCAACGGCCATGGTAGCGCTTTCTGCAACGCCGCGCTCAGCGTGTCGTCGCCGAAAAAAAAGGGATGCCCGTGTGTGGCATCCCTTGTTTGTGTTTGCAGCCTTAATGCGCCGCTGACGTATCCGCCACTCTGGTCGGTTTGGGGGCAAACCACACTGCCGTGGCGGCCAGTCCGAACGAGATGGCCGCCAGCAAGAAGATGTGATTGGTTGACAGCATGATGCTCTGCGCCTGCACGGTCTGGGCGATGCTGGCGCGGGCCTGATCAAGCGACATGCCGGCTTGGGTCAGGGTATTGCTGACACTGCTGAAGGGATCGATCAAGCCGGCCAGTTCCGCATGATAGTAGGTGGCCGTATTTTCCCAACCGGTGTTGACCAGCGAAGTGGCAATGGCGCCGGACATGGTACGGCAAAAACTCATCAGGCCGGCCGCCGAAGCGGTTTCCGACAGGTCCACGCTGGACAGGGCCAGACCAGTCAGCGGTACGAAGAACAACGGCAAGCCGATGCCTTGCAGCAGTAGCGGCCAGCCGACCTGGAAGTCGGTCATGTCGGTGTTGCCGAAGCTGCGCTGCAAGGTCATCAGGCCTAGCCAGGTCACGCCGATGAACACTAGCTTGCGCGGATCGACCTTGGTCGACAGCTTGGCCACGATCGGTGCCGCCAGCACCGCCAGGATGCCGCTCATGGATGCCGTCAGGCCAGAGTGCGTGGCGGTGTAGCCCATGTAGCCCTGCAGCCACAAGGGCGTAAGCACGGTGCCGCCGAAGAAGGCGCCAAAGGCCAGGCAGATGGTGGCCACACTGGCGCTATAGCCGCGATGACGGAACACGCGCAGGTTGACGATAGGATTGCGTTCAGTGAGCTCCCAGATCAGGAAGGAGATGAAGCCGATCACGGCAATCAAGGCCAGCGTCACGATGGTGGTGGAGGCGAACCAATCCAACTCCTTACCCTTGTCGAGCATGATCTGCAGCGCTGCGACCCAGGTCACCATGAGGATGATGCCGACCTTGTCGATGGGCAGCTTGAGCAGCTGCGATTCGAAGCGCTTGAGCATGCGCCAGCCGAGGTAACCGCAGGTCACCGCCACCGGTGCATTGATGAAGAAAATATAGGGCCAGCTATATTGATCGCACAGGTAGCCACCCAGAATCGGACCGGCAATCGGCGCGACCAGGGTAGTCATGGCCCATAAACCGATGGCGGCCGGCGCTTTCTCTTTCGGGAAAATGCGCAACAACAGGGTTTGCGACAACGGTATCAACGGACCACCGGAGAGGCCTTGCAAGACCCGGAAGGCGATCAGCATGGCCAGCGATTGGGCACATCCGCATAACGCCGAAAACACACCGAACAGGATCATTGAGGTGATGAATACCCGCACCGTGCCGAAGCGGTTGGCGAGCCAGCCGGTCAGCGGCACCGTAATGGCTTCGGCCACCGCATACGAAGTGATGACGTAGGTGCCCTGACTGGCAGAGGCGCCCAG
>Ga0302153_10000335_pt1 | contig 26449 bp, 23 predicted proteins | sample I_Bog_N2_2_FD_192429 | JGI IMG/M metagenome (GOLD analysis project Ga0302153, IMG submission 192429) | Peat permafrost microbial communities from Stordalen Mire near Abisko, Sweden - I_Bog_N2_2 | ecosystem: Environmental > Terrestrial > Soil > Wetlands > Peat | place: Sweden: Abisko, Stordalen... | reverse complement strand
CGGCAAAAGCATACCTCAGGGGATGAAGCCCTTGTTGATTTAATTGGCTTTATGCCGGGGATAAATCCCCGGCCTACCGCCCGAACGAGTTTTTCCGCAAGCTGTGAAGTCGTGCCCTTTCAAAACAATCCTGACAGTCGATCTCCGATCTCCGACCCTTGATCTCTGATTTATCTTTGTTGCTAGCCCATGAAGTCGATTCTCAGCCGTCTCGCGCTTACTGTTCCGGTTGTCTGGCTGGTGGTTTCGCTGGTCTTTTTGCTGATTCACCTGGTTCCGGGCGATCCGATTTTGCAGATGCTGGGCGACGGCGCGACGGCGGCGGATCTGACTGCCCTGCGGCATCAGTATGGGCTGGACCAGCCGCTCTGGCTGCAGTATCTGCACTACTGGAACGGGGTGGTGCATGGCGACCTGGGCAGTTCCATACGGTTGCATGACACGGTGGCGCACCTGATTTCGGCGCGGTATCCGTACACGATGGCGCTCACTTTGACGGCGCTCGGCCTGGGGCTGGCGCTGGCGCTGCCGGCGGGGATTCTGGCGGCGGTGCGGCGGGGGCGTTGGCTGGACCAGGCGCTTTCCGTCGTGAGCCTGACTGGGCTGTCGGTGCCGGGATTGGTGCTGGGGCCAGTCTTGATTCTGGTCTTCTCGATTCTGCTGGGATGGCTGCCGGTTTCAGGGGCGAATGCGAGCGGCGGCAGGTCGATCGACTGGCATTACCTGGTGCTGCCGTCGATTGCGATGGGCGGGTCGCTGGCGGCGATTCTGACGCGCATGGTGCGCACGGCGATGCTGGAAGAGCTGGGCCAGGACTACATTCGCACGGCGCGGGCCAAGGGGCTGAGCGAGACCGCGGTGGTGTGCCGTCACGCGCTGCCCAATGCGCTGGTACCGATTGTGACCGTGGTGGGGTTGCAGTTTGGCGCGCTTCTGGCCGGTGCGATTGTGACCGAGACCATCTTCAGTTGGCCGGGCCTGGGACGGCTGACGGTGAGCGCGATTTCGAATCGCGATTACGCGCTGGTGCAGGGATGTTTGCTTTCGATTGGGTTGACGTACGTGCTGGTGAACCTGCTGACGGACGTGGTGAACCGGTGGGTGAATCCGCGAAGCAGGGATTAGGGACTGGCTACCCCAGCGACGAAGACCTGTCGCTGGGGACCCCGGCAGGGAACAGGGAAGTGGCGATGGTCTTGTTCCTGACTTAGGATTGAATCCTATGATTCTGAGCGGTTCGATTCTTGCTGGGTTCGCGGAGATCTCTGAGCGCAAGAGCAGATCCTGCAAATTGCTTTTGATGGTTGTGCTGCTCGCTGGGAGTCCATTGCGGGGTGAGTTGGCTTCTGCTCAGGCGCCGCGTGTGGCCATTGATGCGGGAATTGTGAGCGGGACGCACTTTGATTCCGATCCCGCGGATGTGGCCTTTCTTGGCATTCCTTATGCTGCTGCGCCGGTTGGCAATCTCCGCTGGCGGCCGCCCGAACCGCCTCCAGCATGGGAGGGAGTTCGCGAAGCGAAGGCATTCGGTGCGGCCTGTCCGCAGTTGCCGAGCAAATGGCTGCCTGAGATGCTGGGCCGCGAGCAGATGGTTACAGACGAGGCTTGCCTCTATCTAAATGTGTGGACGACCAACCTGCCTGCAAGCTCCGATGCTCAGATTCACAAGCCCACGAAAGCTCCGGTGATGGTGTGGATTCATGGTGGCGGAAACGTGGAAGGTTCGCAGGAGTGGCCGCTGCTGGGGCCGACTTTGGCAGGGCGCGGCGTGGTGGTGGTCAGCATCAACTACCGGCTTGGCGTGTTCGGTTTCCTGTCGCTTCCCGGTCTCACGAAGGAGTCGGCTCAGCACGCTTCAGGAAACTATGGGCTGCTGGATCAGATGGAGGCGCTCAAGTGGGTGCGAAGAAATATTGAGCGATTCGGCGGCGACCCGGCTAATGTGACCGTATTCGGCGCGTCTTCAGGTTCGCTTGATATCTGCGACATGATGGCTTCGCCACTTGCATCCGGTCTATTTGAGAAGGCAATTCTTCAGAGCGGCTTCTGTGTCGACTCCAGTTCACCCAGGCTGGATGAGGCTGAGGCTGAGGGCAAGATTCTGGCGCGGCAATTTGGAGCTTCAGGCGACGATGCACCCTCAATGGAGAGACTTCGTGCGGTTCCGGCAGAACGGATGCTTCAACAAGGAGCGAAGGATCAGGAGATCGACTTCAATCCCATTGTGGATCATTGGGTGCTGACCGATCAGCCGGAGCGCGTCTTTGCGCAGGGCAGGCAATTGCGGATTCCGGTGATTGTGGGCAGCAACACGGAGGAAGACTCAATTTTCGCGAGCCCGATTGTGGGAGGGAAGTCGTATCGACCGAAGACGGTCGCCGAGTATCGACAGTGGTTGGTTAAGACGTTTGGCGATCTCTCGGCTGAAGCCTTCGCGGCCTATCCGGCCAAGACGGACAGCGACGTTTCCAAGGCATTTCTGGCGGTGGATACGGACGATGACTTTGGTTTTGGTGCGTGGCTGCTGGCGCGCGAGACCGAAGCTGCTGGACAGAATGCGTTTCTTTACAGCTTCACGTATGTCGGCAGCGGAGAGTTTGCGCCGCTTGGAGCATTCCACAGCGAGGAGAGCATTCTCTTGAGCAAGAGGTACTGGGTGAGTTGGGTGAGCAGCACGGACGACGAGCCGATGTCGGAGCGGATCATCGGTTACTGGACGCAGTTTGCCAAGACTTCACGGCCTGAGGGGCCGGGTCTTCCTGGGTGGCCTGCGTATGACGCAAGGACGGATCGATATCAGGAGTTGGGAAGGCACACGGGGCAGATTGCGCCGGACACATCGCGGTTCAAAGTCTTCATGAAGAGATACAACGCGGGTGAATAAAAATTGAGAGCTTTGATTTCTGTTGTGCAGCCCGAGACGCGGAATTTCGGTTGGCTAAACAGAAGTGAGCGGAACAATTTTGGCTTCGAACTCGCCGGTGTGGAGAACGGTGAGCGGCACTACCAACTCCAGGTGTAGCCGATGCCGGTGGTGGTGTACCACGGGACGGTCGGAATCTTGTTGTAGCTCTCCTGTATCCAGAGACCGTTGTGGTGGTTGAAATGGATGGCGGCACCGAGCGCGTCGCCTTCGTAGAAGCGGTTCTCTACGTGGGCGTAGCCGGTGAAGCTGGTAAGCCCGGCCTGCACCCAGGTGTAGCCGGTGACGACTTTGGTTTTCGGCAGGTTGAAGTTTTTCATGATGCCGAGCGCTTCAGTGTGCGATCCGAAGTTGGTGTGGAAGAAGCCGTGGGAGCCGGCGTTTTCGTAGGTATAGGTAAAAGTCACTTCGTCGCCGATGGGGTCCTTTTTCAGGAAGCCGAAGGTGTGGCCGATGCCGATGTTCAGGTTGGCCCTTGGTACCAGGCCGGGGCGGTCAAAGTCAGAGCCGGGCATGAGGAAAAAGTCAGTGGAGGCGCCGGCGTCGGCTGCAGGCTGAGGTGCGGCGGAACCGGGGCTGGAAGGACCGGTCTGCGCGAGCAGGGTACGTGCGGGAAGCAGGATGAGGGCGCCGGCGAACAGACCTGTCAGCAAGACCGATTTCCGAATCACCTTCAATACCTCGGGTATGAATGGATTAGCCGCGGTGCGAAAGGGGAAGCGCAGCGTTGAAGCGATTCAAACAGCAACTTTGTAAAAGAGGGGTAAGGGAGATATGGGGATTGCGTGAGGGGCACGCTTTGAGCACTTTTTCGCTACTCTGCAATTGATTTGAGCGGAACGATCTTTGCTTCGAACTCGCCTGCGCTGGTGACGGTTAGCAGGCCGATGGTGATGGGCAACTGGAAGCGGCGGGGGCCGCAACTGCCGGGGTTGAGGTAGAGCACGCCTTTTCTCGTATAGAAGTTGGGCACGTGGGTGTGGCCGGAGAGGACGGCGGCGAATCGGCCGGCGGCGGGGTCGAGATGCAGCGTGTTCAGGTCGTGGAGCATGTAGACGTAGCGGTCTGCGATCAAGACCACTTCTGTCTCCGGTAGCTCGCTGCATGGGCCTTCGCGATCCACGTTGCCGCGGATGGCGGTGACGGGGGCGATCTTTTCGAGTTCGCCGAGGATGGAGAATTTGCCGACGTCGCCGAGGTGGAGGATGCGCTCGACGCCGGCGAGGGCGGGGGCGACTTCGGGGCGGAGCAGGCCGTGGGTGTCACTGAGGATGCCGATTTTCATAGGGAGTACCGAAAAGCAGGTCCTTCGACCCGCTCCTATTGAACAGGATACTCATGCTGCGATGGGGACGAGTTGGAAGGCTGGGGACCGATAAGAAACAAGACTGTAAGTTAAACAAAAAGAGGATCGCCGCAGAACAGTATGCCCGACCCACTCATCGAGCAAAAGGCCGCTCCGACCCAGAGGGTACCCCGATGGGGCACAGTTTCATTCTCCGTGGGCCGGCGAAGACGGTGGGGGACTAGAAAGAAACAAGCGTGGACCGGGAGGTCCACACGACAGCCGGCTGGGAGGCCGGCGCTACAGTTTCGTGCGCAGCGGGTGGGCAACGCCGGTGCGGGGCGGTCGTTTACGGTGATATACTCACAAGGTCAGGCGCGTGCCGCGCCGCTATTCTCATTGCACGCTGAGGTTCCCATGTCCGGCCATTCAAAGTGGGCCACAATCAAGCACAAGAAGGGCGCGCTGGATGCCAAGCGCGGCAAAGTATTCACACGCATCATTAAAGAGATCAGCATCGCTGCCAAGGGCGGCGGCGATCCGGATGGCAATCCGCGGCTGCGCACGGCGATATTGGCCGCGAAGGCCGAAAACATGCCGCAGGAGAACATCAAGCGGGCTATTCAGCGCGGCACGGGCGAGCTGGAGGGCGTGAACTACGAGGAGATCACCTTTGAGGGCTATGGGCCTGGGGGTGTGGCCGTGGTGGTTGAGGTTACAACGGATAACCGGAACCGGTCGGTCAGCGAAATTCGTCATGCGTTTTCAAAGAACGGCGGGAACCTGGGTGCGTCGGGTTCGGTGAAGTTCCTGTTCACGAAGAAGGGTTTGATTGCCGTGGAGAAGGACGCAGCCACGGAAGAGCAGTTGTTGGACATTGTGCTGGAGCATGGCGGCGAGGACCTGAACGACGAGGGCGATACGTGGGAGATGATTACCGATCCGGCGGCGCATGAGGCGGTGGCCGCGGCGGTGAAGGCGGCGGGGATTGCGACGGTGATGAGCGAGGTGACGATGGTTGCGTCGACTTATACGAAGTTGGAAGGGGCTCCGGCGAACCAGATGATTCGCCTGCTGGAAGCGCTGGAAGACTACGACGATACGCAGAATGTCTACTCCAACTTTGACATGGACGCGGAGCAGATGGAGCACGCGGCGGGCTAGCGCCAGGCCCAGGCAGGCAGGGAAAAGGCCGCCCGGATGTGGCGGCTTTTTTGTGGGATTCCAACCTTGATGGGAAGGGAAGCGCGTTGATTAAGACACTGAGGATTTTGCTGCTGGTTTTGATGACGGGGACGCTGGGGGTCGCGGCGCAAACGCCGAATGCGGCTGCGAGCGATAGCGGAGTTGCGGCGGTGGACAGCGATTCGGGAGCGGGCGGGACTGCGGCCGGTCTGACGCTGAGCAGCCCTGGGATTGCGAGTCTTCAGGAGGACCCGATCGAGCATGTTCGCAAGAAGAGGAGCTTTGGGTATGGGCCGTTTGTCAACGCGGGGACGGGGCTGGGGAATCGGGATAACTTTCAGTTTTTGTCGGCCGGCATTGAGGGCGGAAAGATTTTGACGCCGGTGATCGGCAAAGGGCTGCTGGCGGGGCAGTTTGAGTTGGGCGCAAACATCATGCCGCTGTGGCTGGGGTTTACGCCGGGGCCGCATGAGCAGTCGTTCCTGGAGCCGGGCGGCATTTATTTCGAGGGACCGGAAGGCGGCGGGACGTATGTGGGCGTGAGCATTACGCCGGTGATCTTCCGCTGGGATTTTGCGACGCATTCGCGGCGGATTCAACCGTGGTTTCAGGCTGCGGGCGGGGTGATCTGGACCAACCACAAGTATCCGCCGGATTTGCTGGTGCCGCACGGCGCAGTGACCGGTGGCGGTACGTCGGTGTGGAATTTTTCGCCGCAGGGCGGGGGCGGGATCAGGTGGTTTCTGCGCCAGGGACGGTCGATCGACCTGGGGGTGAACGGGGAGCATATCTCGTCGGCGTCGCTGGGGGACAGGAACCCGGGGGTGAACGCGAGCATCCAAGTGCAGGTGGGGTATACCTTCTGGCGATGAAGCACCTGCGGTGCTGCAGATGGCACCTGCGGTGCGGCAGATGCTCGCGGGAGGCTCGCGCCGGCTTACTGCTTCCCACCCTTGCGTTAGGAAAAACACGCAAGGATGGGGCACGGAGCGGATTTTTCTCGACTAGCCCGCATTTCTCACGGCCGGCCCGATAGGCCGGAATTCATGGTCTGGCGAGGCCCCGGAGGGCCAGGAGGCCCTCAGGACAGCCGGTCAGGAGACCGGCGCTACAATCTTGCCGCTCGTAAGAAATACGGGCTGGGGGCAGGCATGGGCCGGAATTCTCCGGTGTGAAGGATGTGCCGGCAGGGGTTTTGCCGATGAAGGGTAGTGATCGTGAGTTTGCCGGTAGTCGAATGCGTTCCCAATTTCTCTGAAGGCAGAGATGTGAAGCGGGTCGAGGCCATTGTGGCGGCGATGCGCATGGAGGGGGTGCGGCTGCTGGACTGGGCGATGGACGCGGACCTGAACCGGGCGGTGGTGACCATTGCGGGAAGCCCGGCGGCGGTAGTGGAGGCGGCGGTGCGCGGCGTGGGCAAGGCCGCGGAGCTGATTGACCTGACCCGGCAGCAGGGTGCGCATCCCAGGATCGGAGCGGCGGACGTGATTCCGTTTGTGCCGATTTCGGGGATCAAGCTGGAGCAGTGCGTGTTGCTGGCGCGGCAGGCGGGGCTCGAGATCTGGCGGCGGTACAACATTCCGGTGTACTTCTATGAGGCGGCGGCGGCGCGGCCGGACCGGGCGAACCTGGACGAGGTGCGGCGGGGTCAGTTCGAGGGGCTGCGGGACCAGGTGCGGAACGATTCGACGCGGCGGCCCGACCTGGGCGGTCCGGGGCTGCATCCCACCGCGGGGGCGTGCGCCGTGGGGGCGCGGAAGTTTCTGGTTGCGTATAACATTTACTTCGATTCGACCGAAGTGGCGCTGGTGCGGGCGATTGCGCGGGAGATACGGGCGGCATCGGGCGGGATGAAGGGCGTCAAGGCGCTGGGGGTTCTGGCCAATGGGCGGGCGCAGCTTTCAATGAACATCACGGATTTTGAGGCGACGCCGATTTCGCAGGTTTACCGCAAGGTGGCCAGCCTGGCACTGCGGCACAAGGCGGTGCTGGCGGGGGGCGAGGTGATCGGGCTGGTTCCCGAGGCGGCCTGTGAGCGGGAAAGCGAATGGATGCGTCAATTAACTGGGTTCGATCCGCTGACCAAGATTCTGGAGCATCGGCTGGCCGCGCCGCTGAAGTGGCCGGGAGATGAAACGGGAGACGCGTAGCTAAAACAGCGTAGCTGGAACAGCAGAAAAGTCACAGCAGAATAATCGGGCACGGCAAATTGCCCGGAAGGTACAATCACAACATAGGTATCAGGCACCCGGAGGATAAAAGTGTTGAATGGTTTATTGAAGTTTTCGATTGTTCCCATGCTGCTGGCCGCAGCCACCGCGGCTCCCGCCGCGCAGTTGTCCACCGATGCGCGCGGAGCGGTTCCGCACGATGTGCAGCAACTGGTGGTGATCGACTACAAGGCGATGCAGAATTCGAAGGCGGCGATGGATCTGCGCGCGCGGGTGATGCCGCCGGAGCTGAAGGTGTTCGACGAGGCGCTGCGCAAGTCGGCGCTGAACGACAAGGACAACATCGACCAGTATGTCGACGAGCTGGCGTTTGCGCTGTTCCGTCCTTCGCCTACGAGCGAGAGCCTTGAGACGGTGGGCATTGCGCAGGGACAGTTTCCGACTACGGATATTATCGCGAACTTCCGCAAGGACAAGCTGAAGGCCACGCTGGTGCGCACCAACAAGATCTGGCCGATGGCGAAGACCGGGATGGTGCTGTGCTTCGTCGATCCCTCGACGATGGTCTTCGGATCAAAGGATGCGGTGATCAAGACCCTGGATGCGCGCGATGGCGTGACGCCGAGTTTGCTGACCAACAACTCGATGATGAATGCGATGAACACCGTGGACTCAGCGCCGCTGTGGAGCATTCTGGACGAAAAGGGCACCAAGACGATGATGAAGCAGGTGCTTGGCGAGGCGGGCTCGATGACCGACATCGATACCGTGCAGAAGCGGCTGCAGGCCTCGTGGTACGGGATGGACTTTCAGCATGGCGTGAAGTTCGACCTGACCATTTCCACGGGCGACACATTTGCCGCGGCGACGATCTCTTCGCTGCTGTCGGCGGCGGTGACGCTGCGCAAGATGAGCGGATCGGAAGCGGAGAAGACGGCGCTCGCCGATACTTCGGTGGCGTCGAATGCCGGGAACATGTCGATCCATTTTGCGGCAACGGACAACGACTTCGACAGCCTGCTGCAGTCGCCGTTGTTCAAGAGCATGGTGCACTAGAGCGGTTTCAGGATAGGTATACCCTATCTGCACTACTGCGAGGTCGCCGCTCCTTGGGGTCGCGTCGACTTGAGTGTATTCCCTTTGGGTACGGCAATCCTGAAACCGCTATAAAGCCCCATTCTCTCATTTTAAACAGCTTACGGCACGACTCAAGCCACCCCAGCGACGAAGACCTGTCGCTGGGGACCCCGGGAAGTCGTGCCCCTTCGCACACTTGCCTGAAGTCGGTGTTCTTCTGCAGCCTGTGAGGGCCGGCCCGGGCTGAGGCGTCTGTGGCACGACTGAACAGGCTGCGGAAAAAGGCCTGGTTTTGGGCGAAACTCGGCAAAAGCATACCTCAGGGGCTGAAGCCCTTGTTGATTTAATTGGCTTTATGCCGGGGATAAATCCCCGGCCTAGAGCGGTTTCGATTCAAATGTTTCCATTTGAAGGTCATGCGAGGTGGCATTTTCTTGGGAAAAATGCCACTTGGCCTCAACCTTTCTGTAAAGAGCAGAATTGAAACCGCTGTAGCGCCCGAACGAGTTTTTCCGCAAGCTGTCAAGTGGTGCCCTTGCAAAGATCAGTCGGGCCGGTGGGCGTTCCGTTTGGGAACACCTGCCGACCTGATTTCTTTTGCGGGGCGATCCTCTCCGCAGCGCCACTCGGCACGTCTAAATATCTGAAAGGCGAATCATGGCAACTTCCACGCTGCTTGCGCCGAGCTCCAGACGTTCCAGATTCAAAACCGTTCTCTGGATCTCCCTTGGTCTCACTGCGCTCTTTGTCTTCATCACTTCAGAAGTCTTTCTTGTCGCCGATTACCCCATGTATCATGCCTACCGTCTGCAGGTCATCGCAGACCGCGGCCTCCTCATCCCCCATACGCTCGCGGGAATCTTCGCTCTCTTGATCGGCCCCATCAATTTCTCTTCGCGCATTCGCCAGCGTTACCTGAAATTCCATCGTGTCCTCGGCCGCATCTACGTCGTTTCCGTCTTCATTGGCGCCGCTACGGGAGTGGCCCTCGCCTCAGGCCGTCCGGGCTTCCCCGGAACCTGCGGACAGGCCGCGGCCTGGGTGGTCTGCACCACCGCCGCCTTGATCACCGCGCGTAACCGCCAAATCGTCCAACATCGTCAGTGGATGATCCGTTCGTACGCGGTCACCTTTACGTTCGTCTCCAGCCGCGTGCTCAATCTCTGGCCCCGTTACTGGAGCCACCTGGGCGACTCCCTCTCGGCTGTCGGCGTGATTGGCTTCACTCTTGCTTCGCTGCTGATCGTGGACCTGGGCCTGAACTGGCGCGAACTGACCACGCGGCGTGTCTGAGGCGCGGCCAGGAGCAGATGAGATTCTCAGGGCTACGTGATCGACGCGGGCGATACCCATCTCGCTTTTGAGAGGCGGGGTTCAAAAATCGTCCTATTTCCCGAAGCTGGTCCCGTCCAGCTCCGAGCTGAGCAAAGGCCCGTAACCACCCAGCTGTCCAACGATCCTCACGACCGCCGGGTCCTCACCCTCCAGTACCCACACCATCACATCTTTCGGCTGAATTCCGATCAAGCGCGCAATCAGGCCCACGATGCCGCCCAACTCAGGATGAATGCGAAACAGGGCTGCCTTCAGGGTGTGTCCCGCCATCTGGAAGGACTGCTCGCCCACCGGCGAGATCAGTATCCGAATCATTCGTCCGCCGCCGAGTGGCGCCAGTATCCCCACCCGAAACGGCGCAGTATTGTGCGGCAGGTTCAGCAGCAACGTTCCAACGCAGCCATTCGCCAGGTCAGCCGGCAGGTCGATGTGTTCGCTATTGGCGTGTATCTTGCCATTCTTGTCGGTTGTGCGGGTGGTGGTTATGCCGGTAGCGGCTTCCACCGTAAAGTCGATGGGCTTGGGAAAGAACGGCCCCTTTTGTATGTGATGGTCGCGTATTAACTGAAACGTGCCCCGCTGCCTGTACGTCGTGGTCTCGTCATCCATCGACCCGTCCGCAAAGCGATAGGTCAGGCGCATGGTGACTTCTTCGCCCTGCACCTGCTGCGTAAACTCAACCCGGGCGACGATGTTTCCAGCCTCGGAGCGCACCGCCATCGACGCGTGCCTCGGAAGTTGGATATGTCTCACTGAGATTTGTTCAGCCGGCGCGGCAGTGCACAACGCCATAGTCAAAAAAGCGGCTGCAAGGAGTCTGCTTGGCTCCATCCAATACCTCGCTCGAACGTTCATCTCTGTGAGATGCCAATTGTGCGGCAAATAGTCCGCTGCAGGAATGGGCGTCTCCCATCTCGCTGGTCCCGATTCCTGCTGGCCGGCGCCAATGCGAGAGTTGTATTCGATCCTGGGGGACGCCGGTCCGGGCCTAAAGGCCATGCTGCGTAATTCGTGCAGGGGCTAAAGCCCCATTCTCTCATTTTAAACAACTTATGGCACGACTCAAGCCACCCCAGCGACGAAGACCTGTCGCTGGGGACCCCGGGAAGTCGCGCCCCTTCGCACATCTACTGCCAAGCTGGAGTTTTTCCGCAGGCCGTAAAGCCCGCTGCTCCTGCCGAGTAAGCTATCTGCGACTGTGGTTCCAAAAGCCGCCTCACTTCCAGCGCCCCACGCACAACCTTCCAGGCCGCCAATGCTCCACCGTCACCGCCTCGCGGGGAACCTCAGCCGCCGTCAGCAACCGCACCCAGTCCTGCGCCCGGAGGGCCCGCCGGAAGGAGACCGGCGCATCGTGGCGGACAAACCGGTGCCAGCCCACGATGCGCTCCACCCACCCAAACATCCGGGAGTTCCACTTTGACCGCTCCAAATCATTGATAAACCAACCCACCTGCGCAGTGGCTTCCATCCACCGCAGCAGGGCGACGATCTCCTTATCCTCCAGATGATGTGCCGTCAGAGAACTCACGACGATATCCACCGGCTTCTCCGGCCGATACTCCAGAGCATTGCCCGTCACCCATGCGATGCCGAGCTGCTTGGGGGTGGACTCCGCTGCCGCACGCGCCGCATAAGGATTCAAATCGATCCCCGTTAACTGCACAGAAATGCCGCGCCTCCGTGCCCAGCCTGCAATCTGGCGCAGCAGATCGCCGCCGCCACTGCCCACGTCGACGATGTGGAGTGGATCAGGCGGTGCAGGCGGCAGCCGCCTCAGCCAGGCCAGCGTGGGACGATAGCCCAGCAGCCAGCGGTTGATCTGCTCCAGGCTGCGCAGGCAGCCACGGAAATCCTCATAGCTACACTCACCGTCCATCAGCTCCGGAAGATCGCGAGGAGACACCCGCAGCTCGAATTGGATCTCCGCATTAGATCCCATGGATGCCAATTGTTTCCGCAATGCGGTTCAGGTAAGACTTCGTCACGCGCAATAGGTCCTCAGCTCGAATTATAGAATTAGACGTGGCGTGGTTATCCTGGGGAAGCAGAACCACGAAGGGATGAGGTTACAGACCGATCAGCGATCTGAATGGCCAATTTGGCAACGCTACCAGTGCCAGATTCACAATGTTGCCGATCGGAACGATGGGCACTGCAGGCTCTGGCTCACCATCATCGCCGACGCACCGTCCAACCCTTAGGGCGGTCTTGAGGGTTCCGAACTCCACCGCTACCCGCGTGCAGGATTGGTCATACGATATCCGCCAGGAGCGGTACAATTTCACATAACCGATCCGAACAAGGAGATTCCAGTTACAACGTCCAATCTGAATCAGATTCCTTTTGAAAACGAAGTTCTCATCCTCGGTGGCGGAGTGGCAGGCTGTGCCGCTTCCATCGCGCTGGCCCGCAAGGGACAAGCGGTTACGTTGATTGAACGTGAGCCCGCACCGCGCCACAAGGTCTGCGGAGAGTTCCTGAGCGGTGAGGCCCTTGAGGACCTGGATGCGCTCGGCATCGACGTGGGCTCGCTTGGCGCCGTGCCCATCACCTACGTTCGCCTGGCCGCTGCCAGGCGCGCCGCGCAGGCTCCGTTGCCTTTTCCCGCGGCCTCACTTACGCGCAGGGCACTTGATACAGCACTTATCGCCGAGGCCATCGCCGCGGGAGTCCGCGTAGAGCAGGGTCGCAGCGTGCAGGGGCTGGCGCGCACGGCGCCCGATGTCTGGCAAGCTACGCTCGACGACGGCACCACCCGCGAAGCTGCTACAGTCTTTCTCGCCACAGGCAAGCACGATCTTCGTGGCCACGCGCGTCCGGAGGACCCGCAGCGATGGATCGCCTTCAAGATGTATTTTCGCCTGGGCTCAGCGCAGGCCGCTGAGCTGGCGCACGCCTCTGAGTTGATGCTGTATCCAGGAGGCTATGGCGGTATCCAGCCAGTGGAAGGGGGCATTGCAAACCTGTGCTGCGTGGTGCAACAGCGGTATCTTGCGCGCACAGGGAATCGCTGGGAGAACTTCCTCGCGAAGATGCAGCAGGACTGTCCACACCTCGCGACGCGGCTTGCCGGAGCGGAACCGTTGCTGGCCAAGCCGATCGCCATTACGCATATCCCGTATGGCTACGTCCGCCGCACATCGGAAGATGGGCTCTACTGCATTGGGGATCAAGCAGCCGTCATCCCCTCGTTCACCGGCGATGGCATATCGATCGCGTTGCATACTGCGCGTTGTGCCGTCGCCGCCTATCTTGCGGCGGAGCCTGCACCGATCTTCCAGGCTAAACTGCGCTCCGCGCTGCTGACGCAGATGCGCCTTGCCGAGTTCGCTGCCGATGGCTTGAACAACTCCTTTGCACGCGCTGTATTACCGTTCTGCCTCAGGGTGTGGCCCGGCGTGATGCGCGTGACGGCAAAGCTGACACGCGTGGCCCAGCCCACCGCTCTTGCTACCCATGCGGTCGCCGGCTGAAATCGAGGTTGGCCAAAGCAACTCCGGGTAGTCAAAACCCTTGAGGGGAGATGAAATGAAATTCCTAGCGGTCTTCGCCTTCGCCGTCCTACTCACTCCGGCCGCAATTGCCCAGCATCAGACCTTCGCCGTCAATTCCGATGCCAGCGAGGTCAAGATGACGCTCAACACGACGCACGAGGTGGTCAACGGCACCTTTCATATCCAATCCGGATGGATTGAGTTTGACCGCGGCACTGCCAAGATTTCGGGCTCGGTGGTTGTGCTCTCCGGCAGCGGCAACACCGGCAACGGCAGTCGCGACAAGAGGATGAACAAGGAGATTCTTAAGGTGGAACAGTACACCACTGTTTCCTTTGAGGCGAAGACCTATACCGGCAACCTGGCTCCTTCAGGCGACTCGAACCTGCAGGCAACCGGTGTCTTGACACTCCTCGGCACGCCGCACCAGATCACCATCCCCATCCTTGTCCATGTTGAAGGCACAACCGCAACGGCCAAGGCTCATTTTGTCGTACCGTACGTGCAATGGGGACTGAAGAATCCAAGTTTTTTGATCTGGAAAGCGGACAACGACGTCGCGATCGACCTCAATCTTGTTGGCTCGATTTCAAAATAGAGAACCGCCTTCTTTAGAGGCGACGAGGTCGATACACCCTAAGGAACCACCGATTAAGTTGGAATGTGAGGCCGAGGTTCCCTCAGGGGCTGAAGCCCTTGTTGATTTAATTGGCTTTATGCCGGGGATAAATCCGCGGCCTACCGCCCGAACGAGTTTTTCCGCAAGCTGTGAAGTCGTGCCCTTTCAAAGCATCGCCTTATGCAGAGATTCCTTATGGCTTGGCGGTGAGCTGGGGATGGAACTCGGCTTTGCCGCCCGGGAGCAGGACGATCTCCAGACGACCTTCCTGCCCTTCGGAGACTGTTGGGCCGCCGATCTGCGCCTGCTTGCCGTCGCTTGCGGTGAACTGGACCTTGAGCGGTCCGCTGCCCTGCAACTGGATGCGGTAGCGGTAGGTTGCGCCGGCGGCGAGGGCGTTGCTGCCAAAGCTGGCGTTGGGATAGTCGACTTCAAGAAGCTGGATGGCGCCGCCGGTGCGGTTCTCGACCGAGGTCTCCACGTGGTAGGAGTGGCAGCCGGCCATGGCGGCAACCGCGGGCAGCACGATCAAGGCAAGAATTCCACGGCGAACCCGGTTACTGCGCATCATGGTTGACTCTCATTCAGGTTGACTCTCATTTTGGTGGGGCTCGGGTTGGGAAGATTCGCGGGCGGCGACCGTTTTGGCAATACTCTTCTCAACGCGATCGAGACGTTTGAGCAGCTCGGGCAGGCGCTGGAAGATGGTGACGGCGCGGAGCCAGACGCGGTTGTCGAAGCCGGGCGAGCCGGAGATGACCTTGCCGGGCGGCACGTCATGCGAGACGGCCGATTGAGCGGTGAGGATGACGCCGTCGCCGACGCTGCAGTGGCCGGCGATGCCGGTTTGTCCGGCGAGAATCACGTTGTTGCCGACTTCAGACGATCCGGCCAGGCCGGTTTGGGCGCAGACGAGGGTGTTCTGGCCGACGCGGGAGCCGTGGCCGATCTGGACGAGATTGTCGACTTTTGTGCCGTCCCCGATGACGGTTGCGCCCACTGTGGCGCGGTCGATGGTGGCGTTGGCCTGGACATCGACGCGGTCGCCGAGGTGCACGGGGCCGGACTGGGGAATTTTCTCCCAGTGGCCCTGCTCGTTTTTGGCGAAGCCGAAGCCGTCCGCGCCGACGATGGCGCCGTTTTCGAGGGTGACGTGGTCGCCGAGGATGCAGTTTTCGCGGACGACTGCGTGGGCGTGGGCGAAGAGGTAGCTGCCGGCCTGGACGCCGGGGTAAAGCACGACGTGGGGCAGGAGCGTGGCGTGCGCGCCGAGACGGACGCCGGGGCCGATGACAACGTAGGCGCCGATGTGGGCTTCCGGGCCGATCTCGGCTGTGGGATCGACGACGGCGGTGGGATGGATGCCGGGAGCGTAGGCGGGCGGCTGATAGAAGAAGCCGAGGGTGCGGGAGAAGGCGAGGTAGGGATTCTTGATGCGGAGGGTGGCTGCGGCGATCTGCTGAAAATCGGGATCGACCAGCACCGCGGCAGCCTTGGTGGTGCGGGCCAGCGAGGTGTAGCGGGGGTTGGCGACGAAGGTCACCTCCGTGGGACCGGCGTCTTCAATTCCTTTGACGCCAGTGACTTCGAGGTCCGCGTCGCCGCGCAGCTCCGCGCCCAAACGGGTTGCCAGTTCGCCTAGCTTCATCGATTGGATTGTACCGGATGAGGCGTGCCCGGTCCTGTGTGGTGATACATTGTTGGGCATGAATCGCGCAGCTCAATGTCTCGTTGTTTTCGCACTTTTTGGACTCGGCGGTCCCCTCGGCTCGCAAACGACGCAACATCCTAAGCTGCGCCGTCACTGGTCAGAGACTGAAACGGAGACACTGTGGAGGGAGCGGTACACCAATTGCGACTACGGGTTTTACGTCCTGCTCGGTGACGGTGTGATCGGTCACGACACGCTTCCACCTAGCCCAAATCACGGTTTTGTCGTTTCATTGTCGGACGTCGGCAGAATGAAATCGGTTTCTGGCGATGAGGCCAGGCTGGTATGGGTGGACGCGCACTACGACGAGACCGAGGAAGAGTCGGATCCGGACAAAGGAAATAGCACACGACTTGCGGGGCTACCTGCGACCATCTCAACCGCTGAGTCACCATCGCCGAGCGGAATCGTGGTGGACGAGGGGATTCGTGCCGTGCGTTCCGGAATCGTGTATACAGTCTCGCTGCATACGACCCAAAAAGACAGGGTCGCGGATGAAAAGGAATTTCGCAGGATTGTGAATGGATTCAAGCTACTGAGGCTTCCTAAGGGCGCCTGCAGCAACGGTTGATTCGGCGAAGCTGATAAGGATTCAGCAAGTTAGCGTGCGCGGCACGCACATAGCGAGTCAGCAAGTCAGCGGGGCATTGGTTAATGTACGTTCCAGAAGATCATTAAGGAAGTTGGTGGACGGCTATTCGCCATCAGAATCCTGGGAGAAGAGCTCGGTCTGGGGTGGGGTGGGGACGCGCTTGCGGCCGGGTGCGCCGATCAGGCTGACGGCTTCGAGGGTCTGGATGGCCTGGCGGGGGATGTAGATGCGCTGGGTGTTGGAGCGGGTGTCTGGCGGGGTGAGCAGCAGGCCGGCGCCTTCGATGAGCGAGCGGTCGTTGGCGGCCAGGCCCTCCAGCTCTTCGCCGTCGGTGAGAGTCATGCGCAGCCACAGGCCGGCGGTGCGGGGGCGTATGGAGAAGCGCTTGTGGAGCAGGCGCTCGGGGTTCGCCTGGTCGGCTGACGAGGTGGGGAAGTCGCGGACGTAGCAGACCCACTTGACCTGGTCCCAGGCGATGCGGAGGACTTTGCCGGACTGGTCGAGGATTTCGAGCTCGGGGTCGTCGGGGGCGAAGGCGGCGCCTGCATAGCCGGCGCACCAGTCCCGCGAGAACTTGCGCACAATCACCGGTTTGCGGACGGAGGCCATCGCTTTGGATTGTCGCACGTTCCGGGATCGGAGGGGGCGGGCCGTGCCGGAATAGGTTCCAAGGAAAGCACGGAGGCGCCGCAGCGGGAAAAAGCAGCAACTCCGGTGCAACATGCTCTAGACCTTGGCAGCCAGTTGTGTTAATGTACTGGTTTGTTCCCTCTGCGGGATGTGCGCTAAGCGCAACAACATCAGATACTTGGCAGAGGCGAAGCACGGCGGAAGCAGGGAACTGAATGCCCGACTACATCTACCTCATGGAAAACCGGCTTTCTGCCGACCAACAGCACGCTCTGCGCCAGTTGCGCGAGGCGACCCGGGAAGCGGGAATGATTCTCTTCCTGACCGGGGACGCGGTGCGGGACCTGACCAGCGGTCACGCCGTGCGCGACCTGGAAGTGGCCGTTCACGGGAACGCGCTCAAGCTGAAGAAGATCGCCGAGAAACTGGGCGGCAAGGTCTGGGGCGAAGACGAGGCTTCAAAGAGCCTGTACCTGTGTTTTCCGGGAACAGTGCGGGTGGACGTGGTGAGCACCCACCGGTCTGAATATCCCAAACCGGGCAAGGCCGTGAATCATCCGGCATCGATACAGGAAGACCTGCGGCGGCGGGATTTTACCGTCAACGCGATGGCCATTTCGCTCAACGAGGGCTCGTTTGGGCTGCTGATGGACCCGCTGAATGGGGCTGCGGACATCGAGGCGCGGACGCTGCGGCTGGTTTCGAACTACGGGTTCCTCGAAGAGCCTTCGCTGCTGATTCGGGCAACACGCTACGGGGCGCGGCTGGGTTGGGAGTTGGACCCCAAGACCCAGACGCGGTATGAAAACGCCAAGGGTGAGGGCGTGATCGAGTACCTTTCCGACTTTGCGCGCAGCCAGGAATTGGAACAGATTGGGCATGAAGAAGATGGCCTGAAGGTGCTGCGGGCGCTCGAGGCCGAGGGCTGGATGAAGGTTCTGTTCCCGGCCTGGACGGCGGCCAAGGCCGACGAAGAGAAGCTGAAGGCGCTGCACGACCTGACGGTCGAGCTGCTGCTGCAAGGGGTTCGCCCGGATATGTCTGCCGCCCAGATGCAACTGCTGACGTCCAAGCTGGCGAGCAGGGACCTGAGCGCTCTGAAGAAGCTGATGCTGCGCCCCGGGTTCGTGGAAGAGTGGAACAGCCTGGACGCGCTGGCTGCCGGGTTCGCGAAGGTACTTTTGTCCAAGGACAATGCGATCCCCTCGACAAGCTTCAAGCTGTTCATGAGCTACGATCCGGAAGCGGTTCTATGGCTTGGATTCACGAGCAAGGACACGGCGGTTCGCGAGCGCTTTGAGCTGTTCCTGAAGGTGTGGCCGGAGGCGAAGCAGCGGATTCCGCACGCGCTGATGCAGGAGATGCGGATTACGCCGGAGTTGGCGACCTACAACGAGATCGTACACAAGGTGTTCCTGGAGCTGATCGATGGGCGTTTGAGCACGCCGGAAGAAGCGCGCATCTTCCTGGAGCCGCATTCGCCGCCGGCTCCGCCTCCGAAGGAGGTCATCAAGCGGCCCAGGGCCAAGCGTGGCGCTGAGGCCAAGGTGAAGGAGCGCTCGTACGACGACGATGAGGATTCCGAGGATTTGGACGACGACGGCGACCTGGACGACATCGGTGGCGACGACGACGAAATCGATTTGGGCATCAGCCTTCCCAAGGTGGAGCTGGATGCAGAGATTGCGGACGATGTTGACCCCGCGGACGAAGAGAAGGACGAAGAGGAGCCGGAGCCGGCTCCTGTGAAGCGTGGTTCGAAGGCTGCTGCTGCGCACAAGGCGGCTCAAGTGAAGGAAACGCCTGCACCGGTCAAAGTGGAAGCGCCGACCGTTCCGAAGCCGGCAACGCCTGCCAAGCCGGAGACGAAGGCTGCGGTGAAGCATGTCTCCGCGCCGGTGAAGGCCAAGCCCGCGCCGGTAAAGAAGGCAGCGCCGGTTGCGTCCAAGGCGGTGAAGGCAAAGCCCGCGCCGGTGAAGAAGGTTGTGGCCAAAGCGCCGGTGAAGCCGGCCGTGAAGGTTCCAGCCAAGGCTCCTGCGAAAGCGCCGGTGAAGGCCAAGGTTCCACAAAAGAAGGCTGCGCCGGGAAAGGCGGCTCCTGCGAAGGGGAAGGCTCCGGTCAAGAAGGTTGCGCTTCCGATCGAGCATTCAAAACCGGCCGCGAAGAAGCCTGCGGCAAAGGTTGGCAAGAGGCGCTGAGATCGAGACGGACGACCTCTATGGCGCGGGATGAGTCGAGCACATCTGGGGCATAGCCCGTGCGACGAGGTAGGAGTAAAGCTCAACTCCCATCAGCCCAATCTGAGCGCGACGCTGATTTCGTTTTCGTGGACCCCCAAAAATTCCGCAGGGGCTGAAGCCCCACTCATTTTATGGGCTTCATTGGCGCGACTGAACAGGCTGCGGAAAAAGGCTCATTCGGGGTTGAATTCGACTGCAGCGGCGCAGGGGCTAAAGCCCCATTCTCTCTTTTAAACAACTTATGGCACCCTTCGACTGCGCTCAGGGCAGGCTATGAAGTCGTGCCCCTTCGCACATCTACGTCAAGGTGGAGTTTTTCCGCAAGCTGTGAAGTCGTGCCTCTTCGCACATCTACGTGAAATCGGAGTTTTTCCGCAGGCTCTGAAGTCGTACCCTCATACAGTGCGCGTCGAAGACGGGGTATGTGGAGCGATTGTTCCGTGGTGTTCTGGCCGGGAGCGGATGGGATGTTTGCAGGGGACAGAAAGCGCTTGCTTCTTCCGGGGTTCAAGAGGGGCGGGAATCAGGGGCTGGATTTAGAGTTGAATTTGTTCAGCATTTGGTTCAGGAGGAGTTGATCACGGTGAAGAAGTTCTTTGTTCTGGTTGCGGCGGTTTTGGCCTTTGGTTTTGGCTCGGTCAACCTGTCTGCGCAGCGGGCTGCGGGGCAGACGCCGGCGGGGCGGTTCAGCACGGACGCGCCGGCGGAGCGCATTCTCAATCTAGACACGCTGAAGAAGCGGTTGAAGGAATACCACGCATGTACTTGCACGTGCGGCTGTTATACGAAGGACTTGGACACCCAGGCGGACCGGGCGATTGCGTTTTTGAGGGGGCGTGCGAAGGCCAACAAAGACGGGAAGAAGCTGGCGCTGGTGCTGGATATTGACGAGACCACGCTCTCCAACTGGGAGGAGATGCAGAAGGCGGACTTTGCTTACGACAGCAAGGCGTTCAACGCGTGGGTGGAGACGGCAGCGGCGCCGGCGATTCCTGGCACGCTGCGGCTTTATAAAGAGGCGCAGAGGATGGGCGTGGGCGTGTTCTTTTTGACGGGCAGGCCGGAGGAGCAGCGGCCGGCGACAGAGCAGAATCTGCGCAGCCAGGGATTCACGAACTGGCAGCAACTGATGCTGCGGACACCGGAGGAGAAGGCGTTGAGCGCAGAGGCATACAAGTCGGCCGAGCGGGCAAAGATTGCGGCGCAAGGGTACACGATTGTGGAGAGCGTGGGCGACCAATGGAGTGATTTGAAGGGGAAGCCGGAGGCGGAGTACTCGGTGAAGTATCCGAACCCGTTTTATCTGATCCCGTGAAACAGGGAACAGGGAAAAAGTGAATGAGTGAAACAGTGAACAAGTGAACGAGTGAAAAGAAGAAGCAGATCCTTCGACTCACCACCCCCAGGCTGAAAAGCGCCTGGGGCCCCGTTCGCTCAGGATGACAGTCTTTTTGTTTTTGTGTTCAGAGAAGTACGAAAAGAAGAAGCAGATCCTTCGACTCACCACCCCCGAACTCCACCCCGCAGACGAAGACCTGCGGGGTACCCACTCTGTGGGTCGGGGGGCCCCGGAAACTGAAGTACGTTTGGGGCGCCGTTCGCTCAGGATGACAATCTATTTTTCGGGGGGCGGGAAAAAGGCAGGCGAGGCCTTCCCAAGGAGCCTTACAGACCTCGCCTGAGGAACAACTTGTTGGGCGCGAATGAACGGCGCCCGAATGTTTTGGGAAGCTCCGATTAAGTCCGTGGACTTCGTCGACCTTCCTTCAGGGGCTAAAGCCCAGGTTCATTTGATTGGCGTTATAGCGGGGATGAATCCCCGGACTAGCGCCCGAGTGGTTTTTTCACAGCCTGCTAGTGGACTTCGATGTTGCCGGAGCCGGTGTCAACTCGGACTGTGGGTCCGCCGCCGTTGAGCTTGCCGGTGATGTGGTGCTTATCGAAGGAGCCCTGCACGGTCATCTCGTGATCGGTGGAGATTTTGCCGGAGCCGGTTGAGGCGTCGAGGGTGAGGCCCGCGTTGCCGGTGGTGAGTTCGACGCTGCCGGAACCCGTTCCAAGCTTCCAGTCGGATGCCGGAGACCCGTTGACCTTGATGTTGCCGGAGCCGGTTTGGGCGTGCAGGCCGCCTTTGAGATTGTGCAGTTCAATGGAGCCGGAGCCGGTTTCAGCCTTGACATCGCCCTGGCCGACCTGGTCGGCCACGATGTTGCCCGAGCCGGTACCCACGTTGAATCCGCCCTTGAGGCCGGAGGCATGAATGGAGCCGGAGCCGGTGTTCAGCTTGGTATTCTCGCCTACGCCGTCGTCGGTAATGTCGCCGGAGCCGGTGGTGGCATCAAGATAGGTGTCGGCGGGGGCTTCAATGTCGTAATCGATGCTGATGTTGTGGAGGTTTTCGTGACGGCCGATGCGAATGATGTTGCCGGTCTGCTCGATGGGCGGGTTGGCCGCGATCTCCCGCACCTTCTCATCGCTGCCGCCCCAGTTGGAGCGAACGCGGGCGGAGATATGCACGCGGCCCCCTGAGCCGTGGGTGATATGCACGTATCCGGCTCCGGTGGATACGGAAAGCTCGGCCCTGCCGCTAAAGGTCAGGCTCCGCTCGAAGGTGGCTTCAGACGCGAGGGCTGGAATGGCCGCGAGTGCCAGGGCTGCCGCTATTGAGATGAGAGTCTTCATGGTGTGTTTTCCTCCGGAAAACAGGGATCAGGGATCAGAGGTCAGAGGTCAGAGATCAGTGGTCAGAGATCAGTCAGCTTTGTTCGTGCAAGCGGGTTGCCAAAGTACTTATTGAGCTAACTTCAACAGAATCTGCGAGTCGGGTTAAGAATTCGATGTTGCTTGTGAATAGAGCTGTCCGGTTCCGAACATTCATGTGCGGCGATGGACAGTTCAAAGCCATTGGCAGAGAGCGGTTTCCGATCTCTGATCTCTGACAACCGATCTCTGTCTCACTGTTGCAAAACCACTTCCTGGCCTTCTGTTAGGCCGCTTAGAATTTCAGTGACGCTGCCATTGGAGAGGCCGACTTTTACGTCGACTTTGCGCTGGCCGTCTTTCTGGCTCTTGTCGGGGATTTCAACGGACGCGTTCTTCTGGTTGTCGTAGACGACGGCGTTTTCGGGTACGGTGAGCACGTTCTTGTGCTCGTCGAGGAGGATCTCGGCGTTGGCGGTCATGAGGGCTTTGAGCTCGCCGTTGGGGTTATTGATGGAGACGCGCACCTCGAAGGTGGTGACGTTGTCCTTTTCGACGCCCATGGGGGAGATTTTGGTGACTTTGCCGTTGAAGACGCGGTCACGGAAGCTTTCCACCTTGATGCGGGCGGGCTGGCCCATGTAGACGTGGGCGATGTCGGCCTCGTCGACCTTGCCCTGCACGTAGACTTCGTTGACGTCGCCTTCGGTCATGACCAGGGTGGCGGTGGAGCCGAGCACGAGGATGGAGCTGACCGCGTCGCCGATTTCAACGTCGCGGGAGAGGATGACGCCGTCCATGGGGGCGACGATGGTGGTGTAACTGAGCTGCTCTTCCAGTTGTTTCAAGCTGGCCTGGCTCTGGGCGACCTGGGCTTTGGCCTGGCGCAGCCTGGCGGTGTCGACGCCGATTTGCGCGTGGGAAGAGTCGCGGCGGGTGAGCGCGGCCAGGTAGTCCTTGTTGGCGTCATTGAGGGCCTGCTGGCTGACGATGCCGTCTTTGGCCATTTCCTGGTTGCGCTCGAGGGTGAGCTTGTACATGGGCAGATCGGGCGCGGCGGCGTTGACCTTGTCCTGCTCGATGTTGGCCTCGTAGGTGCCGACGTTGGCCTGGGCGGCGCCGAGCTGGGCGCGCTGCGCCTCCACCTGGGCCACGATCTCCTGCTGGTCGAGCTGGGCGAGTTGCTGACCCTTGTGGACCACATTATTGATGTCGACGTAGAGCTTTTCCACGATGCCGGAGGCCTTGCTTTTGACTTCAACCTTTGTGATGGGCTGGATTTTGCCGGTGGCCACGACCGACCGCGCCACATCGCCGCGCGTGACCTTGGCGATCCGGTTGGGGTCAATGCCGGTGCCCTTGGCCAGGCGCGCGAGACCTACACCCGCTGCCGCCAGCAACATGACCACCGCAATGCTCAACCAAATCCAGAATCGCCTGCTTCTGCGCGCTGCAGCCACCTGAAACCTCCGTACAGCTGAACCCTGCCGCAACCCCGCGGCGGTGAATGAATGAAGAACCGCATGCTCAGACGGACTGGTCCGGCAGCCGTTACCCGCGTGCTGAAGCTTCATACGCAAGACGGTTGTGCGTGGTTCCCGGAACCCGCGGTGCGGCAGACCACCTGCGGTGGGGCAGACGCTCGTGGGAGGCTCGCACCACTGCGTGGAGCAGACGCTCGCGGGAGGCTCGCACCACTGCGTGGAGCAGACGCTCGCTTTTCGCTCGCACGGGGTTGGCTGCGCTTGCGGCAGGAAGAAGCCGCAAGAAAAGCTTGGGTGCGGAATTTCCACGGGTTGCGCATCGCTTTCCCCGTTGCTACTTTCAATCCGTCCGTCCGGGACGGGCGTGCCGCCGGGTTTGCGAGCGGTCTTTGCATCGTGGCGGACCAGTGACACATCCAGGTAACTGGTATCCTCACAATGTACTGAGAGGGAAGTCTCACATGGCAAAAGTGACACTGGTTTTTGCGGTTCTTTTGGTGGCTCTGGGGCTGGCCGGTTACCTGGGCACGGGAAGCCAGTATCCGACCGCGCTTATCCCCACCTGGATTGGGCTGGCGCTGGGAGTGTTTGGCTATCTGGCCATCAGCCCCAACGAGGGCAGGCGCAAGCTGTTCATGCACGTCAACGTCACGATTGGGCTGCTGGGATTTCTGGGCGGCGCGGGCAGGGCGATGGTGGGCTACCTGCACGCCCATGCTGCCGGGGTGGAGCCGAACAAGATTGCGCTTGGCTCGCAGATTACGCTGGCGGGGCTGATGCTGATTTACGTGATTCTGTGCGTGCGGTCGTTTATTGCGGCGCGCCGTTCGGGGAAGGTTTAGCGGATGGGGACGATGCGGGGCGGGATGGGCGGAATGGGCGGATCGCGCGCCGAGCGGTCGCCGCGCGCCGGCGGGACGCGCGCGGGGGCAGATTTACCCAAGCGCAAACCGGATATGAAAAAGCTGTGGCCGCAGATCTGGTTGCTGATGGCGCCGCGCAAGGGGTTGCTGCTGGCCGGGATGGGGTTGATGGTGGTCAACCGCTTCGCTGGGCTGGTGCTTCCGTTCATGTCGAAGCCGCTGCTGGACAAGGTGCTTTCGACGGACCATCCGCACCCCGAGTTGCTGCCGAAGATCATCGCAATCGTCTTCGGGGCGATGGTGGTGCAGGCCATTACTTCGTTTTCGCTGACGCAACTGCTCTCCAAGGCGGGGCAGCGGTTGATTGCGGAGATGCGGCGCCAGGTGCAGCGGCATGTGGGACTGCTTTCTGTTTCCTATTACGACTCGAATCGGACGGGGACTCTGGTTGCGCGCATCATGACGGACGTGGAAGGCGTGCGCAACCTGGTGGGGACGGGGCTGGTGGACTTTGTGGGCGGACTGCTGACCGCGGTGCTTGCCTTCTTCTACCTGCTGCATCGCAGCGTGACGGTTACGCTGACGGTGTTCGCGGTGGTGGCGGGGTTTGTTTTCATTTTGCAGTACGCCTTCCGGGTGATTCGCCCCATCTTCAGGGAACGGGCCAAGATCAATGCGGAAGTGACGGGACGGCTGACCGAGTCATTGGGCGGCGTGCGGGTGATCAAGGGCTATCACGCCGAGGAGCGCGAGGCGAGCGTGTTTGCGGTGGGCGTGGAGCGGCTGCTGGCGAACGTGATGAAGTCGCTGACCATGACCTCTGTGCTGGGGTCGGCATCCACCACGGTGCTGGGACTGGTGTCCGCACTGGTGATGTGGCTGGGCGGGCACAGCGTTCTCAACCATACGTGGAGCGTGGGCGACTATTTTGCGTACAACATGTTTCTGGCTTTCATGATTGCGCCGGTCTTCCAGATTGTGAACATCGGCACGCAGTTGACGGAGGCGTTTGCGGGCCTGGACCGGACCAACGAGATCATGAGTGAGCTCGAAGAAAACCAGTCGCCGGGGCGGACGATCAAGATGCCGCCGATTCATGGGACGGTGCGGTTTGAGGATGTTGAGTTTGCTTATGAAGCAGACAAGCCGGTGCTGCACGGGGTGAGTTTTCTGGCTGAACCGGGAACGGTGACGGCGCTGGTGGGGTCGTCCGGCTCGGGCAAGTCAACGATGATCAGCCTGCTGTGCGCTTTCCATACGCCGACCAGCGGCCGGGTGGTGGTGGACGATGTGGACATTGCGCATGTGGACCTGAACACCTACCGATCGCAGTTGGGCGTGGTGCTGCAGGAGTCGTTCCTGTTCGACGGAACCATTCGCGAAAACATTCTATTTTCAAAGCCGGACGCGACCGAGGAGCAGTTTCTGTTTGCCTGCCGCACGGCGCGCGTGGACGAGTTTGCCGAGCGCTATCCCGAAGCGTACGACACGATTGTGGGCGAGCGCGGGGTGAAGCTTTCGGGCGGGCAGAGGCAGCGGCTGTCCATTGCAAGGGCGCTGCTGGCTGAGCCGCGCATTCTGATTCTGGACGAGGCGACGAGTTCGCTCGATTCCGAGTCAGAGGCGATGATTCAGGCTGGGTTGAACCAACTGATGGAGGGGCGGACGACGTTCGTGATTGCCCACAGGCTGTCGACGATTCGCAGGGCGGAACAGATTCTGGTTGTGGAGCAGGGACGCATTGTGGAGCGGGGCAATCATGCGGAGCTGTTTGCGATGGGCGGGCGGTACTACGATCTCTACACGCGGCAGCATGGGCTGGAGGCGAATTTGTTTCTGGCGCCGGGCGAAGGGGATGTGACGCCGGCGTAGGCAGGCGATCCGGCACAAACCCGCCCACAAAAACTGGGAGATGATGCACGCGGCAGGCAGATCGATTGCCTCTCCCCGGTCCCCAAAGGCGAGAGACCCTTCGACAAGCTCAGGGCCGGCACGGGGGCACCCTCAACTTGACAATGTATGGTACGAGACCAGGGCCACCTGGCGGCGCACTGGATTGTGTTTTGGGACAAACACAGCGAGTTAGAGCGGTTTCAGGATAGGTATACCCTATCTTCACTACTGCGAGGTCGCCGCT
>Ga0302153_10000297_pt1 | contig 27806 bp, 18 predicted proteins | sample I_Bog_N2_2_FD_192429 | JGI IMG/M metagenome (GOLD analysis project Ga0302153, IMG submission 192429) | Peat permafrost microbial communities from Stordalen Mire near Abisko, Sweden - I_Bog_N2_2 | ecosystem: Environmental > Terrestrial > Soil > Wetlands > Peat | place: Sweden: Abisko, Stordalen... | reverse complement strand
CTTCTGCGCGGCCGCATTCGCCGCCGCCCACACCGAATACACCGTCCCGCCCTTGGGGCTCGGCACCTCCCGCGTCACCTCGCGAATGAACTGCTTCAGCGAAGGCACCGCCTCCGCTCCAAAATCTGGCCCGGCCACGGCCACATCCACGTTGAAGTAGGCCACCGCGTGCTCCAGCACCCTGGCATGCTCCTCCACCCACTCGGTCGAGCCAATCAGCCCCTCTTCCTCGGCGTCCCAGCTCCCAATCACGATCGTCCGCTTTGGCCGCCAGCCCGACTTCAGCAGCGCGCCCAGCCCGTGCACCATCTCCAGCATCGCCGCCGTCCCGCTGTTCGGGTCGACAGCCCCATACACCCACGCATCGCGATGGTTCCCGCTCACCACCCACGCATCCGGCTCTGAGGAGCCCGGAATCCGCCCGATCACGTCCCAGATCGTCCGCACCTTGTAGTCCTGGTCGCTGATCAGGTGTACCTTCGCCCCACTCCCGCCCAGGTGGTAGTGAAACGGCAGCCCCCCCTGCCAGCCCGACGGCACACCCGGCCCCTGCAGCGCCGCCAGTATCGGCGAAGCATCGTGGTAGCTGATCGGAACCGCCGGTATACTCGGCTGGTTGCCCGTCTTCAGTGGATCCAGCCTCGCCGAATCCGGCAAATCCATAGTCGACGCCACTCCCGGCGTCTGCGGGTCCCCTGGATACTTGAACAGATACTGCACGCTGCCCCGCTGCACACCCCTCTCCGGACGCCAAGGCCCCTTCGGGTACACATCCCCCTTGAAATACCCATCGTCGATCGGGTCCGAGTAGATCAGCACACCCGCCGCTCCCCGCTGCTCGGCGATATAGACCTTCACCCCCCGAAAATTCGCCCCATACCGCACCAGCACAATCTTCCCCTTCAGGTCGATGTGCTCCTCGGCCAGCTTGTTGAAGTCCTCCAGCCGCCCTTAGTTCGCATACACCACCTCGCCCGTCACATCGCCCGAACCCGACGACCCGTTGAACGGCATCACCACCCGCGCATCGTCCTGGTACGCGTCACCCTCCACCCGCTCCCGCGTAGGTCCCGTCCCCAGCAACCGCCCATCGTCCCCAAGCGCCTCAAAGCTCACCTTCCGCGGCTGGTTCAGCAGCACCCGGTACGGCACAATCTCCGTCTCCAGCCCCGCCGCCTTGAACTGCGCCGCCACATACTGCGCCGTCTCCAAATCCTCCGGTGAGCTGGCAATATGCGGCTTAGCCGTCAGCGTCTTCAGGTGCTCCCCGGCCAGCTTCGCATCCGGAACCGCCAGAAAGTCGGCGTCCACCTTCGCCTCCGCCCCAAAGTCCCGATACCCAAACACCGTCTTCGGCGGAGCAAACGCGCTCTGGGCCATCGCCATCGTCGTCGTGGCAAACAGGGAAATCAACAGCAGGGAAGCGCTCGGTCGCACCATCATGTCCTCTTTATCGTGGATTTCGGGCAGGCAAGCCCGGAAAGCATCAGCTTACACTAGGGCATGGAGCACTCTCGGAAATCCCCCGGCCAGCACCCTGCCCCTGAGGCCGCGCCCCGCTCCACCGAGCCCCTCGAACCACTCGACCACGCCGGCATGGCCCAGTCCCCCGGCATCCTCATCCGGCCCGACCAGGCATCCAGCAAGTGGCCAGCCATCTTCCGCGCTCTCGGCAACCGCGACTTCCGCCTCTTCTGGAGCGGCAACTTCCTCTCCAACATCGGCACCTGGATGCAGAACGTCGCCCTCGGCTGGCTCGTCCTCACCCTCACCAACTCCCCATTCTGGCTCGGCGTCGTCTCTTTCGTCGGCTCCATCCCCTTCCTCTTTTTCACCCTCTTTGGCGGAGTCATCGCAGACCGCGTCAACAAGCGCCGCCTACTGCTCATGACCCAATCCGCCATGATGCTGCTCGCCTTCGCTCTCGCCCTGCTCGCCTGGCTCAAAGGCCCCGACGGCCACCCCCTCGTAAACATCTGGGAAATCGCCCTCATCTCCTTCTTCAACGGCGTAGCACAGGCCATGAACGCCCCCAGCTACCAGGCCCTCGTTCCCCGCCTCGTACCCCGTGAAGACCTCACCAACGCCATCGCCCTCAACTCCGCCCAGTTCAACCTCTCCCGCATCCTCGGTCCCACCCTCGGCGGATATGCCATGGCCGCCCTCGGCGTCGCCGGCAACTTCTTCCTCAACGGCGTCAGCTTCCTCGCCGTCCTCGGAGCACTCTTCCAAATCCACTACCCTGAAGACGCGCCCGTCCTCCACGAAAGCATCCTCAACAGCCTTGCCTCAGGCCTCCGCTACGTTCGCCGACACCCCCAGATGTTCGTCCTCGTCTGGATCATCTGCACCTCCAGCCTCCTCTTTTTCCCATTTCTCTCCTTCATCCCCTGGTTCGTCCGCAACAAGCTCCACCAGGGCGAACACGTCTACGGACTCATGCTCGCAGCCTCCGGCCTCGGCTCCGTCATCGGCGCAGCCCTCGTCGCCTGGCGCGGCACCTTCCACCATCGCGGACGCATCATCCCCTTCTCCGCCGCCTCCGTCATGCTCATCCTCATCGTCTTCTGCAACTCCACCACCCTCTGGCTCTCTGAGGCCTGCATGTTCCTCGAAGGCTTCGGCATGATCCTCGCCCTTTCCGCCATCACCGTAGCCATGCAGGAGCTGGCCTCCGACCAGATGCGCGGCCGCGCCATGAGCATCTACGCCACCGCCTTCCTCGGCCTGCCTCCACTCGGAGCCCTCGCCGCCGGCGCTCTCTCCGTGCACTTCCCAACACAAATCGTCCTGAGCTCCATGCTCGCCCTCGCCGCCATCCTCTTCCTCTCCATCTACGCCGCCAGCCCAGCCCTGCGCCAACTCGACTAGCACCACCATCCGCCTTGCCGCCATCGCCAACCGCGCGCCGCAGGCGCAGCGTTTCTTAGCCGGGTACCCCACCTTCGCCACGTGGTTGTTTTTGTGGCTAAGGTGAGAGTGACAAATCTCCCGTCCTCCACCCCATCAAAAACCGGGATCGAGCGCAGCTCGATCCCGGAGAGTGGGTAATTTCTCCCCCGGAATAGACATCCCAAATCACACCCGGCCGGAGAGCTCAACGCCCCCGCCTACTCCGCCTCGTTCCCCAGCAGCTCATCCGGAAGCCGTCGTCCAACCCTCAGCTTCCACATCACCGCCGCCATCACCACGCACGCCGCCAGGCTCACTCCCCCATCCACGAGATACATCCGCGCCAGCCCATACCCGCCATACACCCGCCCATCCAGCACGCCCATGTATAAAATCGGCAGCACAGTCGCCGCCGTCAGCAGGCTGAACTGCGTCCCCGCCAGAGGATTGTTCCGCCCAATCGTCGCAAAGCAGATCGCCACCGCCGCCGTAAAGCTCAGCGCCTGCACCGCGTTCTCCCCCAGAAACGCCAGCGCAAACGTCATCGGCGTCCTCGGCAGCACCAGCAGAAACAGCGTAAACAGGCTCCCGCCCACCCCAATCAGCAGGTACAGCGGCAGAGCCTTCACCCTCCGCGCCAGCATCGGCAGCAGCAGGCACGACGCAGCCCCGGCAATCGTCAAAATCATCCCGCCAATCCGGCTCACAAACGCATCCGGAGCATGGAAATCGCTCCCCACTCCGCCCAGCTGATTGCTCAGCGCAAACGACCCAGTCGGAGCCACAAACAGGGCCAGCGCCAGCAACACCTCCTGCCGCTTGAACAACACGCGCAACTCCCGGAACAGCTTCCGGAACCCGTCCTTGAGCAGTTGCAAAATGGGCTCTGAATTCTGGATTAAGTGCCGCTCCCGCACGGGAATCCAAGGAAAAATCGCCGCCGGCAATATCACCAGCGCTCCCAGCAGCACCGCAGCCAAGCCCAGCGGCAGCCGCCGCAACCCTTCCCCCGCCAATCCAGCCATTAGTCCGTTGCCCAGGAACGTCCCCACCTGCGTCCACGCGCTCAGCTTCGCCCCTTCGTGGTTGGCCGTGTCCCCATCCGCACCAGCCACCTCCGGAACCACTCCAGCCAGCCACCCACCCAGCGCGTTCGAGCTCATCACCGCTGCCGTATACGACAGCATCAGCGCAACTTCCAGCCACAGCAGCTTGCCCCGGCACAGCACAGCCACCGTCAGCAGCGCACCCGCCAGCACCGCAAACAGCGTCGCATACCACCGTCGGCTAAACCGGATGTCCAGCACCGGCCCCAGCAGAAACGTCCAGAATCCAGGAAAAAAACACGCCGCGCTTACCGCGGCAATCTTCGCCTCCGGCACTCCCTGCGCCGCCAGCATTTGCGGCAGCGGCAGCACAATAAAGCCGCTCACCAGCCCAAACGTGGTGTTGGAAAGCCCCATCAACCACACCGGAGCATATCGTTCTTTCCCTTGGCGGGGCATCAAAACTTGCGTGGACATGGAGACCAGTGTACGCCAGCACTCCACCGGAAACCGGCCCCAACTGTGAGCGCATCTACCCGCTCGTTCCAGTCCCTCTTTCCCTGGTTCCTCAGTCCGTGGCATCCGCCAGCCGCCGCGCCCGCCACAACGACCCCTCCACCGCAATCACCGCACTCGCAGCCACCGGCATCTCCGGCGCTCCCGCCTTCAGTAGCTCGGTAAAACGCGCATACACCGAAGGAATCTTCTCCAGCACGCTGCCCGTAAATGCCACCGGAACCTCCCCACTCAGCCCATGCCGCTCCCGCAGCTTCCGCCGCACCAGCAGCACAAACTCCGCCAGATCCTCCGCCGCCTGCTCCAGCACGCCCAGGCACACCGGATCCCCAGCCTCGGCCAGCTCCGCCACCGCCCGCGCCAGCGCGGCAAAGTCCGGCCCCGGCGTCGCGTTGCCCATATTCACCAACTCTTCCAGGGTCGTCGTGCCCCACAGCTCCGCCGCCCGCTCCAGCACCGGCGTCGGCTCCACGCGGTCATACGCCTTCAGGCTCCGCTTGATCGCGTGCAGCCCAATCCAGTAGCCCGAGCCCTCATCACCCAACGTCGAGCTCCAGCCGCCCGCCGACTCCCGCTCCCCCGTCGCCGTCCGCCCAATGCAATTCGAACCCGTCCCGGCTATCTGCAGTATCCCCGCGCCGCCCTCGAACGCCGCGTCCAGCGCAATCACTTCGTCGCCCACCACCTCGCTCTTCGCAACGTGGAAGTCCTCCAGCACCGCCGTAATCCACTCCTTCACGCCCGGCATCGTCGCACTCGCCACGCCCACCGTCGCCGCGTCCACCGCCGTTACCCCAGCCGCCGCGTACACCTCAGCCATCAGTTCGCGCAGGCTGTCCTCCGCTGCCTCCGCGCCCACTCGCAGCCGCTTGATCGACCCACCCTGCGCACGGCCCAGCACCACGCCGTCCCGCTCAATCACCGCGCGGGTATTCGTGCCCCCGCCATCAATGCCCAGTATCACGCCCACGCCCACTACTCCTTTGCCCGGCCGCCGTCGCGCAGCGTCCCAGCCAATACCTTCAAGCTGCCATCCGTCTTCGGCGCGGCCAAACCCAGCATGTGCGCCATCCACGGATACAGATTTACATTGTCAAAAGGTTGGACGGTCTTGCCCGCCACAATGTCGGGCCCAGCCGCAAAAAAACTCGCCTTCATCTCCCCCATCGTCGCCGGGTCAAACCCATGCGACCCGGCAATCGGCGCCGTATCCGGCCGCCCCACAGGAGCGTGCGCGCGGATGGCGTACGGCCCCGCCGGCACCACAACCGGGTCGCCCTCCCGCGCATTCTCGTTGTAGTGCAGCCCCGCCGGAACATCCTTCAGCCGGTACACCTTGTACTTGCCCTCGTGCTGCTTCAACTGCTCGTAGACGCGCTCCCGGTCGGCCTCCGTCTTGCCGTACAGCAGCGACCCAGACCACTCAAATCCCTGCAGGTCGGCGTACTCGTCCAAGGTCACCCACTCCCGGTCCAGCGCCACCATCCCGTGGTCGCTCACCACCACCAGGTCCACCGGCAGCCCGGTCGCGTCCAGTGCCGCCCGCAGCTTGCCCACAAGCGCATCCACATGCAATTCCGCCGCCTTTGTCTCCGGCGCGTCCGGCCCAAATCCATGCCCCGCGTGGTCCACGTCCGAGTAGTAAAGCGTGATAAAGTGCGGCCGCGTCGCCGCCGGCTCCCCCAGCCACGCGCTGATCTGCCCAATACGAGCCTCTTCGTCCACCTTATCGTCAAACTTCAGATACTCGCTCGGCTGCTCGCCCGCAATCTTCGCCTCAGACCCCGGCCAGAACAGGCACGCCGTCCGCATCCCCTCGCTCTCCGCCAAGGACCACAGCGGAGTCCCCGTGTACCAGCTCCCATCCGTCACGGCCTTCGCATCGCTGATCGCGTACCGCTCCTGCCGCGCAGCATCATAAAAGCTGTTGGCCACCAGCCCGTGGTGCTCCGGATACAGCCCGGTCGCAATCGAAAAATGATTCGGAAACGTCAGCGAAGGATAGCTCGGCAGCATCCCCTCCGGAGCCCAAACCCCAGCCTTGCCCAGCGCCTCCAGGTTGGACGCGTTGTCCCGCGTCGCATAATCCCAGCGGAAGCCATCCAGCGACACCAGCACCACATAATGCGCCTTCCGCGCAGCAGCCGAGTTCGGCCCATGCTCCGTATGGATGACCGCAATCGAATGTGCCCCGCCGGCATCGCTGCGCACATCCATCTGCGCCAGCACGGCAGCAGACAGCCCAAGCGCCAACCCCGCTGCCAGCAGCCCCAGCATCGCTCTCCGCCGCAAATAGATGCTTCCAATCATCGTGTCCAATCCCCCGCAACAGCTTATCAGCCGCGGTCGCTAAGCTGCCCCTGCCACGCCAGCCAGCAAATATCCTTGGACTTCCTGCCCTCAGTCATTACTATGGCTGCAAGCATCCGCGCTGCCCCAATCCCCTCAGGAGCACACCTTGGCACACCGCACGCGCCAGCCCATCGCCGCACTCCTTTTTGCGCTGCCAGCCGCTGTCGCGTTGCTGCTCACCCTCGTCTCCGCTCCCAGCCTCCACGCCCAGGCACCGGTTCCCTACCCCGCCATGAACCTGCTGAAGCCCTCTGACCCATCCCTCGACGCCTCCCGCCAGCGCGCCCCGCTTGACCTGGTCCACAGCAAATGGCTCTTCCGACAGGGCGACGACCCTCACTGGTCATCCCCTTCGCTGGACGACTCACACTGGCAGCTCGTCGACTCCAGCCAAAAATTCGCCTCCTACGCGCAAGTCGCTCGCAACCGCGTCTACTGGTACCGCCTGCACCTCCGCTTCGACGGATCCCAGACCGACCCCGCGCTCAAAATCTACTCCCTCGCCCGCGCCTACAGCGCCTGGGCCAACGGCAACCTCCTGGCGCAGTTCGGCGGCCGGCCCGGCCACCCATACCCCACCTACCAGCCCTCACGCATCTACGATCTCCCCGCACCCCCTGGCCTTCCAGCCGACGTTGTGCTCGCCTTCCGTTGCGTCCTGCTGGGCAATGCCACCACGCTTGACCAGCCCCTGCTCGGCCCCGGCAAGCTCACCCTCGGCAGCCATGACGAACTCCAGCAGAATCGCGAACGCGACATCCTCCGCTACGATGGCCCCTATTGGGCCTTGCTTCTGCTTCAGATCCTCGTCGGCATCCTCACCCTCATGCTCTTCCGCGCCCAGCCCTCCCAGCGCGACTACCTCTGGATCGCTCTCCTCGCACTCCAGCAAGTCCTCCAGGCATCCCTCAACACCGCCCTCGACTTCGTCCCCATCTCCCGCGACTTCGTCCAACTCTCCCAGGCACTGCTGGACGCCGCCCTCACCGTCCTCTACCTCGGCTTCTACGCCGCCCTCATGCACCACCACCTCCGCCGATGGAAGCAGTTCGTCTACCTCGGCGCATTCCTCATCTTCGCCGTCGAACTGCTCCACTCCGAAACCACCCTCATCAATGACTCCCTCGGTGCCGTCCTCTTCATCCTCGGCTGGGTTCCGCTCATCCTCTATCCCCTCGTGGCCATGCGGCGCTCCGGCTGGCGAGCCCATCATGAAGCCCGTCTCATGCTCTTTCCCTTCGCACTCCTCGCCCTCGAGTTCCTGCTCCGCTACGGCTCTGAAGTCCTCGTCAACCTCGGCCTTCTCCAACAGATGCCCGCCATCTTCCGCGGCACCTTCATCGCCTACTTCTACGTCAACTCCACACTCCTCGCCAACACCCTCTTCTGGCTGGCCGTCCCCGCCATCATCGTCTTTCGCTCCAACCGCCTCAGCCGCGAAAACGCCCGCATCGCCGCGGATATGGAAGCCGCACGCCGCGTACAGGCCCTGCTCGTCCCCGCCACTCCGCCCGCCACTCCCGGCTTCCTCGTCGATACCGTCTACATCCCCGCGCAGGAGGTCGGCGGCGACTTCTTCCTCGTCTCCCCCGCGCCCGACTACTCCCTGCTCATCGTCGTCGGAGACGTCAGCGGCAAAGGCGTACAGGCCGCCATGGTTGTCGCCGCCATCGTCGGCATCCTCCGCAATGAAGCCTCCCGCCAGCCCGAAACCGTCCTCGCCCACCTCAACAGCGCCCTCTGCGGCATCATCTCCGGCTTCGCCACCTGCCTCTGCCTCCACATCGACGCAGACGGCCGCCTCACCGTCGCCAATGCCGGGCACATCCCGCCCTACCTCGACGGCCGAGAACTCGCTCTCCCCGGCGCTCTCCCCCTCGGACTCGCTCCCGGCACGCAATACGACACCCTGGCCTTCCCCCTCCAGCCCGGCAACCGCATCGTCCTCGTCTCCGACGGCGTCGTCGAAGCCGAATCCGCGGACAAACAACTGCTCGGCTTTGAAGGCACACGCCGGCTCAGCACACAGTCCGCACAAGCCATTGCCGCCACCGCAGCGGCCTTCGGACAAAACGACGACATCACCGTCGTCGCCATCACCTGGACCGGGAATCCCAGCTAGCCATCCCCACAATGCCAACCAGCCGGCCGTTGTGGTATACGTTTTCGCATGAACCGCCGCAAGCTTTTCCCCGCACTCTGTGCCCTCGCCTGCTCGCTGGCCATCGCCGTAATCCTCGCCGCCACCCCCACCCGCGCGCAAAATGCCCCATTCCCCGGCCCGCCGCCCATGGGATGGAACTCCTGGGACGCCTACGGCCTCGCCATCAACGAATCCCAGTACCGCGACAACGCCACCGTCCTCGCCACGCTCCGCGACTACGGCTGGAACTACTCCGTCATCGACGAAGGCTGGTTCCTCCAGAACCCCGAGGCCGCCGAAAAGCCCCAAACCCTCCAGTACACCCTCGACGCCAACGGCCGCAACGCCCCAGCACTCAACCGCTTCCCCTCCGCGGCCAACGGAGCCGGCTTCAAGCCCATCGCCGACTGGACCCACACCCAGGGACTCGAATTCGGCATCCACATCCTCCGCGGCATACCCAAGCTCGCCGTCAAAGGCAACCTTCCCATCGCCGGCTCCAGCTTCCACGCCGCCGACGCCGCCGACACCTCGGAAACCTGCCCCTGGAACCCCGACAACTACGGCGTCACCGACACACCCGCTGGACAGGCTTGGTACGACTCCCTCATTGGCCTCTACGCCCACTGGGGCATCGACTTCATCAAAGTTGACTGCATCGCCGACCACCCCTACCGCGCCGCGGAAATCCGCATGATCGCCAGCGCCATCGCCAAATCCGGCCGCCCCATCGCCCTCAGCCTCTCCCCCGGCCCCACCCAGCTCGACCACGCCCCGGAAATCGCCCAGCACGCCCAAATGTGGCGCATCGCCGACGACATCTGGGACGGCTGGGCCTTCCCAGGCCAGCAGTGGCCCAACGGTCTGCTCTCCGCCTTCGACAACCTCGCCAAATGGGCGCCCTACAACAAGCCAGGCAACTGGCCTGACGCCGACATGCTTCCCTGGGGATACCTCGGCCCCACCCCCGGCTGGGGCAAACCCCGCCAGTCCAACCTCACCCACGACGAGCAGCGCACCCAGTTCACCCTCTGGGCCATCGCCCGCACCCCCCTCATCCTCGGCGCAAACCTCACTAAACTTGATCCCTTCACCCGCTCCCTCATCACCAACCGCGACGTCATCCGCATCCACCAGCGCACCTGGGCCAGCGGGCAACTCGACAAGCTCCCCGCCGGCTTTGAGAACATCCGCGTCTGGGAAGCCGATGAAGAAGCCTACGCCAACCCGCCCACCTACCTCGCCCTCTTCAACCTCGAAGACAAACCGCGAATCCTCCACGCAGCCCTCAAAGACTTCGGCCGGCAGATCCCCACCCACGGCATCCTCCACAACCTCTGGGACAACACCAAATCCGCCCCCACCGACCAACTCTCCGTCACCCTCCCACCCCACGGCTGCGCCCTCTACCGCATCGAGTAGCCACAGCCTTCCTCCAGTTCTCGACAACCCTCCGGGTGCGCCCGGTCCCTCGCTTTTGGGGACCGGGGAGGGAAAGCTGGGTGTCCCATCCATGTAGCGCCCTTTGCGACATGGATGGGAATAACAGATCCCCGTCCTCCGCAGACCCACCCCCCATCGGGCGCAGCTCGATCCCGGTGGGAGCAGGGGCCTTTAGCCCCTGAATCAAGTCCCGGATCACACCAATCCGAGGGGCTCGATGCCCCAAGGCCCCGCCTTTCGCGAAATCCGCTCACTGACCCATGACCCCAAAAATCCGTTCCCTGCCCTGCCGATAATTAAGCCCAAAACGCGCAAAATAGAGAAGTCAGCCTAACCACCCCAATCCGCAATCAAGCTCAGCTCGATAAAGCGATAACAAGAGCCCTGAAGTAGCAAACGCCCAAAAACGCACTTCATTCTCTTTTTCTTCGCTTTTTCCTATCTAACCAACCTGCAATCAATAACCTAACTTTTTCATTTCGCTTGCAAAACGGCCCAAAAGGCACTTTTGGGGTCCGTCCTTTTCCGCCCGACCATTCAAAAACAGCGCGGGCCCATTGGCAGTGTTCCGCCAACGGGCCCGCGCCTTTCCAATCCGTCCCAATTACTCCTGCAGCGGAATCTCACCGGCAATCTCAAAGCTGCCTTCCACCTGCACAGCCGAAGTTCCCGGCTGACCGCCGCCCACATGCAGCCCATACTTGCCTGCTGCGATGATCGGGTCGCCCGCCTCGGTCACCATTCCCAGGTCGCGCCCCTTTAGCTCAAACCGCAGCTTCTGGCTCGCCCCTGCATCCAGGTGCACCCGCTGGAATCCCCGCAACGCCTTCAGCGGAGCCCCATCCACCTTCGGGAACGTCAGGTAAAGCTGGGCCACTTCATCGCCCGCAACCTTGCCCGTGTTCGTCACAGTCACTTCGGCCACCACTGGGTCCGCCGCGCTGCCTGTGCCCTTCACCTCAAGCCCGCTGTAGCTGAAGCTCGTATAGCTCAGTCCATACCCAAACGGATACAGCGGCTCGCCCGAAAAGTACCGGTACGTCCGGTTCTTCATGGAGTAGTCCTCAAAGTTCGGCAACTGGTCCACTCCCGTATAGAACGTCACCGGCAGCCGCCCTCCAGGATTGTTCTTCCCGCTCAGCGTCTCGGCCACAGCCGACCCGCCCTCTTCTCCCGGATACCACGCTTCCACAATCGCATTCGCGTGTTCCTTGGCCCAGTTCACACTCAGCGCGCTTCCGTTCGTCAGCACCACGACCAGTGGCTTGCCAGTTGCGGCCAGCGCCTCCAGCAGCTCCTGCTCCGGCCTCGGCAAGTCCAGGCTCGTGCGGTCGCCGCCCAGGAAGCCGGCCTCCTCCACGCGCATCTCCTCGCCTTCCAGCTCGCTCGTGATGCCCACCACCGCCACCGTCACGTCAGCCGCTTTCGCTGCCGCAATCGCCGCCGGCTGCGGGCGCAGGTCCACCTTCGACCACACCAGCTTCGCCACCCGCTTGCCATCCATCCCCGGCATGTAGTCCACCTGCACTGGCGCCGCATGTCCGGCTTCCAGATGCACACGGCCTACCTTCGCCGACACGCCATCCCCCTCATACGCCGAAGTCACGTCCTTCCCGTTCAACCGCACCCGGAAGAACCCGCTCCCAATCAGCCCCAGGTTGTAGTCGCCCGTCTCCGTAGCCGTCAGTTGCGCTTCATAGTGGATCGCCAGCGCCTTGATGCTCTTCGCCGCTTCCGGCAACTCCGCCGATCCATCCACTGTCGGATCCACCCGCGTCGCCACCGGGGCCGACCCGCCAATCGCATTGATGTTGCTCAGGTCCAGCGCCGCGTAGCTCACCTGCACTCCCGGCTTCCCGTTGAAGCTCAGCGCACTGGCCGGCACTGGCGCCCCGTCGTGGCCCAGGAACTGCGTTCCTGCAAAGTACTCAATCTTGGCCCCGGTAAACTCCGCCTTGATCCCTTCCAGAATCGAAACCGTGTGCGTCGGAGTGCCGTTGTAGTTGCCCAGCAGCACCTTCGTCTGGTCCGCCAGCGGGCCCACCACCGCAATCTTCAACCCCGTCTTCTTCAGCGGCAGTACGCCATCGTTCTTCAGAAGCACCATCGCCTCGTTGGCCATCTTGCGCGCCATCGCTCGGTGCTCCCCGCTGTTCAGCTGGCTCTCGTCAATCTTGTTGTACGGAACCATCTCCGGCGGATCAAACATCCCCAGCTTCATCCGCGCCGTAAACAGACGCGTCACCGCCAGGTCAATGTCGGCTTCCTTCAGGTAACCGGCCTTCACCGCCTCCAGATAAGGCTTGTAGTCGTGGTTATCGTTCACCTTAAACGTAAAATCCACACACTCGTTGTCCATGCCTCGGTGCAGCGAAATCGCCGACGCCTCCGGCTGGCTCGCCTTGTAGTGGTGGCCTTCAAAAATATCCAGCACCGCGCCGCAGTCGGAGACAACGTATCCCTTGAAGCCCCACTTGCCCCGCAACTGATCCTGCAGCGTAAACTCATTCGCGCATCCCGGCTCCCCGTTGATCGCGTTGTAGCTGCACATCACCGATCCAGCCTTCGCTTCCGTCACCGTCGCGCGAAACGCCGGCAGATACGTGTCCAGCTCATCATGCTTGCTCACGTCCACGTCCGCCATGTGCCGCGTCGGCTCCGGACCCGAATGCACCGCAAAGTGCTTCGGCGTCGAAATCACCCGGTAGTACTTCGCATCGTCGCCCTGCATCCCTTCCACAAAATTCACGCCCATCCGCGAAGTCAGATACGGATCTTCCCCGTACGTCTCCTGACCACGGCCCCACCGCGGATCACGAAAGATATTGATATTCGGAGCCCAGAAGTCCAGTCCCTCAAAGATGTTGCTGTGTCCGGCGCGCATCGCCTGCACATGCATAATGCGCCCTTCCGTGCTGATCACGACCGCCATATCGTGGATCGCCGGCGCATCAAAGGTCGCCGCCAGCCCGATCGGCTCCGGAAACTCCGTGCTCCCGTTCCGCGCCACGCCGTGCAGGCTCTCGCTCCACCAGTCGTACCCCGGCACATTCAGCCGCGGAATCGGCCTCGCCTGGTTCACCAACTGCGATGCTTTCTCTTCCAGCGTCATCCGGTGCACCAGGTCCGCCGCTCGCTCTTCGGCCGACAGCGCCGGGTCCTGATAAGGCAGTGCCGTCTGCGCCCAACCCAACTGCACCCTTGCCGCACACATCAACCCACTGGCTGCAAGCGCCAGCACCATTCGCGTTACTCTTGTCATCATTGCCTCACTGGACCCGTTTTCGAGCGCGCCCGGGCTTTCGCCACGCCACGCACACCACCTGAAATCCGGCTACCAAATTAATGCCTCCACCTTCCCATGTCAAATCGAAACAATCGCCTCGAAAATCGCTTTACTGTTTATGCCACCCAGCCACCTGCCCAACCGCTTTTCCCCTCCCCATCACGGTCGCTATAATCAGTGCCAACTATGAACATCCCCCGCCGTCGCTTTCTCGGGTCCTCGCTCTTCGTTCTCGGTAGCTCTCTCTCTGAAATGCTCGCCACTCCACTCTGGAAATGGACCGGAAGCAGCCGCGTCGAGGCCGCTGTCACCCCACCCGATGCGCACGGCGTACAGTTCATTGACGTCGGCAAGCAGGCCGGACTCACTTTCCCAAACGTCTGGGGCGGCATCGATCACAAAACCTCCATCATCGAGACCAAAGGCAGCGGCATCGCATTTTTCGACTACGACAACGACGGCTGGCTCGACATCTACCTCACCAACGGCAATCGCCTCGATACCACCTGGCCAAAAGGCCAGGCGCCCACATCCCATCTCTTCAAAAACAATCGCAACGGCACGTTCACCGATGTCACCGAACACTCCGGCCTCGCCCGAACCGGCTGGCAAACCGGCATCTGCGTCGGCGACTACGACAACGACGGTTGGGACGACCTCTTCTGCTGTTTCTGGGGACACAACATCCTCTTCCACAACAACGGCAACGGCACATTCACTGACGTCACGCGCAAAGCCGGCCTCCACTCCGACCAAGGCCGCTGGGGCGCGGGATGCACCTTCCTCGACTACGACCGCGACGGACACCTCGACCTCTTCGTCTGCAACTACATCACGCTCGACCCCGACAAACCACCCACCATCGAGATGAGCAACTTCTGCCAGTGGAAGGGCGTCCCCATCATGTGCGGCCCACGAGGCCTCCCCGCCGACACCAATCTCCTCTTCCACAACAACGGCGACGGCACATTCTCCGACGTCTCGGAAAAAAGCGGCATCCTCAAGCCCGGCCCGCGCTACTCCATCACCGCCGTCTCCTACGACTTTGACAACGATGGATGGCCCGACATCTACATCGCCGTCGACTCCGAGCCCAGCATCCTCTTCCAGAACAACCACGACGGCACATTCACCGACGTCGCCATCATGGCCGGATGCGCCTACAACGACAATGGACACGAGCAGGCAGGCATGGGCGTCGCCGTCGCCGACTACGACTGCGATGGCTGGTTCGATATCTTCAAAACCAACTTCGTCGACGACACCTGCAACCTCTACCACAACAACGGCGACGGAACATACTCCGACGTCTCCTTCCCCTCCGGCATCGGCATCAACAATCGCTACGTCGCCTGGGGTTGCGGATTCATCGACTACGACAACGACGGATGGCCCGACCTCGTCCAGCTCAACGGGCACGTCTACCCCGAAGTCGATCGCTACAACTTCGGCGAAAGCTTCAAGAACCCACGCCTCGTCTACAAAAACCTCGGCAATGGAAAATTCCAGGACGTCTCCGCCCAGCTCGGCCCCGGCATCAGCGAGCGTTTCTCCAGTCGCGGCGCGGCCTTCGGCGATTACCTCAACAACGGCAGCATGGATGTGCTCGTCCTCAACCTCAACGACCTTCCATCCCTGCTGCGCAACGACGGCGGCAACAAGCAGAACTGGATCAAACTCAAACTCGTCGGCACCCAATGCAATCGCACCGCCATCGGCGCCCGCGCCCGCGTCATCACCGGCAAGCATATTCAAATGGATGAAGTACACAGCGGCACCAGCGTCATGTCGCAAAGCGACCTCCGCCTCCACTTCGGCCTCGGTCTCGCCGACACCATCGACATGATCGAAGTCAAGTGGCCAACCACGCAAAAGGTCGAGCGCTTCCCCGCCGTCAAAGCCAACCAGATTCTCACCATTCGCGAAGGCGACGGCATCATCGCCACCTACAAACCAAAGCCCGCATAGGACGGTGACCGTTTCATCTTGAAACATACTTCCCACGATGCGGGTGCCCCCTCGCCTTTGGGGACCGGGGAATAACCAATCCCCCGTCCTCCACCCCACCCAAAAACCGCCAATCGAGCGCAGCTCGATCCCCTAACTCCGCTGAAAAATCTCCCCCAAACCTGCTTCCAATTAATCCCAAAAAGCGCACAATGGAAACATGACCGAAACCCTGCCCAACCGGACACCATCAGCCCCACCCCAAAGCTCGAGTCCGGACGCTGAAAACAGCAAAAGCGCCCAAAATCACACTTCGTTCTCTTTTATTTCGCTTTCTGGTATGGAGGCCCAATGCAATCAACAACTTGACTTTTCCGTTTCGCTTGTAAAGTAGTCAAAAAGGCACTTTTGGGGTCCCCAAATTCGTCCCCTGCTCAACCCCCTAAAGCAGGATCAGAACTGCTCTACCCAGTGGCGAAATCGAACGACGAGATTTTTTATCAAGAAAAATCCCACCTCGCTGAACCTGACCGGACATACCTATTCTGATTCTGCTCTAAGAGCTTTCAGTGCGCAGCAGGCCCCACGCTTACCGGCGCAGCGGAAATCAGAAACTGCTTCACATCCCTGCGCTGCTGCTCGATCTCCTCAGCCTGCTTACGCTTGATCGCCTCGTGCAAATCAAATTCCTCTTTGGCACGCGCATGTTCCCCGCTCCGGTCCAGCATCACGCCCAACCGGTAGTGCGCATCGCCCAACTCCGGATTCGCCGCTATCGCCTTCCTGAAAAAATCAATCGCGCCCGCCACATCCCGCCGCCCCTGCGCCAGAATCCCCAACTCCAGATACCCTTCCGCGCACCGCCCATCCAGCGCCACAGCCTTCGTCAACAACCCACGCGCCTGCTCCGTCACCGCCGCGTCCGGCGCCAGCTCATGCCCCTTCAGCAGCACCATCGCGTACAGATAATTCGCCTGCGCATTCGCCGGCGAAGCCCTCACAAACGACCGCAGATGCGGCTCAATGCACTGCAACGGATCCGGTGCCGCCAACTGAATCTTCCCCATGAAAAGATACGGCTCCTGCTCCGATGGATTCAGATCCGCAGCCACACAAAACTGCTCTGCCGCATCTCCATACCGCGCCCCGCCAAACATCGCCGTGCCCAGCGCCGTATGCAGCCGCGCCGAATTCGGATACGCATCCACCCCTGCCTGAAACACCTTCTGCGCCTCCCACACCGCGCGATGCAGCAGCAACTCCGATCCCCACGCGTACGTGTTTTCCTCGGTCGGCTCAAGGCGCGCAGCCTTCGCGTAATCCGCCACCGCCTCCAGCGAATTCCCCAGCCGCTCCTCCAAATCCGCCGCGCGCCGATGCAGTCCCGCCGACTCTCCGCTAGCCATCTGCGCGCGCACCGCGGCCAGCGCTTTCTCCGCAGTCTCCTTCGTCATCGTCGCGGCCGGCTCATCATGATCGGCGCTTTTCAACTGCACCGTCGCGCGCGTCAACTCTTCGCTCGTACGCAACGTCGCATCCGACCCATGCCCACCCACTGCCGTAAAATCCGTCACGCCCGCTACCGTAAAATCAGGCTTGTCCGCAAACTCCATCTTCCCAGCCGCGCTCGCACCCGAAATCACCAGCACCACCCGCGACGTCTCCCCATCTTTCAACCGAACCACTGTCGCGCTGCTCGTGTGCCGGCCATCCTTCTCCGCGCTCAACGCATACGTCCCTGCGCTCAACGCCGCAAATACAAATCCCCCATCCGCCGACGCATGAGCATCCACCACCGCATGTGTCTCGTCCGCCTCCAGCCGCACCAGCGCATTCGCTTCAGCCTTGCCATCCGCGGCTCGCACGCTTCCCTCTATCCTGCCCTGTCCAACACCTTGCGTCACACCCGGAACGGCACACCCGCTCAGCAGCAACACGACCGCCAGGCATCGTGCCCATACAACCCGCATCGTTCTCATTCGATCCATCACTCGTCTCACTTACGGCTTTACCGCACCCGGCAACGCCACCTTTTCTGCGCTGTTCGATTCCTTCGGCTCATCAATCACAACCTGCTTGTCGCCATCCACATTCGTCAGCACCTGCTGCACTCCACTCGGCCACCGAATCTCCACGCGACTCACCACGCGATCCGCGCCAAGTCCAAAATGCACCCGCGCATCGCTCGCTGAAAGATACCCGCTCGACGTCGTCACCATCGACCACTGCGGCCCGCTCGACGTCACAATCTTCACCTGCGCGCCAATCCCATCGCGATTGCTCCGGTGCCCAATCAGCTTCAGCGTAATCCAGTGGTTCCAGGTCTCCGTCCGGTTCATCAGGATATGCGGCGTGCCTCCGTTGGTCGAAACCACCGCATCAATCCGCCCATCGTTATCCAGGTCCCCAATCGCCATCCCACGCCCAACCCATGCATCGTGGAATATCTCCGACGATATGCTCGATATGTCCACAAACTTCTTCCCCGTATTCCGCGCCAGCATCATCGGCTCTTTATAGTGCAAGAGCGGCGCGCTGGTTTCAATCGTATCCAGGTCATGCCCCTGCGCAATCAGCAGGTCTTTCCATCCATCATTGTCATAGTCCATAAACCGCAGACTCCACCCCGAGTGCAACCGCGTCATCTCGCCCAATCCAGACGACAAACTCGAATAGTTGAACGTTCCATCGCCCGCGTTCTGATACAGCGCATACCGCTCGTTCGCCAGATCCGTCACCACCAGGTCCGGCCATCCATCGTTGTTGTAATCGGCAAAGTCCACGCCCATTCCCGCAAACGTCTTCCCCTCCGCGTTCACTGCAACGCCGCTCTCGAGGCCAACCTCTTCAAACGTCCCATCCTTCAGTTGATGAAGCAGAAACTCCTGCATCGAATCGTTCGCAACAAACATATCCACGCGGCCATCCTGGTCATAGTCGCCGATCGCAATCCCCAGCGCCTTGGCCGGCTTGTCCAGATTCAGCTTGTGCGCCACTTCCGTAAAATGCCCATTCCCATCGTTGTGATACACCAGCATCGTGATCGGTTGAAACACATCCGGATGACAGTACCCGCGATAGCCCTCGCGATGCTCCCCACACCACTTGTCATCCCAATCCCACTGCACATACCGGTCCACCACCAGGTCCAGCTTCCCGTCGTTATCCAGGTCCACCCACGTCGCGGAACTCGACCATCCACTGCCGCCCACACCGGCCTGCTGCGTCACATCGGTAAACGTGCAATCCCCGTTGTTATGGTACAGATGATTGCCCCCCGTACTCAGTCACATACAGGTCTTCCTTCCCATCGTTGTCATAGTCGCCCACCGCCACGCCCATGCCATAGCCAACGCCCTTCAGCCCCGACTTCTCCGTAACATCCTCAAACGTTCCATCCGCCTTCTGATGAAACAGTCGATTCCAATACTCCGGTCCAGTCTTCTTCGGAATAGTTCCCGCCGGCGTCGGATCCGGATACGGCGCGCCGTTTACAAAAAACAAATCCATGCGCCCGTCATTGTCGCAATCAAACATCGCGACACCGGAACCCATCGTCTCAATCAGATATTTTCGTGATGTATGCGGAGCCTGGTGCAGAAAATGCACCCCCGACTTCTCCGTCACATCCACAAAGCGCCCCGGCACCATGCCCGCAAGATTGGGATTCACCGGCATTGCCTGCTGGCAACTCGCTGTCCACGCCGCGGCAACAAGAAACAACACAGGCAACCAGTGCATCATCCATCGCGGTAGTCGCAAGCCCATCAACCCATCCACTCGGTCAACATCGTCCGCATGTTCGTGATACTCACCGCGCCATCCGCTTGCAACAACGGAAACTCCGTCGGCCCCACAACATAGGCCTCACGCAAGTTCTCCGCAACGCACACGCACGCTGTCCCTCGCGCATATTCGTCGTATCGCATCGCCGCCAGCCACACATACAACGCCAGCATCTCCGCGTCCACGGCACTGCCCGGCAAGTCCTCCACCGACGGCAGCGGATTCACCTTGTCCGGATCGTCAAACACCGCCACGCCAGTAAACGGCTTCGGCTTGGCTCGCGCGCCAAACTCCGCCGCCAGCAACCTCGGCCTCGCTCGTCGCAATCCCTCTGAAGAAGCCCACTGCACAAACGAATTTCCGTAAATCAATGCGCCATTCCCACTCAGATAAAGCGACCGCACAAACTCCCGCACCACCTTATCCTCCACCACCTCCGACGGGCACCACCCCTCCACATTCACCTTGCGCAATTGGTCGTATACCGCGTCGGCATCCGCAATATCCTTGCGCATCGTGTTCATCTCGTGAGAAAACTTCTCCCGGCACATATCCAGTCGCCCGTTGCTCAACAGAATCGCCCCACGCCCGCCATCGCTCGACGGCACATCCACCAGCACATCCACCAGGCTTCGCCCCGCATCCATCACCCAGGCATCCGCCTTCACCGCTCCCACTCGCCCACTCACCGTCGCCAACAGCCCCGGCGCTCCGTCGGCTCCGCGCAGCAGTTGCTCCATCACGCCCACTGCATGCGCATCCCCACCCGGCTCCAGCGCTACGATGCGCCCCGCGTTGTTCCATCGACGCCACGCGCGCGCCGACTCCACAGGCAGCTGCTGCGGAAATGACATCACCACCAGGCGATTCCCTCCCCGTTCCGCGGATGCACCCGCATGCGCATCCGCGGCATCAAACACTTGCTGTACGGCCTGCCGCCACTGCTGAAAGTACGGCGATCGCGCCAGCAGAGATGCATTCAAAATCGTCTGCTCCGTCGTCGAAAAATCCCACGTCCGAACGCCCATCTTCTCTTCCAGCGCGACCACGCCGGCAAACACTTCGCGCGCCTGCTCATCGCTCAAATCCGCAACATACAACAGCAGACGCTCCGTCGCCCGCTGCTCATTCGGAAACAACGTCGACCACTGCGCCAGTTGTTGATTCACAAACGGCAGAAACGTAATCGGCAAGCGCTTCAGCAATCCCTGGCCAAGCGCTTCATCCAGCTTCACTCCGTATTTTGTCTCCGTTGTCATCTCTGTCTCATCCCACCTGCTCTTGTTGCACTGCCCGCATCTTCCCGCTTACGAGAGAAACTCCGGAAGCGGCAACCCCTGCATCTCCAGCGGTTTCGCTCCCAGAAGCCGCGCAATTGTTGGCGTAAAATCCACGTGATGAATCTTTCGCTCCACTGTCTGCGGCTTGTCCACAGCTGACCCCAACGCCAGCATCCATGTGTCCCGCGTCGAATCGTGATTCGCACGATGATTGAAAAATCCATTCGTGTTCGACCCATCCGGATCGCGCCCAAACTCCGGCAGAACCACCATCGTCGTCTTGCCCTTGTACGCTGCGTTCGCTTCCACTTCCTGCCACAACTGGTGCGTCAATCGGTCCGCTGTCCGTATCCCGGAAGTGTGCAGCGAATACGAACCAAAGTGCGCAGCTTCCACATCCGAAAACACCACAACCACCAGGCGCGGCGTAAACTTCCGCATGATCTCGCGGGTCATGAAAAACGTCAGCTCATCGCCCGACGTCGGCCCGCCCCCGTGCACAAAGCTTCCAATCGCATTCTCGATCGTGCCCCGCACGCGCGGATCCAACTCGTTCGACGCATCGAAAACATTCCAACCCAGTCCCTCGTAGTTGCTCCCCTCAAGCGCACTCTGCAACTCGCTCTCAACCCTCGCCCTGTCCGCCATATTCGCGGTACGCCCGTTGCGCATTGCCTCCACCACCGCCATCAGCATCAGTTGTTTGGGGAACACTACATTGGCCCCATAGTCTGGCCCATACCCGCGCACCGAACTCGCGCCAATCTGCGTCGTCAGCGCCTTGTTGCTCGCTACCACCCATGTATCCGTGGAGGATGCGCCGTGGCTCTTGCGGTATTGCTCAAAGATCGTCGGCGAGGTCGGCGCAAGCTTGCCCCAGTCGTCCACCCGCTGCCAGTTCCCCGTCAAGATGCTCGATATCGCATTGAAGTGCGCCGTCACTCCCTCATTCCGCGCATGAGCATAGAACACGCCCTGCGGCGCAAGATCATTCACGAGATGCGGAATGTTCGCAATCCCTTCAGGCCCAAACGTCTCATCGCGCCGCACGCCGCCCATCACCACGAGAATCACCTTCTCGTCCACCGTGTTCGGCCCTTGCAACGCCGCCTGGGCAAGCGCCCTCGAACCCAGCGATCCAGCCATCAGCATGCCCGCCGCACGCAAAAAGTTTCGCTTCGCCGGATCCGTCAGAAAATCCTCAGTGCCAGCTACTTCGGTCCCATACGCGCCGGGGCAAATCCTATCCCACATCCCTGCCTCCTTGCGAAACTCAGCGCGCCCGCGCTTCCTGCATGCGCCGATTATAGGCGCTTCAAACAACGGCAATCAATCGCGTCCATCACGCGCGCGCGACGAACCGTCCCAAACATTTCTTCCACTCCGTCACGTTATGGCTTCGCGGCTGCAGGCTTCTTCGCATCGTACACAAACTGCTGCACTGCCGCTCGCTCCTTGTCCACTTCCGCCAGGTGATCCGCGCGCTGCTTCTGGTAGATCGCAAACTCCTTCTGCGCATCATCCTTCCGTCCCGTGCGCACATAATCCGTGCCCAGACGATAATGCGCGTCCGGCAAGTTCCCATTCAACGCCAGCGCCCGCTCAAACTCCGGAATCGACTTCGCATAAGCATGCTGATCCGCATACAAACTGCCAAGTTGCATATGTGGCTCTGCAAGATTTCCATCCAGCGCAATCGCCTTCGCCAGCAGCGCTTCCACCTCGCTTAAGTCCACAGCAGTGTCTTCCGTACGCTTGCCCTTCCACAAACTCATCGCATAGTAGTATTGCGCCAGCGCATTCCCAGGCTCGGCTGCTGCATAGCGCTTGAATCTCTCAATCACCGCCGCTGCCTGCGTCGGAGAACTGTCATAGGCTTTCGACAAAAACAGAAAACACCGCGGGTCGTTCCCTCCGATGTCCACCGCGGCAAGCAACGCCTTCACCGCGTCCTCATACAACCCGCGTCCGTAGTAAGCCATGCCTAAACCAATCAGCACGCGTGCTGACTTCGGATACATCTGGCTCGCCTTCAAATACACTTCCGTCGCCGGCTCGTTCGTGCGATGCAGCATCAGCTCGCTGCCCCAGTCGAACAAGTTGTCCTCGCTCGGATCCAAATGCGCAGCCTTCTCAAACTCATTCTCCGCCGCCACATACCGTCCATCTTTTTCGTCCACCTGTGCCAGCAGATTATGCAGTTCGCCGGTCTCACGCATCGGCATCACAGCACCAATTACGCGTCGCGCTTCCGCCAGATGATTGGTCAGATACTCCGCCTCCGCCAGGTCATATCCATTGTCGTAATTCGGCTGCGTTTCCTGCGCACGCTCCAGATACGGCAACGCTTCCGCTATCTTCCCTGCCTGAATATAAAACTCTCCCAGATCGTGGTTCGCCGTGTAATCCTTCGGCTCCAACGCCACAGCCCTCTCGAACTCCGCCCCGGCCAGTTCCTTCCTGCCCGCATGGATCATACTTGTCGCCAGATTCGTGTGCGCCTCCGCCGACCCCGGCTTCAATCGTACCGCCGCCTGCAACTGCTCAATCGCCTTGTCGTCCAGCGAGAGCGATGCATACGTCAAGCCCAGCAACTCATGCACTTCGAAACTCTGCGGAGTCTTCGGCAGCAGCTTTTCCAGCATCGTCGCCGCAGCCTGAAACCGGCCCGTATCATAGGCCGCAACTGCGGCCTCAAACTGCTTTTCCAGCACCGGGTCCACCGTTCGCTGCGCTCCCGCAACCATCGTCATTGCCCCAACGCAAAAAGCCACTACCCACTTGCTCACGTCTTCAACCTCCCTCGCCGCTCGGTGAGCAATCTTTCCTCACAAAAAAGAACAACCCCGGGAAGGCGCCCGTTCTGCGCGCCTTCCCGGGGTCTCTTCATCTTACCTTAGTAGTACAACTTCAGAGCAAACTGCGCTTCGCGAGGATCGGTACGCGTAGAACCGATTTCGCCAAAGTTGCCCGTCGTGAAGTTGGTGGATCCGCTGATGGAAACAACGCCATTGCCGCCGAAACCGGGAGCATTGAAGTTGGGATGGTTGACGATGTTGAACACTTCCATGCGGAACTGCATGCTGAAGCGATCACTCAGCTGGAATCCCTTGAATGCAGAGAAGTCCAGGTTATGCAGCCCAGGGCCAATGGTTGTGGCAGGGCCACCACCGAGCACAGCCGAGGTGCATCCAGAGTTGCTGGTGCACGTAGCCGGGTTGGTAAATGCCGCAGCATTGCCAAACCAGCGAGGCAGGTTGTTTGTGTCCTTCGTGATCCCCAGCTTCGCGCTCTGGCCCGGAACACGCAGTGCGTTGCAGCCCAAACCAGCCGCACCACCACCACCATTGCAACCCAGGGTGATCGGCTGTCCGCCCTGCATCGCGGCAATCCAGTTCACTGCCCAACCGCCCAACACGGCATTCTCTACCTTGTTGGAAGTGTTCAGGAACTTCTTGCCCTTGCCGAACGGCAGTTCATAGCCGCCCGAGAAGTGGAACACGTTCACGATGTTGAAGTCAGCAAGCCCGCGGTCAAAGTTCACTCCGAGTCCGGGGACCCAGGGTGCGCGATAGCCGCTTACCGAACCGCCGTTCAACAAGTCGCCTGCGTCCGAATACGTCTTCGACCAGGTATAGGCCAACAGGTACGTCAACCCATTGTTGAACTGCTGCTCCAGCTTGGTCTGCAAACCGTTGTAGGTCGAGGATCCCACTGTCTGCTGATAGCTGCCACCATGGCTGAAGTCCGGGAAAGGAACATAGTTGCTGGTGGAAGTGCCGGAAGCCAGAATCTGGCTGACCGAGTTGTTCCCGATGCCTGCCTGCAAGTCCTCACCGTGCGTGAAGACGTAGCCCGCCTGAATCGACAGCGTTCGCGTCAGCGAATACTGCGTCGTCAGGTTGGCACTGTAGGTGCGCGGAGTTACGTAGTTGAACTGCAGTCCCTGCAGGCCAAGTCCTTGTGCATCCACCGCGGTAGGCGTGAAGGCAACGCAGGAAAGACCGGCAGCGATCGTCGCCGTTCCACCAGGACCAGCCGTCGAGCAACCAGCCCACGGGGTGTTGTAGCTGATCGGCGAAACACCCTGCTGACCGTTGTGGGCTCCGGCTCCAACCTGTGGGCTGAAGCTGAAGTTGAACACGAACGGATAGTTCTCACCGATGTTCGGGCCATAACCCTGGTTCTCAAAGGCGTTGTAGAACATACCAAAGCCACCGCGAACCACCAGCTTGTTGTTCGCCTGGTAGGCAAAGCCAACGCGAGGTGCAAAGTTCGTCTTCTGCACTTGCAACAGGCCCTTGCCATACTTGTCCGTGCTCAGGATCGTGATGCCATCCTGCGCCGCCAGGGTCGTAAAGCTCGTCGACAGTGTCCGCACATCCTTGCCACTGGCCGGGATGAGGAACGTCGGTCCGCTGAACCCGCCACCGCTCTGTACAAAGTTCGCCTGGCCACCATTGGTCTCCTGGATGGGACCAAAATAATCCCAACGCAGACCAAGGTTCAGGGTCAGCTTCGGGCTAACCTTCCAGTCGTCCTGTACGTACGCGGCAAAGTAGTTCTTCGCATCGTAGGTCTTGTTAATGTTCGAGGCATTGATGCTATCGGAACCGCCCGAGAAATCCAGACCCGTTCCGCCTTCACCGGAGTACGGCGAAGCCATCGGAGAAATCAGGAACTGTGCGCGGCCCGTGTTGCCGTTGTTGCCCCCGCCTCCGTTCGCAAGCTGCGGAACGTCGGTGTAAGTGCCGTTGTAGTCAAAGTTGCCGCGCGAGTAGCCCGGCTGCAACGTGGAGAACTTCACGTGCTGGTATTCAATACCAGTCTTGAAGCTGTGTTTGCCCCAGATCTTCGTAAAGTCATCCGTGATCTGAAGCGTCTGGCTGATTTCATCCGAAGGAAGGAAGGCGTTGGATCCCAGCGTCTGAAGACCGCCAATACCCATGGAAGGCAGTCCACCGTTTTCCGCAAACTGCGGAATGCCCTGAATCCCGTACTGTGCCGGAATTCCGGAGACACCGCCGTCCGGACCATAACGCGTCGTGTGCAGGTGATTGAAACCTACGCGTCCCACGTTGATCGTCTCAGGCGTAAACACATGCGTCCACGCGCCTGCCGTCTGCGTCGACAACGCAGTCTGCAAGCCCTGCTGGAAGCCGCCACCGTCAGCGATTCCGCCGAAGATGCCCGGAATGTACTGCGGATCGTCCACGTAGCTCACGCGGACAAACGCCTGGTCCTTCTGCGTCGGGTTCACGTCACCACGAACATCGAACGCATTCCGGTGCTCGAACAGGTTCGGGCTCACCGTGAAGTTGTTGCTCAGCGTCGCCTTCTGCGCCCCCGGATACAGGCTCATCAGCTTCAGCGCAACCGGATCGATTCGGTCTACTGGAATCTGATTGTAATTGCAGGTTCCTGTCGCCGGATTGAACCCCGGTGAGCACCCGATCGGATCGCGAGCATAGCCGTCCGTTCCGCTGTTGTTCGCCAGCCCGGAAACTGAATCCACCGTGCCGTTTGCAACAAACCGAGTCGTTGCGGGATCCATCACTGTTCCCAGTTTGAATGTCCGACCGAGAAGATCCGTCTGCGTACCCGACTGAACCATATCGCTCAGGTCGGTGAATCCACTGCTGACTTCTGCAGCGGTCGGTACCGCGCCCGACTGGGTCGTTCCAAACACACGACGCAGGCCTTCGTAGTCGCCGAAGAAGAAGATCTTGTTCTTCAGGATTGGACCACCACCGGAAGCGCCAAACTGGTTCAACCGCAGTTCCGCGCGAGGCGTCCCACCGTTGTTCTCAAACCAGTTCGCCGCATCCAGCTTGTCGTTCCGGAAGAACTCCCACACTGCCCCGTGGAAGCTGTTCGTACCCGACTTGATCGATGCGTTCAGAACCGCACCGGCTGACCGGCCCAGTTCTGCCGAAAAGTCCGCGGTCTGTACCTTGAACTCTTCAATCGCGTCCACTGGAGGCAACACGATGAAGTTCGTGCCATTCAAAAAGTCCACGGCGTTCGAGTTGTTGTCAATGCCGTCCAGCAGATAGTTGTTCTGCGAAGGACGAAGTCCGTTTGCCGAGAAGGCGCCCGAGGCTGCGTTGCCGCGCGTATCGGCCTGGGGTGTCTGCGTGCCGGCGCCAAGCTGCGCCAGGAAGGTGAAGTTGCGGCCATTCAGAGGAAGACCATTGACGCTCTGTTCCGTGATAACCTGACCAACCGAGGCTTCATCGGTCTGCATCAGCGGAGGAGCAGTGCTTACCTCGACCGTTTCAGTCGCCGCGCCCGGCTTCAGTTGCACATTGACTTGCAGGTGCTGGTCAACGTTCACAGTGATGTTCTCCTGTGTCGTTGTCGCAAATCCCTTCGCTGTGACCGTAATCGAGTAGTGTCCAATTCTGACCGGCGAAAACGTGTATGCTCCGTTTCCGTTGGCGTTGGCTTCCAGGGTGATTCCCTGATCCGTATTCAGAAGCGAAACGTGCGCGCCCGCTACTACCGCGCCCGTCGTATCCTGAACCGTTCCAGAGATTGCGCCTTCATCCGCCTGTCCAAACGCTTGATGCGCCGACAGGAGAAGGAAGCAGAAACAAATGAGAGCAAAGCAGCCGAAGCTTCTCAGCCGATTTGCGATGTTGCGTTCATGGCCCATGCAATTGTCCTCCACTTTCTGTTTCACCGCTCTTTTTCTCGATATCCACGATTTGCTTTACTGCCGCCAATCGTTAGACTCAAGATGTAAACGATTTCAATGGTGCGAACAAAACACTAGTACAACCATCAAGCCCTTGTCAACCAAAAGTTGGAGATCGCTTTGTTTCCTTCACTTCCAACACCTGCTTCATCCCCATAGCTCTCCTGCATAACTCCACCCTTGGGTGGCTTCCCCTCTGGATGCTATCCTTCGAACACTTCCCGTCACCTGCGCAAGGCGCCCGCAAAATGACCCCTAAATCACCGAAAAATTCGCTCCTTTCCCGCAGAAAAATATTGAAAGGATTGGGGATAGCTCCCATCGCCCTGCGTCCGGCTCCCTTCCTCGGTGCTTCCTTCCTGCCACTACCTCCCACTCCCCCGGATAACTCCGCCCCCTGGACCTATGCCGATCT
>Ga0302153_10000285_pt1 | contig 28393 bp, 10 predicted proteins | sample I_Bog_N2_2_FD_192429 | JGI IMG/M metagenome (GOLD analysis project Ga0302153, IMG submission 192429) | Peat permafrost microbial communities from Stordalen Mire near Abisko, Sweden - I_Bog_N2_2 | ecosystem: Environmental > Terrestrial > Soil > Wetlands > Peat | place: Sweden: Abisko, Stordalen... | reverse complement strand
CTCAATTCCCGTCGGTCGCTTTTTACAATGTTCCGGTTGGGACAGTGAGTGTGGCGCGCCCTGTCAACTTGATCAACTACGAGCCGACACCGCTGACGATCACATCGGTCACGGTTCCGGCGAATTATTCCGTTTCAAACAACCAATGCGGGAGCACTGTGGCTGCCAGCTCCAGTTGCTTGATCTACCTGACGGTGACGCCGACCGCACTTGGTCCAGTTCCAGCAGGGAATCTGACGATCAACACGGATGCTGCGATCTCGCCGCTTACGGTTCCGCTTACAGCGACGGGGATTGCACCTACCGCTGCACTGCCGACGACTGTTAACTTTGGCAATGTGGCGGTCGGCACAACAAGCGCCTTGAAGGCGGTGAAGGTCTACAACTACATGTTGACCCCACTGACGGTGAATTCGCTTAGCGTGACTGCGGGGACTCCCTACGCGATTGATCCGAGTTCTACCTGCCTGACTCCGTCCGTGGCTGCCGGGGGTTTCTGCACGGTGAACTTGACCGTGACCCCGATGTCTTTGGGAGCACAGGCCGCTGGTACATTGACAATTGCGACGACCAGTCCAAATTCTCCACTGACCGTCGCGCTGAGCTCGTCTGGGCAAATCGCTACTGTGCTAACCCCGACTAGTGTTGCGTTCGGCAACCTGGCGGTCGGCTCAGTGAGCGCGACGAAGACCCTGACGATTCAGAACAATTCCACTAACTCGCTTGCTTTGACCCAGGCAATTTTCAACGGCCCATTTGCGCTGGACACTACTTCTGTGATCGGCAATGAGTGTCCGTTGGCAGGCGGGACCCTGAGTGGGTCCATTGCCGCAGGAGCGAGCTGTGTATTCGGTGTGACATTTGATCCGACGACTTCCGGGGCGACAAGCGGCGGTAAGGTGACCGTGATCGACACAGATCCAGGCGGGCCCGTGTCTGCGGCTCTTTCCGGATCGGGCGCGAATTCGACGACACTCTCACCGGCTTCGGTGGCCTTTGGCAACGTCATTGTGGGTGGCTCAAGCGCGGTCAAGAGCGTCACCTTCACGAACAATCAGACAACTCCCTTGAGCTTCAGTTCGATCACGGCTCCGGCGCCGTTCGCGGTGACGACGGGTACGAACTCCTGCGTGGTGGCTACTCCTGTGGCGGCCAACAGTTCGTGCGCGATTTATCTAACATTTAGTCCGACGTCGTTGGGAGCGGCACCTGCCAGCAGCCTCACCGTGCAAGACAATGCGACCTCCGGACCGACGTCACTTTCCACCACGCTGACTGGAACCGGCGTTGCTCCCGTGACCTTGAGCGTGGGAACCCTGGCTTTTGGAAATGTTGTTCTGAATCAGTTGGCGACGAAGAGCTTTACGCTTACCAACAATCAGGCAACGCCGCTCTCGATTGCATCTGTAACTGGATTCAGCGGTGGATATGCTCTGGATTCGGCAAGCACTACCTGCCCAATTGGCGCCGGGTCTGTGCCGGCTGCTCCGACTGGCAATACGTGCGTTATCGCAGTGGATCTGACGGCGACTACAACTGGTTCGCAACCTGGAAGCATCAGTATCAACGACAATGCGCCCGGCACACCGCAATCGGTAGCGCTGAGTGGCAATGCGTTAGCTGGGGTGCTTCTGTCACCAGGTTCGCTCTCATTTGCAACGCAGTTTGTGGGCAATACGAGCGCTGCGAAATCGGTAACGTTAACCAATGAACAGAATGTGCCATTGCAGATTACGTCTGCAAACATCACGGGGGCGGATCCGAGCGAGTTTGGCGTGACCACGACGTGCCCGACCGCGCCCAGTACTCTGAATGCTGCACCGACAGGGAACACTTGCGCGCTGAATGTGACGTTTACGCCGATTGCCAGTGGCACACGGACCGCAACACTGTCGGTAACCGACAGCGCTCCCGGGAGTCCGCAGACGATTACGCTGACCGGGTCGGGCGGTACACCCGTTGTGGTTTCTCCTACCACAATCACGACGTTCACTGCGCCAGTGGGTACGACGAGCGCATTCCAAACGATCACGATTACCAATGAGCAATTGACTACGCCATTGCACCTCTCCAGTCTGCATTTGAGTGGAGACTTCATTCAATCGGCAACTACCTGCCCGCTCTCTCCGGCCGCACTAGGTGGCGCAGGGGCAGTAGCTTCGTGCACGGTTTCAATCGAGTTCGATCCAAGCATCGGTGGGACACGCAACGGGCAACTGCAGATTGTGGACGACGATTCGACTAGCCCGCAGGTTATCAATCTTTCTGGTGCAGGAACCTCACCGCTGACGATTTCACCTGGAGCGCTTGCCTTCAGCGCGCAGACGGTTGGTACGTTAAGTGCTGCAAAGGCGATCATTCTAACGAACCATGAAGTGCAGCAGGAGACCTTCGCCTTGACGGCGGTTGGTTCGCTGGCAGCTGCCGACTATTCGGCCAACAGCAATTGCCCCACTGGCGTGATTGCGGCCAACAGCAGTTGCACGATCTTTGTCCTGTTCTCGCCCACGAGCGCGACCACACCGACACGTCCTGGAACACTTACCATTACGACCTCGGCGGCCGTGGGTTCGCCTATCGTAGCGTCTCTGACTGGTTCAGCGACGACAACACCACCAGCACCTGCGGTCTCTGTTGTCTCTCCTGGCGCGGGTGCCGCGGGTGCTGTAGTGAATGTGGTGATTACCGGCAACGGCTGGACCCACTTCTCGAATGCTTCCGCAATAACATTCCCAGATTCAGACGGCACGACGAGTGCGCCAATCGCGTCGGATATTGCGGTTTCAAACATTGTTGCTGTGAATGCGAACACGATTGATGCGACGCTTATCTTGACCGATCCGAGCACCGTGGTCTACGGAGCGCGCGACGTGATCGTCAGCACTCCTTTGACTGCTGGTGGGACTGAAACTGCCCAACTTCTTCAGGCCTTCATCATTGAAAACCCCAACAACCAACACCAGATTACGAGTGTAGTCCCCGCCTTTGGTACTCAAGGGCAGACGTTGAACGTGGCTCTGACCGGGTCTGGCACGAACTGGCAGTCGGGAGTCACCTATCCGAACTTTGGCGATGGCATTACGGTGGACCAGTTTGTGGTGAACAGCGCGACGTCGGCGAGCGCGACGATCACTATCAGCAATACAACCTATGTTGGCTATCGGACGATCACGCTGATCACGGGCGGAGAGTTTGATGTCTCAGTGCTTTCGGCGCAGAGCAATCCGATTTTCCAGATTGGCGCGAACAGTGCAGCGCTGCAATCGGTGAGCCCGAATGTGGAGCCGCAGGGCTGGCCGAGTGTTCAGCCTGGGCCTACACCTGGACAGGTGACGCTGACGGCGATTGGGTCGCACTTCCTGCAGAACGCGACGCAGGTGACGATTGGCGGAGCGATTGTCGGGGACGTAAATGTGATCAGCCCGACACAAGCTGTGGCACAGGTTGTTGTGCCGACGACGGCTCCACTGGGGCCGGAGAATGTGAGTGTCTCTACAGGTGGCGAGATTTTTGGTCTTGCCAATGCTTTCACGATTACCGGGTCTACGCCGGCGCTGGTTTCGGTTTCGCCGAGCAGTGCTGCGCAGGGCGCGGCGAGCGTGAATGTGGTGATTACCGGAAACCAGTATTTGAATTTTGCGAACTGCTCAACGCTGAATGCGAACTTTACCGGTGAGGTGGTGACCAACAGCACAACTGTGACGTCGCAGAGCCCGAATCCGAACCAGGTGACGGCGAATATCTCCGTGCAGCAGATTGCGAATGCTGGCACGATTACGGCGAGCCTTACGTGCGGTGCCACACTCTATCAGTTCGGCTTCACGATCACACCCTCTTCGGCATCGATCATCAGCGTGGTGCCGAACGCAGTCCCGCAGGGCGGACAGGTGCAGCTTTCGGTAACAGGGCTGAACACAAACTGGGTGCAGGGCACGACGACAGCGTCTTTCTATCCAGTGCCGATCGGTACGCCGAGCGTTCCAGAAGTGACGATCAACAGCCCGACATCGGCAACGCTGAACGTTGCGGTTCCGACGAATACACCAGTAGGCAGTTACGGCTTCTACATGGCGACGGGAGGGCAGGTTGAATCTGCATCCATCAACGTATATGCGAATACGCCAACACTGACGATGAACCCGGCCAACGGCCTTGTGCCGACGGCTCCGGCGGTGAACCAGTTTACGGTGAACTTTACCGGCCAGTTTACAAAGTGGAATGGCACCACCCTGCCTGTGATTGCGGGCGAAGGCGTGACGTTATCTGGATTTACGGTGCTGACGCCAGTGAGCGCGACGGCAACGGTGACGATTGTGGCGGGTGCAGCAACGGGGCCGCGGCTTGTGACGTTTACGACAGGCGGCGAGATTGAGACGACGTACCTCAACGTCACGAGCACACCTGTGGGCATAATCAGCATTAATCCCTTCCATTCCGCGGCGAATGTGAACAATTTGAATGTGGCGATTGTGGGGTTGAACACGCACTTCCAATCGGGTGCTCCGACTACAGTGTTGTTTGGACCGCAGATTACGGTGAACAGCGTGCTAGTGGTGGATGACACGCATCTGACGGCGAACATCAGCACGAACTATCTGCTGAATGGGACTCTGGCGGCGACACCGCCGGGATACCAGACGGTGTATGTGAACGACGCGAACGAGCAGGTGCTGACCGGGTTTGGCATAGATGCTCCGGGCACGCCGACGATTGTGAGCGTGGTGCCGAACAGTGCTCAGCAAGGGTCGGACTCGAATCCCGTGACGATTACCGGCAACAACCTCACGAACTGGCAGCAAGGGGTTTCCGAGCTGATTCTGGGAGCCGGGGTGAATGTTGGGAACCTGGTGATCACGAGTCCGAACACAGCCACGGCAACAATCTCCGTGTCGCCGACTGCACCGATTGGCGGCAACAGCGTGATCATGATAACGGGCAGCGAAGTGGAGAGCGGCGCTGGGTTCAGCGTGACTCCAGGCGGCGCGTATATTGCGAGCGTAGAGCCGAACTTTACGTGCCCGACAACCTACACGAACAACGTGGCCGGTTTCAACTGCAGCCCAGGGAGCTCGCCTACGGGTGTTCCTGTTGTTGCACAGTTGCAAACGCTGACGCTGAATGTTGTGGGCATTGGCACACACTGGCTGCAGGGTGGAACTACGTTCACCTTCGGAACGAACGTAAATGTGGATCAGACGACGATTACGAGCCCGACAACTGCTACGCTTCAGATTACAGTGCTGTCGTCGGCAGCGGTTGGATTTACGTCCTTGACGGGCTACACCGACGGCGAGACCGCGTACCTGCAGCAGGCGATCGATGTGGAAGAGGGTTCGCCGGCGCTGCTGGCGTTTACGCCGAGCGGGTCGCAGCAGGCGACTACCTTTAACCTGCAGTTGCTTGGCCGGTTTACGCACTGGGCGCAGGGCGTGACATCCGCTCTATTTAACCAGGACATTGCAGTCAACTCGATCACGGTGCAGGACTCTGAGGATATGACGGTCAACGTCACGGTGAGTCCGTGGGCCTACGTTGACTACTCGTCGCCATGCGGCCATGTGATTACAGTGACAACGGGCAACGAGCAAGTGGCGATGGCGTATCCCAACCCAGGGACGTTCTGTGTCTCGCAAGGGGCAGAGCAGATCAACAGTGTGTCGCCGCTGTCAGGGATTCAGGGATCGACGGAGACATTGACGGTTGTGGGTTCGGAGACGAACTTTGTCGCCGGTGAGACGACGGTGAGCTTTGGAGATCTGCAGATCGGCGAAGTGAATGTGGTGGACAGCACTCATTTGACGGTGCCGATTGGGATCTCCACTACGTCAAGCACGGGTCTGAAGCAGATTACGGTGAGTACGCTTGGCCAGGTAGCCACGCAGCAGTACTCGTTTACAGTGACCCCGGGCGTAGCTACGCTCAATGAGGCAATTCCAAACCAGGCAGAGCAGGGGTCGCCGCTCGCGGGACAAACGAATCCGTTGGTCATTCGGTTGCTTGGCCAATACTCACACTTCAACTCGCAGAGCACAGCGACATTTGGCGCCGGCATCACGGTGCAGGGTGTGCAATTCATCAGTGCGACGGAAGTGGATGCGACGATTACGATCGATCCCCTGTCGTATGTTGGCGGCCGCTTGGTGACGGTTGACACTCCGAATGTGCCATGCAGCGATCAGCCCCCAGTGACCTATAGCGTGACCGGTGTTTCGTATCCAGGTTGCACTCCGGGAAGTTCGGCAGGAATTGGCCATGAGATTGTCACGGCCAACATCTTCACGATTATTCAGGGGCCTGCGATTATTCAAAGCATTTCGCCGAACACGGGCAACGAAGGACAGGAAGTGGTCTCTACCATTACTGGTTCAGGGACGCACTGGGCGCAGAACTTTACGCAGTTCTACATTGCCGGTGGCGGTTCGGACATGACGATCAACTCAGTGGTGATCAACAGCCCGACAAGCGCCACTGTGGACATGACGATATCTCAGACGGCCAATGCCGGCGCTCGTTCGATATACATGGTGACCAACGGCGAGTCCCTGACAGACAGCGGAGCGTTTGTGGTGACCGGTGGAGTGCCGGCAGTGAGTTACATAACGCCCGGCAGCGCGTTGATGGGAACCAGTGGGCTACAGGTGACGGTGGTTGGCAATGCCTACACGCAGTGGGCAGCTGGCACCACGGTGAACTTTGGCCCGGGCATTACGGTTAACAGCTTCCAGGTAGATGATGCCTCACACATTGAGGCAGTCCTTTCGATCGATCCGGCTGCGCAGGTAGGCTACCGCACGGTCGTGGTTCTGACTGGCACGCAAGGGTTGACAGGGAACTTCCTGGTGACAGCTCCTGCGCCTCCGCCGACGCCATTTATCTGGTATGAGAGCCCATCCTCGGCGATTCCTGGGCAGACGTTGCAGGTGAACTTCACAGGCTATTACACGCAGTGGAATCCTGGCCCTGGGGAAGCTTGCAGCCAGTCTGGTACGACACTGACAGGCTTTGGCAGCGGTTCAGTTACGGTGAATTGCTTCCAGGTGACGAGCCCGACGACGGCATATGCCTACATCACGGTAAGCCCGACGGCTACTGCGCAGACGTTTGATCTGACGTTGACGACGACGGGAACTACGAACACTCCGAGCACAGAGGTGGATAACGCCCAATTCAGTATTGTTGTGGCGCAGCCTACCTTGAGTGTGGTGGATCCTGGTTCAGGGATTCAGGGAGCGACGGGCCTGGACGTGAACATTCTGGGTCAGTTCACGGCGTTTGATAACACGACGACGTTCAACTTCGGGTCAGGCATTACGGTGAACTCCGTGAAGGTCCTAGGGCCGACGATTGCGATCGCGAACATCAACATCGGGATTGAAACGCCAACGGGTGGATACGCGGTGACTGCGAACACTCCGGATGCGACTGCCGCGAACCAGGTGAGCGTGAGCGGAGCCGGATTCTCGGTGACGCCGAGCCTGGCGCTGATTGCGAGCATCAGCCCGAATACATCGGAACAGGGAACTCAGATTTGTGTGGTGATGACTGGACAGAACACGCACTGGGGCGGCAATACGGTCTTCAGCTTTGGCGCGGGAATTACGGTGACGAGCGCGACGGTGACGAGTGCGACCACAGCCAACGTGTGCCTGGCGATTCCGCCGCTGGCATCGGAAGGGCCAACCGGAGCAACCGCGACAACGTCGGGTGAAGTGGCCCGCATCAGCAACGGATTTGTGGTGCAGGCTGGGACGCCGCTGCTGCTGTCGTCTGGACCTGGATCGCTGCCGCAACAGAGCAGTGCAGTGTTCACCATTCTTAGCCAGGCGACGGATTGGTCGAGCGCGAATCCGCCAGTTGTGACCTATGGCAACGGAGTTGTTCTGACCAATATTAACGTGACAGGGCCTACGTCCATGACCGTCGAAGGATTCGTGCAGCCGACGACGAACGTGGGTTACCGGAACCTGACGGTGACGGCAGGGACGCAAGTGCTTAACCTGTATAATGCGTTCTACGTGACGGCGGGGCCGGCTGTCATCAACAGCGTATCTCCGAACGCCGGCGGGCAGGGTGTGAATTTGCCTGCGGTGCAGATCAACGGTATCAACACAAACTGGCAACAGGGCGTGACAACCTTGAACTTCCCGTATGGAGTGGTGAACAGCCTGACGGTGACTTCGCCAACTTCGATGACGGCCAATGTGACGATCGGCGACGGTGCGCCAGCAGGGCAAGTTACGCTGACGGCCACGACATTGGGAGAAGTTGCAAACGGCGTCAACGTGTTCACGATTACGCAGACGCAGCCTGAGTTGCTGGCAGTGGTGAGTGGCAATGGAGTGCAGGGCGCTACGGAGACGGTTACGGTGACAGGTGCGTTTACGCACTTCTCATCGAGCAGCGTGGCCAACTTTGGCGCCGGCGTTACGGTGAACTCGGTGAATGCGCTGAGTACGACGCAGTTGCAGGTGAACATCACGGTGCAGCCGACAGCCAATGTTGGCTTGCGCAACGTGACGGTGACGACCGGAGCTGAGGTTGTTACGCTCAACAACTCATTTACAGTCACGACAGGACCGGCAGCGATCCTGAGCCTGAATCCGTCGAGTGGCGGGCAAGGCAACTCGTTCGCAGTTGCGGTGGTCGGGAGCCAGTCACACTTTGCCGCAGGTGTAACGACTACCAGCTTCAGCGGCGGGGCTACTGTAACAAGTGTTACGGTGACCGATTTGCTTCACGCAACGGTGAACATCACGATTCCGAACAACACGACGCTGGGCCAGTACAACGTGTATCTATACACGGGTGGTGAGACGGCGGCGATACTGCCTGGCTTTACAGTGACATCTGGAACACCGCAGATCTCCGCGGTGAACTCGCCGACCGGACCGCAGGGTTCAGTGAACATGAACGTGCAGCTGACGGGCCTGTATACGTCGTGGGTGAGCGGCACAAGTGTCGCTAACTTTGGCGCAGGCATTACGGTGAACTCGACGACGTGCAGCAGCAGCACGGCATGCGTGGCCAACATCACGATCAGCACGACGGCTGCACTCGGTTCGCGCAACATAACAGTGACAACGGGAGCGCAAGTTGCCTCGATCACTGGAGGCTTCACGGTTCTTGCGGGGATCCCAGCGCTGGTACAAGCGACGCCGGCATTTGCACAGGCAGGTCAGAGCGGTGTGAATGTGGTGGTAACGAGCCAGTTCACGCTGTTCCAGCAGGGCTTTACGAGTGCCAACTTTGGCTCGGGCGTGACGGTGAACTTCATTACGGTGAACAGCACGACGCAGTTGACAGCCAACATCAGCGTAGCCAGCAATGCGACGGTAGGTAGCCGAGATATCACGATTACGACCAGCGGCAATCAGCAGACTCTGCCGAGCGGATTTGCAGTGACGGCGGGAACGCCCGTGATTACGCAAATCAGTCCGAACTACGGGAACCCTGGGCAGAGCGGCCTGGCCGTGACGGTCTATGGCCAGTACACGAACTGGGTGAACGGTACGACAATTGCAAACTTTGGGCCGAGCATCACTGTACTGACCACTGTTGTGAACAGTCCGACGCAACTGGTTGCGACGATCACGATTCCCAGTGGCACGGCTGTTGGGCCCGAGACGGTGACGACTACCACGGGCGCGGAGATTGAGAGTGTTGCCGGCGGCTTCACGGTGCAGGCGGCAACGGTACCTGCTCCGACATTGCTGTCGATCAGCCCTGGGCCGAATGCCGGCGGCGTGCCTATTAACAGCAACTTCACGTTTGTATTCAGCCAGCCAATGAACCGAACCACGCTCACCACGAGTTCGGTGGAGTTCTGGCTTGTTAGCAATCCGAGTGGAGGTTGGGTCTCCGTACCGGGCACCGTGACAGTGGATGCATCGGGCAGAGTGGCCACCTTTACACCGAGCGGGCTGTTGGCAGTGAATGCACAGTATTACCTGCTGCTGACTAACGCCATCCAGGATGCTACGGGCAACACCTTCCCGCAGTATGGGTACCAGTCGTTCTACACGCAGTACACAGCGAACACAGCACCGGTGACGGTGGTAGCGGTCAATCCTCCGGCGAATGCTACCGGTATTGGCACGAACGTGACCGTTCAGCTTGAGTTCAGCGCGAATATGAATCAGGAAACGCAGACGGGTCTTACGGTGAGCACGGGTGGAAGCCCGGTGGCTGGAACGTACAGCTGGAACAGCTATCCATACGGCAACCCGTATTGGGGTCCTGGGACGATTCTGACGTTTACGCCGAGTTCACCTTTGACTGCGAACACCACGTACACGGTGACGTACACGAATGCGCTCGCGGACACGGCAGGGAATTCGCTGACGCCCGGCTCATTCAGCTTTACGACAGGCAGCGGTGCGGATACTGCGTACAACTCGTCGGGGAGCGACTTCAGCAACGGAATGACGAATGTGGCGACGAACTTTGCGCCGCGAATGAACTACTCGAAGCCTGTAAACCCGATCGACATCAATACAGGCACGCTGCTGCTGTACAACGCCGACAGCGGGAAATACATTCAAGGCACAGTGACCGTTGCTCCGAGCGGGATGAGCGCGCAGTTTACGCCGACCTTCCCACTGCTGCCGGACACCTACTATCGGCTGTACCAGGCCGGTGGATACTACGATGCCGATGGCAACTACATGTACGGTGTGAACGACTACTTCACGACGGGAGTTTCCACAGATACGACGCAGCCGACGGTGGTCTCCGTTTCACCTGCGAACAGCGCGACGGCGGTGCCTCTGAACTCGGAAGTGATTGTGCACTTCAGCACACCGATCGATCCGGATTCGGTGAGCGGAGTGGTCGCCCTGATGCCTACAGGTGGAGGCGCGGCTGTGTCCGGCACTTCGAGTCTGCAGAGTGACCTGGTGACGTTGATCTTCACCCCCACCCTATCGGCTGGCTCGTTTGAAGGGACGCTGCAACCTGGCACGGAGTACACGATTCAAGTGAACGGATTCCAGGACCTTGCAGGTAACCCTGGAGTGCTGTTCAGCAGCACATTTACAACGGCAGCCTCGTTTGCACCGGTGAATGTATCGACCGGGTTGAACTCGGCCGGTGCGTTGATCACTGCGAACAACACGAATGACGGACATTGGGTGTACTACCCAACTGCTGGAACGCCTTCGGAGAGCACGTTTGGTTCTCCATCATTAGGCACGGCGCAGCCTCTTCAGACTGTGGGTAGCGGTGACTCTGGTTTCTACGGCGGATGGCCAGCGAACGGGCCCAGCTCGGATTGGATCGCCATCAATCCGAACAGCACAACGGGGAACACTTACGGGTTGTACTACACGACGTTCGCACTGCCGAATCCGCTACCTTCCGGGCACCTGTGCCTGGTTGGCTCGATGGGTGTGGATGACAATGGATTGCTGGCTGTAAACGGGACAGCGATCATGGGGAATGTGAGTGCGATCGGCAGCCTTACGGCAATCAATGTGGACATCACCAGCTATGCGGCGGCAGGAACCAACGTGCTGTCGCTTGGATGGGGATCCACGGACAATAGTGATGAAGCCTTCCGGCTGCAGGCCGTCGTTGAGACCTGCGGCGCAAGCAACTCGGGCGGACTAACGCTGAGCAGCGCGAGCCCGGCGTATGCAACGACGGGGAATGCGACCAACACAACAGTTACGCTGACATTCAACAATGCGCTTGATCCGGCGACGGTGAATGCGACGACGCTGCCGGTGATGGTTGGCTTCAACTCAAACCAGGAGATTGCTGGCACCTACGCGGTGAACGGCAGCCAGGTTGTGTTCACGCCGAGCGCTCCTTTCCCAACAAATACACAAATCTGGGTGGGGGCCTGCAATGGTCCGCTGGATCTGTCGGGAGACAGTGCCGGCAGTTCTTGCTATACGCAGCTGACGTACTTCACGACGGGGGCGACAGCGGTGTCTGCGGGCACTCCGTTCCAGATTCTTGCCTCAACTCCAACCAATGGTTCAACCAACATTGGGCTACGTGCGCCAGTTGCCTTTACGGCGAACCGCTCATTTAACTTCAACTCTGTGAATAGTACGGATTTCGCAATGTTTGCCGGGGATGGACAGAGTCCGTGGTGCAACAGCTGGTCGCACTCGCAGGACGATGCCACGATTCTGTTCACGTGCTATCCGATGCCCTCAAGCGATACGATGACAGCGATGTTGTCGAGTGGCTTGACCGATTGGCAGGGAAACGGTTTGCAGCCGTTGACTACCCAGTTCACGACGAGCGCGTATGACAACAACACGAATGGCACGGTGGTTGGCACCAGGCCAGGCAACACAGCGAGCGGGATTGCGACGAACGAGCCGCTGACACTGTACTTCAGTCTTCCGATCAACGCCTCGACGGCGAGCAGCGGGATCCAGGTTGCACAGAACAATGTTGCTGTTCCGGGATCGGTCTCGGTAGTGGACAACGGCTACACGCTGGTGTTTACACCGAGTTCGAACTGGACTCCGGGAGCGTTGATCCAGTGGTGGACACTGGGCAGCCTGCTGGACACGACGTACGACACGCCGATCAACACAACCTCCGGCTACTTCTTTGTGGCCGCAGATCCAAGTACAGCTACACCGACGGTGCAGGTGTTCTCGCCTGGAAACGGGACGTATGTAGGAACGAACGGATCTGTGGATTTGCAGTTCAACACGCCACTGAATCCGAGTACCGTGAACTCGACCAACATATACCTGTACGACACGAGCACAGGTCTGCACATAGCCGGGACGTACAGCATGCCTCAGTCCAACGAGGTTCGGATTGTGCCCACATCGCCGATGGGTGCGAGCCGGACAATCTATGTGTACGTGACCACTGCGGTTCAGAGCGCGACGAGTGTTCCTGTGGCTTCGCAGGTCACGGACTACTTCTACACGAACGCTGCGATGGACACGACAGTGCCAGTTGTGGTGAGCGCAGTACCGTTCAGCGGAGCCGGGAATGTCGGCACCAACGTTGCGCCGGGCTTTGTGTTCAGCAAGCCGATTGATGCTGTGAGCGTGAACAGCACGACGTTTACGGTGACCAACGGCGGAACTCCGCTGGCGGGCAACTACTACCTGAACTCGAGCAACACGCGGGTGCAGTTTGTGCCGTATGCCGCGTTGCCGCCGAGCACGACACTGGTGATGACACTGAATGGTGTGCTGGACCTGGTAGGCAATCCAATCAGCTACAACTCCAGCTTTACGACTGGCCCCACGCCGGACTTTGCCGCACCGTATGTGGTGTCGACGAGCTTGACGAGCGGCGGGAGCATCCCGACCAACAGCACAGTTTCGGTTCAATTCAGCGAATCGATGGATGTGACGACGTTCAGTACGGGTGCAAATGGTGATATCTACCTGTATGACACGCTACTTGCTACACGTGTGCCGGCAACGCTTACGTGGAATGCAAGCCAGACGGTGGCGTATCTGACACCGACTGGGCCGCTGTCCGCGGGGCGCACGTACTACTTCTACGTCAATTCCGGTACGGACCTGGCGGGGAACCAAATTGGCGGCATTGAGATCACCGTGTATGCGGAGTTCACGCCGGCCAGTACCTCACCCACGGTGGTCGCCTTCAATCCGTTGAGCGGTGCCACGGGGCTTGGGACGAACGTGATCATCGAGGCCGAGTTCTCGGCACCAATCGATCCGACGACTCTGAGCAATGTGACTTTGAGCCAGGGTGGCAGCACAGTGGCTACGACGCCAGTGATGAGCGCAGGAAACACAGTCGTACAACTGGTGCCGAATGCACCGTTGCTGGCCAACACGACCTATGTGATGAACATCGTGGGCGTGAAGGACCCTGCAGGCAATGCACTGGCAACCGCGACAAACACATTCACAACGGGAGCGACGTTTGACAACACTCCGGCGACTGCGACGGTGGCTTCCCCTGCGAACAACTCCACGGTGGGTACCAACGTCGTGCTGAAGTACATCTTCAGCAAGCCGATCAACCCGATCACCGTAAACAACAGCACCTTCCGGATGTACCTGTATGACTCTGGGCAGCAGATTCCGCTCACGGTGAGCGAGTCGAGCAATGGACTTGAAGTAACGATGGTGCCGCAGATTCCTCTGCTGCCCAGTACGCGTTACTACTTCCAGGCGTGCTGCGGTTACCAGGATCAGGACGGAAACAACGGAACCCAGGCGACGACCTACTTCTGGACCAATGGTGGCGCAGTAACCACGGGACCGACGGTGTTCGTGAACCCTGCAAACGCAGCTACGGGAATTCCGCTGAACGCACAGGTGATTGCCATGATCTCTGCGCCAGTGGATGCGACCACTGTAGGCCAGAGTGCGATCAGCGTGACGGACGCTGGCAACAATCCAGTGGCTGGTGTGGTTACGGAAGTGAACAACCAGCAGCTGAACTTTGCGCCCGGCAGCAACTTGCTGGCGAACTCGACCTACACCGTGAAGGTGAATAACTTTACGGATGCGGACGGGAACGCTGTGGTGCCGAGCACAACCACGTTTACGACCGGCACAGCGGCCTTGACTGGCGGGCTGACCTTGACGGGCGCGATAACCAGCAACGCAGGCGGTGCACTGTCTGCTTACAATCTGCAGATATGCCTCACATTCAGTCAGCTGCTTGATCCTTCAACGGTGAACGCAACGACCCTTGAAGTGATGAATGGCTGGAACAGCAATTACGGGCTTGCCGGCAGCTACCAGGTAGGCGGCAGTTGCGGTACGAATGCGGTGGGCAACAATACGGTTGTCTTTACGCCAGCCAACCCGTACCCGGCTGGAGCGACCATCTACGTGGGCGAGTGCGGCGGACCGACTGACATTCTGGGAGATGTTTTCCAGAATGGCAGCTGCTGGACACAGCAACTGATCTCGTTTGCGACGCCGAGCGGTTCGGCTTCGGATACGAGCGCTCTGACAGTACTATCGGTGAGCCCTGCCGGCGGGGCTGCGAATGTTCGACCGGACACGCCGGTATCCGTGACCTTCAACAAGGCAATCAACCCGTACAGCGTGTACAACAACGGGAACAATGCACTGTTGTTTGCCGGGCAGAGTCTGGAAGACAGAGGCAGTATAACGATGTCAGCCGACGACAGGACGCTCACCTTCAACAGCGGCACTTTGTACCAGGGGACGACGTATACGATTGACCTGCCCGCTGGCGGGATCAGTGACCCATCCGGCAATGCGCTGGCGAATACTTACACCAGCACGTTCGCGGTGGGGACGAACCCAGCGACGGGGAACGGCACTGTCCAGGGTACGACGCCAGGGAACAATGCGACGGATATCTCCACGGCAAGTGATCTGACTCTGTACATGAACCGGCAGGTGAACGCCGGGACGGTGAGTGGACAGCTGACGGTGACGGTAAACGGTGCAGTCTATGCCGGCGCGGTGAACACCGTGGCGGATGGATATGAGATCGAGTACGTACCGAGCACGCCGTTCCCGAACGGAGCGACGGTGCAGTGGTTCCTGTCTGGCAGCGTGCTGGATGTGAACGGAGATTCATTCAACGCGAACAGTGGCTACTTCTACACGGTGGGAGCAGCCCCCGACACAACAACAGCGCAGCCGGCGCTGGTTACGTACAGCCCGGCGTACGGGGCAAGCAATGTGCCAATCAACACGGAAATTGAGTTGCTGTTCAGTCAACCGTTGAACGCGGCCACCATCAACAGCACGAATGTGTATGTGCTGGATAATAGCAATGCCACGTATCCTGCGATGACGATGAGTCTGCTGGATGGCGGGCAGTTGCTGAGGCTGGTGCCGAACGCGCCGCTGAATCCGACGCAGACCTACTATGTGTGCGCGAACGCCAATGTGCAGGGCGCCAATGGAGTGGCGACAGCGGGCAACTGCTGGTTGACTTACTTCTATGCCAACAGCACAACTACGGCAGATACGACACCGGGGACGGTGGTTATCGGACCCCCGAACGGGAGCGTGAATGTGGGAACGAATGCATATCTTCGGTTCCAGTTCTCGAAGCCTGTTGACCGAACGTCGGTCAACGCAACCAACATCCAGGTCACGACGGGCGGGAACCCGATTCAGGGAGGGTTCACCTACAGTTACACCGGCAACGATGTGACTGGAGTGAACTTCTACCCGACCAATCCGCTGCCTGCGTCGAGTGCGATTGCGGTAACTGCAACGGGTCTTCTGGATTACGTGGGGAACACCTTCACCTCGGCCAACTCGACGTTTACTACTGCACCGTATCCGGACTACACGACACCAAGCGTGACGCTGGACTTTGGCGGCAATACCAATGGCATTGCCACCAACGCGACGTTCACGTGCCGTTACTCGGAACCGATGGATCCGAGCAGCGTCAATGCGTCCAACACCTACGTATACAGCTACGTGAACAGCGCCAACATTCCAGTGACGTATGCGTGGTCTTCGGATCTGATGTCGTTGACGATGACACCGGTTTCCCCGCTGTTTGCCAACAGTGAGTACAACTACTACTGCTCGGGTGCGATTGACCTGACGGGCAATGGCCAGAGCGGCGGTTCCAGCTATTTCTATACTGGAAACGGAACCGCGGCCGCAGGACCGGTTCTGTTAGGGGCCAATCCGCCGAGCGGAGCGACGGGCGTGGCGCTGAATACCAATGCAGGCCCATGGTACAGCTCGAGTTTGCAGTTGTTGTTCAACGAAGCAGTCGCGAGCGACTCGATGAGCACTATCACGCTGACTCCGAATGGCGGAAGTGCGATGCCAATTGCTGTGTATCCGGAGAATGGCAATACGATAGCGGTGGTTCAGCTTCCGTACTCGCTGCAACCGAACACGCAGTACACCTTCAACACTGCCAACGTTACGGACTTGAACGGGAACCTGGCTTCTGGGACTACAACGAGCAGCTTCACGACAGGCGCCGACTTCGACTGGAGCGGCCCGAGCGTGGCATCGACGATCCCAGTGAGCGCGGCAACAGGAGTGGCGGTGAATACGCCAATCACGGTCACCTTCTCGGAGCTGATGGATCCAGTGCTGATTGACTCCAACCATGTGTACCTGCGATCTCACAATTCAGGGACGACGGTACCCACGACATTTACGATTACGGTGAGTGGCGGGGCGACGACGGTGAACCTGACGCCGACCACCGCATTGGCTGCGAGCACGATTTACGACATCGTGGTGAGCAACCCGAACTGGTGCATGACGGACGTGGCAGGGAACAACATCAACAATTGCGGTCTGCAGTCCTGGTCGTTCACAACCGGGACGGCGACAGCAGCGAATGGCATTTGTGGAACGGCGAATGGAGCTTCGTTCTCATCGGCACCGACGGCGAATCTTTGCTCGGCGGGTACGGCCACGCTGGTGACCAATCCGGGCTCGTGGACATGGAGTTGCACGGGGCAGTACAGCGGAACGACTGCCGCGTGCTCGGCAACCGTGACCGGGACGCCGGCTTGTGCATCGCCAACTGGATTGGGCCTCGCCGGTCTGTGGCCGGGAACAGACAATGCGACCGACTTCAGCGGAAACGGGAACAACGGAACGCTGGTGAATGGAGCTGGTTATGCGCTGGGTGTGGTTGGAGACGGCTTCAACCTGGAAGGGAACTCGGGGAACCTGGATGAGTATGTGTTGGTTGGGGCAACCGTTCCTGCCAGCCTTCAGATTCAGGATGCGATTACTCTGTCTGCCTGGATCTACCCGACGCAGTTACCGACCAACTACGGGAGCGGTGCACTGGGTCTGATTGTCGGCAGTCAACACGATGGCACAACATCGGGAGCCACGATCTTCTTCGATGGTGGTACCAATAACCAGGGGATCAATGGAATTCCGCCAGGGCACATCCAGTTCCAGATAGGAAACGGGAGCTGGCACGAATACGACACTACAACCCAGCTTCCGCTGAACCAATGGACGCAGATCACAGCTACGCGAAGCGCGAACGGCGCAGCGCAGATTTACTACAACGGCGTGCTGCAGCCATCGGTAACAAACGAGTCGGCGTGGGATGGGACGATTACCTACACAGGGTCGTGGTTCGCAATCGGGCAGCAAAGCGACTATAACCGGCCTTTTGTAGGTTTAATCAACGACGCCCAGATCTACAGTTCTTCGTTGACGCAAGCCCAGGTATCAACGACTTATGCAGCTGGTGCCGGAGGTGTGTGCCAGCAGTAGACCAAGGACGAATGATGGGCAGTGATGGTCCAGCGAAAAGCGCCCGGCAACCAATCAAGGATGCCGGGCGTCTGAGTGACGCACTTATCTGGTTTCCTTCACAATCGCGTCAGCCGCGTTGCCGGCCACAACCCAGCTTGCCGACCCGGCTACGACGGCTTCATCCTCGAACCAGAGGAATCCGAAGTCGTCGATGCACTCAGGAAAATCCGGGTTGATGACGATATATCCCGGGATTACCGCGCCCGGAATGTATTAGTTGTCGCCCCGGTTGTTGCTATAGGTTTTCGTCTTGGAGACGGTTCCGACGCCGGCTACATACGACGTGCTCGAGACCGGGTGCGTGCCGAGGATGTAGTTGACGGCGCGAAGTGTGTATTCCGGGCCCACAAGATCCGGAAAAGTCTTATGCAGAAAGTACATTCGTATGGCCATGTCGACGACGGCACCCGAACCACCCCAGGTGCCCTGGCTCGGGGGCACGCCGAATGGTGTAGCGCTTAACTGCTTGTCTTCGCTTGCCATGTATGTCTTCACCGTTTCACGCATTTGATCTTTCGCGCCCGGGTCAAGATAGGGCAGCGCCCGGACTGCGGTCCAGCCACGGAACCCCATCTGCTTCGGTGTGATGACCTGGGGGAACAGCTCACGGAGGCGGGACTTGTAGGGCTCGGCGCCATGTGTGGCAATGGTGAGTTCCAGAGCCGCAGCCCATTCCAGCCCAGCTTGGAATCCAGCGCGGTTGAAGCCGACCGGCGGGGCTGGTGATTCGCTTGTAGAAACAGGAGTTGCCGGGGCACCCGCACTGCCGCTTCTGCTATGAGCACCTTGCGGGTGAGCTACCGTCCCCTGTGAGGCAGCCAGCACACCAGAGCCTGCCGTTGGCTCTCCGCCGAATGCACCGCCCATCGGCGTCGGGTGAGCCTTTTCGTCGCTCCACGCCTTCATCGCGGTTTCAAGGCAGTCTTTCGCCAATGCGTCATCCCAGCCTTTCAGCGTATCGGCCGCAGCAGCGAGCGCCGCGATGGCTTCCCACTGGAAGAACGGATTGTTCGATGTGAAGATCCAGCGATCGTCTGGCTTGCCGGAGTAATCGCCCTTTATCTCGTTCGGACCGAGCTTCGGGTCGTAGATGCGGCCATCTGTTTTCGAAGCTCCATCCCCGATCTGTGTATATTGGCGCAGGTCCGGTTCGTGCGTCCCGCGGATTGCGTGACCGATATTGTGAAACTGCGCGAGGATCAGCAGCGCTCCGTGCTTCACTTGCTCAACCGTATCTGGCACTCCATCGGGCCGGTGCATCTCAACCTGACGGGCGGCTTCATCCACAGTCAGCTCGTCGTAGTTGAGATGAAACTCCCGGTATGCCAGCGCTAGACTCTGAATCACGCTGAGTTGCGCAGGCTCTTCGAGGTCGAAGTCACCAGCATCGTACCAGCCGCCCACGTTCATCCCGGGAATGTGGTCGCCTCCTTTGTACTTTCCGTCGGTCGCCGTCGTCTGATTCCAGCCGTCAAATTGCTCACCGACTACGGGCGCCAAGCGGCCATCATCCAAATGTGAGGCACCGTGCCACATGCGGTAGCCTTCGCGAACCGAAACGTGATCCATCTGCTCGGCAAGATGGTGGTCCAGACTGTCCTGCCAGATGTGCGCATAGGCGTCCCTGGAGATGGGGAAGGGCGCCGTACGCTGGTCTGCGTAGTCGATGACATAAAGGCCGGGGTCCTTGACCGGGGTGAAATCGAATTTGGAATAGACATAGCGAAGCCACGGAGTTGAAGCTGTGATCGGGCCCTCAAAAACCTGCTGGTAAGATCCGTCCTCCAGCAGGCGCATCACTTTGGCCGTCTTCGGGCCGTTGTACTTCGGGTCAAGTTCGATCACGGCCACCTTTGAGAAACCCGGCGCATATCCAACCTGGCTGTGCGCAATCATCGGCGGTCGCGTCCAGTTCGGAATCACATCCGGCCGGATGTGCCACACAATGGCGCCGGTTGTCTTGCCAGAAGGGACCAGCGAGCGTAAAACAAACCAACCATTTTGTGCGCGGTCGCGTCCATCAAACAGCATGAGGTCGGCCGTATCCGACTTTACGTTGATCCGGGCCAGTGCGTCGTCGACCCCCAGCGTGATGCTGCTTCCCTGGGCGAATGGCAACGGCTCGGCGTATCCCTTGGCCTTCTCCCAGTCTTCGAGGTAGTAGGCCTTTTGGGGCTCGTCGGCCAGCGGCAACACCTTGACCATGGAATCGTTCGGCGTTCTTGGGAAGATACCGGCGCGGGTTCCGTCCACAAGATATGCCTTGCCCATGTAGATCGAGGGCAGGAACTCCAGGTTGAAGCCCGCCCGTCCAGCCAGTTTCTCCGGTAACGGCTTGTCGAGATTGATGGTTACTTTCACGCCGCCTGGTTCCGCTGTGACTTCCAGGGTGTAGCTCAAATCAAAGGTCGGGAATGCAAGATCGGCGGTTAGCCGGTTGTTCGCCTTATCGGCGTGGCGCCCTTTTAGGGTTGCCACCAGGTCCCACTGCTCGGGCGTTGGCATCAGGCGCACGTCCCCGTTCGTGGCGATACGCTGGCCGTGGAGAATCATCTCCATCGCCGTGTTCTTCTGGTCCACGAAGACCGGATGGTAGGTGCTGTCGTAGAGAAATACGCTGAAACCTTGCGTGTTGAGGTAGTTCTTGTCTGTTACCTGCATCTGAATCTGGGCGTTGCAGGCCGGTATCAGCGCTCCGGTACACGCGAGGATGCAGCTGGTGATGAGGATCATGCGGATTTTCATGCGAGTCTCCAAAGCGGGGTTGAAAGGACTGGGATGCTGCCGGTTGTATGGGCGAGTCCTACCCAGGTTCCAGGCCTGGGCGCCAGTCCTTCAGGATTTGCTGCAGAACTAGCACTAAAGCGATTTACGTGGAAAATATACCAGCACAATGCCCATGTCGGCAATGTTGCCGCACCGGCCAGGCTGGTTACTCTACTACCACAGATCGCTTCCGGAGCCCGCGTTCGAAGGCCGCGACAAGTCCGTCAGCGCACACGCCCACGCTGTATCATAGGCCGAACGAGCGTCTCAGCCCAGGCAGTGTCTGGGTGTAGTGGCCATAGAGAAAGAAAGAGGCAGCCGCAGCATGGCATGTTGGGGCCAACTGCCAAACGCTGAAGCTGCCTGTGAGTTCTACTGCCGGCTGGCGGATTAGGTTGCCGACTGGAAGGGGCTGAGCACGGCAGACATGGGCTCAACGACACGGGCCACAAACGTTGCCTGCATCTCGGAGACTGCGTCATCGATCGAGATGCCGTATCCTTCGTTGAGGATTTCGACACCGAAAATCTTGGCCGAGCATGCTGCACCGTATTCGTTGACGCCGCCCAGAGTGATGTCGAAAGGCATCACCTGGTCAGAATACCAGGGAGCAACAGCTTGCGAGTTGCCGGTGACCGAAGAGATGCTCTGGTTATCCAGATTATTGATGGTTGCGCTGATGGGAATGCCATCGGGGCGAACCACGGAAGACTGGAAGACCGAGCCGCCGTCAGAGACATTGCTGTACTGAGGACGGATCTCGTCTATATCAGCAACGAAGGTTCCTGCGTTGGCCTGAATGAGGTTCAACAGAGAGTTCCAGAGAAATAATAAGTGGAGCTTTGGTGATTATCCTGTTGAGTACATACTCAGTGAGTAGTCCAATCCAGCAAGTTGCTCGGTTCGCTTGACAAGGAACTCAGCAAGGAGTATTGAGTATATGAGTAGTTCTGATATGATGTCCGCCGCCTTTACCGACAACCACGCCGCCGAAATCCGCCGCCAGTCATGGGGCCGCCTCTTCGGGTTCGGTATCCGCGCCGCCCGTTTGAACACCGGTCTCACGGTCGAACAGGCTGCCGGTCTGGCCGGCATGGAAGTCTCTGAATGGGCGGCGATCGAGTCCGGCCACGTTCCCCAGGATGCCGGCAGGCTGCGGGCTATGGCTGCAGCTCTCGAAATCGGCTTCGAGAAGGTGGCCAACATGGTTCTTCTCTGCCGCGGCGCCTGGGAGTAGTAACGGGCGCCGCTGGCACTCGGTACTCATAACCATATAGCCTCATCTCCAGGAAGGGAGGTGAGGACAATCAGCAAGTCAGAAGAAATACAGGTGAAACGAATGAACCTGAATGTCGAAATCGAACTCCACAACGCCTTCAAAGCCGCCACCGCCAGCAAAGGTCTGAACATGACCGACGTGCTGCTGGAGTTTATCCAGCGCTACGTCGCAAAGAACGAGCAGAAGTCAACAGGGCGGCGCAAGTGAAGCGCGCATCCTTATACATGAGGGTGTCCTCGATCGATCAGCACCCGGAGACGCAGCTGCACGATCTGCGGCAGCTGGCGTCTCAACGCGGCTTCGAGATCGTCCAGGAATACACCGACCGGATCTCCGGGGCCAAGGCCCGGAGGCCGGGTCTGGACCAGATGATGTCCGACGCCCGCCGAGGACGCTTCGATGTGGTCCTGGTCTGGGCATCGGACCGGATCGCCAGGTCAGTCAAGCACTTCCTCGACGTGCTCGACGAGCTCAACCGGCTGGGCATCGAGTATGTCAGTTTCCGCGAACAGATCGACACGGGCGGCCCGCTGGGCCGCGCTGTCGTCGTCATCATCGGCGCCATCGCTGAACTGGAACGCAGCCTGATCGTCGAGCGCGTCAGGTCCGGCATGCGGCGGGCGAAGCTCGAAGGCCGGCACATCGGCCGCAAGCCGCTCGAACTCGACCGTGTTGCAATCTGCCAGGATCGCCGCCTCGGCAAGAGCCTGGGCCAGATCGCAAAGATCCATGGCATCTCCCGAGCCACCGTCCACAAGGTCGTCCACTCGGAAATCCCCGCTGAAAGCAACGTTCAGAAAGGGGTACAAAAAGACGCCGCCTAAACCTAATCAAATCAATGGCCGGATCTCACGATCCGGCCGTTCAGCAAGGTATACCTTCTGGAACAAGCAGTAGGCCTGGCGCGAGGCTGACCACCGCAACTCTGCCGCCCTCGGGGCGGGTACAGGTACGCCTGGTATATATCACTTGAATTGCGAGAGTTCGAGAAACCGGGAAGGTCAAGCGCGAGGAGGCGATGGTTTCCGGCGTGGCCGACAAGAGCCGGCCCAGTCCGTCGTGGCTGAAATGCCGTAGACGAGCTGTTCGCGATTGACGCTCAGGCGCGGAACGAAACGATGGACCACGCCGCACGCCATGTTCTGCGCCACGAGCAGGCTCCGCGGCTGCTCAATGAAATCCGCACTCACATCCTCGAGATGAGCAAGGCGGTGCTGCCAAAGAGCGCTGCCGGCCAGGCCTGCAGATACACGCTTGCCATTTGGGAAAAACTGATTCGCTTCCTCGTTTACCCGGAACTGGAACTCAGCAACAACCTCGCGGAGAACTCCATGCGGCCTATCGCCCTCGGCAGAGGCAACTGGATCCACATCGGGAGCGAAACCGCCGGACCGCGCGTGGCCGCTATCATCTCCGTGATCGAAAGCTGCCGCCGCCTCAAAATCCCGGTGCGCCATTACCTGGCAGACATACTGCCAGGGCTTGCGAACGCACCGATTCAAAGCATCGCAGACCTGACTCCTGCCGCCTGGGCTGCAAATCACTCGTAGATGTCACCATGGTTTGCTCTGACGGATACCATCAAGTTACCCATCAGCAACCGGCGCGTGTTTATAGAATAGATCGGATCACACCACTTTTACTTTTAGTCGCTTGTTTTCTTATGGTTCGCGCTCAGTAACCTGTAAACGCCTTATTTTTAGAGATATTTTCTTTTAGCTGCCTGATTATAAAGTGGTTCCCGCACAGTAACCTCCGGTTACTGTGCAGCATCCATTCTGGTAGGGTCGAGGACTGGCGCCACGCTCCGCAGGTCCGGCCTATCTGTTTGCTCCCCGTTTCCTCTGGGAGTGCCTCAATAGCCGGGCCGTGAACTGGTTTCCAATCCCCGCCGCATCGAACGGAGCGTGCGGATCTCCCGCACTCCGCTCTCCTGTTGTATTCACATCGAAGGTTAAACGGCCTATGAAACTGGGACCGCTTTCCCCAGTGCTGGCCGTCTCAGATGATAATCATTGAATACTCCGAGCGTGCCGTGAATCCACTGCGTACTCCACCGCTTCCAGCCCATCCCACGACGCTGCCGGGCGCTCATCATGTGCCGCCGAATCTTCCGCTCCACCCAGCGCTTGACCAGCGAAAAGCAGCGGCTCGAATTGCCGATCCGAAAGTAGTTCGCCCAGCCGCGAAGGATGGGATTGATCTCTGCGATCACGCCCTGCACCGGCTGACTTACATTCTGCCGGAACACCTCCTTTAACTTGGCAAACAGCGCCACGCGCTTCTTCTGCTTCGGAGCAACTTGCAACCGCGGCTTCCCGTTACGTCCGGGAAGATATCCTCTTCCGCAGGTCCTGCAAACCGATCGGCGCTTTTGTCATTCGCCTATTGCCTTCCTTTTGTCAGAGTCGTTAACAACAGTGAGGCCGCTTCGCTCCACGGAAATTACTCCGCTTCAACGCTACTACCAGCCCCTCCGCCACCCTCTCGCCTTCAGCCGACTTCCCGGTGTCGCCGGTTATACGGCTTTACTGCTCCGCGCATTTCTGCGTGGGGCGAGGAGGGCTTCTCCAGTTGCATAGTGCATCCTTGTCGCCGTGCTGTGGCTACCACCCCGCCAGTGTGTCCCGCCGCATCAGTCAGATTGCAACGATCCATGCTGCCTTCGCCCGTCACCCGAGGGCTCGGCCACTGGAGCTCGACATTTCGAGGCCACCTCTGCCTTTACTTCCGTTACGGCCCGACGACTCGCTCCCCATCCTTACGATGGCTTTGTCGATGGACTCCCAGAGTTCGGTTACCTTCCCCCTGGCCATCCAAGCTACGGGGTTTCTGACTCTTGCCCCGGCGGGTCTATTGCTTCCCGCTGAATACACCTGCCTTTTGTGATCTTTTCGGCTACGCCGAAAGATCACTCTTCTGGACATACGGGTGACGTGTCCTACCTAAATCCGATGCCGTAGGCAGCGCGGGCTTGCGCCAGACTCACCACCGATGCCGACGCCGCTCCACGGACAGGCTACAGGGCGGCTAGAGCGGTTGCAAGACGGCGGCTAAGGGGAGAAGTACTGTCGGGCAGCGTCTACACGTGTGCCGACTCGTGGCTCAACATGACTCCGTTAGGCTGGCCGATTGGGCAGGTCAGACTCTCAGCGGACGAGACCACTTCCCTAGCAACGTCGGTGAGCCTGGCCGGATTAGAACCATTGGCAACACTGAAGGTCAGCGTCCACTTGGTATAGGGCTCCTTTGGATGTGGCGCACGATCCGAGAGCGCCACAGTGCATTCGCCGTCCGCGCTACAGGAATCCGGCTGGCGGCCTGGAAGCGGTTCGATAGGAACAGCCCCCGCGTGACCAAGCAGGGCCATGTACAGCTTTCCGACTGCATTCCACTCAATCGGACCCGATGGCGGTTTGGGAAGAGAACGCAAGAGAGCATTGAAGGCCGCGAGGTTATGGGGATCGCTCTCCACATTCGGCACTTCGAGCATCCCTGATTCGGTCGGGATGACCCAGATTTGCGTCACTCCGGTCACCTCCATCACAGAGAAGGCCGTCGCGTCGTCGGTCCGAGCACTAATCTTTCGGAAATGGAGCAAGCTCGCTCTAGCAGCCCAAGGCGACTCGATCTTGGTGCATTCCCAAGGTTCGTTGAATTGGTATCCATAAGAACTCAGGATGGCTTTCCCCGACTCTTTGCCCAATTCATCAAGAAGTGGAGAGTCCGCGCATGAGAGAGCATCCGCCGTGCGTGTTTGCTGCTTCTGTGCCTGGGTGCGAAGGGGCAGAAGCAGCAGTGGAATGGCTAGGAAGATGTGCGCCGTCTTCATTGTTTTGGCCCCACTATGTCCCATGCGGCTTGATCCGCTCCGGTCTCCAACTGATGACTCGTATCCATCAGCCGCTGATTTGCTGCGGCAACGGCAGGGTCTTTAAGAGCTGGCTGAATTCCCATTTCCGCGTATTTTTGTTGCGTAAATGCTCCGTCTGCGGCCCTCTGGTCCACGAGCTCCTTCCCGCCAAGAACAAAGGCCTGTACGACATGCTCCAACTCGTGCCCGACAACGTAAGCCCCCTGCAGCTTAGAGTCGGTAATTGTTGAACCGTGAACATAACCAGCCTCAGCGCTCATGTGATTGTTCGCATCGCCCGTCTTTGCAGCTAAGGTTACTGTCGCATCAGTCAAATTTCCTGCGGCATTGTATTTGAAATCCCCAGTTGTAGACGACATGCCTTTCGAGTCCCAGCCCATATGCACCGTGAGACTCTTGTTGTCATTCAGAGCATCCCACCGGGCCTTGGCTCCATCATGCGAGAGATAATCCGTCTTCCATTGCTGGTACTTCTTGTTGTCTTTCAAACCACCGTCGTCAATGATGTGCCCATCTGCATCCACATGGATCAGCGGATTGTTCAGCACATAAGCGTACAGATTGAGCGACTGTGGATTGTCCAGTTTTGCGTACGGCACCGGGGCAACTTTGGCCGACCAATCGGGCGACATGAACCGGCCCATCGCACTGCTGTAGTAGCGCGCTTCGAAGTAGTCGTTGCCTGATTCCGCATCGCGTTCTTTGCCGGTGAAAATCGGTCGGGATTGGATGCGTTCCTTTGCACAAATGGCGGAGGTCGTCATACATGTGCCCAGACAAATCGTAGCGTTGGATTCTTCAGTGAACCGCTTTCTTTTTGGCGCGAGCGGCACAAATCGAATGCGAAGGGCCAAACGGCTTGGAAACGAATACGATTGCTACGGCCTCGCCTTCATGGAATATCACGCCGATGCCTTTGTCTCGATATTCCAAATGTTTGATCGGTCCGTTAGGCGATTCGTAAATCGGTGCTGCACCTCCCTCGCCAAGGCAATCATCCGTATCGTACTCAACGGCGATATAGCCCGAGCCGAACAGTCGGACGATTTCGCTTTTCGACAACCGTTTCTTCAGAGAAAGCGTCATTCCGTCGAGAACTCCCTTTGGCACGTAGACCGTGAGCACTCCAGGTACTGGATCGGCCACAATATAGGTCATGGTTGGAAGCCCCGTGTCCTGCTCCTTTCCAATCGTCTTAGGCTTACCAAGCACCCTGAGCACATCGTCCTTTGTGCTGAGTCCGACCGTCAGGTCGTGATACATAGCAGGCGACCATGACCTCTCCGGAAGTTTCTGAGGACTGGCCTGCTGAACTACGATGATCGCCAACGCTATTATTTGTAGCACCTTCTTAGTCTGCATAGTTCTCCTGAGCCTCCCGTTGGCTATTGAGTGGCACTATTGAGCCAAGTGGCTGGATCGACGCGTTGACCGTTGACCTGAACTTCAAAATGGACATGCGCCTCGCTCGCTGGTTGTCCCGCAGCGTTTCCAGTTTGTCCGGAAGTTCCGATCACATCGCCGCGCTGTACCTTATCTCCCACAGAAACACCATTGTCGGAATTATGGGAATACACTGTCACTGTGCCACTACCATCGTCGACCTTGATGGTGTTTCCATAACCGGTTGTTTGCGAACCGCTCACGCCACTGAATGTGACAGTTCCGCCAGTAGCGGCGTGAATATCAGTTCCAACCGGGGCGCTAATATCTTCTCCTTGATGGGTTCGACTACATCCCGTACCCCTGCAAGCGCCAAAATTTCCAGCACCGCCGACGCCTGGACGTTCGTTCCCAGGCTGTCCTTTGGGATTGGGAGAAAATAGCGTTTGGCCGGTTACTGGATTTACGCCTTTCATCGGAGGACCACCCGGGGCTGCTGGGGTCGGCGGTGGTGGTGGCAACGGCGGCGGCGCTCCCATGCAAAATGCATGCCCGAAAATCGTGACGCAGCCGTGGCCGTCTGGATCCGTGCGAGTCAGTGGATTATTCCCAACGTAAGCGTACAGATTGAGCGACTGGGGATTGTCGAGCTTGGCATAGGGTACGGGCTCGACCTTCGCGCTCCAATCGGGGGACATAAAACGTCCCATGCTGGATGCGTAGTACCTAGCCCCGAAGTAGTCGTTACCTGATTCTGTATCGCGTTCTTTGCCGGTAGAGCGGGACTGGACGCGCTCCAGATGCAACGCTGCTTGCAAGCCTAATGCGGTTGTGGAGTTGCAGACTTCGTGCCCCAGATGCAGTGCAGGATTTGAA
>Ga0302153_10000271_pt1 | contig 28882 bp, 26 predicted proteins | sample I_Bog_N2_2_FD_192429 | JGI IMG/M metagenome (GOLD analysis project Ga0302153, IMG submission 192429) | Peat permafrost microbial communities from Stordalen Mire near Abisko, Sweden - I_Bog_N2_2 | ecosystem: Environmental > Terrestrial > Soil > Wetlands > Peat | place: Sweden: Abisko, Stordalen... | reverse complement strand
GCAACATTGCCCTGGGCCTCGTTCCAGGCCTTGAGCTCGGCCTGCTTGCGACCGATATAGTCGGTGAGCAGGCGCACCCGGCTCAGCCGCTGTTCTTCGTCATCGTGGAGAAAGCGCACGGCCCCGGCGTCGATAAACAGGCTGCGCTTGATCCGCCGGCCCCCGGATTGCTGCATGCCGCGCCAGTTGCGGAACGACTCGGACATCAGCCGCCAGGTCGGGATCGAGACGATGGTCTTGTCGAAGTTCTGCACCTTGACCGTGTGCAGGGTGATGTCCACCACATCGCCGTCGGCGCCGACCTGGGGCATCTCGATCCAGTCGCCGACCCGCAGCATGTCATTGCTGGTCAATTGCACACTGGCGACGAAGGACAGCAGGGTGTCCTTGTAGACCAACAGGATCACCGCCGACATGGCGCCCAGGCCCGAGAGCAGCAACAGCGGCGAACGGTCGATCAGGGTGGCGACGATAACGATGGCGCCGAACACGTACAGGACCATCTTTGCCAACTGCACATAACCCTTGATCGAGCGCGTGCGGGCGTGTTCGGTGCGTGCGTAGATGTCCAGCAGGGCATTGAGCAGGGCGCTCATGGCCAGCACCTGGAACAGGAAGGTAAAGGCCAGCGCGACATTGCCGAAGAAGATCAGGCCGTTCTTGCTCAACTCCGGCACCAGGTGCAGGCCGAACTGGATCACCAGCGAAGGCGTGGTTTGCGCCAGGCGATGGAAGACCTTGTTCTGCAGCAGATCGTTGACCCAGTGCAGCGCCGGCTGGCGCCCGAGCAGCCGGGCGGCATGCAGGATCACATAACGCGCGACCCGGCCGAGCACCAGCGCCACGATCAGCAGCAGCGCCAGGCCCAGCCCGGTTTGCAGCAGGGGATGTTGATCGAGGGCGCTGAAAAAGTCCTGGGCGCGCAGCCAGAGCTGTTTGATATCCATGGATGACAACGAATCTTCTGAAGGAAATGACCGGGGGATTAGATCATTTAACATCGGGAAGATGACCGTTGAAGACAAATCCGCTCACAAAAAAAACTCGAGTGAACGGACCCCCGTATCAGCTCATCCAGTTCCCCCCGTCGACGTTGTAGGTTTGCGCAACGACATAATCGCTCTCCGCCGATGCCAGGAAGATTGCCATTCCCGTCAGGTCTTCGGCGGTGCCCATCCGGCCATAAGGGACTTGTGCTCCCACCTGCTTCTTCTTTTCTCCCGGGGGGAGGTGTTCATGCTGGGCGAACAGGGCATCGACGCCGTCCCAGTGCTCGCCGTCGACCACCCCGGGAGCGATCGCATTGACGTTGATCCTGTACTTGATGAGGTCCAGTCCGGCGGACTGGGTCAGGCTGATCACGGCCGCCTTGGTCGCGCAGTACACCGCGACCAGGGCTTCACCGCGACGCCCGGCCTGGCTGGCCATGTTGATGATCTTGCCGCCATGGCCCTGGCCGATCATCTGCTTCGCGGCAGCCTGAAGGGTAAACAGCGTGCCGGCCACGTTGATGGAGAACAGGCGCTCGTAGCTTTCACGGGTGATCTCGCTGATCGGTGCCAAATCAAACAGCGCGGCGTTATTGACGAGGATGTCGAGTTTGCCGGTCCGGGCAATCACCGCGGCAATGGCCTCGTCGATAGAGCCCTGATCGGTGACGTCCATCTTCACCGCATAAGCCTTTGGGCCCAGTTCGGCGGCCGTCGCCTGTGCGCGTTCAAGATTGATATCGGCGATCGCCACGCTGGCCCCTTCGCGGATGTAGGCCTCGGCGAATGAGCGTCCTATGCCTCGGGCCGAACCCGTCACCAGCGCGCTTTTTCCTTCCAGTCGTTTCATCGGGTGTGCTTCCTGTTCGCGAAAATGAGCGGCTGCCGGCCGAAGGGCGGCGACAGCCAGTGATGCGGATTATTTTTTCGGGTAGCCCGCGCGCTTCATGTCCTTGACCGTGGCTATTTGCGCGGCGCTCAGGGCTTGTTCCACCGACATCTGGCCGGTGAGCGCGGCAGAAAACAGCTTGCCCACCGAAGTGCCGATGGCCTGGAATTCGGGAATCGTCACGTACTGGATGCCGACATAGGGCACGGGCTTGGCCGACGGGTGGGCGGGGTCGGCGTTCTGCATCATTTGCAGGGTGATCCTGGCGAAGGGCGCGGCCTTCAGGTAGGCATCGTTGTAGGTGGACAGGCGGGTGCCCGGCGGGACATTGGTGATGCCGTCCTTGTCGGCGACCAGCTGTATGTAGTCTTTCGACGTGGCCCAGGTGATGAATGCCCTGGCGGCCTCTTTGTGCCGGGAGGTGGTGGGGATCGCCAATGACCAGGCATACAGCCAGGACGAACCTTTGTCCGTGACCTCGACCGGCGCCGGGGCGAAGCCCACCGTGTCGGCGACCCGGCTTTGGGTCTTGTCCGTGGTAAAGGAACCGGCGACGCTCGCATCGACCCAGATGGCGCATTTGCCGCTGTTGAACAGGGCCAGGGTTTCGTTGAAACCATTGCTCGAAACGCCTGGCGGGCCGTAATTCTTCAGGGTGTTGACGTAGAAATTGGCCGCGGCGGTCCACTCGGGCCCGGTCAGTTCGGGTTGCCATTGCTCATCGAACCAGCGCGCGCCGAAGGTGTTGGCCATGGTGCTCAGCAGCGCCATGTTCTCGCCCCAGCCGGCCTTGCCACGCAGGCACATGCCGTATTGCTCTTTATCGGGATGGTGCAGCTTGGCGGCAAACTCGCCGAGCTGGGTCCAGGTCGGATGCTCGGGCATCGTCAGCCCGGCCTGCTTGAACAGATCCGTGCGGTAATAGGTGACCGTGCTTTCACCGTAGAAGGGCAGGGCATAGAGGGTGTCGTTGAGCGACAGGCCCTGGCGCACCGAAGGGAAGATATCGGCGACATCGTAGGCCGCCGGCAGATCCTTCATCGGTTCCAGCCAATGCTTGGCGGCCCACAGCGGCGTTTCGTAGGTGCCGATGGTCAAGACGTCGAACTGTCCGCCTTGTGTTGCAATGTCGGTGGTCAGCCGTTGGCGCAGGACGTTCTCTTCCAGCACGACCCAATTCAGCTTGACGTCGGGATGCTGTTCTTCGAAAACCTTGGAGAGCCGCTGCATGCGGATCATATCGCTGTTGTTCACCGTCGCGATGGTGAGGGTTTCGGCGGCCTGGGCGGCACAGGCCAAAGACAAACCAGCGGACAGAATGAGCGCGTGATGCCGGGTCTTCATGATGCTCTCCACTCCACGCCGGTGGCGCGGAATTATTATTGTTGTTGTAAACCGTGGCTGGTCAAAAACGTCTCGGACCGCGGCGGGTGACGGCTGGATTACACCAGCTCGCGAAAGCCGCAACAAACGCGTTGAGGACGACAAACCGATACTTTTTTAATCGTGCTGCCTGAGCCCTGCAAAGATCAAAAAAGTACCAGTCATGGGCAAGGCCCTGGGTAGCGAACACCCTTTGATCCGGCTATGTTGCTGTTCAGAACTATAAAAAAGGGGCAAACCATGCCTGATCGCCGCGCCGTGCTATTCGAGCAGCCCCCCGCCGAGCTGGAAGTCATCCTGCCCCAGCCGGAACACAGCTTTCGCTGGTATGAGCACGATTATCCCTATGCGCTTGCACGCTGGAATCATCATCCCGAATACGAAATTCACCTGATCCGCCAGGGCAGCGGCAAACTGGTGGCGGGCGACTACATCGGTGCGTTTGCCGCCGGCCACGTGGCGATGATGGGGCCGGACCTGCCCCATGACTGGATGGGTGACCTGGCGCCGGGGGAGCACCTGCAGGGGCGCGATGTGGTTTTGCAATTCGACGGCGCGGCGCTGCTGGCCCTGCGCGAAGTCATGCCCGAGCTTGGCGATTTGCAGGTGTTGTTCGAGCGCGCCCGCCGGGGCCTGGAGTTCAGCGGCGAAACGGCCCTTGAAGCGGCACGGCTGCTGGAAGCCATTGGTCCTGCCCAGGGGTTGCCGCGTTTGCTGATGTTCCTGCAATTGTTGAACACCCTGGCGAGTGCGCCGGTGACAGAGGCGTGCTGTCTGGCCAGCACCTGTTATATGCCTTCGCTGGATGCGAAAAGCTCCGAACGCATCCATAAAGCCTTCGATTACCTGCTCAGGGAACTGGCGGGAGATGTCCGCTTGTCAGTGATCGCCGGGCAGTTGGGGATGAGCGAACCGGGGTTCTCGCGGTTTTTCAAACGTATTACCGGACACGGCTTTATCGACCTGATGCGCAAGCTGCGGGTCCAGCGCGCCTGCCGTTTGTTGTTGCAAACACAGATGTCGGTGGCGGACATCTGTTTCGAGGTGGGCTACTGCAACCTCTCCAATTTCAATCGGCACTTTCGGGTGGAGATGAACCAGACCCCGACCGACTATCGTCGTGCCAACCCATTCAGCGCACAAAAACAGCGCTGTTTGTCGCGCTTTTCACAAAGAAACTCGGCCTCGGCGCTCGAAACCGTTACCCTATGCCGCTGATATTTTGTATTTCTTCGAGGTAGCACCCGTGTTTTCCGAATTCGCCCTGCACGAACGCCTGCTCAAAGCCGTGGCCGAGCTTAAATTTGTCGAGCCTACGCCGGTGCAGGCCGCGGCCATTCCGCTGGCGTTGCAGGGGCGTGACCTGCGGGTGACGGCGCAGACCGGCAGCGGCAAGACCGCCGCGTTCGTCCTGCCGATCCTCAATCGCCTGATCGGTCCGGCCAAGGTTCGCGTCAGCATCAAGACCCTGATCCTGTTGCCAACCCGCGAGCTGGCCCAGCAGACCATCAAGGAAGTCGAGCGTTTCGCCCAGTTCACTTTCATCAAGTCCGGCCTGATCACCGGTGGTGAAGACTTCAAGGTCCAGGCTGCCATGCTGCGCAAGGTGCCGGATATCCTGATCGGCACCCCGGGGCGGATGATCGAGCAACTGAACGCCGGCAACCTGGACTTGAAAGAAGTCGAAGTGCTGGTACTCGACGAAGCCGACCGCATGCTCGACATGGGCTTTGCCGAAGACGTACAGCGCCTGGTGGACGAATGCACCAACCGCCAGCAGACCATGCTGTTCTCCGCCACCACCGGTGGTTCCGGCCTGCGCGATATGATCGCCAAGGTCCTGAACAACCCTGAGCACCTGCAGCTCAATGCGGTCAGCCAGCTGAACGACACCACGCGCCAGCAGATCATCACCGCTGACCACAACCAGCATAAAGAGCAGATCCTCAACTGGTTGCTGGCCAACGAGACCTATCAGAAAGCCATTGTCTTCACCAACACCCGGGCCATGGCCGACCGTATCTACGGCCGCCTGGTCGCCCAGGAATACAAGGCTTTCGTCCTGCACGGCGAGAAGGACCAGAAGGACCGCAAGCTGGCCATCGACCGCCTGAAGCAAGGCGGGGTGAAGATCCTCGTGGCCACCGACGTCGCCGCTCGCGGCCTGGACGTGGACGGCCTGGACATGGTGATCAACTTCGATATGCCGCGCAGCGGCGACGAATACGTGCACCGTATCGGTCGGACCGGGCGTGCCGGTAACGACGGCCTGGCGATCTCGCTGATCTGTCACGGCGACTGGAACCTGATGTCGAGCATCGAGCGCTACCTCAAGCAGAGCTTCGAGCGCCGCACCATCAAGGAAGTCAAGGGCACCTATGGCGGGCCGAAGAAGGTCAAGGCTTCGGGCAAGGCCGTAGGCGTGAAGAAGAAAAAGACCGACGCCAAGGGTGACAAGAAGAAGTCGGCCGCCAAGGCTCCGACCAAACGCAAGATCGCCAACCGACCGAAGACCGATGCCCTGTCGTTGGTCAGCAAGGACGGCATGGCGCCGCTCAAGCGCCGCAAGCCGGAAGCCCCGGCTGCTGAATAACCCGCTATCGGCTGCGTGAAAACGCAGTGTAGCGAGTGCTCTCCTACCAATGCCCCGACTTGTCGGGGCATTGGCGTTTTTGTGGGAGCGGTGCTTGCGTAGTGGCCGTTCAAATAGTGGCGGGCGGTAGTGGCACTTTGCTAAAAAACGGCAGTCAGATTGGAACTTCAACAATGGCGCTCTGGTATTATTTCGCGCTCACGTCGGCAGGATGATGGAGCCCTGGAAGGCTCCATATAGGGAATAATTCATGAACTACCTCGAACGCTCCATGTCTGCCTTGCGCTCCATCGGCATCACTTTCCCGGACCAGAATGCGCCCGTGCTGGCACTGCTGGACCAGGTGTCGGTGTATGACGCCACCCGCGTTACCGCGATCGCCGCCACGCTGCAACAGTCCACGGTGTTCAACGCCGTGGTCCGCGACAAGTTGCAGAGCATGGATGTCAGCACCCGTTATGCCGATATCGCCGCCAGCTTCGATTCGATCCAGGCCGATGCCCGGCAGATGATGGAGTGGATGGCCGACGGCAAGCTGCAGTTCTCCGAGCGCATCCAACTGGGCTGGATGAATATGCGCCGCGGTTCGATCCCGGATCGCTTCGAGAGCATTCGCAAGAACTACCTGGATGTGGCGAAGTCGGCCAATGAGCAGATCCAGCTGGAAACCCTGATTCTCGAGGCCTATCAGGACTATCGCCTGGCGATGAAGTCGGCTGAGGTGGATGCCTGTGAAGTGCAGAAAATCGCTCAAGCGAAGATGGATAGCGGACGCCAGGGCCTGACCGAGGCCGGCGCGGCCCTGGAGGGCACCGAGCTGGAAGCGACCGAGCGAGCCAAGCTCGAGCTGGCGCGGGATGTCGCCTTGCGCGACTTGCAGGACGAGGACAAGCGTTACCAGATCATCACCGATATCGCCGATCAACTGAAGACCGCCTACAACGCGGCTGAGTTGGTGTTCGCGCGCCTGAGCCAGTACCACAGCGTGAAAGAGCGGCTGTACCAGCGTGCCGTGAGCTTTTTCGCCACCAACGAAATCGTTCTGACCGGCCTAGCTGCGGGCTTTACTTCGTCCGGCGGGCTGGCCGAGGTGACCAACACCCTGAATGCGATGAACCAGGGGATCAACTCCAGCCTGGAGATCCAGGCCAAGGTCGGCGGCGAGCAACTGAATGCAGCGTTGAAAGCCGGCTACGGCTCGACCCTGAAGGCCAGTTCGGTCAAGGCCCTGGCCGATGCCGTGGTGGACTTCCAGGCCAGCAGCCTGAGTCTGATCCAGGAACTGCGCAAGGAGTCCTCGGCGGCGGCGGCGGAAATCGAGTCGATCACCGAGGACAGCAAGCGTCGCTTCAGCGCGCTCCTGCAAAAGGGGATCTGAAGTGAGCAACGTTGTCTCCCTCTCCGAGCAGATGGGGGCCATGGCGCTGATCGACGAGATGCGTTTCAGCCAGGCCGAACTGCAGAAACAGCTGGACCTGCCCAGGCATCGCCTGCGGGTGGCCGAGCAGATCCGTGAATTTTACCGGGCCAAGGGCATCGAGGTGGAGGATGCCCTGGTCGAGGAGGGCGTTCGCAACTTCTTTGCCAACCGCCTGACTTATCAGGCTCCGGCACCAGTCGGCACGTTGGCCAAGTTGCTGGCGCGAGCCTATATCACCCGTGGGCGCTGGCTGGTGCCTACGGTGGGTGTCCTCGGGGTAGGCCTGTGGGCGATCCTGGTGGCGCCGTCGTTTTCGGCGTTTTCTGCTCAGGCGTCGCTGAGCGCGGCACAGGGTCGAGTGGATGAGGCTCGGGAGCTGGTTGCAAGCCATGCCGGACAGCGTGAGCAGTTGGAAAAGCGTGTCTCCACGCTGAAGGCCGATGTGCTTGTGGCGAATTTGCCCGCGGCGCGGCAGGTATTTGAACAGACCGGGCCGGTGCTGGAGAGCGCGCGTGCAGCAGAACGGATCACGCTGCCGTTGCACGTCACGGAACAGAGTTACAAAGAGGACTCCAAGCTGGCCGCCTCGGCGGTCAAGAGCCTGAAGAAGGACAGTGCCGACATGAAGGCACTGGCGACTCAGCTGGATGCGCTGAGCGCGCAAACGGACACGATCAGGCCCTGGTTGACGAAGCTGCAGGATGCGCAGGAACAAGTGCGCAAGATGGGCTTGAGCAACGCCGACGCCGGGCAGTTCCAACCGCTGTTTGCCAAAGTCGATCAGGCCGTCAGGGTCATGGATGCGACAGCCGCCGAACAGGGATTGAAGGAGGTTGAGCAACTGCGGGCGATAGCGGCGACACCCTTGACCCTGGAAGTGGTCAGCCGTACCGGCGAGAAGTCGATGGTTGAGCGCAATTTCGATCCGACCGGGGGCAAGTCCTGGTACCTGCTGGCCGAGGCGCTCGACGCCTCGGGCAATGTTGTCCCGTTGCCCATCACCAGTGTCGAGACCGGGGAGCGGCGTTATGCCTCGATGTTTGGCGTGCGGGTCAATCAGGCCACCTACCAGGCGGCCAAGAACGACAAGCAGGCGGATGGCCTTGTCGATGATCGCCTGATGGGGAAAAAGGCGGCCAACTCGCTGTCCTTTGCGTTCGTCAAAGGGCCGGTCAAAACCAAACCTGATTACATCCTGGAGTGGTAATGAACGCGAGCCTTATAGAAGCCACCCTCCGTGACAACTCCCGGAACCTGGAGGCACAACTGCGCCAACTGCAGCTCGAGTTGTCCGCTGCCCACGATCAGGAGTTGCGCCTGCAGCAGGGGCTCGGCAACGCCTTTCCGCATATCGCCAATTATCAGTTGTCCGGCGGTGCTCCGCTGTCTGTCGAGGTCCAGCGCTTGCTCGACCAGCGCGAGCAGGCGGAGGCCGCTTTGCGTCAGGAGCTGGCGCAGGTGGAGGAGGGCATTGCCGGGCAGTTGCAGGTGATTTCGGGTTTGGCCGAGGCGCTTGAGACCCGGGTTGCGGACCTTGATCAGCAAGTCGAGCAAGACCTTCGCGACCAGCAACAGGCCGCTTTGGTCAGCTAGGTCGACGAGCAGTCCTACAAGGAGCTGCGGGATGAGTGTCGGCTCAAGCTCCAGGCCTTCCAGGCCGACCGGTTTTACGTCTATCTGCGCGAGCGTGGATTTGGTACCGATGCTTATGTCGGGGCGTTTGTCTGGCGTGGGCTGGATCGTTGGATTGCGCGTTTGTGCAATTTCACCCAGAACAGTGCTGCCGAGCGCACGCTGCTGGCCATGCAACGGGCCAATGAAGCGGTGGGCAAGGAGCGTCAGGCGAACCGCGCGGCCCAGGAGGCCGAGCGTGCGCGACTGCACCAAAGTGCCCTGTCCGCCAGCGATCTGCCGGTGTTGCAAGAGCGTCAGCGACAAGCGCAGCAGGCGCTGGAAGCGGGCAAGGCCCAGGCCAATGCGATCCATCTGCGCCTGGCGCCGTATGTCAGCAAGCGTGACGAGGATTTTGCCAAGGCGTCCGAGCTGTTGTCCCGGCAACTGGCCGAGATGAATGACACGACCCTGGAGCAACTGGCCGGCCAGACCCAGGGTGCACAGGATGACGAATTGGTACGCCGGGTGCGTGACTTGCGCGCTGAGCTGGAGGTGTTGCGGTTGCGCGTGCCGTCTCTGGAGCAGCAGTGCCGGGACGCCGAGGCCAGCTATGAGTTGGCCAAGCAACTGGAGCGTACGTTGCAGTCAGGTGGACTCATCAGTGCCCGCTACGACTATCGGAACGTGAATCTTGATGGGGTGCTCGCCGGGTTTATGCAGGGTGCAATATCGCTCTCCCAGGTGGTGAGTGAGGTGGACAACAACCGAGAGTTCATCAGGGTTGCCCCGAGCCCGAGCAGCAGCGCCCGTTCGAGCGGCAGTCGCAGCCATGGCTCGAGCAGTCGTTCAGGCGGTTTCTTCGGGGGCGGTTCTTCGAGCGGTTCCAGTTCCGGCAGCTCGTCCGGTTCTTCCAGCTCCGGGAGTGGCGGCGGGTTCTCCACCAGCGACAGTCTCTAGATCGAGGGGCTGGCGGAACAAGGACGGGGCAGCGCAGGCTGCCCCGTGTCGTTTCGTCCGTGCTCGATCGACAAGGTATCGGGCGGTTTCCGCCCAATGGTCATCCTTGGGCGCAAACCGGCTGAACCGTCATGGCTGGCACTGCTCTATCCTTATGCGGGGTTTCTCACTCTCACATGTGAAGGGTTAATCAGGATGACGACTTACAACTGGGAACTGATCGAACGTCTGCTTCATGAAGTGCAGAAGAGTTCCGGCCATAGCTTCGCCCCTCGGGCCTACGCCGAGGAGCACGCCGCGGCCCAGGCCGCGCAGGGGCAGGCGCCGGGTAATCTGGATGACTTGAAGGCGCAGGCGGCGGACTACGAGCGACTGCTGCTCAAGCACGACTATATCGAAAGCCGGCCCGAGGGCGAGGGCGGCAATGGCGAGAACTTTATCCTTACGCCGCGTGGCTCCGCCCTGTTGAGCCTGCTTGACAGCAGCATTCCCGGCAACGACCACCCCTTGCAGGTACTCGACGAGCAGGACGACGCGCTGGACCCGGCCACCTTCGATCAGTTGGCCGCCAAGGTGCAGATCGCCTGATTCAGTTGCATACCCTTTTGGGAGCCGGCTTGCTGGTGATGGTGGCAGTGAACATTGCCTCGCTCTTCCTGCCAAGCCGGTTCTTTATTTAGCGCGACAGCCTTTCTTCAATTGGCCTGGGCCGTTTTCAGGCATTTGAGCGCCGAGAAGTCCTGGCGCATTTCGTCGATCTTCTTCAGTAGCCGCGTCTGTTGGTCGGCGTTGCTCTCTGCCATCAGTTCCACCAGCAGGCTGCGGGTGGCCTGCTCCGCGCGCTCGTGGGCCTGGCGATATTCGGCGGTCCACAGGCTGTCCTGATCCTGCAGCAACTGTTCGATCCGTTTCGGGAAGTCCGCGCGCTGGCGCTGCTCGACCGCTTCACTCAATTGCGTCTGCCAGTTCATCCGGTTGGCCACCCATAGCCGGTTCTGCTCGCCGAGGCTGCTGGACCAGGCGGTGATGCGCTGTTGCTGGCTCAGGCTCAATGGCCCCAGCCAGCCCTTGAGGCGTTTGCTCATGCGCTCGGCGCGGTCGCGGATCTGTTCGTCGACGGGCGGGGTCACGTACTTCGCTCGATGTTCACGCTGATCCTTGGCAAAGGCCTGGCTCATCTCGCTCACCTGTTGATCGCTCAGGCCCCGCAGCAACTCGACCGCCGAAGGCGTGACAGTGCGCGCGACCTGGGCAATGGCCTGGCGGGCCTCGGCGGTGCGGGCCTGCACGGCGGCATCGGTGACCTGGCGGTTTTCGACCATCTGTTGCACACGCTCGAGCCAGTCCAGGTAGTCCGGCACTTGAGTGGTGCAATGCCAGTGCAGATGTTCCTTGAGGCGTTCACGGAACCAGTCTTTCTGCCCGCGGTTCATGTCCACGTAGTCGCCGAGGGTCCAGGGGATGATCACGTCCAGATTGCGATAGGCCAGGCCGACCCGCGAGCAGGCGCCGAGGGCCAGGCTCAGGAGCAGCAACCAGAAGAGGGAGGTCGGCCGGTACGACATGGATGAATCCTGATGGGGGACATTTCTCCATGGAACGCTTATGCGGGCAGTGGTTCAACCGCGCAATGGTTTCTATCGATGACCAGGGCGGCTGACGCGGGCGCACGGGGGCTTGCGCGCGGAGCGATCGGCACGGTGTCTGCAGTGGGAGGGCGGGAGGTTGCTTCAGCCCTGCGCCTTGAGGTTCAAAGCGCAGAGTGGCTTGGGTGTTGCGCGGGGGGAATTATTTTTTGCCGAGGGTGATTTGTTTCGACGGACCGAAAGTCTGGCCGCTGACGCCTTTGGCAATTTGCTGGATCTCGCCGCCGGACTTCAGGAAAGCCGCAATTTGCTCGTTGATCGAATCGCTGGTTTCAACGGCTGGAGCGGGCTTTGCTTTGCTGTTGGATGCTTTTACGCGCATGGCGGCCATTAACCTGTGTAGATATTAACTGGATCGATCATCCTACCTGAAAGGCTTGACAATTGCTTGGTAAATATCCAGGGCAATGGTAATGGGCTATTCGCAAAGGCTGCGCGGGGGCCTTGTTATTATTGGCTAAGCTACTGTTTTGACTCGTAACCAGGCCGCGATATTTGTCGGGCAAGGGCCGAATTTCACACGCAGGCGCGGGCGATGGTCTGACGAACGGCCATGCTTTTGTCGGCAAGCCCTTGAAAATCAAGCCTTGCAGAGGGCTTTTCAGCCGGTGGCAAGCGCTGTGAAACAGCGCCGTCAAACTCGGGTAGAATGCCAGCCACGCAATGAGGGTATTGGAAATGGCTTTAGTCGGGCGTTATAACAGCTTGCAAGTGGTTAAACACACTAATTTCGGTTTGTATCTGGACGGTGGCGCGGACGGCGAGATTCTTCTGCCCAACCGTTATATCCCCAAGGATATTCCCAGTGAAGATGAAGACTGGCTGAATGTTTTCATTTATCTGGACAGTGCTGACAAGTTGATTGCCACCACGGAAAAACCCAAAGTTCAGGTGGGTGAATTCGCCAGTCTCAAAGTCAAGGAAGTTAACAGTATTGGTGTGTTCCTCGATTGGGGATTGCCCAAGGATCTGCTGTTGCCGTATTCCGAAGAGAAGCGCCAGTTGAGCGCCGGTGACTATTGCGTGGTGCATGTCTATCTCGACAAGCACACCCGTCGCATTACCGCCACGGCGCGCCTGGATCGCTACCTGGACAAGACTCCGGCCAGCTACACGCCCGGCCAGGAAGTCGACCTGCTGGTGGCCGAAGCGACCGACATGGGCTTCAAGGCGATCATCAACAACAAGCATTGGGGCCTGATTCACAAGAACGAAGTGTTCAAGTTCCTGCGGGCCGGCAAAGAAGAAAAAGGCTTTATCAAGGAGATCCGTGCCGACGGCAAGATCAGCCTGAGCCTGCAACCGGTGGGCGAGGAAGCCTCCGGCAGCCTGAACAGCAAGATCCTCGCCAAGTTGCGTGAAAACAATGGCGTGCTGGCGGTCAGCGACAAGAGCGATCCGACCGTGATCAGTGGTTTGTTCGGGGTCAGCAAGGGCAACTTCAAGAAGGCCATTGGTGCGCTCTACAAGCAAGGGCAGATTGTGATCCATGCCGACCGCATCGAATTGAGCTGAGTTTTGGTGTGGCGGTCCGGCGACGATCAGCGTCGCACCAGGGTCGCCCCCGACGCCGGTACCGTCACTGGCCGCAGCAACACCAAGCCCGCCAGCACCAGGCCGCTGCCCGCCACGATCAAGGCCGGCTGCAGGCCGCCGCTGAAGTGGCTGCTCAAGGCCGCGAGCAACGGGCCGCAGAGCTGACCGATGGCGAAACAGGCGGTCAGCAACCCGGCATTGCGATGGGTGGCGTGAGGCGCCAGTTCCCGCGAGCGCTGCATGACCAACTGCATGCAGGCCAGGAACGGCGTACCACAGAGAATCACCCCCAGCACCAGCCCCAGGCCGCTCGACAACAGGCAGGCGAAGACCCCGGCGGCTTGCAGCCAGAGCGTCACCATCAGCCAGCGACGGGTACTGTCGGATCTGGCGCGCCGCAGGCTCACCAGCACCACACCGAGGGCCGCGACCAGACCGAAGCTGGGCCAGAACAGGTCGGCCTGCCATTGCCCGTGAAAGCGTGCACTGGCCATCTGCGAGAGAAAGGTCGCCGGAATGATGTAGCCCAGGCCGTACAAGGCATAGACCAGGCCCAGATGAGCAATGGGCTGCGGCTCTGTGTCCGTGGCCACGGGGGCGGTTGTGGTTGTGGCGGCGTGGGTGGAATTCGGCAGCGGCAGGAAGGGCAGGATCAGCAACAACATCAGCAGGCCGACACCGGCATATACCAGCCACAGGGTCGACGAGTTCTGTCCCAGCAGGTTCGAGCCCAGTGCCAGCAGGCCGGTGAGCACGATGCCCAGGCCGGGGCCGGCAAACACCCAGGCGCCCAGGCGTGGGCGACCGACGGAATGGGCCAGCGGCTGGCTCAGGCTGGTGATCATGACCACCACCCAGGCACTCGCGACCCCGGTGCCGAAGCGCAGCAGCCAGTGCGACCAGAACCCGTGGGCCCAGTACGAGGCCAGGGTCAGCAGCACACATAACCACAGGCCGGCGAGCAGGCGCAGGCGCACATGATGCGCGCGCCGGGCAAACATGGCATCCACCGCGCCCAGCAGGTAGCCCAGGTAATTGGCGGCGGCAATCAGGCCGCCGGCGGTCAGGTCGATCTGGCCTTCGCTGATCAGGTGCGGCAGTTGCGGGGTCAGGGCGAAGCGGCCCACGCCCATGGCCATCATCAGGGCGATGAAGCAGGCGGTTAAACGAATCAGAGGTGACATGGCGTCATTTCCAGGCAGAGGACTATGACCGTCAGGCTAGGATCGATTGACTTTCTTTAAAAATGAATAATAGTGAGTAACTTGTTCTGATTTGGAGAGGATCATGGAGTTCAGCCAATTGCGGATCTTCCACGCCGTCGCCGAGGAGGGCTCCATCACTCGCGCCGCCGAGCGCCTGCACCGGGTGCCGTCGAACCTGTCCACGCGCATCAAGCAGCTCGAGGAGCAACTGGGGGTCGAGCTTTTCCTGCGCGAACGCCAGCGCCTGCAACTGTCGCCGGCCGGCAAGGTCTTGCTCGATTACTCGAACCGGCTGTTTTCGCTGCATGACGAGGCCCAGGCCGCCGTGCGCGGCGGGCAACCGGCGGGGGACTTCGTACTGGGCACCATGTACAGCACCGCGGCGATCTACCTGCCGTCGATGCTGGCGCGTTATCACCGCACCTATCCCGAAGTGAACCTGCAGGTGCAATCCGCGCCCAGCGGCGAATTGCTCGAAGGGCTGGTCTCCGGACGCCTGGATGCCGCCCTGGTGGATGGCCCGCTGCAACTGGCCGGGCTCGACGGCATTGCGTTCTGCGATGAAACCCTGGTGCTGATCGCACCGGCCGATCACCCGCCGGTGCGCAGTGCCCTGGAGGTACAGGGGCAGCCGGTTTTCACCTTTCGCCGCGGCTGTGCCTACCGTCTGCGCCTGGAGGCCTGGTTCGGCCACTATCACGCGGCCATGGGCCGGGCCATCGAGATCGAGTCCTATCCAGGAATGCTCGCCTGTGTCACCGCCGGTTCCGGGGTGGCGATGATGTCCGAGTCGATGCTGGCCAGCCTGCCGGGGCGGGAAAGCGTGTCGGTGCATCGGCTGGTCGAGCCTTTTGCCAGTGCCACCACCTGGCTGATGTGGCGCAAGGGCATGGTCGGCGCCAACCTGGCGGCCTGGATCGAGCTGCAGAAAAGTGCCTTGCCGCCAGTGCCGAGCCGTGCCGAAGGGCTCCGTGCGTCGGCTTGAAGCGTTTTGCCATGATTTAAATCAAAGATCCTGCTGCAAGGGACAGCATTGCGTAGGACTTAGGGCTATGATCTGTGTGAAGCGGCTACAGAACTCCGTCGCTCGCATTACCCTGAAGGGGGCTATATGAAAGACAAACTGCAAACCTGGCTCCATGACCTCGGTGTTGCCCTGGGTCTGATCGAACCGCCACTGCAGCCGGTACCTATTCGTACCGACGATGATCGCCGTCGCCGCCAGCCGCGTCGGTAAGCGCCTCCGGGCGGGCAACACGGTTCAGCGCCGTTCGCGGGTCCGTGTCTGCGAAGTTCAGTGCCTGGCGATTTTCTGCAGGAAACGACTCAAGTCGTTGACCGTGACCGCTTCCTTGAGCAAGCGGTCTTCCTCTTCGGTAAACGCCGTCAGATCAAACTCATCTTCAAGACGAAACATCAGGTCTTCAATGTCCTGTGTGTCGAATCCCAGTGCCTGCAAGCTCTGATCGTCAGCGAACGCCTGATGGTCGTCGAGCCGCAGGCTGACGAAATCATGCACGCTCTTGCGGATATCGGTTCTTTTCATGCGCCTGGTCTCCCCGGTTGTCTTTGCGGCGAGGGCGGCGCGACTGTTCCGAGGGGAGGGAATCCGGCGGGTTCGGCGGGCCGGGTTTTCTCATAGATAAATCGACTGAGATCGCCAAGGGTATTGATGCCTATCAGGTCGCGGTTCAGATCCAGCCGCACATCGAACAGACATTCAAGCTTATGGAACAGCTCGACGAGATCAAGGGAATAGGCGTCGTCCTTGGCTTTTGACGGGTCTTGCAGCCATTTCAACGACAGTTGTTCTTCAATGGAGTGGCAGATTTGCTGATGAATCTCGAGCCTGTTCATAAAAGCCTCGAAGAAGGGTTTCTTATTGTTCGACCCTTTCCTGGGGCATTGCGATAGTGGTCAAACTACGACACCAGCGATCCCTGTGCCTTCCGGTTAATCAAAAAGCAGTCGCTATAGGCCAGTACAGCACAAGTTTTGCGCGGGACCTGACCGTTCATCCCCCTGAGCGTGTACGGGGCGGTCAATGGGGGAGGGTGGCAGGCAAAAAAAACGGGTGCGACAACCGACGTCGCACCCGCTGAAGTAACCGCGGTATCAGATGGCGCTGGCGACGCTGGCCGGGCGCGGGGACAGCAGGCTGACCACGACGAAGCTGATCAGGCCGATGGCCAGGCTGTAGTAGATCGGGGTATTGGCGTCCAGGCCGTCCTTGATCATGAACACCAGGGCGGTGACGAAGCCCAGGGCCATGCTGGTAATGGCGCCGCTGGTGGTGGCGCGTTTCCAGAAGATCGCGCCGATCAGCGGAATCAGCATGCCGCCCACCAGCAGGTTGTAGGCCAGGGTCAGGGCACTGATCACGTCGCTGACCACCAGGGCGATGCCCAGCACGACGATCCCGGTCAGGCAGGTGAACAGGCGGTTGATCCCCAGGCTCGACTGCTTGCCGCCACGCAGTTTCGGCAGCAGGTCTTCGGTCAGCACGGTGGAGGCGGCCAGCAGGCCGGCGCTGGCGGTGGACATCATGGCCGCCAGGGCCGCGGCGATCACCAGGCCACGAATGCCATCGGGCAGCGATTGTTTGACGATGGCGGCAAAGGCGTTGTTGACGTTGGCCAGGTCCGGAATCAGTACGTGAGCAGCCATGCCGATCAGGGCGCAAGCCAGGCCGTAGGCGATGCAGTAGACCCCGGCGACGCTGCCCGCATACTTCGCGACTTTCTCGTCCTTGGCGGTGAACACCCGTTGCCAGATGTCCTGGCCGATCAGGATGCCGAAGAAGTAGATCAGGAAGTAGGTGATGATGGTGTCCCAGCCGATGGTGGTGAAGCTGAAGCTGCTCGCCGGCAGCTTGCTCACCAGTTGGTCCCAGCCACCGACGCGGTAGAGGCAGATCGGCAAGAGGATGAACATCAGGCCCACGGTCTTGATCACGAACTGGACGATATCGGTCAGGGTCAGCGACCACATGCCGCCGATGGTCGAGTAGACCACCACCACGCCGCCGCCCAGCAGTACCGAGAGCCAGAACGGCAGGTTGAACAGCACTTGCAGCACGGTGCCGATGGCGAGGATCGATGTCACGCCGATCATCAGCGCGTAGGCCAGCATGATCACCGCGCTGGCCTGGCGGGCCATGGGGTTGTAGCGCTTCTCCAGGACCTGGGTCACGGTGAAGATTTTCAGTTTCAGCAGCGGTTTGGCGAGGAACAGGTTCAGCGCGATGATGCCCAAGCCCAGGGCCGCGCAGAGCCAGAACCCGGAAATTCCGTGGACATAGCCCAGGCGCACGGTGCCGACGGTGGAGGCACCACCGAGTACCGTGGCGGCCATGGTGCCCATGTACAGGGTCGGGCCCAGGTTGCGTCCGGCCACCAGGTAGTCTTCGTGGGTTTTGGCCTTGCGCATGCCGTAATAACCGAGCACGAGCATGCCAGCGGCATAAATGAGTACAACCAATAAATCCAAAGCCATGACGGCGTGTCTCCGATTATCTTTTTTATGGTCGAGCAAAGTTCAAGGCAGATTCTGTGGCGAGGGGGCTCGCCACAGCTGTATCAGGCCGCCTGGCGCATCCCGGGCTTCAACGTTTTGCCATCCTGGCTGCGCGCATCCTGTGGTCCATAGACCTCTGCCGTTTCCGGGAACAGGCTGAGCAGTGCCAGGTACATCAGCGACGCCAGCCCGAGGGTGATCGGCAGGCTGATGTCGATGCCATCGGCCAGGTTGCCCAGCGGGCCGACGAACTGCCCCGGCAGGTTGACGAAGCACAGGCCCACCAGCGCGCTGGGGATCCAGGCGCCCAGGCCGCGCCAGTTCCAGCCGTGGCTGAACCAGTAGCGCCCGCCGGTTTCGCCGCGGGTGAAGACTTGCAGGTCATCCGGGCAGTAGTAACCGCGACGCACCAGCAGGCCGATGATCATGATCACCATCCACGGGGTGGTGCAGGTGATGATCAGCACGGCGAAGGTCGACACGCTCTGCACCAGGTTCGCCGCGAAGCGTCCGATGAAGATGAAGGCAATCGACAGCACGCCGATCAGCAAGGTCGCCTTGACCCGCGACAGCAGCCGTGGGAACACGCTGGACATGTCCAGCCCGGTGCCATACAGCGAGGTGGTGCCGGTGGACATGCCGCCGATCACCGCGATCAGGCACACCGGCAGGAAGAACCAGGTCGGCGAGACGGCCAACAGACCGCCGACATAGTTGTTCGCGGTGATGTAGTCCGGTGCCTTGATCGCCACGATGGTCGCGGTGGCGAGGCCAAACAGGAAGGGAATCAGGGTGGCGATCTGCGCCGCGATCACCGCCAGCATGATCCGGGTTTTCGAGGTTTCACGGGGGATATAACGCGACCAGTCGCCGAGGAACGCGCCGAAGGAAATCGGGTTGCTCATGGCCACCAGCGCGGCGCCGATAAAGGCCGCCCAGAAACCCGCCTGACCCATCGCCACGGTCCCGGCGAAGTGGCTGTCGAAGGCCGGCGCAAAGGCAAAGATCCCCAGCAGGAACAGCAGACTGGCGGCCCACACCGCGATGCGGTTGACCCACAACATGAAGCGGAAGCCATAGATGCACACCGTCAGTACCAGGATCGCGAACAGACCGTAGGCCAGGCCCAGGGTCAGGTCGGTTTCCGGCATGTCGATCAGCCGCTTGGCGCCGCCGATCAGCGCATCCCCCGAGCTCCACACCGAGAGCGAGAAGAACGCGATGGCGGTGAGCAACGACAGGAACGATCCGACGATCCGCCCGTGCACACCGAAGTGCGCGCCGGAGGACACGGCGTTGTTGGTGCCATTGATCGGACCGAACAGGCCCATGGGCGCGAGGATCAGCGCGCCGAGCACCACGCCCAGCACGATCGCCCAGACGCCGGCCTGGAAGGACAGGCCGAAGAGCACCGGGAAACTGCCGAGCACGGCGGTGGCAAAGGTATTCGCGCCGCCGAAGATCAGGCGAAACAGGTCGCTGGGTCGGGCGTCGCGTTCGTGGTCGGGGATCTGTTCGACCCCGTTGGTTTCAATGCTGCTAAGGCTTTTTTCATTGTTATTTTTATTCATGATCGCTCCGATCACTGCGGTGCCCCCATCTTCCGCGGGGGCTACCGACGTTGGCTAAGGGGAGGGCAGTCCTTGAGGTGTCGCTGACAAATGTTCGTGGCAGGCCAGCCATTGGCCTTGTTCCGGTTGTTTGCGAAATACAATGGTTTCGCGCTCCTGGCTAAAGAGAAGCTCCCCTTGCATGCGCAGCTCGGTGGCCACGTCATGGATGAAAATCGCCACGTCGCCCTGCAGGCTGACGAAGGCGTTGCTCGAGGTGCACGACAGCACCTCGAAGCCATCCTCCGCCCGCCAGTTGTCCCACAACGCCTGATAGGCGTCGCGTGACAGCAGTGGCTGTTCGAGGGTGTAGAAGACGAAGCTGGCATCGGCGCTGAACGCGCCGAAGTAGGCTTCGCGATCGTTGGCGGCGAAGGCGGCCACCAGCTCGGCGGCGGCCTTGAGTACCTGGTCACGGTCGTTCATGGCGACTCCTCAGCGGTGGGCTACGCCGGGCAGTACGCAGAGCATCTCGTACAGCAGGTTGGCGCCGAGCAGCGAGGTGTTGCCGGTGGTGTCGTAGGGTGGCGAGACTTCCACCAGGTCGCAGCCGACCAGGTCGAGGCCCTGGCAACCGCGGACGATCTCGATCGCCTGGATGGTGGTCAGGCCGCCGATTTCCGGGGTGCCGGTACCGGGCGCCCAGGCCGGGTCGATGCCGTCGATGTCGAAGCTCAGGTACACCGGGCCGCCGCCGACTTTTTCGCGAACTTCAGCCATCAGCGGGGCGAGGGATTTGTGCCAGCACTCTTCGGCCTGGACCACGCGGAAGCCCTGCTTGCGGCTCCAGTTGAAGTCTTCGGCGGTGTAGCCCTGGGCGCGCAGGCCGATCTGTACCACCCGGTCGCAGTCCAGCAGGCCTTCTTCCACGGCACGGCGGAAGGTGGTGCCGTGGGCGATTTTCTCGCCGAACATGTGATCGTTGACATCGGCGTGGGCGTCGATGTGCACCAGGCCGACCTTGCCGTGTTTCTTGTGGATGGCCCGCAGGATCGGCAGGGTGATGGTGTGGTCGCCGCCCAGGGTCAGTGGGATGACCGGGTGTTCGAGGATGGCATCGTAGGACTCTTCGATGATGCGCACGGCGTCCAGCAGGTTGAAGGTGTTGATCGCCACGTCACCGATGTCGGCTACCGACAGCGAATCGAAGGGCGCGGCACCGGTGGCCATGTTGTACGGGCGGATCATCACCGATTCGGCGCGGATTTCCCGCGGGCCGAAGCGGGTCCCGGCGCGCAGCGAGGTGCCGATGTCCAGCGGGATGCCGATAAACGCGGCGTCGAGGCCGGCGGCCGATTGCAGGTGCGGGAGGCGCATCATGGTGGCGATACCGCCGAAGCGCGGCATTTCGTTACCGCCCAGTGGTTGGTGAAGAATCTTGTCCACGGGTAAGCCTCATCATTTATTTTGGTTATCAGGGGGCGATTCTGCGAAAGGCGCCGGGCGGGAAGAATCGCTGACGGCAAATAGTTAGTTCAGGTTTTTCTAAACTAATGGGAAACTGGGCGGACAGAATTGTTTCCGGCACTGCAGACTTTCTCCAGGAACTCCCATGGCCAACGCTTTACCCGACCTCAAACTATTGCGCGTCTTCGTCAGCGTGGTCCGGCACCAGGGCTTCGCCAACGCCCAGCAGGAGCTCAATCTCTCGACCTCGGCCATCAGCACCTACATGAGCCAGCTGGAAGCGTCCCTGGGCCTGGTCCTGTGTCATCGCGGGCGCGGCGGTTTCAGCCTGACCAGCAAGGGCGAGTTGTTCCACCAGGAAACCCTGCGCCTGCTGGGCGAGCTGGAAGGTTTCGAGCAATACGCCGCGGCCCTCAAGGGTGAATTGCGCGGCACCTTGAACCTCGGCGTGATCGATTCCACGGTCAGCGAGCCGGCGTTGCCCCTGGCCGAGGCCATCGGCGCCTACAGCCAGGAGCACCCGGCGGTGCACCTGCACCTGTCGGTGATGAGCCCTTACGAATTGCAGCTCGGTGTGCAGGACAATCGCCTCGACCTGGCCATCGGTGCTTTTTCCACGCGCATGAGCGGGCTGGTCTACCAGCCGCTGTACCGCGAGCAGCACTGGTTGTATTGCAGCAACCGGCATCCGCTGTACAACGAACGGCGTATCCCGGAACAGGTGATCACCCAGCAACGCATGGTCGGACGCGGTTACTGGAGCCAGGCCGAGCTGGCCCGCCATGGCTTCAAGCACAGCGCGGCGACGGTGGAAAGTATGGAGGCGCAATTGATCCTGGTGTTGTCCGGCGCCTACATCGGTTACCTGCCGGAACACTACGCCCAGCCCTGGGCCGACAAGGGTGACCTGCGGGTGCTGCTGCCGGCGACCTTCGGCTACCAGGCGCCGTTCTCCATGATCCTGCGTCGGGGTCGCAGTCGCGAGCCGTTGATCCAGACCTTCCGCGACCTGCTCAAAGCGCAGCTCAACCAGCCCTGATCGGTACTCACTCAATGTCCAGAGCCCGTTGCGAACGCTGCCTGCGTCCCGAAAGCCATTGCCTGTGCGCACTGATCCCACAATTGGACAGTCGCACCCGCGTGCTGCTGTTGCAGCACCCCAGCGAGGTCAACCATGCCTTGAACACTGCCCGGTTGGCGGCGCTGGGGTTGACCAATGCCGAGTTGCGGGTGGGTGAGGTGTTCGAGGATCTGCCCCAACTGCTGCAACAGCCCGGTTACCAGGCGAAATTGCTGTTCCCGGCAGACGATGCGCAGCCCTTGCAGGCTTATGTGGCCGCACCGAGCGAGTTGCCACTGTTGCTGGTGGTGCCCGACGGCACCTGGCGCAAGGCGCGCAAGATGCTCTACCTCAATCCATTGCTGGCGGCGTTGCCACGGGTGACGCTGGGGGCGGGGGCGGTGTCGCGCTACCGATTGCGCAAGGCGCCGGAGCCGGGTGCACTGTCGACGGTGGAAGCGATTGTCCAGGCGCTGGAAACCCTTGAGGCTCCAGTTTCGTTCGCAGGGTTGCTGCGACCGTTCGAGGCGCTGATCGAAGGGCAGATTCGGGCGATGGGTGAAGAGACTTTCCTGCGCAACCATGAAAAAAAACGCCCGGCAGTGCCGGGCGATTGAGTTCATGCCGTCAGCCGACTCAGTGATGACGTGGCTTGAGGATCGCCGGCTTTTCGTCCGGGGCGTTGCACAGCAGGTACAGCGCGGTCAGGGCTTCCGGGATCTGTACGATCATGTCGTCCATCAGGTTGGCATCGGCGGCGATATCGGCGAACTCGGGTTGTTCATCGAACAGGCCGGAACCGACCATGATCGGCAGGAGCATTTCGCTGACTTCGTCTTCGGCGGTTTCGAACCAGGCCTCTTCACGCAGGAACACCCCTTCCATGAAGCCGATGCACCAGCCGCGCAGCTCGGAGTCGTCCGGGTCGTCGCCCAGGTCCAGGTCGCAGGGCAGCTCGAACTCTTCGTCGGATGCCAGTTGGCGGGCGATATGGGCCTTGAGCTGGATCAGCGTGGTTTCGATCTCTTCGCGCTGGGCGGCGTCGCTGTAGTGCGGCTCCTCGGCGAACAGGGCGTCGATCCATTCCCGATCGGGGACGATCTCGGCACAGATCGACAAGGCGGTCAGGTAGCCGTGGGCGGCGACATAGTCCAGCGCCTCTTCGTGCAGCTCGTCGGCGTCGAGGAAGGCTTGCAGGCGGGTGAGTTGCTCAGCGAAGGACATTGAGGGGCTACCTTGGGAATAAACGATAGGCAATTCTAGGCGTTCTTGAGCCCTCAGGCCAGCAAGCACTGAATTCCGTTAACCGACCGGCATCGCCCATTGCCATCGGGCGCTCGGGTATACTGCCGCGTTTTGTGATGCGCTGCTGACCCTCGGGGCAGTTGGGAAATGCCTGCTTACGGATTATTTCGTGAAATTGGCGAGTTTTCAGCCAGCCTTTGAACAAGCGTTTCGATGATTTTTGGAGTGGCTATGCTCGAACAGGCTCAACGCGTCCTCAAGGACATCTTCGGTTACGACAGCTTCCGTGGTCGCCAGGGTGCCATTATTGAGCGCGTGGCCAATGGCGGCGATGCCCTGGTGCTGATGCCGACTGGTGGCGGCAAGTCGCTGTGCTTCCAGGTCCCGGCGCTGCTGCGCGAGGGCCTGACGGTGGTGGTCTCGCCTTTGATCGCGCTGATGGACGACCAGGTGGCGACCCTCGAGGAACTGGGCGTCGCCGCTGCGGCGTTGAACTCCACGCTGAGCGCCGAACAGCAGCGTGAGCTGGCGGCGCGGATACGTCGCGGCGAAGTGAAAATGCTCTACCTGGCCCCCGAGCGCCTGGTGCAGCCACGCATGCTGTCGTTCCTGCAGAACCTCCAGATCGCCCTGTTCGCCATCGATGAGGCCCACTGCGTGTCGCAATGGGGCCACGACTTCCGCCCCGAGTATCTGCAACTCGGCCAGTTGGCCGAGCTGTTCCCTGATGTGCCGCGTATCGCCCTGACCGCCACCGCCGACAAGCGGACCCGCGAGGAAATCGTCAATCGCCTGCATCTGCAGAATGCCGAGCGCTTCCTCTCCAGCTTCGACCGGCCGAATATCTTCTACCGCATCGTGCCCAAGGAGCAGCCGCGCAAACAGCTGCTGGCATTCCTTTCGCAACGGCGCAGCGACGCCGGGATTGTCTACTGCCTCTCGCGCAAGAAGGTCGATGAAGTCGCCGCGATGCTGTGTGAACAGGGCTTTCCGGCACTGCCTTACCACGCCGGGCTGGCCAGCGATGTGCGCGCTGCCAACCAGAAGCGCTTCCTCAACGAGGAAGGGCTGATCATGGTCGCGACCATCGCCTTCGGCATGGGCATCGACAAGTCCAACGTGCGCTTTGTCGCCCACCTCGACCTGCCCAAATCCCTGGAAGCCTACTACCAGGAAACCGGTCGGGCCGGCCGCGACGGCCTGCCGGCGGATGCCTGGATGGCGTATGGCTTGCAGGATGTGGTGATGCTCAAGCAGATGCTGCAGAACTCCGAGGGTGATGAACGGCACAAGCGCCTGGAGCACCACAAGCTCGACGCCATGCTGGCCCTGTGCGAAGAAACCCGCTGCCGTCGCCAGACCCTGCTCGCCTATTTCGATGAAGACATGCCGCAACCCTGTGGGCATTGCGACAACTGCGTCGATGGCGTGCAGACCTGGGATGCCACCGAACCGGCGCGCCAGGCGCTGTCGGCGATCTTCCGCACCGGCCAGCGGTATGGCGTCGGACACCTGGTGGATGTGCTGCTGGGCAAGGAAAACGACAAGGTGCGCAGTTTCGGCCATCAGCACCTGACGGTGTTCGGCGTCGGCAAGGCGCTGGCTGAAGGCGAATGGCGCACGCTGTTCCGCCAGCTGGTGGCCCGCGGGTTGGCCGATATCGACCTGGAAGGCTACGGCGGTCTGCGCCTGAGCGATAGCTGCCGGCCTCTGCTCAAGGGCGAAGTGAGCCTGGAGCTGCGCCGCGACCTCAAGCCGCAGACCACGGCCAAAAGCGTCTCCGCCAGTCCCGCCAGCCAATTGGTGCGTGGCGAGGAGCGCGAACAGTGGGAAGCCCTGCGGGCCCTGCGGCGCAAGCTGGCGCAGGAACATGGCGTGCCGCCCTATGTCATTTTCCCCGACTCCACCTTGCTGGAAATGCTCCGCAGCCAGCCGACGTCCCTGGCGGAAATGGCCAAGGTCAGCGGTATCGGCGCACGCAAGCTGGAGCGTTACGGCGAGGCGTTCCTCGAAGTCCTCGGCGGCGAGGCCGAAACCCCAAAAGCCGTGGCCGACATCCGTCACGAATTGATCAGCCTGGCCCGGGCCGGCATGACGCCGTTGCAGATCGCTGGCCAGTTGCAGTGTTCGGAAAAGAATGTCTACACCCTGCTGGCCGAAGCCGTCGGCCGCCAGGAACTGTCGCTGGAACAGGCGCTGGACTTGCCGGAGGACCTGTTGGGGGAAATCCAGGACGCCTTCCTCGACGGCGAAGGCGAACTGCCCCCCGTGACCGCCATTGCCGAGCTGTTTGCCGGGCGTGTGCCGGAAGGGGTTCTGTACTGCGTGCGGGCCGCCTTGCAGGCCGAATTTGAAATGTGAGGTCGGTATTGTTCCCGGTCACTGTTCTATTCACGACAAGTAACGATTCAGCGCTGAGCAAGCCTTGCCTCCGGGCATGGGCCATGCTTAGCTGACTAATAATTAGTTTTGTCTATTTTAAGTCTAACCCTGAGTGTTTTATGCCGTTGATCGATGAACACCGTTTTGGCATGCAGTTGGCGCATATGTCGCGAGGCTGGCGCGCGGAACTGGATCGCCGTCTGGCGGGCCTGGGCTTGTCCCAGGCGCGCTGGCTGGTCTTGCTGCACCTGGCACGTTTTACCGAGGCCCCGACCCAGCGTGAGCTGGCCCAGAGCGTGGGAGTTGAAGGGCCGACCCTGGCACGTCTGCTCGACAGCCTGGAAACCCAGGGGCTGGTCCAGCGCCAGGCCGTGCTGGAAGACCGCCGGGCGAAGAAAATCCTCCTGAGTGCCTCGGCACGGCCCTTGATTGAACAGATCGAGACCATCGCCACCGCCTTGCGCCATGAGCTGTTCGTCGGTGTCGACGATGAAGAGCTGCGGATCTGCATGCGGGTCCATAGCCGGATCCTGACCAATCTGGAAAAATCTTGAGGCATTCCCAGGCTCTCGGGCTTGGGGAGTCCTCAGCGAGTTTGGGAAAGCCTTCAACGAATTTTGATAGTCTTTGCGCTGCAGACTATAAGAGTTATTGGTTCTGTGTATTGTGTCGGTGTCCGGCCCGCGCGCGCGGGCCGTCACGCCAGTAAGGGATGCTCATGCTCGAGAGTTTGCAGTCCGCGTTGCGGTGCTCCATTGGAAAATCCACCCTGACCCGGGCTCGCCTCTTGGCCATGCTGGCCGGTGGGTTGTTGTATTCGGCGCTGGCTCCGGCCATGGGCCTGGGGGATATCACCCTGCATTCGGCGCTCAATCAGCCGCTGAATGCGGAAATCGCCCTGATCGAGCCGGGCGACCTGGCCGACGGCGAACTGTCGGTCAGCCTGGCGACTCCCGAGGAGTTCTCCCGGGCGGGCGTCGAACGGGTGTTCTTCCTCAATGACCTGCGCTTTACCCCTGTGTTGCGGGGCAACAGCAGTGTTATCCAGGTGCAGAGCAACAAGCCGGTCAGCGAACCTTTCCTGAATTTCCTGGTGCAGGTCAACCGGCCCAACGGGCGCTTGCTGCGCGAATACACCGTGCTGCTCGATCCGCCGGGCAACCTGCCGGCCGGTTACAGCTTGCCTGCTCGCAGCGCTGCTCCTGAGCAACCGGCTTCGGTGGCGAATATCCCGCCGCCGCCTGCGCTGCAAGGCAAACACTACACCGTGGTCAAGGGCGACAACCCCTGGGTGATTGCCAAGCGACTGCGCGAAGCCGGCAGCCAGGCGTCGGTCAATGAACTGTCCCAGGGCATTCGTGCGCTGAACCCGGGCAGCGACCGTTTGCGGGTCGGCCAGAGCCTGTTGTTGCCGGACGTTGCAGTGGTTGCGACCCCGGCGTCTTCTGGGGCTCCGACCTTGGCCGTGGCCGCTACGGCCACCGCGGCTGCCGCCACGCAGAATGCGGTTGCTGCCGTGACCGAGACAGCGCAAAACGCCGAGGAACTGGCCAAGGCCGCCCTGGAAAACCAGCAGTTGCAGAAGACCGTCGAGGATCTGCAGGTCAGGCTGAAGGCGCAGGACGAGATGATTGCCAGCAGCCAGAAGCAGAGCGTCGAATTGCAGACACAACTCGCCGAGCTCAAGACCAAGGCTGCAGCGCCGGCACCCGCCGTGGTGGCCGCGCCAGTGGTGCTGCCGACACCGGCCACCGAGACTGTCGATGGCCCGAACTGGCTGCTGTGGGGGGCGGTGTTGCTGCTGATCGCACTGCTGGCCGTGGCCTTTATCCTGCGGCGCAACCGCCAGCAGGCTGAGCAGGCACCCGAGGCCGTGCCTCCGGTGGCCCCGCCTCCGGAACCTATGGTCAGTCGCGTGGTAACGCCGGCCCAGCCGACCAAGGCGGCAACGCCCGCGCCGACGCGGATCGAACCGGTGGTGGCACCGGCTGTGGTGGCCTCGCGTCAGTCCAGCGAAGTGCCGGACGCTCTTGAAGGCGTGAGCATCTATATCGCCTATGGCCGCTTCAGCGAAGCGGCGGGCATTCTGCGCGAAGCCATGCTCAAGGAGCCCGAGCGCACGGACTTGCACCTGCGCTTGCTCGATGTGTTGGCCCAGCAGGGCGACAGTGCGGCTTACGCGACGGAAGAGCGCAAGCTGCTGGAGGCCGGGTTCAACGAGTCGGCCCTGCAGGAGTTGCGCGCCAAGTATCCGAAACTGCAAAGCGCTGCCGCAGCGCCAGTCCAAGCCCCAACCCCAGCCGCTGCGTCCCCGGCAGCCGTTCTGGCGGCGGCCGGCGCTGTGGCAGCGGCCACGCCGGTATTGGCAGCACACTGGAATGAGCCGGCTGAGGAAACGACTGCAACCGCCCCTGTCGCGGACAAGCCGTTGGAGGATGAATTCCAGCTCAACCTCGATGACCTGTCCATGGACGCCGACTGGGACCTGGTCAGCCCGTTCGACAATACGCCCCATCCCCGCAGCAAGACCGCCGAAGAGCCGGTTTTGCCTGTCGAGCTGGAGCCTGAGCCCGAGCCGATCTTCACCAAGAGCTTCAATGAACTTCCGGAAGTGTTCGAGATGCCGGACGAGCAGTTCCTCAGCGATTTTTCCGAGCTTGAGTCCGAGCCTGCACCCGCGCCCGTTGGCGAAGTGGAGTTGAGCCTGCCAGAAGGCGGGGACTCACTGGACGACGCGTTTCTCGATGGTTTCATGAGCGATTCCGAGCCCCTGGACATCGAGCCCCTGGAAGTCGACTTCGACAGCCTGGAGCTCGAGCAGGCTTCGGCCAGCAAGCTTGAGCGGGCGCAAACCTGTATCAATGTCGGCGACCTGGACCATGCCAGCCAACTGCTTCTCGAGCTGCTGCGCGAAGGCGATGAGCCCCTGAAGCAAACGGCTCGTTCCCTGCTGGCCAGTATTCGCTGATACGGCTCGCCCCTGCGAACATCAGAAGGTCTGTCCCAGATTCAGGTACAGCGCCTTCTGATTGTCGTCATTGAGGCCATAGCTGAAGTTCAACGGCCCCAAGGGGGTGTCGAAGCCCAGGAACACACTGGCGGCGTTGATGTAGCCGGTGTCGAATTGATTGTCGTTGTTCCAGGCCCGGCCACGTTCCAGCGAGGCGCCGAGGTACAGGGGAAAATCCAGCGGCAGGTAGGCCCGGGGTGTCAGTCGGCGGTAGTAGACCGCGCGCATCAGGCTGATGTTCTGCCCGGCAATCGAATCCTGGCGGAACCCCGACAACTGCCGTGCACCCCCCAGCAGGAAACTCGAAGTGACCACTTCGGCGTTGTCCAGGGTGCGCCCGTAGCGCCCGCCGAGGATCCAGGTGTTCGGTCCCTCGCTCAGGGCCTTGTCCAGGCTGAACTCCCACTGCCGGTAGCGTTG
>Ga0302153_10000255_pt1 | contig 29798 bp, 28 predicted proteins | sample I_Bog_N2_2_FD_192429 | JGI IMG/M metagenome (GOLD analysis project Ga0302153, IMG submission 192429) | Peat permafrost microbial communities from Stordalen Mire near Abisko, Sweden - I_Bog_N2_2 | ecosystem: Environmental > Terrestrial > Soil > Wetlands > Peat | place: Sweden: Abisko, Stordalen... | reverse complement strand
AACTTCTGGTCGAACGCGGCGTTATGGGCCAGTAACGGAGTCGTACCGACAAACTCGTTGACCTCGTTCATCACCCGCTCCGCCGACGGCGCGGTACGTAACATGGCGTTGCTGATGCCGGTCAGCTGTTCGATAAACGCCGGCACGCGCACGCCGGCATTCATCAGGCTCTGGTAACGGTCGACGATGCGCCCTTGCTCCAGGATGACCACGGCGATTTCCGTGGCCCGGCACCCCGCGTTCGGTGTGATGCCCGTGGTTTCAAAGTCGATGACCGCAATACGTTCCAAAAGCCCAGCCCTTTGCAAAATCAGTTTCAGTTTTTCAACAACAACGCGCCTTCGATGGGCACGTAGCGGCTTGCGGCACGGATCAACGAATTGGCCGTCAGCCCCGGCACGCCATAAGCCACGGCTTCGACGCTGTGCTTGTCGATGATACGCGTGAGCAGCAGGTCGAAATCGCCGTCGCCGGACGCCAGCACCACTTCGTCGACATGGGGCGCCACGTCCATGATATCGATGGTGATGCCCACGTCCCAGTCGCCCTTGGCCGAGCCGTCGCTGCGCTGGATGTAAGGCTTGAGCTTCACCGTAAAGCCCAGGTTGCGCAGGATCTGCTGGAACTGCTGCTGCTTGCTGTCGCCGCGATCGATGGCGTAGGCGTAGGCCTCGACGATCTCCCCGCGCTGGCTGATATCGGCCCACAGGGCGGCATAGTTGAAGTGACAACCATAGGCCTGGCGAACGGTGTAGTAGAGGTTCTGCACATCGGCGAACACAGCGATTTTCTTCACCGCGAATCCTCATGGCGCAAAGCGCACTGGCGGGTGATGACGAGCGCTCGGGAGCGATTAGGTGCGGAGTATGCCAGCCCGGGGGAAGGTTCAGCGAATAATCGGCGGGGCGAGTGTCAGCGCTTCAGGCGTCTGACGGGCTTGAGGCGGCGAACGCAGATTTTGCGGATCACGCAAAACCTTGTAGGAGCCTGGCTTGCCAGCGAAGCTTTTGGCGGCCTCAAGGGCCTCTTCGCGGGCAAGCCCTGCTCCTACAGGACTGTGTTCACCCAAACAGAGGGTCAGACGAAGGAGTCGTCGTCGCCAGAAAAGGAGGAACTGTCGTCATCGAAATCGGTGTCGGCGAAACCACCCTGGTTGTTATTGCTGCCCCAGGAATCGTTGTTGGCCATGCGCTGATCATCACCCCAACCACCGCCACCACCGTTGTTGCTCATCGGGCTCGGCTCGATGATTTCCTCGATGATCTGCGGTTGCTGCTGGTTGTGATGGAACAGGCTGCTGATACCTTCCGCCAGCATCACGCCACCGGCCACACCGGCCGCGGTTTTCAGCGCGCCACCGAGGAAGCCGCTACCCATGGGCGCGGCCGGGGCCGCCTGTTGGGGGGCAGGCTGGGCGTAGGCCGGCTGCTGATAGTTGGGTTGGGTGTTGTAGTTCTGCTGGGGTGGTGGAGCGTTGAACCCCGGACGCCCAGGCTCACGCCAGCCGCCGGAGTTGCTCGGTGCAGGCGCTGGAGCCGGATCGCGGCTGCCACCGAAAATGCTCGACAGGAAACCACCGCTGCTCGATGCCGGCGCGGCGCTCTGGGCACGGGCCTGCTGCAACTCGTCCTGAAGCTGCTGCAATTGCGCCTGCAATTGCTTGTTCTGTTCGTCGAGGCTCTTGATCGCGTGCTCTTGCACCAGGATCGACTGGGTCATGTAGTACGGTGCAGCCGGTTGGCGAGTCAGGTGTTCCTTGATCCGCGCCTCGGCCAGGGCGTCACGCGGGGCTGAATCCGTTCCGGCTTGCTGCAACCGTGAAAACAGTCCATCGATCAGGGTTTGCTCTTCGCTGTTCATGGCGACCTCATTAGATTGCCGGGTAGAAATCGATCGCCTCGACCCAACCGGGCCAGGCGTTCTCCAGTTATGGGGTTGTTACTGGAAGTTTCAATAGTCCTTACCTAACGTTTACATTTGAGTGTCGGCCCGCGCCATCGGTTAAAGTGTGGCCCTGCCTCAGCCTGCGCGATAGACAACCGATGAACCCGTTCAATGTAATCCGTGATTCCCTGTACTTTTTCCAGCGCAACCTGCGCCAGATCGCCCTGCTCTGCCTGCCACTGGTGATCGTCGAAACCCTGCTCCAGCAACTGCTGGACAACGCCGTGGGCCCGGATGCCTCGCCGGCCTATGGCCTGGTGGCCGGGCTGCTGGTCTATCCACTCTACACTGCGGCGCTGATTCTGTTTCTCGATGCCCGCAGCCGTGGCGAAACGCCAGCCAATCGCGACCTGCTGGCCATGTCCCTGCGCCTGTGGCCGCGCTTTGCGCTGCTTTCGGCGGTCAATACCATCGCCATCGTGCTGGGGCTGTCGCTGTATTTCATTCCCGGCATCTGGCTGACCGTGATCCTGGCCTTCTCCGAATACCTGCTGGTGCTGCGCGGGCGCGAGCCGCTGCGGGCGATGAAGGAGAGCTTCGCCTTGAGCCGCGGCCACTTCTGGCTAACCTTCACCTGCATTCTGTGTGTAATGGGTCCACTCTGGCTGCTCAAGGGGTTGAGCCTGAGTCTCTATCCGGCACCGCAGAACCCGGTGCTGATGCTGGTCATCGACAGCGCCCACAGTTTCCTGCAATTGTTCAGCAGCGTCGTACTGTTCCGAATCTATATGCTGATCGGTGAAAATTCCGCCAAAGACTGAACCGAGGCCCATGACCCGTCTATTACGTTACCTGGTGGCCGGCCTGCTGATTGTCGCGGGCCTTACAGCCCTGCTGGTCTACAGCCTGACCTGGCGCCCGGAAGAGCGCGAGACCCTGCCCGTGCGCTGCACCGCCGAGGCTCCGGTGCTGATCCCCGGCCAGGCCCTCAAGGTGATGACCTGGAACCTCCAGTACCTGGCGGGCAAACGTTATGTGTTCTGGTACGACCTGCCCGACGGCAGCGGCCCGGACGATCGCCCGACCCCGGAAGACATGGCCTTCAGCCTGGACGAGGTGACGCGGGTGATCCGCGACGAGCAGCCGGACATCGTGCTGTTGCAGGAAGTCGACGAGAACGCCAAGAGCAGTGCTTACCAGGATCAGTTGAAGTTGCTCCAGGAACGTCTGGCGGACCTGTACCCCTGCAGCTCCCAGGCGTTCGACTGGAAAGCCGACTTTGTCCCGAACCTGCATATTTTCGGCAGTGTCGGGCGCAAGCTGGCGACCCTGAGTCGCTATCAGGTCGAACACGCCGAACGCCAGCAATTGCCCCTGGCCTCGGGCAATCTGCTCAAGCGGCAGTTCCAGCCCCGCCCGGCGCTGCTGGTGAACTACCTGCCCTTGAGCGACGGCGGGCAACTGGCGGTGGTCAATACCCAACTGGGGGCCTATGCCCAGAACGACACCCAGCTCAGGGAAGTACAGACGACCCTGCAATTGCTCGACAAGTTCGAGAGCCAGGGCACGCCATGGCTGATCGGCGGTGATTTCAATCTGCTGCCGCTGGGCCAGTATCTGCGCCTGCCACCACGCTTGCGCGGCGGTTACTCGGCGGACAGTGAGTTGCATCTGCTGTGGGACAAGTACCCGATGATCCCGAGCAACAACGAAGCCAGCGGCATCGACCGTGAGCGGTGGCTGACGTTTTACCCGAACGATCCCGACGTCAGCGGGCCGGATCGGACCCTGGATTACTTTTTCTACAGCTCCAAGCTCAAGCGGATCGAGGCCCAGGTACGGCAGGACGATACCTTGACGATTTCCGATCACTTGCCGGTGCTGGCGCGGTTTCTGTTGCCGGCGGCGCAGTGACCGCCTTGCCGGGGACTCGTTACCTTCACTGCCTGGCCCCGCCGCTGCGGCCAACAGAGTCCCTGTAGGAGCCGGCTTGCTGGCGATGCGATCTGATGGGCGACATCGTCGTCGCCTGGAAAATCGCTATCGCCAGCAAGCCGGCTCCTACAAGTTTTGGCGTGTCCTTTCGTTCGCGGCAACCTTACTTGCGCGGTTTGATCCGCGCCGTCGCCTCGGCCACCAGCGGATCATCCGGCCAATAATGCTTCGGATAACGTCCCTTGAGGTCCTTCTTCACTTCGGCGTAGGTGCTGCGCCAGAAGTTCGCCAGGTCCTGGGTCACCTGTACCGGTCGCCGGGCCGGCGACAGCAGGTGCAGTTTCACCACCTGGCGACCGCCGGCAATTCGCGGTGTCTCGGCCAGGCCGAACAACTCCTGCAGGCGCACCGCCAGAATCGGTGGCTGCTCGCTGTAATCCAAACGGATAGACGAACCCGAAGGCACGCTCAGATGATGCGGCGCCAATTCCTCCAGGCGTTGCGGCAACGGCCAGGGCAACAGGCTGTGAAGAATCCCGGCCAGTTCCAGGTTGGCGAAATGACTGAGCCGCGACACCCGCCCCAGATAAGGCTTGAGCCACTGCTCCAGGGTCGCCAGCAAGGTCTTGTCGCTGACATCCGGCCATTCGCTCTCGCCCTTCGCGTCCAGGTCCAGCTTGCGTAACAAGGCTACCCGCGCCTGCCATTGGCGCAGCTCCGGGGTCCAGGGCAACAGTTCCAGGCCCTTGCGCCGCACCAGGTTGACCAACGCCTGGCTACGCGCCGCCTCGTCCAGCCCGGTCAAGGGTTCGCGACTGAGGATCAATTCGCCGACCTTGCGCTGGCGCTCGGCTCGCAACACACCTTCGCGCTCGTCCCAGTCCAGTTGGTCGACCGTACTCACCTGCTCGGCCAGCACGCTGTCGAACAGGCCCGGATCGAACTCCGCCGCCAGGTAGATACGTTCCTCACGCTGGCCCTGGCGACTGCCGAGGTCGGCCACCACCAGCCAGGGCTGTTTCATCAGGCTGTCGGTTTCGCTGAACAACGCCGCCCGGCCATTGGCCAGCCGATATTCCGCACTCCCCTCGCGACGCTGTTGTGCGACCCGATCCGGGTACGCCAGGGCCAACAGCGCTCCCAACCAGCGCGGATGATCCGGGTCGGCCACCGGCTCACTCGCTGCACCGCGCAAATAGCCGCGATACTGCCGCGCCAGTTGCCGCGCACGCTGCACACCGCCCTGGGCGCCGCGAGCCGCACGCTCTTCACCCGCCAGCAAGGCCAACCGCGTGTGCAGGTCAGCCCCGCCGCCGCGCTGGATATCCCGCTCGCCCAGGAGTGCCGCGACATCGCAGGCCATGTTCGCCAACCCCAACGCCTGACCGCGCAACAGCAAATGGGCAATACGCGGATGCGCCGGCAATTCGGCCATGGCCTGACCATGATTCGTCAATGCGTACTCGGCGCCGGCCTTGCTGGCCAAGGCCCCGAGCCGTTGCAGCAGATCCTGCGCCTGGCCATAAGCGGCCGCTGGCGGAGCATCCATCCAGACCAACTCGCCGGGCGCCACGCCCCAGCGCGCCAGTTGCAAGGCCAACCCGGCCAGGTCGGCCTGAAGAATTTCCGCGCTGCCATAGGCGGCCAGCTGTTCATGCTGGGCCTCGGACCACAACCGATAACACACCCCCGGCTCCAGACGCCCGGCGCGGCCCGCCCGCTGGGTGGCACTGGCCCGGGAGATACGCTGGGTGTCGAGGCGGGTCATGCCACTACCGGGATCGAAACGCGGCACCCGCGCCAGCCCGGCGTCGATGACCACCCGCACGCCATTGATGGTCAGGCTGGTTTCCGCGATGTTGGTCGCCAGCACCACCTTGCGCTTGCCGGCGGGTGCCGGCTCGATGGCGGCGCGCTGGGCCGCGAGATCCAGTTCACCATGCAGCGGGCACAGCAACACGTCGGTCCGCCCGCCCAGGCTCTCCTCCAGTTGCTGGTGCACTCGACGGATCTCCGCCTGGCCCGGCAAAAACACCAGCAAGCTGCCGTGTTCGGCGTCCAGCGCCTCGTGCACGGTCTGTACCACCCGCGGCTCGATAAATTCGCCGGGTTGGAAGGCCCGACTCCAACGCAAAGTCACCGGGAACATGCGCCCTTCGCTGCGCACCACCGGCGCGTCGTCCAGCAAACCGGCCAGGCGCTCGCCTTCGAGGGTGGCGGACATCAGCAGGATCTTCAGCGGCTGCTCGTCACGAAACATCAGCCGCCCGTTGAGGCTCAGGGCCAGGGCCAGATCAGCATCCAGGCTGCGCTCGTGGAATTCGTCGAAGATCACCAGCCCGACGCCCTCAAGGGCCGGGTCGTCATTCAAACGACGGGAGAGAATGCCTTCGGTGACCACTTCGATGCGCGTCTTCGGGCCGACCCGGCTTTCCAGGCGGATGCGATAGCCGACGGTCTCGCCAACCTTCTCCCCCAGCTCGCTGGCCAGCCGCTCGGCCGCCGCGCGGGCCGCGAGACGCCGCGGCTCAAGCATCAGGATGGTTTGCCCGGCCAGCCACGGCTCGTTCAGTAACGCCAGCGGCACCCGCGTGGTTTTACCGGCGCCGGGGGGCGCTTCCAGTACTGCTTCATGGCGTTCGCTCAACGCTTGGCGCAACGCCGGCAATACTTCATCAATCGGCAACGAATTCATGGTGACTCCCAGGCTGACCGTGAATTATACGGTGAACCCGGCAGGCCTCCAAAGCTAAAGGACCCGCCCCTCAGACCTTGAAGTGCGCGATCAGCCGATGCAGCTCCCGGGTCATGCCCGCCACTTCATCGCTGACCTGCACGGTCGTGCGCGCCTCACTGGCATTGCTTTCGCTCAACGCGCGAATTTCCAGGGTGTTGCGCTCCACGCCTTCGACCACTTGCGCCTGCTGCTCGGCGGCGGAGGCAATTTGCAGGTTGTGATCGATGATCTCCTCCATGGCCTGGGTGATCGCCTGGAAAATATCCGCCGTGAGGGTCACTTCACCGACCCGGGTCGAGGCGCTGGCGTGACTGCTCTGGATGGTCCGTACCGCGTTGCCGACCTGTTGTTGCAGGCCTTCGATGGTGTGCTGGATATCCCCGGTCAGCGCCTGGGAGCGTATAGCCAGATGACGCACTTCGTCGGCGACCACGACCCGGAAGGCCGCATCGAGCTTCTCGATGCTGGGTTGGTAGTGGTCGAAACGCTCCTGCCAATGCTCGATGGACGCTTCGTCATAGGCACCACTCTGGGAATAGGGCTCGACAATGCTGCTGGTGTACAGCGCCTGGGCCTCCTGCGCAGCCTCGGCCATCAGCCGCCGCGCGCTCGGATTATCGGCGCCATTGCCAGCCTGGACGTAGGGCTCCAGCAGCCCGGGCTGGCTCACCACCGTCGCTCGCGAAGTGGACTCCAGAAAACCATAGGCGCTGATATAAGCCGCGTAACCGCGGGTCTGCGTCAGCGTGGCGTAGAGCGGCAGGATCTCGCTGATCAGCAGATCGGTCGCCCGGTACAGCCGTGGGTCGCCGTCCATGGTCAAGCGGGAGTCGGCGCCGATTTCCTTCAGCGTCGCCAACTGCACCAGGGCGGCACGGGTTTCGTCGACGTAAAGGGCGCTGAGCACCTGGTTGGCCTGGGGCACGCCCAGGCTGGCCGAAGGGTCCTTGAGCATGAAACCTCGTACGGCAAAGGACGTATGGCCCAGCCAGTTGTCGAAGGTCTGTCCGGTCTGTTCCAGATAGCGTCGCCCGAGCTCTATGGCGGCGACACTGTCAGGCTTGTTACGGGCGTGACCGAGGAGATGCAGGGCGGCCAGGTCCAGCGCCGCCTTGCAGGCGGGCAACGCCGCTTCGAAGGCCTGCAACCCCAGCAGTTCGCGCCGCGCGCCTTGCAGTTCGCTGGCCAACGTCGTGAGCTTGTCGAAGGCCAGCCAACCGAACGGCGCCATGAACACCAGAAAGATCAGGCAGAATTTCTGCAGGTAGCGCGCCCGATTCATCAGCGCCAACACGGGTTTGAACATAAGCGGTTCCTCGACTGCGTGGCTGGGAACGAACGCAGCTCAGCCTTTCTGGGACGACTCGCCGGCGTCCGGCGCCAGGGCGCCTCGCGGAGATCGGGTGGGACGCGTCCATCCTAGTGGCCAGATGCCCCGAAGCAGTTGGAGGCTTTGCACGAATGATTGAAGATTTGCGACATTCAGCCGCCGTGCTGGAAAGCCTTGTCGAACGCCTCGATCGGCGCCTGACCCGGAGTCCGGTACAAAGCCGGCAAGACTTCATCAATCGGCAACGCATTCAGGGTGGCTCCCGGACAAAGAGCCGGGTATAACGGCGAACTGCCCGGTCTTAATCGCGGTCTTAACAACTGATCCAGACGCGGCCCCAGCGGCTTCACGTTTCCTTCAGGAGATATCCATGCGTATTGCTTCCCGTGTTATCGGCACCGTTCTGGCTGCTACCTTGCTGACCCAACTGAGCGCTTGTGGCTCGATCTTCTACCCGGACCGTCGTGGCCAGATCGAAGGTCGGATCGATCCGCTGATCGCCGGCCTCGATGCCGTCGGCATCCTGTTCTTCGTCATCCCCGGCCTGATCGCGTTCGGTATCGACTTCGCCACCGGCGCCATCTACCTGCCCCACGGCAAGACCGCGCAGATCGCTCCGGAAAAACTCCAGGAAGCCATTACCGCCGACGGCCACGTCGACAACCTCAAGTTGCAGGCGATTCTCAAGACCGAACTGCACCAGAGCCTGCCGCTGAACGACCCGCGCCTGATCCAGCAAAAAGGCAATCTGCAGCAACTGGCGATGTACAACCTGCGCCCTGCGGCCTGAGCCCGGGGACACTGAAAAAGGATCGCGGCCTTCATGACCAGCAGCCCGGAACACGCCCGCCTGTTACGCCTGGCTACCCGGGCTTCGGTCGGGGTCGCCAGCATCCTGATCCTGACCAAGGCCACGGCCTGGTGGCTGAGCGGTTCGGTGAGCATGCTCGCCGGGCTGACCGACTCACTGCTCGACGGCGTCACCTCGTTTCTCAATCTGCTGGCGGTGCACTACGCGCTGCGTCCGGCGGATAACGATCACCGCTACGGGCACGGCAAGGCCGAATCCCTCTCGGGCATGGCCCAGGCGCTGTTCATTGCGGTGAGTGCGGTGCTGATCGCGATCCAGGCCTTCGAGCGCCTGAAAAACCCGGAACCGATCGGTGCCCCGTGGATCGGCATCGGGGTGATCGTCTTGTCGCTGATCCTGACCGCCGGGTTGCTGCTGTTGCAGCACAAGGTGGTCCGCGAGACCGGCTCCACCGCCGTGCGCGCCGACTCCCTGCACTACCGTTCGGACATGCTGCTCAACACCAGTATCCTGCTGGCACTGGTGCTCGCAGGCTTCGGCTGGCCGCAGGTGGACGCCTGGTTCGGTCTGGGGATCTCGGTCTATATCCTGTGGAGCGCGATCCAGATCGGCCGGGAAAGCTTCGCCGTGCTGATGGATGAGGAGCTGTCACCGGACATCAGCCAGCACATGCTGGAACTGGCTTGCGGTGTGCCCGGGGTGCTGGGTGCCCACGATCTGCGCACGCGGATCTCCGGCAACCGCTGGTTTGTGCAGTTGCACCTGGAGTTGCCGGGAGAATTGACGCTGTCGGTGGCCCACGGCCTGAGTGACCAGGCCGCCGATGCCATCCATGCCGCCTACCCGCAGGCCGAGGTGCTGGTGCACGCCGACCCGCGGGAAGTGGTCAAGCCACGCCACTGATCCGTCAGTAGTTGACCTGGTAACCGCGACTGCTCAGGCAGTTGCCCTGGGCCTGGCGGTAGGCCTGGACCACCGCCGGTGCCGGCGCGTAGGTCACGTTGGCCGGGTCGAAGCCGCTTTGCTGTACCGCCCAGCGATAGCAATCCTCGCCATCCTGCTGGACCTGCTGCGGGCTCTGGCCGTTGGCCGGATAGGCCACCACATCGTAGCCATTGCCTTGTGGCGCCGGTGCCACTTGCGGTGCGGCGGCCGGTGGATCGACCACCACGTAGTCCTGGGTATCTTCCTGGTAGAGGTAATAGGCACCGGCCGCGAGGAAAAACATCGAACTGCCGATCCAGACTTCCCGCGCATAATCGGGCAGGTAGGTGGTGCGAATCCCTCGTGGCGGAGCGACGACTATGTAGCGTGTGCCCTGCGGGCGATACCAGTAGCCACCGGAGAAGAAATAGTCCTGGCCACGGTAAGGCACCCGCCAGTTGCGATCCGGGAAGCGGTCGACCACATAACCAGGGCGATATTGCGGGCCCGGGCCCCAGCCATTGCCGTGCCCGTCGGGACGACCCGGCCAGCGACGATCGTCGTGATGCTCGAAATTACCGCCGGGACGGTTGTTATTGTTGCCACCCTGCCAATTGGGGGTGTTGCCGTTGCGCCGGGGAATATCGGAATAGTTGCCACGCACCGGTTCCTGGGTCTGGCGCACGCTATCGGGGTGGGGCTGGATCGGCAGGTTGTTCTGCGGAACCGGACGCGGCGCCTGATTGGGCTCGTTCTGCGCTGGACGGCCTTGTCCAGGGACCTGGTCGTGCCGCTCGAAATGCTGCTGATTGTTTTCCGGGCGAACCTGGGGCGCAGGTGCAGCCGGACGCGGTTGCGGCGCCTGTGGACGGACTTCCGGCGCGGCTGGCCGTGGGGCCGGGGCCTGGGGACGCGGTTGATTGTTTTGCGGGTGCCCCTCGGGGCGATGTTCATGTCCCTCTTCATGTTTCTGATTGTCATCACCCTGGTTTTCAGCCAGTGCCTGCGCACCAACACTCATACAGAGCAAGCCAACACCTGCCAGACGCCAGATGCGCGATTTCATTCCATTCCTCACTGCGGTTCAGGGCTTAACCATAAGACTGGGAAAGCGGGTTCCGGTTCTGTGACACTCTACCAGTCGCGCAACTTATTTTTTGCCCAATAAAAAAGGGAGACCCGTCGGCCTCCCCTTGAAAACTTCGTCCGTGCTCGACGCTTTTGACGCCGGCTCACCTCACACCGTCTTCTGGACAGCGTGTAGCCCGGTGGCCGGCGCAACCCTGTGGGATTGTCGGCCGCGGCTGGCCTGATTCGGCGGGCCGCAGTGGACTGGGGTGTCTGTCTCGAATGTGAACGTACTTACGAGACAGGACACTTGTCCGGGCAGTGATTCTGGTGATAAGCATAGGCCCGGGGCGACGACACAGGATTGCGAACATTGCTCAAATAAACATGTCTTGCGCAATTTTTAACTTCAGATAGATAATTTGCCGCAATAGTTCTTGGAAAGGCCCTGACGATGAGCAAACTCGACCGATACGACCTGAGCATTCTGGCGGAATTGCAGCGTGATGCCCGCATCTCCAACCAGGAACTGGCCGAGCGTATCGGCCTGTCGCCCTCGCCCTGTTCGCGGCGGGTCAAGCAGTTGGAGGACGACGGTTATATTTCCCGTCAGGTGGCGTTGCTCGACCGCAAGATGCTCGGTTTGAGCCTGACAGCCTATGTGCTGATCGGCATGGACCGGCATACGCCGGAGCGCTTCGAAAACTTCGAAGCGGCGATCCGCACCCTGCCCCAGGTGCTGGAGTGCAGCCTGGTGACGGGGATGGACGCCGACTATCAGTTGAAAGTGGTGGTACCGGACATGGACCACTACCAGAAACTGCTGCTGGGGCACCTGACGCGCATCGAAGGGGTGACCAGCGTGCGCTCCAGCTTTGTACTGAACCAGGTGCTCAACAGCACGGAATTGCCGTTGACCCATTTGCGCAGTTGATCGCTGCGAACGCGACCACCTGCAGGAGCCGCGTGGGATTGATCGAGTGCTTTATTGCCCGAGATCAGATCAGTTCCCGCTCGTGGCGTATAATCGGACGGTTTTCCACCCCGCTCGCGTTGGAGAGGTTTGATGGATCCTGCCGTTTTCGAAGAGTGGATGATGACCGGCCTGGTCAGCATCCTGGTCATTTTCATGGGCTTTATCGTCTGGGACCTGGCGAAGAAATCCAAGGCCGGACGCTTTGGCACCTTTATCCTGTTCTTCGTGCTGGGCCTGGGCATCGTCGCGTTTGTGATCAAGAGCGTGGTGATCGGGTTGATCGAGTCGGGCTCGCTTTAAAGCAGCAGCACGCTACGGGCGCGCCGGCACTTCTCGCCACTGACCTTGATCCAGCCCATCCAGGGTCCAGTCGCCGATGCGCACCCGCACCAGACGCAAGGTCGGCAAACCCACCGCCGCCGTCATGCGTCGAACCTGACGGTTGCGTCCCTCGCGAATGATCAGCTCCAGCCAGGAAGTGGGAATGCTCTGGCGAAACCGCACCGGCGGGTTGCGTGGCCAGAGCTCAGGCTCGTCGATCTGTCGTGCCTGGGCGGGCAAGGTCATGCCGTCGTTCAATTCCACGCCCTTCTGCAACTGCTCGATCTGCTCGGCACTCGGCACGCCTTCGACCTGCACCCAATAGGTTTTCGCCAGCTTGTGCCTGGGGTCGGCGATGCGTGCCTGGAGCTGGCCGTCGTTGGTCAGCAACAACAGGCCCTCGCTGTCGCGGTCGAGCCGGCCGGCGGGGTAGACGCCAGCCACATCGATAAAGTCCTTGAGGGTCGCGCGCCCTTCGCCATCGCTGAATTGCGTCAGCACATCAAAGGGTTTATTGAACAGGATAAGCTTGGGTTCGGCCGGCGGGGCCTTGGCGACCCGACGCGGCGCGACAGGAGCTTTCGCGGCCGAATGGCGCGCAACGGGACGGGGTGGACGAGACATGGCAGCGAGGACATCTGAGGATCAGGAGTCGCCATGCTAGGGCGTGCTGGAGATTATTTCCAGGCGCGCGTCATCAGACACGCGCCTGGAACAGCCGCCCTTAACGGAACGGCGGCTCATCAAAGCTGCGCAGCTTGCGCGAGTGCAGCGAATGCAGCTCGGTGCGCAGCAGGTCCACCGCCGCAATGCCGATCTTCAAATGCTGGCTGACCGCCCGCTCATAAAACGCGTTCGCCGAACCCGGCAGCTTGATCTCACTGTGCAGCGGTTTGTCCGACACACAAAGCAAGGTGCCATACGGCACCCGGAGGCGATAACCCTGGGCAGCAATGGTGCCGCTTTCCATGTCCACGGCCACGGCACGGGACAGGTTGATCAACGGCCGCTCCTGGGCCCAGCGCAGTTCCCAGTTGCGGTCGTCGTAGGTCAGCACGGTGCCGGTGCGCAGACGCTTCTTCAAATCATCGCCACGTTCGCCGGTGACGTTCGCCGCCGCCTGCTGCAAGGCCATCTGCACTTCGGCCAGGGCCGGGATCGGGATATTCGGCGGCACCACCCGGTCGAGAATCCCGTCGCGGCGCATATAGGCGTGAGCCAGCACATAGTCGCCGATGGTCTGGGATTGGCGCAGGCCACCGCAGTGGCCGATCATCAGCCAGCAGTGCGGACGCAGCACCGCCAGGTGGTCGGTGATGTTCTTCGCGTTGGACGGGCCGACGCCGATATTCACCAGGGTCACGCCATGGCCATCGGCGGCCTGCAGGTGGTAAGCCGGCATCTGGTAGCGGTGCCAGACCACGCCAGCGGCCACGGCCTGGGCCTCGCCGTATTCCATGCTCTGGTCGATGATCACGTTGCCCGGCAACACCATGCGCACGAAACGCGGGTCATCACGCAGTTGTTGCAGGCCATGCAGGATGAACTGGTCGACATAGCGGTGGTAGTTGGTCAGCAGGATCCACGGCTGCACATGGCGCCAGTCGCTGCCGGTGTAATGCACCAGGCGGCGCAGGGAGAAGTCCACCCGGGCGGCGTCGAACAGGGCCAGGGGCAAGGGCGAGGTGTTTTCCCAGTCGTGCAGGCCATCGGCGATGTCATCGGTGGCGGCCGACAGGTCGGTGCTCGGGAACACCCGCGCCAGGGCCGAGGCGGTGACGCCGGAGCCGGCCAGCTCATCGCCCTGCTCGACCACGTAGGGGTAAGGAATGTTCTGTTCGCTGACGCCCACTTCCACCGTGACGGTGAAGTCGCGCATCAACGGTACCAGTTGCTCCAGCAGGTATTTGCGGAACGCCGCCGGGTGGGTGACGGTGACGCTGTAGGTGCCAGGCAACTGGACCTTGGCGTAGGCCCGGGTGGTGGCGGGGACTTCACCCTGGTAGGTGTAGGTCAGGCGCAGCTCGGGGTAGCGGAACACGGCACGCTGCTCGGCATCGGGTTCGACCCGGTCCTTGAGGTAACGCTTGAGGGCCTGGCTCAGGGCGCTGGTGGCACGCTCGTGGAGTTCGGCCAGACGGTCCACGGCTTCTTCGGGGGATTGCACGACAATAAAAGCTTCGGTCACGGAGAGCATCCTGTCTTCTGATGTTGCAGACCTTCATCTTGCCTGCAACATCGTCGGACGGGAACAGTGGCTTATCGTTCAATGCCAGGCCATCAGAAACCCTGGGGCGTCGAACGAGCAACAATGGCCTCGACATTCACCCCACGGGGCAAGGTGCCGTAGACCCGCCCCCCGGCCTCCAACCGACTGGCGATAAAGCCGTCACTGACCTCCGCATTACCCGCCTCCAGCAGCAACTTGGCCTGCAACGCCAGGGCGATGTCCTCGGTCAGTTGCCGGGCGCGGTACTGGATATCGTGGGTGTCGGTAAACGCCAGCTTCAACTGCTCGATATGCCGGGCCAGGCGCTTGTCGCCATGGCCGTCACCCAGTTCGCTGAACAGCACTTCGAGGACGCCCGGCTCCTTGGACAGCGAACGCAGCACATCCAGGCACTGCACGTTCCCCGAACCTTCCCAGGTCGAGTTGACCGGTGCTTCGCGGTACAGCCGGGGCAGGATGCTGTCCTCCACATACCCGGCGCCGCCCATGCATTCGGCGGCCTCATTGATCATCGCCGGGGCACGCTTGCAGATCCAGTATTTGCCCACCGCCGTGACCAGCCGGGCGAACTTCGCCTCATGCTCATTCCCCAGGCGATCCAGCGCCCGGCCCATGCGCAGGCTCAAGGCCAGCGCCGCCTCGCTTTCCAGTGCCAGGTCGGCCAGCACGTTCTGCATCAGCGGCTGCTCGCTGAGCACACGGCCGCCGACCAACCGATGGGCACAATGATGGCTGGCCTGGGTCAGCGCCTGGCGCATCAAGGCACTGGAACCGACCATGCAATCGAAACGGGTCATCGCCACCATCTCGATAATGGTCGGCACACCGCGCCCTTCCTCGCCGATCATCCAGGCCAGGGCACCGCGGAACTCCACTTCGCTCGACGCGTTGGAGCAGTTGCCCAGCTTGTTTTTCAAACGCTGGATATAGAACTGGTTGCGACTGTCATCCGGACGGTGGCGCGGCAGCAGGAAACAGGTCAGGCCCTTGTCGGTCTGCGCCAGGGTCAGGAAGGCATCGCACATCGGCGCCGAGCAGAACCATTTGTGCCCCACCAGCTCGTAAGGCTGCCCCGGGCCGCCAGCGCCGACGGGATAGGCCCGGGTGGTGTTGGCGCGCACATCGGTGCCGCCCTGCTTCTCGGTCATGGCCATGCCGATGGTTGCACCGGCCTTGTGGGCGATGCCGATATTGCGCGGGTCGTATTGGGTACTGAGGATGCTCGGCAACCATTGCCCGGCGATATCCGCTTGCAGGCGCAAGGCCGGTACACAGGCGAAGGTCATGGTCAGCGGGCAACCGGTGCCGGCCTCGGCCTGGCTGTGCAGGTAGGTCATGGCGGCGCGGGCGACATGGGCGCCGTCCTGCGGATCGGTCCAGGGCAACGACGGCAGGCCGTGTTCGACGGCGGTGCGCATCAGTTCGTGATAGGCCGGGTGGAACTCCACCAGGTCCTGGCGATGGCCATAACGGTCATGGCTGACAAACACCGGCTTGTTCTGGTTGGCGAGAAACCCCGCCTCCATCAGCGGCCCGCCGGCCAGGGCGCCATAGGCCTCGATCCGCGACTCGGCCCAACCGGCGCCAAAGCGCCGCGCCCACTCCTGCAGCGGCAGGTCGATGCGATAGAGATTGGTCCCATCCAGCGACGGCGGCTGGTTGGTGACCTCGTGGGTTTCGGCGTATTGATGGAGGTTCATGTCGGGCTCCTTTGAGAAGTGGCTTCGCAGAGAAAGGCCAGGGAACCCAGTGAATCACGCGTGTCGCCGCGAAAAAAGTGACATAAGCGCCTAAGTACCGGCGCTTTCACCCTGCACAGGGGTCAACAGACGACGGGCCAGCAGGTGCTTCAACTCATCGAAACGCACCGGCTTGGACAAGGTGTCCGTGACACCGGCCGCCAGGCAACGCTCACGCTCGCCGGCCTCGGTCGAGCTGACCAGAGCCAGGATCAGCAGGTCGGCACCACCGGGCATCGCCCGCAACTGCCGGCAGAGCAATACCTCGTCCGCCGGCTGCGCCGGGCAATCGAGCAACAGCCCATCCACGGTCTGACCGTGCAGGACATCGAGCGCGGCCCGGGCATCAACCGCGGTGAACACCCGATATCCCAGCTTGAGCAACATGCCGCGCACCACCAGTTGGCTGACGTTGTTGTCATCCACCAGCAACAGGGTGCAGTCGTAGGGATAACGCGTCGCCGACAACATCGAGGATCGCAACGCCCGCGGGATCAGCGCCTCGACCTCGACGTCAAGCTGGAAGCGGCTGCCCATGCCCGGTTCCGACTGATGGGTGAGGTGACCGCCGAGCAAGTCGATCAATTGCCGACAGATCGCCAGGCCAATCCCCAGGCCGCCATATTCGCGCGTCATCGAGCCATCGAGCTGGAAGAAACGCTGATAGAGCGTGGCTTCATCCAGGTCGATGAAGCCGATGCCGCTGTCGATCACCGCAAACGACAGGGCCCATTGCTGCTCCGCCACTTGCTGGCCGTGCACCCGCAGCACCAGGCCGCCTTCGCGGGTGAACTTGATGGCGTTGTCCACCAGGCACTCCAGGCACTGCAGGATCTTCTGCGCGTCGCCATGGAGACTGTCCGGCACGTTGTCGTCCACTTCAATGGCGAAATGCAGGCCCTTGCCCTGGACACGACCGGCGAACTGCTCCTGCAGGCCATCCAGCAGGCGCCGCAGGCCGAACGACTGCGTCGTGACCTTGAGCCGGCCGGCCTGCAACTCGGTCAGGGTCAGGATGCCATTGACCATGCGCATCATGTCCCGGGCGGAACCGGCCGCCGTCTGCTGGTATTGCGCCAGCTCCGAGTCCAGTTCCAGGGTCTGCATCAGTTCCAGAGAGCCGATCACACCATTCATCGGCGTGCGCAGCTCATGGGTGACGGTGGCGAGGAATTCGTCCTTGAGCCGGTTACTGTTGGCCAGCTCGCGGTTCAGCCCTTCCAGCTTCTGCCCGGACTCGAGCAAGGTCTGCGCCTGCTGCTCGCGCATGGTATTGATCCGGTCGGCCAGGGCCAGGGACAACAGGCCGACCTCCAGGGCCGAGCCGATCTGGCTGGCGTACATGGTCAGGAACACGTTCGGCAGGTAGCCCAGCACCATCAGCGTATTGACCAGGCCGCCGATCAGGAACGCCGACCAGGCGATGATGAAGTAACGCGCCACCCGCAAGCCGCGATACCAGGCGCTGATCCCGGCGACGAAAATGGTCACGGTGAACGCCAGGGCGAGGACAGTCGCCAGGCGCAAGGCCAGGGCATAGCCGGTCATCAGCGACATCGCCGTGACCACCGCGCTGTAGGCCATCAACAGCAACAACAACCGGTCCAGCCAGCGACTGTGGGTGGCGGTGTGCAGGAAGCTGCGGGTGAACTGACAGCCGAAGAAGCCCGCCAGGCCGATGAAGAAAGGCGTCGAGGCGTTGGCCCACCAGGGATTGTTCGGCCAGAAATACTGCGACGCGGCACCATTGACCGAAAGTTGGTAGAAGCCGAACGAGGCAATGTAGAAGATGTAATAGAGGTAGCTGGTGTCACGCACGCTGAGGTAGATGAACAGGTTGTAGACCAGCATCCCCAGCAGCACGCCATAAATCAGCCCCAACACATAGAGGCGCACCGGCTGCTCTTCGAGGTAGGCCTGCATCGACCAGAGGGTCAGCGGCGCCTGCATCGAACCTTCGGTTTGCAGTCGCAGGTAGACGGTCTTGCTTTCGTTGGGGGCGAACGCCAGCTCGAACAGGTAGTTGTTCTGCTTGATCGGACGGCTGGCGAATGGCAGCTCATTGCCGGTGCGCTGGGCCAGGCGGTAGCCACCCTTGGCATCCGGCACATAGAGCTCGATGTGTTTCATCGGCGGGTAGGCCAACTCCAGCAACCAGATGCGCGAGACGTTGGGGTCTTTGGGGGTGTAGGTCAGGTCGACCTTGAGCCAGAACGCCGACAGCGTGTAGCCGGCATTCAGCGATGCCTTGTCGTGCTGATGAAACCGGGCGGCCATGGTAGGCGAAGCCACTTGCGCGATATCGGCCTGGCCGCTCGCGTCTTCAAGGACCTGCATGACCCGGCCCAGAGGCAGGCTCTGAGTGGACTCATCAAACTCGACCGCGCTCGCCAAAAGCGGCAGCCAGCTCAACAAAATCAGCAGCAAATAGCGCATACAGCCCCAGCATGGCCAATCAAGTCGCGTCAGGAGCCCCCCTTCCCTTTGAGACGACGTGAAACATCATGACCTGTTATTCGTTTGGATCCACTTTAGCATAGCCACTGATGGCTAAAACACACCATTGAAATATTTTATCCAAAGGCTCTAGAACGGGCGTCCCAGCAGAAAACTGCGCCAGATGACGAGTGGTTATCGGCCGCTCCGAGAAAACCTTCAGCGTGCAAATTCAACGCCGGGCGGACGATCCCGAAAAAAGCGTTTGGTGGTAAGCTCGCGCTCCATGAATACCTACAGCTCCCGTCCCGTTGTCCTCTGTCTCTCCGGCCACGATCCCAGTGGTGGTGCCGGCCTCCAGGCAGATATCGAAGCCCTGCTCGCCCAGGGTTGCCATGCCGCTCCCGCGGTGACCGCGCTGACCGTGCAAGACACGGTCAACGTCAGCGACTTCCGCGTGCTCGACCGTGAGTGGGTGTTGGCCCAGGCCAATGCCGTGCTCAACGATTCGACCGTGGCGGCCGTCAAGCTGGGCATGCTCGGCTCCCTGGAAATGGTCGACACCGTGGTCGAACTGCTCCTGGCGCACCCGCACCTGCCGCTGGTCTGCGACCCGGTGCTGCGCGCCGGCGGCGGCGGACGCCTGGGCAAGGACGAAGTCGGCTACGCCATGCGCGAACGCCTGCTGCCACTGGCGACCATTGCCACCCCCAACCTCCCGGAAGCCCGCATCCTCGCCGAATTGCCCGAGGGCAGCGCCGACGAATGCGCGGAAAAACTCCTGCCGTTCTGCCAACACCTGCTGATCACCGGCGGACATGGCGAAGAAGACGAAATCCACAACCGCCTGTACAGCCGCGACGGCACCCGCCAGACCTTCAAGTGCCAGCGCCTGCCCGGCAGTTATCACGGCTCCGGCTGCACCCTGGCGAGCACCCTCGCCGGACGCCTGGCCCTGGGCGAAGGCCTGGTCAGCGCCGTGCAGACCGCGCTGAACTACACCTGGCGGACCCTGCGCGACGCCGAGCAACTGGGCAAAGGCCAGTTCGTACCCCGACGCCTGCCCCTGGATTTCTGCTCGTAACTTTCAGCGCTACCCAATACCCCCGAGGCTGACCCGATGAAACTACGCGGCCTGTATGCCATCACCGATAGCCAGTTGCTGGCCGGCAAGTTCCTGTCTTATGTCGAGGCGGCGCTGGATGGCGGCGTGACCTTGCTGCAGTACCGCGACAAAAGCACCGACGAGGCCCGCCGCCTGCGGGAGGCCGAGGCCCTGCGGGTGCTCTGCGAACGCTACAAGACCCGCCTGATCATCAACGACGACGCCGAACTGGCGGCGCGGCTGGGGGTTGGCGTGCACCTGGGGCAAACCGACGGCCCGCTGACCCCGGCCCGCGCGCTGCTCGGCAGCCGGGCCATTATCGGCTCCACCTGCCACGCGCAGCTTGAGCTCGCCGAACAGGCGGCCCGGGAAGGTGCCAGTTATGTCGCCTTCGGGCGCTTCTTCAACTCCAACACCAAGCCCGGCGCACCGGCCGCCGACGTGGCGTTGCTGGAACGCGCGCGCCCGCGGCTGCAACTGCCGATCGCGGTGATCGGCGGCATCACCCTGGACAACGCCGCCCCGCTGGTGGCCCACGGTGCCGACCTGCTGGCCGTGATCCATGGCCTGTTCGGTGCCGACAGCACCCGGGAAGTGACCCGCCGCGCCCAAGCCTTCAATGCCCTCTTTACTTCATGACTCCTGAGAGCCTGCCCATGTCTCGTTCCGAAACCCTGTTTGCCAGTGCCCAGAAACACATCCCCGGCGGCGTCAACTCGCCGGTTCGCGCGTTCAAGAGCGTCGGCGGCACCCCGCTGTTCTTCAAGCACGCCGAAGGCGCCTACGTCACCGACGAAGACGACAAGCGTTATGTCGACTACGTCGGCTCCTGGGGCCCGATGATCCTCGGCCACAGCCACCCGGATGTGCTCGACGCCGTGCGCAAGCAGCTGGAACACGGCTTGTCCTACGGCGCGCCGACCGCCATGGAAACCGAGATGGCCGACCTGGTCTGCTCGATCGTGCCGTCGATGGAAATGGTCCGCATGGTCAGCTCCGGCACCGAAGCGACCATGAGCGCCATTCGCCTGGCCCGTGGTTTCACTGGCCGCGACAGCATCATCAAGTTCGAAGGCTGCTACCACGGCCACTCCGACAGCCTGCTGGTCAAGGCCGGCTCCGGCGCCCTGACCCAGGGTGTACCGAGCTCGGCCGGTGTACCGGCGGACTTCGCCAAACACACCCTGACCCTGCCGTTCAACGACATCGACGCCGTCGCCAAGATGCTCGGCGAAGTCGGCCAGCAAGTGGCCTGCATCATCGTCGAGCCCGTGGCCGGCAACATGAACTGCGTGCCACCGGCACCGGGTTTCCTCGAAGGCCTGCGGACCCTGTGCGACCAGCACGGCGTGGTGCTGATCTTCGACGAAGTGATGACCGGTTTCCGCGTTGCCCTCGGCGGCGCCCAGGCCCACTACGGCGTCAAGCCGGACCTGAGCACCTTCGGCAAGATCATTGGCGGCGGCATGCCGGTGGGCTGCTTCGGCGGCAAGCGCGACATCATGTCCTGCATCGCCCCGCTGGGCCCGGTCTACCAGGCCGGAACCCTGTCCGGCAACCCGCTGGCCATGGCCGCTGGCCTGACCACCCTGCGCCTGATCAGCCGCCCGGGCTTCCACGCCGAGCTGAGCGACTACACCAGCCGCCTGCTCCAGGGCCTGCAGGAACGCGCCGATGCGGCGGGCATCCCGTTCGTGACCACCCAGGCCGGCGGCATGTTCGGCCTGTACTTCAGCAGTGCCGACGACATCGTCACCTTCGATGACGTGATGTCCAGCGACGCCGAGCGCTTCAAACGCTTCTTCCACCTGATGCTCGAGGGCGGCGTGTACCTGGCGCCAAGCGCCTTCGAAGCCGGCTTCACCTCCATCGCCCATGGCGAAGCCGAGTTGAAGCTGACTTTGGATGCCGCTGAAAAAGCTTTTGCCGCACTGAAGTAACCGATGTCCCCGACGTCGGTTTCAGCCGACGTCGGTTTTCCCGCCTAAACTTCCCCTGTTTCCTACCGTCCTCTGTGCAGATACTTGCAAAACAAGGCCATATAGCGCCCGTGCAGCAGAAAAACGAGTAAAGACTTTGTAAGGTGGCCCCCGCTTATTTCATAATGCGCGCCATAGTCATCCCCTGGCCGGGTCCGCCCGCCCTTCAGAGGTACGTCGATTCCCATGAACCGCACCGGCCGCGCCCTTGCATTGGGCTGCCTGTTGCTCCTTCAGCCGCTGCTGGCATATGCAGGCGGTAACTCGTTGTTGATCCCGGCGATGGGCCGTTGCACCCTCAACTCCCAGCCACAGGACCTCGCCGAGGCCCTGGCCGCCTGCGAAGAAGCGGCAAAGGGCGGCGATGCGCAAGCGCAATACGAGTTGGGCGCGTTCTATCACGACGAGAAAAATCCGCAACACGACCTCAACAAGGCCCTGAGTCATTTCGAACAGGCGTCCCTGCAGGGTCACGCCCAGGCGCAGTTCCAGCTCGGCACCATGTTCTACAAGGGCGAAGGCGTGCCGGCCAATAACGTCCAGGCCTATATCGTGCTGAAGATGGCGGCGGTCAACGGTGCCGAGGAGGCACTGGACACGGCGGATGAGGTCGCAGCGCAGATGCCCCGCGACCAGTTGGAGATGGCAACCCAGGTGCTGGGGCAGATCTTCCGCAAATACCTGCTGGAATTGCAGACGGCTGACGGGCGTACACCGTTTTCGCCGCTGCCCTGAAGCCATCGCTTGAGCAGACATTACATCTGCTGAATCGCGTTATCGTTCATCGCCAGCAAGCCGGCTCCTACTTGAAGGGACTTCGCGCTTTTTATTTGTCGGGCATCGGCATCGGGAATGGCATCACATTGCTCGTGCCGCGCGCCTCGCTGATCTTCGGCGTGCCCAGGCGCTCGACCTCGTCGATGCGCACGATCGAGTGCATCGGCACAAAACTGCGCACCACGCCTTCGAACTGGGCCTTGAGCTTTTCCTCGCCGGGATCGACCACCAGTTGCGTGCGCTCGCCAAAGACAAATTCTTCGACTTCCAGGAAGCCCCACAGATCGCTCTGATAGATCTGCTTGGCGTACATTTCGAACACCTGGCCCTGGTTGAGGAAAATCACCTTGTAGATGGGGGCTTCACGTTTGGTCATGGTGGGCGGGCAACACATCGGGGGATAAAAAAGAGGGCGCGAACTATAGCATAGCCGCCGAACGCACAGCGCTAGGAAGCAAGCGCGATGACCACTATAATGCGCGGTTCTTTGAACCACCTGATGAAACTCCATGGCCAAGAAGCTTTACATCGAAACCCACGGTTGCCAGATGAACGAGTACGACAGCTCGCGCATGGTCGACCTGCTGGGCGAACACCAGGCCCTGGAAGTCACCGCCCGCGCTGAAGACGCGGACGTCATCCTGCTCAACACCTGCTCGATCCGCGAGCGCGCCCAGGACCGGGTCTACTCCCAGTTGGGCCGCTGGCGCGAACTGAAACTGGCGAATCCGGAGATGGTGATCGCCGTCGGCGGCTGCGTCGCCAGCCAGGAAGGCGCCGCCATTCGCGACCGCGCCCCCTATGTCGACGTGGTCTTCGGCCCGCAGACCCTGCACCGCCTGCCGGAAATGATCGACGCCGCGCGCCTGACCAAACTGCCCCAGGTGGACGTGTCGTTCCCGGAAATCGAAAAGTTCGACCACCTGCCCGAACCACGCATCGACGGTCCAAGTGCCTATGTCTCGGTGATGGAAGGCTGCAGCAAGTACTGCACCTTCTGCGTGGTGCCCTACACCCGTGGCGAAGAAGTCAGCCGGCCGTTCGACGACGTGATCGCCGAGATCCTCCACCTGGCCGAACACGGCGTACGCGAAGTGACCCTGCTGGGGCAGAACGTCAACGGCTATCGCGGCACCACCCATGACGGCCGCCTGGCGGACCTGGCGGAACTGATCCGCGTGGTCGCCGCCGTCGACGGCATCGAGCGAATCCGTTACACCACCTCGCACCCGCTGGAGTTCTCCGACAGCCTGATCCAGGCCCACGCCGAGGTTCCGCAGCTGGTCAAACACCTGCACCTGCCGGTGCAATCGGGCTCGGACCGGATCCTTTCGGCGATGAAACGCAACCACACGGCACTGGAATACAAGTCCAAGCTGCGCAAATTGCGCGCCGCCGTGCCGGGCATCTGCATCAGCTCGGACTTTATCGTCGGCTTCCCCGGCGAAACCGAGAAAGACTTCCAGCAGACCATGAAGCTGATCGAAGACGTCGGTTTCGACTTCTCCTATTCCTTCGTCTACAGCCAGCGTCCCGGCACGCCTGCGGCGGATTTACCGGACGAAACCTCGGAAGCGGTGAAGAAAGAGCGCCTCAACGCCCTGCAACATCGCCTGAACCAGCAGGGATTCGAGATCAGCCGACAAATGGTCGGTACGATCCAGCGCATCCTGGTGACCGATTATTCGAAGAAAGACCCTGGAGAATTGCAGGGCCGCACCGAGAATAACCGTATCGTCAACTTCCGCTGCGACAATCCCCAGCAGATCGGGCAGTTTATCGACGTGCACATCGATGCGGCACAACCCCATTCGCTGCGCGGCTCGATGCTGCAATGAGAGCTTTCACCCCCGGGCTGCTAGCGTTATCCTTCATTTCATCTCAATTGCCGTCGGGCGGCTAAAAACGACCTTGAACGCACCCATCGAACCTCATCGTTTCATCCTCGAGCCTTTCGAGGCTCGCCGCTTCGCCAATCTGTGCGGGCAGTTCGACGAGCATTTGCGCTTGATCGAACAACGCCTGGCCATCGAGATCCGCAATCGCGGCAATCAGTTCGAACTGATCGGCGAACCCAAGCTCACCTCCTCCGCGGAAAACCTGCTGCGCCGCCTGTACCGGGAAACCAAGGGTACCGAGCTGTCGCCTGACATGGTCCACCTGTTCCTGCAGGAATCGGGCGACGACGACCTGCGCAACAACCCGGTGGCCGAAGCCAGCGTGGCCCTGCGCACCAAGAAAGGCATGATTCGCCCTCGCGGCCTGAATCAGCAGCTCTACGTGAAGGAAATCCTCGGCAACGACATCAACTTCGGGATAGGCCCGGCCGGTACCGGCAAGACCTACCTCGCCGTGGCCTGCGCCGTGGATGCCCTGGAGCGCGAGCAGATACGCCGCATCCTGCTGGTGCGCCCGGCGGTCGAAGCCGGTGAAAAGCTCGGTTTCCTGCCCGGCGACCTGGCCCAGAAGATCGACCCGTACCTGCGCCCGCTCTACGACGCCCTGTATGAAATGCTCGGCTTCGAATACGTGGCCAAGCTGATCGAACGCCAGGTCATCGAGGTCGCGCCGCTGGCCTACATGCGCGGTCGGACCCTGAACAACAGCTTTATCATCCTCGACGAAAGCCAGAACACCACCGTCGAACAGATGAAAATGTTCCTGACCCGAATCGGCTTCGGCTCGACGGCGGTGATCACCGGCGACATCACCCAGGTCGACCTGCCCAAGGGCACGAAATCCGGGCTGGCCCACGTGATCAAGGTCCTCAAGGACGTGCCGGGCATCAGCTTCACCCATTTCATGCCCAAGGACGTGGTCCGCCACCCGTTGGTGCAAAGGATTGTCGAAGCCTACGAGCGCTTTGAAAACAGTGCCGACGCAGACACCCAGGGTGCCCGCCGCGATGCTTGAGCTTGATCTGCAACGGGCCTCTGACGCTCCCGCCCCGACCGACGCCGAGTTTCGCCGCTGGTGCGAACTGGCCCTGCGCCAGCGCACGGCCGACTCCGAGCTGACCATCCGCCTGGTGGATGAACCTGAGGGCCGCGAACTCAACCACACCTGGCGGCACAAGGACTACGCGACCAACGTGCTGTCCTTTCCCGCCGACGTGCCGGACGAATTGCTGGATATCCCGCTGCTGGGCGACCTGGTGATCTGCATTCCCGTGGTGACACGCGAAGCCAGCGAACAAGGCAAGGCACTGGAGGCCCATTGGGCCCATCTGGTCATTCACGGCTGCCTGCATCTATTGGGCTACGACCATATAGATGACGAGGAAGCCGAGGAAATGGAAGCACTGGAACGAACGTTGCTTGCCGAATTGGGTCATCCCGACCCCTATATCGATGACGAACACTGATCACTCCACCACCAAGGGATACGAGTAAATCGCTATGAGCGAAGATCGATCGAGCAACGGGCAGAAGTCCTGGCTGGGTAAACTGACCCAGGCTTTTGCCCATGAGCCGAAAAACCGCCAGGAGCTGCTGGAGCTGCTGCGCGAAGCCCACCAGAACAAATTGCTGGACAGCGAAGCGCTGGCCATCGTCGAAGGCGCCATCCAGGTCGCTGACCTGCAGGTCCGGGACATCATGGTCCCGCGCTCGCAGATGATCAGCATCAAGGCGACCCAGACTCCCCGTGAATTCCTCCCGGCGGTCATCAACGCCGCGCACTCGCGCTACCCGGTGATCGGCGAAAGCCATGACGATGTCATGGGTGTGTTGCTGGCCAAGGACCTGTTGCCGCTGGTGCTGCAGGAAAACGGCGACAGCTTCAACATCAAGGACCTGCTGCGTCCGGCAACCTTCGTCCCCGAGTCCAAGCGCCTCAACGTGCTGTTGCGCGAGTTCCGCGCCAACCATAATCACATGGCCATCGTCATCGACGAATACGGCGGTGTGGCTGGCCTGGTGACCATCGAGGACGTGCTGGAACAGATCGTCGGCGATATCGAGGACGAGCACGATGTCGAGGAAGACAGCTACATCAAGCCCCTGCCCAGCGGCGACTTCCTGATCAAGGCACTGACGCCGATCGAGAACTTCAACGAGTTCTTCGACAGCGAATTCTCCGATGATGAGTTCGACACCGTTGGCGGCCTGGTGATGAGTGCGTTCGGGCACCTGCCCAAGCGTAATGAAATCACCGAAATCGGCGCGTATCGTTTCCGCATCCTGAATGCCGACAGCCGTCGCATCCACCTGATCCGCCTGACCCCCATTAGCCGCTAAGGATTGACATGCTGCGCTTAACCCGCCCCGGCTGGCCCGGTAATCTGCTGGCCGTGGTGGCCGGCGCACTGACTACCCTGGCCCTGGCGCCGTACGATATCTGGCCCCTGGCGTTGCTGGCGGTGGGTGTGTTCTATGCCGGCCTGCGCGAGCTGTCGCCACGCCAGGCACTGTGGCGCGGCTGGTGCTTCGGGTTCGGCCTGTTCGGCGCCGGTACCAGCTGGATCTATGTGAGCATCCATACCTATGGCGATGCTTCGGTGTTGCTGGCGGGCTTCCTGATGCTCGCGTTCACGGCAGCCATTGCCTGGTTCTTTGCCCTGCCCGCCTGGCTCTGGGCGCGCTGGATCCGCCGCAACGAAGCGCCGCTGGCCGATGCCTTGGCCTTCGCCGCCCTGTGGGTGGGCCAGGAAGCCTTTCGCGGCTGGTTCCTGACCGGTTTCCCCTGGCTTTATTCCGGCTACAGCCAGCTCGACGGCCCGCTGGCGGGCCTGGCACCGCTGGGCGGGATCTGGCTGATCTCCTTCACCCTGGCCCTGACCGCCGCCCTGCTGTACAACGCCCGCCGCGTGCTCAAGGCCGGACGCAAGGGCTTTATCGCAGCGGGCGCAGTGCTGCTGGTCGGTCCCTGGGTGGCGGGTATCGCGCTCAAGCATCACGCCTGGACCAGCCCGGCGGGCGAGCCGCTGACGGTGGCGGCGGTCCAGGGCAATATCGAACAGAGCATGAAGTGGGACCCTGCGCAGGTCGATGCCCAATTGGCGCTGTACCGCGACCTGAGCTTCCGCTCCAAGCGCGTGGACCTGCTGGTCTGGCCGGAAACCGCCGTGCCGGTGCTGAAGGAGTCCGCCGAGGGTTACCTGGCGATGATGGGCCGCTTTGCCGCGGACCGGCATTCGGCGCTGATCACCGGTGTACCGATCCGCCAGGTGGTGAACAACGAGAAGCGCTATTACAACGGCATCACCGTGACCGGCGAAGGCGATGGCACCTACCTGAAGCAGAAGCTGGTGCCGTTTGGTGAATACGTACCGCTGCAGGAACTGCTGCGCGGGCTGATCGACTTCTTCAACCTGCCGATGTCCGACTTCGCCCGTGGCCCGGCTGACCAGCCGTTGCTGCAAGCCAAGGGTTACCAGATCGCCCCGTTCATCTGCTACGAAGTGGTCTACCCGGAGTTCGCCGCCAGCCTCTCGGCGCGCAGCGACCTGCTGCTGACCATCAGCAACGACACCTGGTTCGGCACCTCGATCGGCCCCTTGCAGCATCTGCAGATGGCCCAGATGCGTGCACTGGAAGCCGGACGCTGGATGATTCGGGCGACCAACAACGGCGTCACCGGCTTGATCAACCCCTTCGGCGAGATCACCACGCGGATCCCACAGTTCGAACAGGGCATCCTGTATGGCGAAGTGGTACCGATGCACGAACTGACGCCTTACCTGCACTGGCGTTCGTGGCCGCTGATCATCCTGTGTGGCTTGCTGTTCGGCTGGGCCTTGCTGGCCAGCCGTATTGCCAAGACGGTCTGAGCCCACCAAACACCGTATCCCCCTGTAGGAGCCGGCTTGCTGGCGATGAGGCCAGTAAGCCTTGCATCGCCAGATCGGCCGTCATCGCCGGCAAGCCGGCTCCTACAAAGGCTGCGGCCTAGCGGTAGAACAGCCTGTAACCCACCTGTCCCACCGCCTCATTGATCAACTGCCCACTGCGCCAGATCGCATTGAACTCCGGCAGCCAGCCACCCAGCGGCCTGGCATTGTCCCGCCCGAGAAACCCCACCGGCGCCGGCACCACGGTAAAACCGGCCTGCTCAAAGCTCCACACCGAACGCGGCATATGCGCGGCATGGGTCACCACCACCACTCGCTTGATGCCCAGCGGCGCGAGCAGTTCATAACTGAACCTGGCATTTTCCCAGGTCGTGGTGCTGCGCCCTTCCTGCCAGCGTACCGTCACGTCGAAATCACTCTGCATCGACGCCGCCATCAACGCCGCCTCACTCGGCGGCGTACCGTAGTGCAAACCGCCACTGGTCAGCACCGGCAACCCCGAAGCCTTGGCCAGGCGCGCGGCATAGCGCTGGCGCTCCAGACCGATCCCGGTCGGCTGATCGTCGCCCCACGCCGGATCACCGCGCTCGCGCCCCGAGCCCAACACCACAATGGCATCGGCCCGCTGCGCCAGCCCCGCCCACTCACTGCGCTCAAGCGGCGGCACCGTCTCCAGCGCCCGCGCTCCCCACTCCACCACCACCGGCAGGCTCATCAACCAGAATCCGCCCAGGCCGAGGACAAAGCACACACCCGCCAGACGCGGGCGCCGATGACGAAACCACCAGGCAAACAGCAGCAACAGCAACAGAAGGCCGGGCGGCATGAACAATTGTTTGAGGATGTAACGAACAGGCATCGGGCACCTCCAGAAGATGCCCGAAGCCTAAGTGCATCGGGGTCAATCAACAACCTCTGGAACAATGACTTCAAACCGAAGCCTGGTTAGCGACAGACAACCGTGTGCCGCCGGATGAACCTTACTTGACCCCCACGGATTTGAACTTCGCCGAACCCGGACGGGGCATTTTGTCCTTCAACCAGATAATCTCGGCCGAACGCGGTGACACCTTGTGCTCCACAACGGAAGGCGGCACAGGTACATCCTGCCCACTGAGATCCAGGTAAGCCCTGATCAATTCGAACTCGGCGTGGCTCAAGCCACGCAGTTCCAACTCGGCAGGCCGCTCATCACGCAATCGAACCGCCGTGTTGGCTGCGTCCAGGGCAAGCCCCAGACGGACGATCAAACGTTCGTACAACTCGGGTTTCATGACATATCGCTGCGACTCCACCATCCGCTCACCTCATTGAAGACAAGAATCACTCCCCCTCTCCCAAGCTTAGCGGCGCCCGGCAAACCAGCCGACCGCCGCGACCAACGGCTGCGGCGGTGCAATCAGGGTTTCCCTCGATAGAGCGGCGTCATGTATGCTACGGCGCTTCCTGTAACTCCACTTCCAGCACCGCCTGACGGATGCGTTGAAGAGGATTAGGCCACCCTTTCCAGTACAAGTAGCCATGCACGAACACTATCAGCCCCGTGAAATCGAAAACGCCGCCCAATCGTTCTGGGATGCGCAAAAGTCCTTTGAAGTCAGTGAACAGCCAGGCAAGGAGACGTACTACTGCCTGTCGATGTTCCCTTACCCCAGCGGCAAGCTACACATGGGGCACGTGCGCAACTACACCATCGGTGACGTGATCGCGCGTTATCAGCGCATGCAAGGCAAGAACGTCCTGCAACCCATGGGT
>Ga0302153_10000248_pt1 | contig 30189 bp, 25 predicted proteins | sample I_Bog_N2_2_FD_192429 | JGI IMG/M metagenome (GOLD analysis project Ga0302153, IMG submission 192429) | Peat permafrost microbial communities from Stordalen Mire near Abisko, Sweden - I_Bog_N2_2 | ecosystem: Environmental > Terrestrial > Soil > Wetlands > Peat | place: Sweden: Abisko, Stordalen... | reverse complement strand
GGACAACCCGCGTCGCCTGGCAATCCTGGCCCTGAGCGGCACCCTGATCGCCGCCAACTGGCTGACCTACGTCTGGTCGGTGAATAACGGGCGCATGCTCGAGGCCAGCCTGGGCTACTACATCAACCCGCTGGTCAACGTACTGCTGGGCATGCTGCTGTTGGGCGAACGCCTGCGCCGCCTGCAATGGATCGCCGTTGGCCTCGCCGCCGTGGGCGTGGCGCAGCAGGTCTGGCAGGTCGGCAGCCTGCCCTGGATCTCGCTGGTGCTGGCGCTGACCTTCGGTTTCTACGGGCTGATCCGCAAACAGGCACCGGTCAAGGCCCTGCCGGGCTTGGTGGTGGAAACCTGGATGCTGGTGCCCATCGCCATCGGCTGGCTGTTGCTGCACCCGCTCGCCACCAGCGCCCAGGCCGAATTCTGGACCACCTCGCAAGCCTGGTGGTTGATCGCCGCCGGCCCGGTCACGCTGATCCCGCTGGTAAGCTTCAACGCGGCGGCACGTCACCTGCCCTACACCACCCTGGGTTTCCTGCAATACATCGCGCCAACCCTGGTGTTGCTGTTGGCCGTGCTGCTGTACGACGAACACCTGACCGCCAGCAATCTGGTGGCCTTCGTGTTTATCTGGACGGGATTGGCGGTGTACAGCGTCGATGCCTGGCTCAGCCTGCGCAAGCGCAGCTGATCAAAAAACACACAAAAGCCTGCAAACCTTGCTCCACCTGGGCTGCAGGCTTCTACCCCAAGGTTATCCACAAGCCGGTCCACGCCGTTTGTGCACAAGCCCTTGAAACTGCTCGTTTTTTGCTCATACCCTGGAAAGCCCCGGCCGGCCTGGTCGGGCGTAGGCTCTCCCCAGGTTATCCACAGGCCCATCCCCGTTAAAACTGGATAACCCGCCTCACGCTTCGTCGCTGCGCAACATCAACTCCACCATCAATTCGTCGGCCAGGGTTTCCAGGCCCGACTGCAGGGCTTCCAGCGGCAGGTCAAACGGCACCGCCAGGATCGCCTCGGCATGGAACAGCGGGTCGCCACTCATGGGCGCGGGGCTCACGTCGGTCACCAGTTGCTCCAGGTTGATGCCTTGCTCAGTCAGCAAGCGGGTGATGTCCCGCACAATGCCCGGGCGATCATTGCCCACCAGTTCCATCGCGATGGGTTTCCAGCGGCCGGGCGCTTCGCCACCGCCGGGAATCACCTGAATCTGAATCCCCTGGCTGGCGAGCGCTTGCAGTGCCTTGATCAAGGCGTCATGGGCCTCGGCGGGCGCCTCGACCCGGACAATCCCGACAAACTGCCCGGCCAGGCCCGACATGCGGCTTTCCAGCCAGTTACCGCCATGCTCGGCGATGCACAAGGCAATCTGTTCGACCTGGCCGGCCTTGTCGGGTGCGAATACAGTCAGTACGAGATGGTCCACGGGATAGCCCTCTTGTCGTTGGTCGCTCCAGTATAGGCAAGGGGTGCTACCTCACGACGACGGGCTTGGAAAAACAAGCCCCTGCTCTGGCAGGGGCTCGCTCAAAAACTTCTCATATGGATTTGCGGGGCTGGCATGACCCGTTCTTTCGAACCGGCCCTCAGTAATGGCGATAGACATCGAAACGCACTTCACCCTGGCTGAAGTATCGAGGATCGGCAGCGTATAATCCCCTGACGCCTGTCGACGTTACAGAAGGGACATTCAAATAAGTTCCGCGACCTGACTCCATAATGACCCACCCCGCGCCAGAATCGGTGCCACCACCCGATATATCCCTTTTGATGAAAATACTCCCGGAGGCGCCTTGAAGAGGAACGAAATACAGGTGGGCCGTATACTTGGCAGCGTATCCTTCCAGGAAATCAGGTCCACTCCTAGCTGACTGGCCAGGCAAAGGAGCATTTTTGCTGTATGACTCTTCCAGGAAAATAGCTTCAGGAGAAACGCCTGGAGGATTGGCCCCTATTCGGAACTTCTGATTGCTCGACCCGCCCTTTGGATAAAGAATAACTTTGGTACCATCCGCCGTGCCGGATCCGGAGACGTCCAGAACCCGACCGTTGCCCTGGTTTTCGATATAGACAAAACGACTGCCTGCATCCGTGATCAGCCAGAATTGATTACTGGCCCCAGTATTGTTCGTCGTAATGGCATCCCCATTGCTGGCTGCCGTCAGGTATCCATCAGTAATTGGAAACACTTGAATCTGGTAAGCCTTTTTTGTTCGTTATATTTGAAAACCCAGGTTGAAAACACCAAGTTCTCACTACTGTAAAGTCTTACAACATTATCAGAACCCATCTTTATAAAGCTTTTCCCGTTTAAAGCAGTGAATATTTTTTTGGGACTCGTTGGAACGGTTACTGCCCGACCCGAGCCGGTCCCGATTATCTGCTCGAGGATTGCGGGATCAAGGGTTTTGCTGCGCGGTTTCATTACAGTTCTCCTTTGTTTGCTGGTGAGGCAACCACTATGGAGACAGCGATGGCGAAGTATTGACAGCGCTTGCCAACGACCGGCTGACACATAACACCCAAACGCCCAGCTTAGCCTGATTATAAAAGGCAGTGAGAGGGCTTTTTCGACCCCCTCTTTTGCAGAGACGGCTCACTCCGGCGGGGTTAAGTTCCTAGCCTGAATTTCTGATGGGTCGTCTCATGATCGTAATCAAGGTAAACGGGACTACCCTCTGCTCCGCTGCTCCCGAGAGTAAAAACCCTATTGGGGTATCCGTATTTAGATATAGATACAAGACCACCTCCTGCCTCAGCAATATACCAAACTTGAAGGTGGGTGCTCGCCCCAACACGGGCTTCCGCGACGAGATCATCCCTGTCCGTTGCAGTAATATACAAGGAACTCTGATAAGATTTAATATAGTAATCTACATGAGTGTATCTTTCGAACGTCCACAACGAGTTGGGTGGAGGGCTACTTGCACGAGTAATCCTAAGTTCGTTATCACGCCCATCACGAAAATAGAGATAGCTTGTTCCGTCTGTAGCTGAGAATATTTTTACGGGACCCGTTGGGATGGTTACCGCCCGGCTAGAGCCGGATTCAGGTGCCTGATCTGACATTGTAGGGTCGGGGGTATGAGCGCTCTTTTTCATTACAGTTCTCCTTTGCTTACGGGTGAGGTAACAGCAATGGATACAGCAATGGCGAAGAGTAGAGCGTTTGCCAACAACTGGCTGACACATAATACCCGAGCGCTCAGTATAGCTCAGTGATGAAAGGCGCAAGCTTGCCCATCTGACGAACGATGGCCTAGATAGGGCCCGGGTGCCTGGTCTTGCTGGAGCAGGGTTCGGCGATATACCGCGTTATCGTTCTTCGCGGGCAAGCACCGCTCCCCCCCCCCACCCACCGCACACGTAGTCATCGCGAGCCTCCGGGACAGAGGTCCGCCGCAAAACAAATCGTGTACTATTTTCAGATTTATCTGGAACAATTAACACTTTTCTTGAGAACATCAGCGGCTTCTGCGTGACCAGACAGAACCCACTGGTCGCGAAACGACGTATTTAGTCTGATTTTCACAACCGCAATGCATCATGTAGTATGCGCCGGAACGCACTACATAACGTTGGATCGACGTCTGCCCGAGTGTCTGTGAGATCACGGAAAGCCCCGCCAGCTCAGGTCGGCCGGGTGAGCCCAGCCGTCCGCGAGGGCATGTTCTGGTACTGTGTTCAGAGAAGCACGCAAGGCTTTAAATAGAAGAGCTGAATAGCTGAGCAGAGTGAGGCAAGCAATGACTGAACACGTTCAAGTCGGTGGCCTTCAGGTCGCCAAAGTCCTGTTCGACTTCGTGAACCACGAAGCCATTCCCGGTACCGGTCTGACCGCCGACCAGTTCTGGGCCGGCGCCGACAAGGTCATCCACGACCTGGCGCCGAAGAACCAGGCTCTACTCGCCAAACGCGATGATTTCCAGGCCCGGATCGACGCCTGGCACCAGTCCCGGGCCGGCCAGGCCCACGACGCCGTGGCTTACAAAGCCTTCCTGCAAGACATTGGCTACCTGCTGCCAGAAGCGGCGGATTTCCAGGCCACTACCCAGAATGTCGACGACGAGATCGCCCGCATGGCCGGCCCGCAGCTGGTGGTGCCGGTGATGAACGCGCGTTTCGCCCTCAACGCCTCGAACGCCCGCTGGGGTTCGCTGTATGACGCGCTCTATGGCACCGATGCCATCAGCGAGGCCGACGGCGCGGAAAAAGGCAAAGGCTACAACAAGGTCCGCGGCGACAAGGTCATCGCCTTCGCCCGCGCCTTCCTCGATGAAGCCACGCCCCTGGCCGCCGGCTCCCATGTCGACTCCGTGGGCTACAAGATCGTCGACGGCAAACTCGTGGTCAGCCTCAAGGGCGGCAGCAACAGCGGCCTGCGCGACGATGCCCAGTTGATCGGCTTCCAGGGCGATGCATCGGCACCCACCGCGATCCTGCTGAAAAACCACGGCCTGCACTTCGAAATCCAGATCGACGCCAGCAGCCCCGTCGGCCAGACCGATGCCGCCGGCGTGAAGGACCTGCTGATGGAAGCGGCCCTGACCACCATCATGGACTGCGAAGACTCGGTCGCCGCCGTCGATGCCGATGACAAGGTGGTGATCTACCGCAACTGGCTCGGCCTGATGAAGGGCGACCTGGCGGAGCAGGTCGCCAAGGGCGGCACCACCTTCACCCGGACCATGAACGCCGACCGCCGCTACACCGCCGTCGACGGCAGTGAATTGAGCCTGCACGGTCGCTCGCTGCTGTTCGTGCGCAACGTCGGTCACCTGATGACCATCGACGCGATCCTCGACAGCCACGGCAACGAAGTGCCCGAAGGGATCCTCGACGGCCTGATCACCAGCCTCGCGGCGATCCACAGCCTCAACGGCAACAGCGTGCGCAAAAATAGCCGCACCGGCTCGGTCTATATCGTCAAGCCGAAGATGCACGGTCCGGAAGAAGCGGCGTTCACCAACGAGCTGTTCGGCCGCATCGAAGAGGTCCTGAACCTGCCGCGCAATACCCTGAAAGTCGGGATCATGGACGAAGAGCGGCGCACCACCGTCAACCTGAAAGCCTGCATCAAGGCCGCCAGCGAACGTGTGGTGTTTATCAACACCGGCTTCCTCGACCGCACCGGCGACGAGATCCACACCTCCATGGAAGCCGGCGCGATGGTGCGCAAGGCGGCCATGAAGACGGAAAAATGGATCGGCGCCTACGAGAACTGGAACGTCGATATCGGTTTGAGCACCGGCCTGCAAGGTCGCGCCCAGATCGGTAAAGGCATGTGGGCCATGCCCGACCTGATGGCGGCGATGCTCGAACAGAAAATCGCCCACCCACTGGCCGGCGCCAACACCGCCTGGGTCCCGTCGCCCACCGCGGCCGCGTTGCATGCGCTGCATTACCACAAGGTCGACGTGTTCGCCCGCCAGGCCGAACTGGCCAAGCGCGCGCGGGCTTCGCTCGACGATATCCTGACCATCCCGTTGGCGAGCAACACCGACTGGTCGGCCGAGGAGATCCGCAGCGAACTGGACAACAACGCCCAGGGCATCCTCGGCTACGTGGTGCGCTGGATCGACCAGGGTGTCGGTTGCTCGAAGGTGCCGGACATCCATGACATCGGGCTGATGGAAGACCGCGCCACCCTGCGCATTTCCAGCCAGCACATCGCCAACTGGCTGCGCCATGGCGTGGTCACCCAGGACCAGGTCATGGAAAGTCTCAAGCGCATGGCCCCGGTGGTCGATCGGCAGAATGCCGGTGATGCGCTGTACCGCCCGCTGGCCCCGGACTTCGACAGCAACATCGCCTTCCAGGCGGCGGTCGAACTGGTGATCGAAGGGACCAAACAGCCCAACGGCTATACCGAGCCTGTACTGCACCGTCGGCGTCGTGAGTTCAAGGCCCGCAACGGCCTGTAAGACCGCGCTACGGACGAAAAAAAGCCCTGATCGGCAACGATCGGGGCTTTTTCATTCCGGACACCGTACCTGTGGGAGCCGGCTTGCTGGCGATGCGGGCAACGCGGTGTTTCAGACAGACCGCGTTATCGTTCATCGTCAGCAAGCCGGCTCCCACACAACAGCCATAGCAACAGGCCTTAGGCCACCATCCCCAACTCACGCTTGACCAGCTTCAGCAACTGCGTGGTGTCGATGGGCTTGAGCAAGAAATCCACCACGCTCAAATGCATCGCATCAATGGCATCACGCACATCGGCGTTACCGGAGACGATAATGATCGGCAGCGCCGCCCGCTCCGAGTCGCGCACCTTGCGGATCAGGTCCAGCCCGTCGTCGGCCATGCGCAAATCAGTGATCAGCAAGCCAATGCCGCGGTTGGACTCCAGCAACGCAAAGGCCGCCGCGCCACTGGCGGCGGTCACACAGTGGATATCGTGCAGGGCGAGAATTTCCGACAGCAACTCCCGGGCATCCTGATCGTCATCGACGATCAGGACCCGCTGATACGACAATTGCGGTGCCTGCATCACCTGCAGAATGGCCTCGCGCTCGGCATCGCTCAAAATATCGTGGTCGGACATACGGCTCTCTGGTATCCCTTAGCAATCCAATCCCCTAGCACAGTGCTCAGACATCGCTAAACGGATGCTCAATGTGCACTTCGTCGGAAAGTTTTCCAAGTCGATATTTGTTAAGAATTCCCTTATTCAACTGTAGGCCATTTCACAAACCTAGACTTACGTCCAATGGGCACTCGGGAAGCGGGGGCCGAACATGGGTAAAACAGCGATTCTTCGCGCCCATAACAACGGACAAAAAGCGGTAGCGGTCATGAGCAAAGCGGATGCCTTCAGCCAGGCCGGGAAGACCGCGGTGTTGCAAAACATCCACGGCACCTTGCAGTTCCTCCAGCGATTCCCGCCTTTCAACCAGATGGAGAACGCCCATCTGGCTTATCTGGTCGAGCAGTGCCAGCTGCGGTTCTACAGCACCGGCGAGAGCATCATCAAGCCCGCCGACGGGCCGGTGGAACACTTTTATATCGTCAAGCAGGGACGCGTGGTCGGCGAACGCCCGCACACAGCCAAGGGCGGCAGCGAAACGGTCTTCGAAATCACCACTGGCGAGTGCTTCCCCCTCGCCGCGCTGCTCGGCGAGCGGGCGACCCGCACCGAACACCTGGCCGGCGAGGACACCTTCTGTCTGCAACTGAACAAACCGGCGTTCATCAAGCTGTTCTCGTCCTCCGAGACCTTTCGCAACTTTGCCCTGCGTTGCGTCAGCAGTCTGCTGGACCAGGTCAACCAGCAAGTCCAGCGCAAAGCCGTGGAAACCCTCGGCACCCAGTATTCGCTCAACAGCCGCCTCGGCGAGCTGGCAATGCGTCACCCGGTGACCTGCAGCCCGAGCACCCCGCTGCGCGAAGCAGTGACCCTGATGCACGAGCAACAGGTCGGCAGCATCGTGGTGGTGAACGAGGCCAAGGCCCCGCTCGGCATCTTCACCCTGCGCGACCTGCGCCAGGTGGTGGCCGACGGCGTCCATGATTTCAGCCAGCCCATCGACCGGCACATGACCCAGGCGCCCTTTGCCCTGACCCCGGACCACAGCGCCTTCGACGCCGCGATTGCCATGACCGAACGGCACATCGCCCACGTCTGCCTGGTGAAAGACCAGCGCCTGTGCGGCGTGGTCTCCGAACGCGACCTGTTTTCCCTGCAACGGGTCGACCTGGTGCACCTGGCGCGGACCATCCGCAGCGCGGCACGCCTGGACAACCTGATCGCCATTCGCGGCGAGATCGGCCAGTTGGTGGAGCGCATGCTGGCCCACGGTGCGTCATCGACCCAGATCACCCAGATCATCACCCTGCTCAACGACCATAGCGTCTGCCGGGTCATCGAGCTGACCCTGGCCGACAAGGGCGACCCGGGCGTGCCGTTCAGCTGGCTGTGCTTCGGCAGCGAAGGCCGCCGCGAACAGACGCTGTACACCGACCAGGACAACGGCATCCTCTTCGAGGCCCGCGACGCCGCCCATGCCGCCGAGATTCGCGGCAAGCTGCTGCCCCTGGCGCAGCAGATCAACCAGAGCCTGGCGCTGTGCGGCTTCAGCCTGTGCAAGGGCAATATCATGGCCGGCAACCCCGAACTGTGCCTGTCGCGGGCCGAATGGGCGCGGCGCTTCTCCGCCTTTATTCGCGAGGCGACGCCGGAGAACCTGCTGGCCTCGAGCATCTATTTCGACCTGCGGGTGGTCTGGGGCGAGGAACAGGCCTGCCAGCAACTGCGCCAGGGCATCCTTGCCCAGGTCGCCGACAACCGGCTGTTCCAGCGCATGATGGCCGACAACGCCTTGCGCCAGCGTCCGCCGGTGGGGCGTTTGCGCGAGTTCGTACTGAGCCGCAATGGTGGCGACAAGGCCACTCTCGATCTGAAGGTCCAGGGCCTGACCCCTTTCGTCGACGGTGCCCGCCTGCTGGCGCTGGCCAATGGCATCGAGGCCAGCAACACCCTCGAACGCCTGCGCCAACTGGTGGCCAGGGAAGTGATCGAACGTCTCGACGGCGCGGCCTATGAAGAGGCCTACCACTTCATCCAGCAGACCCGCTTGCAGCAGCATCAACTGCAGACCCGGCAGAATCTGCCGTATTCCAATCGGGTCGATCCGGACAGCCTCAACCAGCTGGACCGGCGCATCCTGCGTGAAGCCCTGCGCCAGGCCCAGCGCCTGCAAAGCAGCCTGACCCTGCGGTATCAGCTATGAAGCTGTTTTCCTGGTTGAGAAGCCGTGAACCGACACTGGACACCGCGACCCAGGCACGACTCGGGCAACTGCCCGCCGCCAAGCCCCTGGACGAGTGCTCGCTGCGGGAACAGCGCTGGATTGTCGTCGACCTGGAAACCAGCGGCCTGAACCTGAACCGCGACCAGGTACTGTCCATCGGCGCGGTGGTCATCGAAGACGGCGCCATCGACCTGGGGCAGTGCTTTGAACGGACGTTGTTGCGGCCTGGGCAGAGCGTCAACCCCAGCGTGCTGATCCACGGCCTGGGACCGAGTGCCCTGGCCGCGGGCAGCGATCCGGCGCAGGCGTTGCTGGACTTCATGGAGTTCGTCGGCGACAGCCCGTTGCTGGCGTTCCATGCGCCCTTCGACCAGCACATGCTCACCCGCGCCCTGAAAGACAGCCTCGGGTATCGCCTGCAACATCCGTTTTTTGATGTCGCCGATATCGCGCCGTTGCTGTGCCCGCAAGCGACCTTGCGCGAAGCCGGGCTGGACGATTGGATTGGCCATTTCAAGTTGCAGGTGCAAGAGCGCCACAACGCCAGCGCCGATGCCCTGGCCACCGCCGAGTTGGCGCTGATCCTGTTCAGCCGGGCGCGGCAACAGCAGATCCACAGCCCGTTGAACCTGCAACAGCGTCTGGGGCAGTGGAAACGTCGTCAGCAGAGCCCCTCTTTCTAATAGCGTCTGAACAGGCGATGCAAAATTCAAGGATCCCACCACCAGAAAGCCCACCCCCTACAACCCAATCTCCATTAAGACAAATGGCACACCGCCAACCGACCAGCAGCCATTGCGCCTTTTCCTACGCCCTGACACAATCGCGAATAATTCTCGTTAGTTTAAACTTCTCGTCGGTGATGTCCGTTGTCGTCAGTCCGAAGCCCCCACCATGCCCTTGTCGGCGCGTTGTATCGCGACCATCGCAGCTGGCTGTTGGCTTGGCTGCGCCGCAACATCGCCTGCCCCCAGCGGGCCGAAGACCTGAGCCAGGACACCTTCGTCCGCCTGCTGGGCCGCGAAGAACTGAACACCCCGCACCAGCCCCGGGCCTTTCTGGTGGCCATCGCCAAGGGCCTGTTGTTCGACCACTTCCGCCGCGCCGCGCTGGAACAGGCCTACCTCAGTGAACTGATGCTGATCCCGGAAGGCGAACAACCGTCCCCGGAAGAACAGCACCTGATCCTCGAAGACCTGCGGGCCATCGACCACCTGCTCGGCAAGCTCTCGAGCAAGGCCCGCGCCGCGTTCCTCTACAGCCGCATCGACGGCCTCGCTCATGCCGAGATCGCCGAAAAGCTCGGCGTTTCCGTGCCCCGGGTGCGCCAGTACCTGGCCCAGGGCATTCGCCAGTGCTATGTCGCGCTGTACGGCGAGCCGACATGAATCAGTTCAGCGCCAAACCGGTTTCCGCCCGCGTCCTCGATGCCGCCATTGCCTGGCAGTTGTGCCTGGACTCCGGCGGTCGCAACACGGTGGAACAGGCCGAGTTCGAGAAATGGCACACCGCCCACGAAGAACACGCCCGCGCCTGGTCGCAGTTGGGCATGCTCGACCAGCGCTTCAGCGGCACCAGCGGCCCGGCGCGGGGCGCCCTGCTGAAATCCCGCGACGGCGTCCGCCAGCGGGTACGCAAGCTCGGCAGCGGCCTGGCCAGTGTGATGCTGGCCTGCGGCCTGGCGCTGTTCCTCGGCAATCGCTACCTGCCCATCGATTACTGGCTGGCCGACCAGCGCACCGCCACCGGCGAGCAACGCACCCTGCACCTGGCCGACGGCACCGTGATCCAGCTCAACACCCACAGTGCCCTGGATGTGCGCTTCGATGAGAAGACCCGGCGCATCGTCCTGCGTGATGGCGAAATCCTGATCGAGACCGGCCATGGCGATGCCCGGCCGTTTATCGTCGAAACCGATGAAGGGCGCATGCGCGCGCTGGGCACGCGCTTCCTGGTCAAGCGTGAAGACGACGGCACGCTATTGAGCGTCCTGCAATCGGCGGTGGCTGCCCGTCCACAGAGCAGTGCCGACGAACAGATCCTCCATGAAGGCCAGCAAGTGCTGATGCGCCGTGACAGCCTCGGTCCGTTGCAGGCCCTCGACCCCGGCGCCGATGCCTGGACCCGGGGCATGCTGGTGGTGGACAACGTGCGACTGGCTGACATGCTTGAGGAATTGGGCCGTTACCGACGCGGCCATCTGGGGGTCGACCCGAAAGTCGCCGACCTGCGGATCACCGGCAGCTTCCCCCTGCATGACACCAACCTGGCGCTGACCGCCTTGCTGCCGACCTTGCCGGTGCAGATCGCCCGGCATACGCAGTGGTGGGTGACAGTGCAGGCCAAGGCCGAAACCAAGCCCTGACTCTGGAATACCCCCCCTGTAGGAGCCGGCTTGCTGGCGATGACATCCGCAAATACACCGCAGGACTCAAGGGCCTCATCGCCAGCAAGCCGGCTCCTACAAGGTCAGTGTTCGCCCCGCCCACCAATGTGAATCTAAATTATTTTCAATCAGCCCTATCACTTTCTGAAGTTCGTTCGGCCCATAGGCATTGAGAAACATTTCCATTCAGGAACCTGTCCTATGTCGCGCTCGCTCGAAACCTTGCTCCGCCCCAGTCTCCTCGCCGTCGCCATCGCCCTTGGCACCCCATTGCTCAGCCCGACGCTGATGGCGGCCGAACAGGCTTCCAGCGTTCATGCCTACAACCTGCCGGCCGGGCCGCTGGGTTCGACCCTGAGCCAGATCGCCAGCCAGGCGGGCCTGGCCCTGAGCCTCGACCCGGCGCTGGCCTCGGGCAAGACCTCGGCACCGGTCAAAGGCCAGTTCGACGCGATCACCGCCCTGCACACCGCCCTCGGCGGTACCGGTCTGCAATTGATCCAAAGCAGCGCCGGGACCTACACCCTGATCGCGATCCCGAGCGGCGTCGTGGCCTTGCCGGAAACCAATATCACTGGCCAGGGCGTTGCTGAAAGCGCCTGGGGGCCGGTCGAAGGCTATACCGCCACGCGCACCGCCGCCGGCACCAAGACCGATACGCCGATTGTCGAAGCACCGCGCTCGATTTCGGTCATCACCCGTGAACAGATGGAAGACCGCGGCGTCCAGAACCTCGACGACGCCCTGCGCTACACCCCTGGCGTGATCGCCAGCAGCTACGGCAGCGACTCGCGCGCCGACTGGTTGCGGATCCGTGGCTTCGAACCCACCCAGTTCCTCGATGGCCTGCCACTGCCCAAGGGTTCCTACGCCAACCCGAAACTCGAAACCTGGGACCTGGAACGTATTGCCGTACTGCGTGGCCCGGCCTCTTCGGTCTATGGTCAAACCCCGCCAGGCGGCATGCTCGACATGGTCAGCCGCCGCCCCGAGGCCGAGAGCAGCCACGAAGTCCGTGCCGAAGTAGGCAGCAACAACCGTAAACAGATCAGCTTCGACAGCACCGGCAAAATCGACGACGACGGTCGCTTCCTCTATCGCATCGACGGTGTCATCCGTGACGGCGACACGCCCATCAACGATGTCGGCGACAAGCGCTACAACATCGCGCCCAGCCTGACCTGGAATGTCGACGACGACACGCACCTGACCTTCCTCTCCGAATTCACCCGCGACGATACCGGCATCAGCGGCCAGTTCCTGCCCCTGCAAGGCACCAAGCTGCCTTCGGCGGCGGGCCCGATTTCCCACAGCAAAAACCTCGGCGATCCGGATTCGGACTACTACGACCGCACCTACTACGCCCTGGGTTACGCCTTCGATCACCGTTTCAACGATGTCTGGCAGTTCAAACAGAACCTGCGCTACACCAAGAGCGAGCTGAATTTCCGTCAGGCCTACGCCTCCTTCGGCAACGTCGTCGCTCCGGACGGCACGCTGACCCGTCTGGTCGACAAAGTCGATGAAAACATCAGCCAGATCGCCGTGGACAACCACTTCCAGGCCGACTTCCAGACCGGCGCCCTCAGCCACACCGTCCTGCTGGGGCTGGACCATCAGCGCACCGATACCCGCTACAAATGGCAGGAAGGCAACGCGCCTGACAGCAACGTGAACAACCCGATCTACGGGCAAAACTTCTCCAATATCGCTTACAACACCTTCTACAACTACAACCAGAAAACCAACCAGACCGGCCTGTATGCCCAGGACCAGATCGCGTTGGACAAGTGGCGCCTGACCCTCGGTGGCCGTGAGGACTGGATTCACACCGGCACCACCTTCTTCAACAATAACAACGCCACCAACACCCAGCGCGACAGCGCCTTCAGCGGCAACGCCGGCCTGAGCTATGTGTTCGACTCCGGGATCACTCCGTACATTTCCTATACCGAGTCGTTCCAGCCGTCCGCGGGCGCCAACGCCAACGCAACCCAGTCCTTCAAACCGACTCAGGGCCATCAGTACGAAGCCGGTGTGAAGTACCAACCGCCAGGCAGCAAGACCCTGCTCACGGCGGCCGTCTTCGACCTGCGCCAGAAAAACGTCTCGGTCAGCGACCGTGGCATCACCAGCCAGATCGGCGAAACCAAGGTCCGCGGCCTGGAGCTGGAAGCCACGTCCGACGTGAGCAAAAACCTCAAGCTGATCGCGGCCTACACCTACACCGACTCGGAAATCCTCAAGGGCGACGACCAGGGCAATCGCCTGCAACTGGTACCGCGTAACCAGGCTTCCCTCTGGAGCGACTACACCTGGCGCACCGGTTTCCTCGATGGCTTCGGTGTCGGCGGTGGTGTGCGTTATGTCGGCGACACCTTCGGCAACACGGCCAACACCCCCAATGGTCACGTCAGCTCCTACACCGTTTATGACGCTGCCGTGCATTACGACCTGGGTCGCCTGAGCAACTCCCTGGCCGGTGCGTCGGTGGAAGTCAACGCGAAGAACCTGTTCAACAAGGACTACCTCTCCACCTGCGACGGCACCTGGTGCTACTACGGTGACCAACGCAGCGTGGTCGCCGCCGTGAACTACAAGTGGTAACCCGCTAGCAACATCGCGTCGAAACAAGGGTCACGGTCCGCCGTGGCCCTTTTGCATTTGGGAAATGCCATGAAAAGCCAAACCATCCGCCGCTGGTCCTTTGTCCACACCTGGACCAGCCTGATCTGCACGCTGTTCCTGCTGATGCTGGCGCTGACCGGCCTGCCGTTGATCTTCCACCACGAGATCGACCACCTGCTGGGCGACTCCGCCGCGCTGCCAACGCTGCCCGCCGACACCCCGCGCCTGGATCTGCAGCAACTGGTCCGCGCCGCCGAGGCTCATCGTCCGGGCGAGGTCATGCAGTATTTCGGCTGGGACGAGGACGAGCCCAATGGCGTGACCACCATCATGGCGAAAACCGCCGGCACCGAACCCAACTCGTCCCACACCTTCATGCTCGACGCCCGCAACGGCCAGGCCGTGGAACTGCCCTCGGCCAACGGCGGGCTGATGATGGTCATGCTGCGCCTGCATGTGGATATGTTCGCCGGGCTCCCCGGCAAACTGCTGCTGGCCTTTATGGGCGTGCTGTTCGTGCTGGCGATCATCTCCGGCGTGGTGCTCTACCTGCCGTTCATGCGCCGGCTGAAGTTCGCCAGCGTGCGCCGCGATAAATCCACCCGCCTGCGCTGGCTCGACCTGCACAACCTGATCGGCATCGTCACCCTGACCTGGTGCCTGGTGGTGGGGATCACCGGGGTGATCAGTGCCTGCGCCGACCTGCTGATCGCCGCCTGGCGCACCGACACCCTCGGCGCCATGATCGCGCCGTACCGCGACGCCCCGCCGCTGACCGAACTCGCCCCGGCCACGCGCCTGCTGGAGATCGCCGCCGAGGCCGCCCCCGGCATGCGTCCGGATTTCATCGCCTTTCCCGGCACGCGCTTTTCCAGCGAACACCACTACGCGGTATTCATGAAAGGCAGCACCCACCTCACCTCGCACCTGCTGACCCCGGTGCTGATCGACGCCGCCACCCTGCAGGTCACCGCCGTGGGCCAACGCCCCTGGTACATGGACGCCATGGGCATGTCGCAACCCCTGCATTTCGGCGACTACGGCGGCATGCCGATGAAGGTGCTCTGGGCGGTGCTGGATGGCTTGACCATCATCGTGCTCGGCAGCGGCGTGTACCTGTGGTGGGTACGCCGCCGGGCCAGCCTGAAAACCGAGGATGCCCGATGAAACCGCGCTCATCGAATTTCTGGACGGTCTTCGGCATTCCCGTGTTGATCGCCCTGCTCAGCGCCGCCGGCCTGTTCGCCGCGCTGTTGGGCGATGGCGCCTGGGATGCGCTGAGCTGGGTGGGGCTGGGGATTCCGGCGGCCCTCTCCTTGCGCGGGTTGCTCGGCCGGTGCCACGGATAACCGCCAGTGAGGCCTTCAAGACAAAGCGCCACGTAATCTGAAACGGGGTGTACCTGCGAAGCGTTCAGTGATCTCGCGGGCCTCTTCGCGAGCAAGCTCTGCTCCTACAAGGATCGTGTTCGGCCTTGGCTGACTGGCCTTGAGCAGACGGGCCAGCTCCGCGCCCCATTGCTGATCCTCTCGTAACCCCAGCGACCTACTCATGGGCAGCTCCCCTATCAAAGTTCAGCGCCTCGGCAGGCTTGCCCTGGCCAATCCCGTACCAGTCGAGTTTGCGGGTCAGCACCATAAACACTCCGAGCAGGCAGAACAGCAGCAGCGAGCCCATCAGCAAGGCATAGTCCTCGGCGCTGAGCAGCCCGTAGAGCAAGCCATACAAGGCGGCCAGGCCGATACCGAAGCCCAGGCCGTGAGCCAGGCTGCGCAACACATGGCAGACATAGAAGCCGATCAACCCGACACAGGCACCGGCCGACAACAGATACGCCAGGCCAAACCCCAGGTGCTCGGACAGCGACAGCAACAGCAGGTAGAAGAAGGCCAATGCGACCCCGACCAGAGCGTACTGGACCGGGTGCACCGCCAGGCGCTTGAGCACTTCGAAGAGGAAGAAGCCGGCAAAGGTCAGGGCGATAAACAGCAAGGCATATTTGATCGCCCGGTCGGACTTGAGGTACTGGTCCACCGGCTCGATAAAACTCACGCCAAAGCTGCGGGCCTTGAAGCCGTCGCAGTCGCTGGTCGCCAGGCAGTTGTTCAAGGCTTCACGCAGATTGGTGGAGAAGAACGAGGTCTGCCACTGGGCGCTGAAACCCTGGTCGGTGACTTCCCGTTTGACCGGCAGGTAATTGCCGATAAAGCTCGGGTGCGGCCAATCGGCACTCAGATGAATGCTGCTGGTCTTGCCCACCGGCAGCACCTGCAACTGGCCGGTGCCTTGCAGCGCCAGGTCGAAGGCGAAGTCGAGGCGTTGTTCTTCGCGGCCATCGACGCGCGGCAAGTTCACATGCACACCGTCACCCAGCCAACTGACCTGGGTCCCGGGCCGGAACTCCAGGTTCTGGCTACCCACCTGCAAGGTCAGGGCGTTTTCGATACCGCGGATATCGCTGATGCCCACCGCCAGGTACGGCTCGTCGAAGCGGTAATCGGCAAAGTCCTCGGTGATGCCCAATTGCAACGGCAACACGAAGTTGCCGCTGATCTGGTTATTGGCGTGAAACAGCCGCGCTTCATAGATACCCCGCGAGCGAAGCTCGGTCTGGACCTTGCCATCGAGCTCGAAACGCTCCGGCAAAAAGTACAGCCGCCCGCTGACTTCGCTGCTTTGCTGGTAGCGTTCGCCCTTGGCATCGGTCTTCCATTCGCGAACGGTCTGGCGATACGGCACCACCAGCAGCGGACCATTCAATTGCTGGCTGTAGCTGGAACTGCGGGCGATATCTTCCAGGACCCCGTCACGCAAGCGCTGGCGCTCGGTGATCACCCCATCGATCATCATCAATGGAACCAATAACAACAGCATCAGCAGGGCAATCGCCCCGAGTTTTATAGCCAGACCGCGGTTCATCGGTTCTCTCCCTGTTGGTGTGGGGGAGAGTCTGTACCGCCTGTGTGGGGGCTTGATGGGGCGAATGTGGAGACTGTGTGGAGAGGCGGTGTTTATCCGGGAAAGCTCAGGCGGACCTCGACGCCACCGGGCACATTGCCGATGTGCAGTTCGCCGCCGTGCAGCTTCATCACTTCCTCGACAAAGTTCAGTCCCAGCCCGGTGCTCTTGCGACCGCTGCCCGGGCGCGGCAGGGAGTAAAAGCGCTCGCTCAACCTCGGCAGCGCATACTCGGGAATCGCCTCGGCCTGGTTGAACAGCGCCAAGCACAGCTCCCGGCCCTGGCGTTCGGCCTTGAAGCGCACAATCCCTTCCGGCGGCGTGAAATCCAGGGCATTGTCCAGCAGATTGCCGATGGCCTGGCGCAGCAGAAAGGGTTCGCCAAACAGCGTCAGGTCCGGCGCAATCGACTGCTCCACTTGCAAGCGCCCGCGTTCGATTCGCGCCGCCTGGGCCTGCAACACCTCATCCACCAGTTTGGCCAGCGGGACCTCGACCTGCTCCTCCAGCACCTGACGCTGCTCCACCAGTGCCAGGTTCAACAACCGTTCGATCAACTGCTGCATCCGTGCGCTTTCGCTGTCGATATTGCCGACAAAACGCTCGCGCTGGGCCTCCGGCATCTCGCCCTGCAACAACTCCGCCGCCCCGCGAATCGCCGCCAGCGGGCTTTTCAGTTCGTGGGTCAGGGTGTGCACGTAGCGCTCGACATAGGCCTTGCCCTCCAGTTGCGTGCGCATGTGCTCCACGGCATTGGCCAACTGCGCCATCTCGCCGCCGCGATAACGTGGCAGCTCGGCCTTCTGACCTTCGCTGACCGCCTGGGCGTAAGCGGTCAGGCGCCGCAACGCCGCGCTCAGCCACCAGGACAGCAGCGCGCCGAACAACAGGCCCAGGCCGATCAGCCCGGCGCCGTACACCAGCAGACGGTGCTCGGTGCGATCCACGTAAGGCTGCAACGAACTGTTGGGCTTGGCCACCGTGACCACGCCAATGATCTGACCGTTGTCGGTGATCGGCGCGCCAACGTGCATCACCGAAGAGTTCGGGTCGCCATCCACCGTACGGGTCGAGCGGGCGCCGTACTCGCCGCGCAGGGTCAGGTAGACATCGTTCCAGTTCGAATAGTCCTGCCCCACCGCCTGTTCGGCGGAATCGAGCAACACGATGCCGTGGGCGTCGGTCACGTAGATCCGGTGGTTGACCTGATTCTTCTCAAGGCCCCAGATGGTCGCCGCCGGCTTGCGCTGACCGTAGGCCTTGAGTGCCTCGGGCAGGCGACTCTGGCTGAGGGTGCCGTTCTTCACATCGTCGTGGAGGATTTCCGCCAGCAGGTTGGCGGTGTCCACCAGGGTTTCTTCGGTGGACTGACGCACGCCGGGGCGAATTTCCTTCATCACCGTGTTCAGTACGAAGTAGCCGGTCAAGCCGACGAAAAGGAAATACACCAGGAAAATCCGGATTCCCAACGGCATCAGCTGTTCCCCGGACTGTAGCTGTAGCCCAGGCCGCGATGGGTCTGGATCGGTTCGGCATCGCTGGCCACCGCCCGCAGCTTGGCCCGCAGGCTCTTGATGTGGCTGTCGATATTGCGCTCGTAGCCGGCGTCCGCCGCCACGCCCAACGCATCGAGCAATTGTTCTCGGCTGAAGACCCGTTCGGGTTGTTCCAGAAGACTGGCGAGCAGGCGGAATTCGTGACGGGTCAGGTTCAAGGGCTGGCCGCGATAGCTGATCTGTACCCGTTCGTGATCGACCTGGAAACGTTCAGTGGAAACGCTAGACAGCACCTGGGGCACCACGCGCTTGAGGATCGCCCGTACCCGCGCCGCGACTTCCCGTGGGCTGAAGGGTTTGACCACATAATCGTCGGCACCGATTTCCAGGCCCACCACGCGATCGATCTCGCCATCGCGGGCGCTGAGAAACATCACCGGTACTTCGGTAAAGCGCCGCAGTTGCTTGCACACCTCGAAACCGCTGATATCCGGCAGGCCGATATCGAGAATCAGCAGGTCGGCGGGCATCGTGCGCTGGTGCTCGACCGCCGCACCGCCGAGGTTCAGCCAGGTGGTGGTGAACCCTTCACCCTGCAGGGCGTAGATCAGGGTATCGGCAATCGCCGCTTCGTCTTCGACAATCAGGATATGGGGCATGGCGTCCGAGCACAGTTGTTGATCGCGCAACGGTGCCGGACGCATGCCGCCCCGTCAATCAGCAGTGGGGTTGGTCGGCGGTATAACGCCGTGCCGGATTCACCGCCGCGCCGAATTCACGCAGCGCCTTGGCGCCGATCAGCAGCGGGTAGTTGAAGCTGCTGCGGTTGGTCAGGTTGACCTCCACGCTGCGCTTGACGTTACCCAGGCACATCTCCAGCTCCACCACCGGGCGCTTGCTCGCGTCGCTGGTTTCGCCGTCTTCATCTTCCTCGGAGCGGGTCTTGATCTTGCTGATGCGCGCGACCTTGTGCTCATAGACCTTGCCATCGGCATCGGCCGTGCCCAGGCGGAAACGTACCCAGTCCTCGCCGTCGCGCTTGAACAGCTCGATGTCCTTGGCCGACAGCGAGGCGGTCAGGGCACCGGTGTCCATCTTGGCCTTGAAGGTCTGGCCGATTTCCGGCAACTGGATATATTCGTAGCGCCCGTAGAGGGTCGGTTCGGCCGCCATGACTGGCAGGGCCAGGAGGGACAACAGGGCAAGAATGGATTTCACTTCGGCTGTACCTTTGAGTGGACGCACAAGGGGCGCCATTTTAGACCGCTGTTCGCGCGTTGGTTCATGAACAAATCTGACAGGCCGACACTAACCTATCCGACACCCCGTGAAACATTTGTCCCTCGGGCGATTTGGCGTCTGCCCGCGGCCGCCTTTATCATGGCGCGCCCTCACGTTTTGAAAGAGTCCCTGTATGCGCCGCCTGCTCACCGGCAGTTTCGTCACATTCCTGCTTTTGCTCAACACGCTGGTACTGTTCGGCCCGCTGATGCTCTTCGCCCTGCTCAAGCTGCTGTTGCCCGGTCGTTTTCGCGACCACGCCAGCGCGGCGGTGATGTGGATCGCCGAAACCTGGGCCGAGATCGACAAGCTGATCTTCGCCCTGTGCATCCCCACCCGCTGGGATATTCGCGGTGCCGAAGGCCTGCGCCGCGACACCTCGTACCTGGTGGTCTGCAACCATCAGTCCTGGGTCGATATCCCGGCGCTGATCCAGACGCTCAACCGGCACACGCCGTTCTTCAAGTTCTTCCTCAAGAAGGAACTGATCTGGGTACCGTTCCTGGGCCTGGCCTGGTGGGCGCTGGACTATCCGTTCATGAAGCGCTATTCCAAGGCCTTTCTCGACAAGCACCCGGAACTCAAGGGCCATGACCTGGAAATCACCCAGGCCGCCTGCGAGCTGTTCAAGCGCCAGCCGGTGACCGTGGTCAACTACCTGGAAGGCACCCGCTTCAGCCCGGCCAAACACCAGGAGCAGGACTCGCCCTTTACCCATCTGCTCAAGCCCAAGGCCGGCGGCGTGGCCTTCGTGCTGGCGGCCATGGGCGAACAGCTGGACGCGATCCTCGACGTCACCGTGGTTTATCCACAAGAGCGGATTCCGGGGTTCTGGGATTTGATCAGCGGCAACCTGCCCAAGGTCATCATCGACTTCCAGACCCGCGAGCTGACCGCGGACCTGTGGCAAGGCGACTACGAGAACGACCCGGTGTTTCGCCAGCAGATCCAGGACTGGGTCAACCAGCTCTGGAGCGAGAAGGACCAGCGCATTGCGGCGTTGCGCAACGTGAGCGAGCCGACAGACCGGCCCGTTTGATCACCCCAATAAAAAACGCATCGAACAGCCTGACCCGTTCGATGCGTTTTTATTCGGGCCCGATGCCTGATCAGCTACCGGCACCCCAGATACCACCCAGGCTCTTGAGCAGCGGACCACCGACGCCCTGTTGCCCGAGGTATTGCAGGATCACCGGGGCAAACTGGCCGACCATGCCGCTGTCCATGCCCAGGGCACCGAAGGCCTTGTTCAGGTCACTGGTGTTCTGCACATTGCCCAGTGCGCTGCCCACCGACGCCGAGTTACCCGACTGGCCGAGCAAACCGCCCAGGCCGGACAGGGCACCGCCGCCCGAGAGCTGGTCGAGTCCCGGCACACTCTTGCTCAACTGCGAATAGTCATTGCCGCTGAGTTTGTTCTTGGCCAGACCGAGCATCGCACCGGTCCCCCCCACCGCCTGTTCCGGGGTGACGTGCAACTGCGACCCCAGGGTACTGAGCAGTCCACTGGCCGGTGCCGCCGCATTGCCATTTTGCCCGCCTTGCATGGACGAGACCGCATTGGCCGCATCGTTCAGGCTGAACGCCGCAAACACCGGGGTAGCGGCGAATGCCAGGAGCGAAGCCAGTACAACACCGCGTGAAATCTTCATTGCAACACCTCGAAAGTCATCATGACCACCCGCCAGCAGGGACGGGCGCCGAACACTTGCCGTTGGAGTCAAAAAAGCCGGACTTGTTCCGCACTCGATGAATCCTCCTACCAGGCCCATAAAAAAGTCGGCGGCCCTGCATCCGATCCGCGTCTCCTTGCGTATATCAAGCACGGACAGAACTTCCTGGCCGACTTCATACCGACAAGGATTCCTCATCATGAAATGCATCTCGATCAAAGCGCCCCTGATTGCCAGCCTGCTGACCCTCGCATTGTCCGGCGGCCTGGCCCAGGCGGCGAGCATGAGCATGGACCACGACAGTGTGATGGTCGGCGGACAAAGCATGCTGCCGAGCAAGGACATCGTCGATAACGCGGTCAACTCTGCCGACCACACCACCCTGGTCGCCGCCGTGAAGGCCGCCGGACTGGTGCCGACCCTCAAGGGCCAGGGCCCGTTCACCGTCTTCGCCCCGGTCAACTCCGCCTTCGCCGCCCTGCCCGCCGGCACCGTCGACACCCTGCTCAAGCCGGAAAACAAAGGCACCCTGACCCACATCCTCACCTACCACGTGGTGGCCGGGAAACTGGACATGGCCGAACTGAGCAAGCGCATCAAGGCCGGCGGCGGCAAGACCGAACTGACCACCGTGTCCGGTGGCAAGTTGTGGGCGATGATGAACGGCCCGCACAACATCGTGATCAAGGATGAGAAAGGCACCACGGCCGACATCACCACCTACGACGTGATGCAATCCAACGGCGTGATCCAGGTGATCGACAAGGTGCTGCTGCCTAAAAGCTGAGGCCGTATCACCCCTGAGGAAACATCCATGAATGGAACAACCGCGTGCCGTGAACTACCCTCAGCCGGCAACCAGCGCGACACGCGGCCCATTCATCGTTTTGTGATTGTCTGGAGAACACCCATTTCCACCGCCGACGCCGATCAACTCAGGCAGCTGTTGGCCCAGTGCTCACTGGGCAACCGCCGCGCGTTCGAGACGCTGTATCGTAGCGTCGCCCCACGCCTGCACGGTGTAGCCCTGCGTTGCCTGGGCCGCGCCGACCTGGCCGAGGAAATCCTCCAGGAAAGTTTCGTACGCATCTGGAACAACGCTTCGCGTTACGAGGCGCACCTTTCGGCGCCGATGACCTGGATGGTCAATATCACCCGTAACCTGGCCATCGATCAGTTGCGCAGGTTCCGCGAGGTGCCCCTGGTCGATGGGCAGGAAGACAGCCTGGCCGACGACAGCCCCTCGGCCCATGAACTGCTCGACAGCGCCCGCGAGGCCAGCGCGCTGAACCACTGCCTGGAGACCCTGGAAGGCCTGCAACGCCAGTCGATCACCCTGGCCTACTTCCACGGCTTGTCCTACGCGGAACTGGCCGAACAACTGCCGGCGCCGCTGGGCTCGGTCAAATCCTGGATACGTCGTGGCATGGAGCGCCTGCGCAGGTGCCTTGAATCATGAACTACCAGAACCCCCGCCTGCGCCGCGCCCTGGCCGCCGACTACGCCATCGGCGTGATGTCCAAGGCCGCCCGCCGACGCTTCGAAGCGCTGATGCGCGATGACGCCAAACTGCGCGCCCAGGTCGCCGAGTGGCAGGAAAACCTGATGGTTTTGACCGAGTCGGTGGCCGATCAGCCGGTGCCGGATCGGGTGTGGCAAGGTGTTGTCGCAAGAATCGATCCGCAACGACTGCACCTGCCTGAGAAACGGCCGTTCTGGAGCGGATTGCGCGTCTTCGCGGCGGCCTGTTCGCTGGTGCTGGTGGTGGCCCTGGGCGTGTTCTACAACCATGATCCGGTGAGCGCCAGCGCAACCCTGCTCAGCGGCACGCAAGCCCCGGCGTTGCGGGTCAAGGCCCATGCCGACTACCTGCAAGTCGAGCCGTTGAGCCTGGCGGCGGTGCAAGCCGACCGCAGCCTGGAACTGTGGGCGATTCCGGTGGATGGCAAGCCGGTGTCCCTGGGCCTGGTGCCGAAAGAAGGCAAAGGGCGCGTCGAGTTGAGCGAAGCGCATAGGGCCTTGCTCGGCACCTCGGTGGTGCTGGCGGTCAGCCTTGAGCCGGCGGGCGGTTCGCCGACCGGGCAGCCGACCGGGCCGGTGTTGTATCAGGGGCCGCTGGCGGCACTTTGAGCGCTATCTCGCAACCTCTGAAGCTGAATTTCACCCACTAAAAAGGGCGACCGAAGTCGCCCTTTCCCCGTCTTGCCCTTTACTGCTTACGCCGCACTGAACAGCTTGTGCGGGTCAATCACGAACTTCTTCGGCACGCCCGCATCGAACTCGCCGTAACCGCGCGGCGCGTCGTCGAGGCTGATCACTTCGACGCCAACGATATCGGCGATCTTGATCCGATCCCACATGATCGCCTGCATCAGCTGGCGGTTGTACTTCATCACCGGGGTCTGGCCGGTGTGGAAGCTGTGGGACTTGGCCCAACCGAGGCCGAAGCGGATGCTCAGGCTGCCAATTTTCGCGGCGGCGTCCACAGCACCCGGGTCTTCGGTCACGTACAGGCCCGGAATACCGATCTTGCCCGCCACGCGGACCACGCCCATCAGCGAGTTGAGCACGGTGGCCGGAGCCTCGTGCTTCACGCCTTCATGGCCGTGACCACGGGCTTCGAAGCCCACGGCATCGACGGCGCAATCCACTTCAGGTTCGCCCAACAACGCGGCGATCTGTTCGTGCAGCGGGGTGTCCTTGGACAGGTCGGCGATTTCGAAACCCTGGGCCTTGGCGTGGGCCAGGCGGATCGGGTTGACGTCACCGATGATCACCACCGCCGCGCCCAGCAGACGGGCCGAAGCCGCCGCCGCAAGGCCGACCGGACCGGCACCGGCGATGTACACGCTGCTGCCCGGGCCAACGCCCGCGGTGACCGCGCCGTGGTAGCCGGTAGGGAGGATGTCGGAGAGGCAGGTCAGGTCGCGGATTTTCTCCATGGCCTTGTCGCGGTCCGGCAGTTTGAGCAGGTTGAAGTCGGCGTACGGCACCAGCACGTATTCGGCCTGGCCACCGGTCCAGTCGCCCATGTCGACATAACCGTAGGCACCGCCGGCGCGAGCCGGGTTGACGGTCAGGCAGACGCCGGTGTGTTGCTCCTTGCAGGAACGGCAGCGCCCGCAAGCCACGTTGAAGGGTACCGAGACCAGGTCGCCGAGTTTCAGGTTCTCGACATCGCGGCCCTTCTCGATCACTTCGCCGGTGATTTCATGACCCAGGACCAGGCCGGTCTGGGCGGTGGTACGGCCACGGACCATGTGTTGGTCCGAACCACAGATGTTGGTGGAGACGACGCGCAAGATAACACCGTGTTCGATCTTCTTGCCACGCGGGTCCTGCATTTTCGGATAGTCGATTTTTTGCACCTCGACCTTGCCATTGCCGAGATACACCACACCACGATTGCCAGACATGCTTTCACCTCGCTGTTGTTTTTATGTAGCAACACGTTGCCAGGGGGCAGCGCGTAGATTGCTCGGGTTATTGCCTGTGGTTGTTGCGTTGTTCTTGCGGACCTCATCGCCAGCAAGCCGGCTCCTACAGGGGAACTGCGTCACGGCAGGCACCGCGCCCATTGCAGGAGCCGGCTTGCCGGCGATGAGGCCCGCATGGGCAGCAAAAAACTTAGAGAACCACCGTCCTGTTGGCGTTCAAGAAAACCCGCCGCTCAATGTGATACCCCACCGCCCGCGCCAACGTCAGCCCTTCGATATCGCGGCCCTTGGCGATCAGGTCCTCGGGGTAGTGACTGTGGTCCACCACCTCCACGCCCTGGGCGATGATCGGACCTTCATCCAGGTCGTTGTTGATGTAATGCGCGGTGGCACCCACCAGCTTCACGCCCTTGTTGTAGGCCTGGTGATAGGGCTTGGCGCCCTTGAAGCCGGGCAGCAACGAGTGGTGGATATTGATGGCCTTGCCGTCGAGCTTGCGGCACAGCTCGGGCGAGAGCACCTGCATGTAGCGGGCAAGAATCACCAACTCGGCACCGGACTCCTCGATCACCTGCCAGACCTGACGCTCCTGGCCTGGCTTGTCGTTCGGGTCCAGCGGGAAATGGTAGTAGGGAATCTGGTGCCAGTCGGCCAGCGGCTTGAGGTCCGGGTGGTTGGAGACCACGGCGGCCACGTCCATGGACAATTGGCCGATGCGCTGGCGGTAGAGCAGGTCGTTGAGGCAGTGATCGGCCTTGGAGACCATGATCACCACTTTTGGCCGATAGTTCGGCGCGGTCAGTTCGAACAGCATGCCGAAGGACTCGCCGCGCAGGGCGAGGCCGGCGCGGAAGGCCAGTTCGTCGAAACCGTCGGGCTGGCGAAACTCCACGCGAATGAAGAAACGCCCCGAGAGGCGGTCATCGAACGAGTGGTGCTCGGTGACGTAGCAGCCCTGCTCGAACAGATAGCGGGTCACCGCATCCACCGTGCCGAGCACGCTGGGGCAGTCGGCGGTCAAAATCCATGTATCGGGGGCGCGGCTCATGGTGCAGTAACTCCTGAGGCAAAATGTGTGGCGAGGGGGCTTGCCCCCGTTCGGTTGCGAAGCAACCGTAAAACCGGTAATCGCGCAGTATCAGAAAAACCGCGTTTTCAGGACTTGGGGTTGCTGCGCAACCCAACGGGGGCAAGCCCCTCGCCACATTGGATCCAGGTGCTGCCTCAAGCCTGGACGCTGAGACCGTACTCGGCCGCCGCATCCTGCAACCACAGCCACCAGTAATCCGAGAAGCTGCGACGGATCACCAGCTCCCAGGTGTCTTCGGCGGTATGGCGAATCATCAGTTGCGACTTGGCAAACACCGTCCCGACGGCTTTACCCACCGGGAAACTGTTCGGGTGCACGTCATAGCTGGTGGACTTCATCAGCACCTGGCGCACGTTCGGTCCGCTCAGTTCCAGCAGTTGCTGGCCGCCGCTGACATTGACGATGGCGATATGCAGGTCGCCCAGGGCTTCGCGCAGCGCCTTCTCGGCGGCGAACTCTTCGCCGCTCGGGACGATCAGCAGCCACTCGTCAGGGCCGAGCCATTGCAGGCTGGTGTCGCCCTTGGCAACCACGGTCAGCGCTACGGGCAGCTCAAGGCCGAGGGCCTTGTGCACGCCAGCGGCGAAGGCCGCGTCATGGCCATCGCCACGAATGGTCAGGTGACCGAGCAATTTCTTTTCACGCACGGTCACACCGGCGTTCTTGCGGCCTTTACCCACCAGGCTGGCGAGGTCGGCATGGTGCAACGACGACTCGGCCTTGGCCCCGGAAGTCGGGCGTTGTTGGTAAACGTTGGCTGTGGTCATGTGAAACACCTGTGTTGAATGCTGTCTTTGCGGTTGTCCGTGGACCCTGTGGTGACTGTGCTGCCGTCATCGCCAGCAAGCCGGCTCCTACAAAAGTCCGCGTCCCACCTCAATTCTGTGCCTTACCGAAACCTGTAGGAGCCGGCTTGCTGGCGATCCGTACAACGCGGTGCCCGGATCGCTGGCAAACCCTGTCCCACAAGGAGCACCTCAGATGTTCTGGCGGTCCCCTTTAGGATCGAAGAACACCGAAGAAACGATTTCCGCCTCGATCACGCTGCCATCGGCCAGCGGTGCGAACACCCGCTCGCCCATGCGCTTCAGGCCGCCCTTGACCACCGCCATGGCAAACGAATAGCCAAGGGAGTTGTGGGCATAGCTGGAAGTCACGTGACCGACCATCTTCATCGGGATCGTCTGCTTGGTGTCGAACACCAGCTGCGCACCTTCCGGCAGCCACTTGGTCGGATCGATCGGCTTGAGCCCGACCAGCTGCTTGCGCTCATCACGCACGCAGTCTTCGCGGTTCATGCCGCGCCAGCCGATCCAGGAGAACGGCTTGGTCCGGCCCACACACCAACCCATGTTCAGGTCGTCCGGTGTCATCGAGCCGTCAGTGTCCTGGCCGACGATGATGAAGCCCTTCTCGGCCCGCAGCACGTGCATGGTCTCGGTGCCGTACGGGGTCAGGTTGTACTGCTTGCCCGCCTCGACGATCTTCTCCAGCACACCCATGGCGTAGTCGGCCTGGACGTTGACCTCGTAGGACAGCTCACCGGTAAAGGAGATCCGGAACACCCGCGCCGGCACGCCGCCGACCAGGCCTTCTTTCCAGGTCATGAACGGGAACGCATCCTTGTCCAGGTCGATGTCGGTGACTGCGCTGAGCAGCTTGCGGCTGTTCGGCCCGGACAGGGTCATGGTCGCCCAGTGGTCGGTCACGGAGGTGAAGTACACCTTCATGTTCGGCCATTCGGTCTGGTGGTACAGCTCCAGCCACTGCAGGACGCGAGCCGCGCCGCCGGTGGTGGTGGTCATCAGGAAGTGGTTGTCGGCCAGACAGGCGGTGACGCCGTCGTCGAAGACCATGCCGTCTTCCTTGCACATCAGGCCGTAGCGGGCCTTGCCCACATCGAGCTTGGTCCAGGCGTTGGTGTAGATGCGGTTGAGGAATTCACGGGCGTCCGGGCCCTGGATATCGATCTTGCCCAGGGTCGAGGCGTCGAGCAGGCCGACGCTGTCGCGTACGGCCTTGCACTCACGCTTGACCGCCGCGTGCAGGTCTTCACCGTTGCGCGGGAAGTACCATGGACGTTTCCACTGGCCGACGTCCTCGAACTTGGCACCCTGCTTCACATGCCAGGCCTGCAAGGCGGTGTAGCGCACCGGCTCGAAGATATGCCCGCAGTGACGACCGGCGACCGCGCCGAAAGTCACCGGCGTGTAGTTCGGACGGAACATGGTGGTGCCCATCTGCGGGATGGTCACGTTCAGCGAACGGGCGGCAATGGCCAAACCGTTGACGTTGCCCAGCTTGCCCTGGTCGGTGCCGAAGCCCAATGCGGTATAGCGCTTGACGTGTTCAACCGACTCGAAGCCCTCGCGGGTCGCCAGTTCGATGGCGGCAGCGGTGACGTCGTTCTGCAGGTCGACGAATTGCTTCGGCGCCCGTGCGGTAGCTTTTTCATGGGGCACCTGGAACAGCGCCAGGGTTGGCTCTTCCAGACGCGACAGGGCTTTGGGCAGCACGCCTTCCACAGCCTTGAAGCCGGCTTCGCTGGCTGCGCGAACGCCGCCTTCAAAACCGTCGGCCAGGGCATCGGCCAGACCGTAGACGCCATTGATACCGCCGACGCACACGCGCTTCTGCGGTGCTTCGCCCGGCACAAAACCGAGGATATCTTCGCGCCAGGTCGGCTTGCCGCCCAGGTGCGAGGCCAGGTGGACCACAGGGCTGTAACCCCCGGAGCTGGCAACCAGGTCGCACTCCAGCCATTCGCCAGGGCTGGTGACTTTATGGGCCTTGACGTCGATGGCGGCGATACGCGCCGCAGTCACGTGCTTGCTGCCACGGGCTTCGATCACGGCGCTGCCGGTGAGGATGCGAATCCCCTTGGCCCGCGCTTCTTCCACCAGCGCACCCCGTGGGTTGCTGCGGGCATCGGCGATGGCGACCACTTGCAGGCTGGCATCGAGCCAGTCCAAAGCGACACGGTAGGCGTGATCGTTGTTGGTGCTCAGCACCAGCTTCTTGCCCGGTGCCACACCGTAACGGCGGACGTAGGTCGAAACGGCACCGGCGAGCATGTTGCCCGGCACGTCGTTGTTGCCGTAGACCAGCGGACGCTCATGGGTACCGGTAGCCAGGACCACACGCTTGGCGCGGACCCGGTGGATACGCTGGCGCACCTGGCCGATCGGCGCACGGTCACCGAGGTGATCGGTGAGGCGCTCGTGAATGGTCAGGAAGTTGTGGTCGTGGTAGCCGTTGACGGTGGCGCGCGGCAACAGCAGGACGTCCGGCAGGCCTTTCAATTCGGCGATAACGCTGGCGACCCACTCGGCCGCCGGCTTGCCGTCGAGGCTTTCACGGGAGTCGAGCAGGCTGCCGCCAAACTCTTCCTGCTCATCGGCGAGGATCACCCGGGCACCGCTGCGCGCGGCAGCCAGTGCGGCGGCCAGACCGGCAGGGCCGGCACCGACGATCAGCACGTCGCAGTGCTGGTTCATGTAGTCGTAGGTGTCCGGATCGGTCTCGGTCGGCGAACGACCAAGACCGGCAGCCTTGCGGATGTACTTCTCGTAGGTCATCCAGAACGACTGCGGGTACATGAAGGTCTTGTAGTAGAAGCCCGGTGGCATCAGCTTGCCGCCGACCTTGCCGAGAATCCCCATCATGTCGTTGTTGACGCTCGGCCAGCCGTTGGTGCTGGTGGCGACCAGGCCCTGATACAGCGCTTGCTGGGTAGCCCGCACGTTGGGGATCTGGGTCGCTTCGGTGGCGCCGAGTTGCAGGACCGCGTTCGGCTCTTCGGCACCGGCGGCAAAGATGCCCCGGGGACGGGAATACTTGAAGCTGCGACCGACGATATCGACACCGTTGGCCAGCAACGCGGCGGCCAGGGTGTCGCCTTCAAAGCCTTTGTAGACCTGGCCGTTGAAGGTGAAGCTCAAGACTTTGTTGCGGTCGATCCGACCACCGTTGGACAGGCGATTGACCTGGCTCATACCTTCTCTCCCACAGCCGCGCCGGGCACTTTCGAACTGTCTGCTTTAGCGGTGAATTGCGGCTTCTCGCCAATCTTGTAGCTTTCGAGAATCTCGTAGGTGACGGTGTCGCGGGTCACGTTGAAATACTGGCGGCAACCGGCAACGTGGTCCCACAGCTCGTGGTGCAGGCCGCGGGGGTTGTCACGGAAAAACATGTAGTCGCCCCACTGCTCGTCGGTGCAGGTGCCCGGGTCCAATGGACGCGGGATATGCGCCTGGCCGGAAGCGTGGAATTCCTCTTCGGAGCGCAGCTCGCCGCAATGAGGACAGAAGATATGCAACATAGGGATTTCTCCTGTTAGTGGGCGACCGCAGCAGCACCGTGTTCGTCGATCAACGCACCGTTGTGGAAACGGTCGATGGAGAAAGGAGCGGCCAACGGGTGCATTTCACCCTTGGCCAGGCTCGCGGCAAACACGTTGCCCGAGCCAGGTGTGGCCTTGAAGCCGC
>Ga0302153_10000244_pt1 | contig 30314 bp, 21 predicted proteins | sample I_Bog_N2_2_FD_192429 | JGI IMG/M metagenome (GOLD analysis project Ga0302153, IMG submission 192429) | Peat permafrost microbial communities from Stordalen Mire near Abisko, Sweden - I_Bog_N2_2 | ecosystem: Environmental > Terrestrial > Soil > Wetlands > Peat | place: Sweden: Abisko, Stordalen... | reverse complement strand
TGCGCATCCTCAAGTGCGGTTTCCGCACTGGCGACAACGCGCCTATGGCGTACGTCGAGTTGGTTGATCGTGCTACTGCCGGCGAAGCTGTATCTGCCGAGTAAGACGTCAGTCTGAAACAAGAAACCGGGCCTAGTGCCCGGTTTTTTGTTGTCTGCTATCAAGCAAATATCGTTCGATAGCGTATTTCTATGAATGACAATTACTTAATGAATTTGTCCCCCGTCATATTCATGGTCAATACTCCCTCTCAGCCGATTAGCCGGCAGCACCAAGACCGAGAGAGGAAGGACAAGCATGAGCCAGAACAAAACGCTGACCACCGCCAGCGGGGCGCCCGTTGCGGACAACCAGAATTCCCGTTCCGCCGGCCCCCGTGGCCCGCTGCTGCTCGACGACTTTCACCTGATCGAGAAGCTCGCTCACTTCAACCGTGAAAACATCCCCGAGCGCCGTGTACACGCCAAAGGCTCGGGTGCCTACGGCACCTTCACCGTTTCCAGGGACATTACCCAGTACACCAGCGCCAAGCTGTTCGAATCCGTGGGCAAGCAGACCCCGACCTTCCTGCGCTTCTCCACCGTCGGTGGCGAGCGTGGTTCGGCTGATACCGAGCGCGATCCACGGGGCTTCGCCCTGAAGTTCTACACCGAGGAAGGCAACTGGGACATCGTCGGCAACAACACGCCGGTGTTCTTCATCCGCGATCCGCTGAAATTCCCCGACTTTATCCACACCCAGAAACGCCTGCCGCAAAGCAACCTGAAAAGCGCGCAGATGATGTGGGACTTCTGGTCGCACTCGCCCGAGGCGTTGCACCAGGTCACCATCCTGTTCTCGGACCGCGGGATCCCGGACGGCTACCGTCACATGCACGGCTTCGGCAGCCACACCTACAGCCTGATCAACGCCAAGGGCGAGCGTCACTGGGTGAAATGGCACTACAAGACCAAGCAGGGCATCAAGAACCTGGCGCCGGCCGAGGCGGCACGCCTGGCGGGTAGCGATCCTGACTATGCCCAGCGCGATCTGTTCGGCGCCATCGAGCGCGGCGACTTCCCGAAATGGAGTGTGTGCATCCAGATCATGACCGAGGCCCAGGCCGAGGGGCATTACGAGAACCCCTTCGACGTGACCAAGACCTGGTCGCAGAAAGAGTTCCCGCTGATCGAAGTCGGTGAACTGGAGCTCAATCGCAACCCGCTGAACTACTTCGCTGAAGTCGAGCAGGCGGCATTCGGTCCGAGCAACATGGTGCCGGGTGTTGGCCTGTCGCCGGACCGCATGCTGCAAGGTCGCGTCTTCGCCTACGCTGATGCCCACCGCTACCGTGTCGGCACCAATCACCAGCAACTGCCGGTGAATGCCCCGCGCAGCCCGGTCAACAGCTACCAGCGTGACGGCTCCATGGCCTTTGGCAGCAACGGTGGCGCTGCGCCAAACTACGAGCCCAACAGCTACGTCGAAGCGCCCAAACAGGCTCCTCGCTACGCTGAGCCGGCGTTGGCCCTCAGTGGTGCGGCGGATCGCTACGATCACCGCGAAGATACCGACTACTACAGCCACGCGGGTGCGTTGTTCCGCCTGATGAGCGCCGAGCAGAAAGCGCTGCTGATCAGCAATATCGCCGGTGCGATGTCCGGTGTGTCCAGCGATGTGGTCGAGCGTCAGTTGCAACACTTCTTCAAGGCCGATCCGGCTTACGGGACCGGTATCGCCAACGCTCTGGGCGTAGTGCTGAACTAAGTCTAAACGAGAAGCAGAACCGCCCTCACTTAGGGCGGTTTTTGCGTTTTTTCGGCTACTTTTCTCTGAATATCTTCACTTTGTTTGCGTTTTTCCAGTGACCTTACGGTCAGCTTGGTTCAAAATACAGACTTTCAAGCAGGGAGATGTAGGGCTATGCAAGGTAACCAGGTCGTAGTCGATTACCTCAACACGTTGCTGACTGGTGAACTGGCGGCTCGTGATCAATATTTCATCCATTCGCGGATGTATGAGGACTGGGGCTTCAGCAAGCTCTACGAGCGCATCAATCACGAAATGGAAGAAGAGGCACAACACGCCGATGCGCTGATGCGCCGGATCCTGATGCTGGAAGGTACGCCGCGCATGCGCCCGGACGACCTGGACATCGGGACCACGGTGCCTGACATGTTCGCCGCCGACCTGCGCCTGGAGTACAAGGTGCGTGCCGCGCTGTGCAAGGGCATCGAGCTCTGTGAAGTGCACAAGGATTATGTGACCCGCGAGATCCTGCGCCAGCAGTTGGCCGATACCGAGGAGGATCACACCTACTGGCTGGAGAAGCAGTTGGGCCTGATCAAGTCCATCGGGTTGGAGAATTATCTGCAATCGCAGTTTTGAGAATGGCCGCTGCTGCGCAGCGGATCGCCAGCAAGCCGGCTCCTACAGTTTTGCGTTCACCGCAGAGGTGTCGCCATACCTGATCCTTGTAGGAGCCGGCTTGCTGGCGATAACGATTTCAGCCCCAATGAAAAAGCCCCTGTCATCACCCAATGACAGGGGCTTTTTCATTCCATAGGGTTACGCCCGATCGCGCAGCAACAGCGGCTTCAGGTAATGCCCGGTATGGGACTGCGACATCTCCGCAACCTGCTCCGGCGTGCCAACGGCAATGATCTGCCCGCCCTTGGAACCACCTTCAGGCCCAAGATCCACCAACCAGTCGGCGGTCTTGATCACGTCCAGGTTGTGCTCGATCACCACCACGGTATTACCGTGGTCGCGCAGGCGGTGCAACACGTCCAGCAACTGCTGGATATCCGCGAAGTGCAGGCCGGTGGTCGGCTCGTCGAGGATATACAGGGTCTTGCCGGTATCGCGCTTGGACAGCTCGCGGGACAGCTTGACCCGCTGCGCCTCACCACCGGACAGGGTGGTCGCCGATTGCCCCAGCTTGATATACGACAGGCCCACATCCATCAGCGTCTGCAGCTTGCGCGCCAGGGCCGGCACCGCGTCGAAGAACTCCCGCGCCTCCTCGATGGTCATCTCCAGCACCTCGTGGATGCTCTTGCCCTTGTACTTGATCTCGAGGGTCTCGCGGTTGTAGCGCTTGCTCTTGCACACGTCGCACGGCACGTAGATGTCCGGCAGGAAGTGCATCTCCACCTTGATCAGGCCATCGCCCTGGCAGGCTTCGCAGCGCCCGCCCTTGACGTTGAACGAGAAGCGCCCCGGCCCGTAACCCCGTGAACGGGACTCCGGTACGCCGGCGAACAGCTCGCGGATCGGCGTGAACAAGCCGGTGTAGGTGGCCGGGTTCGAACGCGGGGTACGACCGATGGGGCTCTGGTCGATATCCACCACCTTGTCCAGGTGCTGCAGGCCGTTGATGCTGTCGTGGGCCGCAGCCTCCAGCGTCGTCGCGCCATTCAGTGCGGTGGCGCTGAGGGGGAACAGGGTGTTGTTGATCAGCGTCGACTTGCCGGAACCGGACACGCCGGTCACGCAGGTCAGCAGGCCCAGCGGGATCTCCAGGTCGACGTTGCGCAAGTTGTTGCCACGCGCGCCCTTGAGGGTCAGCACCTGCTTCTTGTTGCGCGGCGTGCGCTTGACCGGCACTTCGATCTTCACGCGGCCGGACAAATACTTGCCGGTCAACGAATCAGGGTGGGCCATGACCTCGGCCGGTGTGCCTTCGGCGACGATATGTCCGCCATGCACACCGGCACCCGGGCCGATGTCGACCACATAATCCGCCAGGCGGATCGCGTCTTCATCGTGCTCGACCACGATCACCGTGTTGCCGATGTCGCGCAGGTGCTTCAGGGTGCCGAGCAGACGGTCGTTGTCCCGCTGGTGCAAGCCGATGGACGGTTCATCGAGGATGTACAACACCCCGACGAGACCGGCGCCAATCTGGCTGGCCAGACGAATCCGCTGCGCTTCGCCGCCGGACAGGGTGTCGGCGCTGCGATCCAGGGACAGATAATCCAGGCCGACATTGACCAGGAACTGCAGGCGCTCACGGATTTCCTTGAGAATCTTGTCGGCGATCTCTCCGCGACGACCTGTCAGCTTCAGCACGCCGAAGTATTCGCAGGCATCGCCGATCGGCAGGTTGGTCACTGCCGGCAGGGTCTTCTCGCCCACCCATACGTGCCGCGCCTCGCGACGCAGGCGGGTACCACGACAATCCGGGCATGGCTGGGTGCTGAGGAACTTGGCCAGCTCTTCACGCACGGTGGCCGATTCGGTTTCGCGGTAGCGACGCTCCAGGTTCGGCACGATGCCTTCGAACGGGTGGGAGCGCTTGACGATATCGCCGCGATCGTTGAGGTACTTGAAGTCGACGTTCTGGCTGCCGCTGCCTTGCAGGAGAAGCTTCTGCTGGTCCGCCGGCAACGTGTTGAACGGTACTTCCAGGCTGAAGCCGTAATGAGAGGCCAGCGACCCGAGCATCTGGAAGTAATAGACGTTGCGCCGGTCCCAGCCGCGTATCGCGCCTTCGGCCAGGGTCAGTTCGCCATTGACCAGACGCTTGATGTCGAAGAACTGCTTCACCCCCAGGCCGTCACAGGTCGGACAGGCGCCAGCGGGGTTGTTGAAGGAGAACAGCTTGGGTTCCAGCTCGCTGATGGCATGGCCGCAGATCGGGCAGGCGAAGCGCGCGGAGAAGATCATCTCTTCGCCGGGTTCGTCGTCCATCGGCGCCACCAGGGCGATGCCGTCCGCCAGCTTCAGCGCGGTCTCGAAGGACTCGGCCAGACGCTGTTGCAGATCGCCACGGACCTTGAAGCGGTCGACCACCACATCGATGGAATGCTTCTTCTGCTTGTCGAGCTTGGGCACTTCGTCCAGCTCGCAGAGCCGGCCGTTGACCCGCGCGCGGACAAAACCTTGCGCCCGCAGCTCTTCAAACACCGACAGGTGCTCGCCCTTGCGCTCACGGATCACCGGCGCCAGCAGCATCAGCTTGGAGCCTTCGGGCTGGGCCAGCACCAGGTCGACCATCTGGCTGACGGTCTGGGCTTCCAGCGGGATATCGTGGTCCGGGCAGCGCGGGGTGCCGACGCGGGCATACAGCAGACGCAGGTAGTCGTAGATCTCGGTGATGGTACCGACTGTCGAGCGCGGGTTGTGCGACGTCGACTTCTGCTCGATGGAGATCGCCGGCGACAGGCCTTCGATGGTGTCGACGTCGGGTTTTTCCATCATCGAGAGGAATTGCCGGGCATAGGCCGACAGCGATTCCACGTAACGGCGTTGCCCTTCGGCGTATAAGGTGTCGAAGGCCAGGGACGACTTGCCGGACCCGGACAAGCCGGTGATCACGATCAGCTTGTCCCGGGGCAGGGTCAGGTCGATGTTCTTCAGGTTGTGGGTTCGAGCCCCACGAATCAGGATCTTGTCCAAGATGGCCTCGCACGGCGGGCGGTAAACGCAAGAGTATAAGGCTAAATACTGGATGGATGCACACTATCGGACGACAGTATTTCAGTCTTGCATGACAGCTCGCGACAAAGCGTCGCCATGTATCCCCTCTATCGATGGGACTGGTAGAATCGCCGCCGGTTCACACGAGGTTTTTCCATGCACGATCCCCACAGCGAACGCATGAGTGGCAGCGAGACCCGCGCGGCAAGCGGTCTGGCCCTGGTGTTCGCTTTCCGTATGCTTGGCATGTTCATGGTGTTGCCGGTTCTGGCTACTTACGGGATGGATCTCGCGGGGGCGACACCGGCCCTGATCGGCCTGGCCATCGGCGCCTATGGCCTGACCCAGGCGGTATTCCAGATTCCCTTCGGGATCATTTCCGACCGCATCGGCCGACGCCCGGTGATCTACCTGGGGCTGGTGGTCTTCGCCCTGGGCAGCTTGCTGGCGGCCAACGCCGATTCGATCTGGGGCGTGATCGCCGGCCGGGTCCTGCAAGGCGCCGGGGCGATTTCCGCGGCGGTCATGGCACTGCTCTCGGACCTGACCCGCGAACAGCACCGGACCAAGGCCATGGCGATGATCGGCATGACCATCGGTCTGTCGTTTGCCGTGGCGATGGTGGTAGGTCCCTTGCTGACCCGGGCCTTCGGTCTGTCGGGATTGTTCCTGGCCACCGGCGGCATGGCGCTGCTGGGGATCCTGATCATCGCCTTCATGGTCCCGCACTCCACCGGTCCGTTGCAGCACCGTGAGTCCGGCGTGGCCCGTAAGGCGCTGTTGCCGACCCTCAAGCATCCCGACCTGCTGCGCCTGGACCTGGGCATCTTCGTCCTGCACGCGATGCTGATGTCCAGCTTCGTTGCCTTGCCCCTGGCCCTGGTGGAAAAAGCCGGGTTGCCCAAGGAGCAGCACTGGTGGGTGTACCTGACCGCGCTGCTGATTTCCTTTTTCGCCATGATCCCGTTCATCATCTATGGCGAGAAAAAACGCAAAATGAAACGAGTTTTACTCGGCGCCGTGACGACCTTGATGCTCACTGAGCTATTCTTCTGGGAGTTCGGCGACAGTTTGCGGGCCCTGGTGATTGGTACCGTGGTGTTCTTCACCGCGTTCAATCTGCTGGAAGCTTCCTTGCCGTCGTTGATCAGCAAGGTTTCACCGGCGGGCGGCAAGGGCACGGCGATGGGGGTGTATTCCACCAGCCAGTTCCTCGGTTCCGCGCTCGGCGGGATCATGGGCGGCTGGATGTTCCAGCATGGCGGTTTGTCGGCGGTTTTCCTTGGATGCGCCGGTCTGGCTGCACTCTGGCTGGCCTTTGCTGTTACCATGCGCGAACCTCCCTACGTGACCAGCCTGCGCGTGCCGTTATCGCCTGAAGCGATCCGCGAAGCCGGTCTGGTCGAGCGTCTCAAGGCGATCGTAGGGGTAACCGATGCAGTCGTGGTGGCCGAAGAGGCTGCCATTTACATCAAATTGGACACCGAATTGTTGGATCGCACGACCCTTGAGCGCCTGGTCAATGACCCGGCGCCCCAAGCGTGCGAAGCCTAGGAGAACGTTATGGCCCGTGGGGTTAACAAAGTCATATTGGTCGGCACGTGCGGCCAGGATCCTGAGGTTCGCTTCCTGCCTAACGGCAACGCCGTGACCAACCTGAGTCTGGCGACCAGCGAACAATGGACCGACAAGCAAACGGGTCAGAAGGTCGAGAAGACCGAGTGGCACCGTGTGTCGATGTTCGGCAAGGTCGCCGAGATTGCCGGCGAGTACCTGCGTAAAGGTTCGCAGGTCTACATCGAAGGCAAGCTGCAGACCCGCGAGTGGGAAAAAGACGGTATCAAGCGTTACACCACTGAAATCATCGTCGACATGCAGGGCACCATGCAGCTGCTGGGCGGCCGTCCACAACAGGGCGACCAACAAGGCGGCGGCTACGACCAGTCCGCGCCACGCCAGCAGGCTCCACGTCCGCAGCAGGCTTCGCGCCCACAGCAGTCGGCCCCGCAGCAATCGCGCCCGGCTCCACAGCAGGCCGCACCGCAGCCGGCTCCGGATTTCGACAGCTTTGATGACGATATTCCGTTCTGAGGAACCGTAGAGACTTCTTTGTAAAGTTTCTTCAGGAAGCCCCCGCATTGCGGGGGCTTTCTTGTTAGCAAGACCCGTCGGTGCTGGGGGATTGATTAAATGGTTGGCTAAGGCGCCCGACGGGCTAATGCCATTCAGCTAAGGCCGAGTACCGTCCCTGCGTGAACCGGGTTGCCGACAATGGCGTCCGCAAGGTCGCAACCGGAACAGAAACACGATTCTCAGAAAGGCAAAAGCCCGGTTGTTAACCGGGCTTTGCAGGTCCCTCTAGGGGGATAAAACTCAAGTGCCTCAAGGGCTACGTGAAAAATTTTATGGCTGGTTGACGCTCATGTCAATTTTCTTTGAGCAATGCCCCAGCGTTTACAGCTTTTATTACGGCTTTCTGAATGAGAGTCACCACCTCCCGGGATAGCACTTGCTCCAGGTGCCCACGCATAGCCCTGGGCTTGAAGAGGCGTTGTTTGCTGACCTGTTCAATGAGGTCGGCTTTTGCCCACCTGGTTTGTTGCTTAAAGTAAGGCAGCTCGTCTATCAGCTCGCTCCCCAGCTCGACATGCAAACCACGGCTGAGCTTCCCCATGTCCTTTGTTGTCGACAGCGGCACGACTATGCAGGCATTAGGGTCAATCCGCGCATTTAGCACGACAACCAAACGGTTCTTGATCATTTCTGGCTTCAAGCGATAGTCGTAGCTCTTGAAAACCATGTCACCGTCTTCATCGTACTGGTAGTCCCCATAGTTGCACTCCAGAATCTGCCCTATCTTGGGTTCAAATCTAATAGCCATCAACAGTCCTTAACATGGGGCACCGCCAGGTCGACATGATGCTCCAGCTCCACGCTGTCTGAGCGAAGCTGGATCTCCAACTGGGTGCCGTTCGGCGTTGCGCAACCTGTGATGCTCGGGGCGATACATTTCTGGTACGTAGCCAAAACTTTGATGCCCAGTCTCAGGGTGCAGAATGAAGTCGTCTTGATGAAGGTCTTCTGTATAGACCGAGGATGCGATTGGGGAGTGGGGTTTTGACACCTGGCGCTCCCTGGCGGTGGCTTTATTGTGCCAAGGCTCTGGGCAGCCCTTGTGGAGGTGTCCACTAGGTATGCGACACGTGGCGAAAGCGCTAGTCAAAAGCCCGTGGCTATTAATGTCACGGGCTTTTTTATTGCCTGTTATTACCCGCTTACACCGACGCCCCGTGCAACATCCCCTGAGTCAAATCATCGATGACCGCCTTGCCCATCTCGCCAAGGTAATGCGATGCCCAGGCATAGCGTTCGCCATCGCTTTCCAGAGCGGCATCGAGGGAGAGTGCTTTGGCGCAATAGAGCAGAAGAGACGCGTGCTCCATGGCTTCCAGAATGGGAACGCCGGGGTTTACGCGAAATAGTTCACGACCTTGGGAGCCGCACTGGGAGAAGGTGATGACGCCTAGTGTTTTGTTTGGTGGGGGATTGGTCATTGGGCACCTCCGGCGTGGGCCTGGGTGCTGGTTGTTTGAAGGTAAGTCTTTGCTTGAGTGAAACCGTCCATGCGCTAACTCCTATACCCGGGGAAATAGCTGCCACGTTCGTTTCCAAGCGAGTGGGTGGCAGCTGTACGCAGGTTGGAAAACCGGGGGTATAGGTCCCGGCAGGACCGAAGCCCTCCCACGCACAGCCACCATTGCACGACATTGCAGACAAAAAACAGCGCCTGCCATCGTGGTTGGGGCGCTGGTGCGCCTATACCCTAAATTCGGGTTTCCAAGCCCGGCCGCTGAATTGGCAGCGACAGGGAAAAGGTAGCGCGCACGATGAGTCACTGCAATGTGACTGGCGGGGGGTATTTAAGTCGAAAAGTTTCAACTGGCATAGAGGGTTGTCCAGCGATCTTCTACTCACTCACTTCCCGCGAAGCCTTCCCCAGGGTTTCCCACAGCTCGCGCATAGTCGGGTTCTGATTAGCCAACGAACAATAGGCACGAATCTCCAGTCCCGTGCTCCATTCATTGCCCCCGGCTTTTACCAGCTGTCCGCTATCCACGGCCGGAGCGGCCGCGCTCTGCGGTAGCCAGGCCACGCCATACCCTTCGATGGCCATCTGCATCAGCAACATGGTCATGTCGGCCTCGTAGCAACGGGTCAGTTCGCAGGGCGTGGACGCGTTCTTGAGGATCAGGTCGGCCACGCGTCCGAGAAAGGTCGTGGCGGTGTACGCCAGGTAGGGAACCGATTTACCAGCCTTTCCGGGCAGTCGATACAGCGGTTTGCCGCCACGGTCCGGTGCACAGAACGGCAGAAAGGCGTCCCGGCCCAGAGGCAGGCTGGCGAACTTGTCGGCGTCGATCAGGATCGGCGCCTGGGGGTGGTGGTAAACGATCATCAGGTCGCAATTGCCTTCCGCCAGGGCAATCACCGCGTCGTGGATATTCGCCGCGACCACCCGCACGTTGAACGGCTCATGGTGCTTTTGAAATTGCGCCAGCCATTTGGGCAGGAAGGTGATCGACAGGCTGTGGCCCGCCGTGATCTGAATCGAACGCCCAGGCATCTTTTCGTCCTGGCGCAGAGTCGAGCGCAATTCCAGCAGTGCCGCCAGCGCCTCGCGGCCTTGTTCGCAGAACAGTTGGCCGGCTTGAGTCAGTTGCACCGGATAGGTGCCGCGGTCGACCAGCTGCGCTCCGACCCAATCTTCCAGTGAGCGAATACGCCGGGACAGCGCCGATTGGGTGACGCAACGAACCTCGGCGGCCCGGGAGAAATTCTTGTGTTGCTCGATCGCCAGGAGATCGTCCAGCCACTTGATTTGCATGCTGCCCACCTCGGTCGCGGTGATCACGAGTCTACGTCAGCGCCTGTCGGGCTTCGCCGGATTTTTCATAACTATTCCAAAAGCGCATCGGGTGATGGCGATTACTCATCATCTGTTGGGCGGGCTGACCCTAGAATCGAGCCATGGACACGGTCCCCCTGTAGGCGCTGGCTTGCCAGCGATGAGGCCCGCAAGTCTTGCATCGATCAGGCGGACGCCATCGCCAGCAAGCCGGCTCCTACAAGGGACCGAGGTGTTTGTGAGTTATGTGTTTGGGCGCGGCGCCGCAGAGCGGCCGGGCCGACGATTCTTTTCCTGCCAAGCAAAAAAACCGACAACAGACTTGAGGGAAACACCATGAGCAAAAACAGATTGCCCCGTCATATCGCCATCGGCATTGCCGCCGGTGTCCTGGTCGGCTGGCTGTGCCATCACTTCGCGGCGGACGCCAAGTCGGCCAAGGACATCGCCGCCTACTTCTCGATGGTCACCGATATCTTCCTGCGAATGATCAAGATGATTATCGCGCCCCTGGTGTTCGCCACCCTGGTGGGCGGTATCGCCAGCCTCGGCAGTTCGCGTTCGGTGGGTCGTATCGGCACCCGCGCCATGGCCTGGTTTATCAGCGCGTCGCTGATCTCCCTGCTGATCGGCATGCTGCTGGTCAATCTGTTCCAGCCAGGGGCCGGGATGAACCTGCATGTCGACCAGAGCGCGGTTGCGGCCCAGGTGGTGAACACCGGCGACTTCAGCCTCAAGGTCTTTGTCAGCCATGTGTTCCCGCGCAGCATTGCCGAGGCCATGGCCAGCAACGAGATTCTGCAGATCGTGGTGTTCTCGCTGTTTTTCGGTTTCGCGTTGGCGGGGCTGAAGCAGGCCGGTTTCACCCGGATCACCAGCCTGGTAGATGAACTGGCCAAGGTGATGTTCAAGATCACCGACTACGTCATGGCCTTCGCGCCCATCGGCGTGTTCGCCGCCATTGCCAGTGCGATCACCACCGAAGGCCTTGGCCTGCTGCTGGACTACGGCAAGCTGATCGCCGAGTTCTACCTGGGTATCGCCATTCTCTGGGCGGTGCTGTTCGGCGCCGGTTACCTGTTTCTCGGACGTTCGGTATTCACCCTCGGCAAGCTGATCAAGGAACCGATCCTGTTGGCGTTTTCCACCGCCAGCAGCGAGTCCGCCTACCCGAAAACCATGGAGGCCCTGGAGAAGTTCGGCGCACCGAAACGCGTATCCAGCTTCGTCCTGCCCCTGGGTTACTCGTTCAACCTCGACGGCTCGATGATGTATCAATCCTTTGCCATCCTGTTTATCGCCCAGGCCTACAACATCGAGCTGAGTTTCACCCAGCAGTTGCTGATTCTGCTGACGCTGATGGTCACCAGCAAAGGCATGGCCGGTGTCGCCCGGGCTTCGGTCGTGGTGGTGGCAGCAACCCTGCCGATGTTCAATCTGCCTGAAGCTGGCCTGTTGCTGATCATCGGTATCGACCAGTTCCTCGACATGGCGCGCACCGCGACCAATGTGGTGGGCAACAGCATCGCGACCGCGGTGGTTGCCCGTGCCGAACAGGAATATGAGTCCGAGGAGCAGCAGGACGAGTTGCCCGTCGCCCATTCCGTCGTGTTGGCGCGTACTCCCGCGACCACGGTTTGAGAACCCCGGCCATGAACCCCCAAGGCAAAAAATCCGAAACGCCGCCAGTCGCCCGCAAGCTGGGTATCGTCGGTGGCCTCGGCTCACTGGCCGGCGGCGATCTGTTCTTCAAACTGGTCAAGTCCAGGGCGGTGCTGGCGGACCAGGGGCGCTATCACTTCCTCTTCGAACAACATCCGTTCAAGGATGTGCTGCTGCCCCTGGACCGCGAGGCGAGCATGACCGCGCGCAAGTTCTATGTGTTCCAGGTCTGCCAGTCCTTCGAGGCGGGCGGGATCGACGCGGTGGTGCTGCCGTGTTTCGCCAGCCAGACGTTCCGTGAGGAGATCCAGCAGGAGCTGGGGATTCCCGTCCTCGACCTGATGGCGGCCCTGGTCGAACACATTCGCCGGATCGCCGAGCCGGGCACGCGACTGGGTGTTCTGGCCTCGGACTATGTGCGCTACTCCGGATTGTTCGAGTGCTACCTGGGCGGGGATTTCCAACTGGTCTATCCACCCGAACCGGACCAACGCGCCCTGATGGACGCCATGTACGGTCTCAACGGAATCAAGGACGGCTATCTGCAAGGTGTACCGCTGGAAGGCGTGTACCAAGCCTGCTTGTCGCTACAGGAACAGGGCGCGAACCTGATCGTGCCGGGGCTGACCGAGCTTTCGCTGGTCTGCGCCGATTTGCAGCGGCGCGGCCTGAGTGTGCTCGATATCAACGAGATCTATGCCGCCGCCGTAACCACCGCCGACGATGAGCCAACGCACACCCCCTTCAAGCTGGGAATCGTCGGCGGCGTCGGCCCGGCGGCCACCGTGGACTTCATGGCCAAGGTGGTCCGCCACACCCCGGCGGGCCGCGACCAGGACCATATCAAGATGGTGGTGGAGCAGAACCCGCAGATCCCGGATCGCACGGCCAATTTGCTGTTCGATGAAGCCGACCCGACCCTGGCGCTCTACGCCACCTGCAAGCGTCTGGAAAGTGCTGGCGCGCAGGCTATCGCGATTCCGTGCAACACCGCCCATGCCTTCGTCGAACGACTCCAGCCTTACCTGCGGGTGCCGATCGTCAATATGCTCAGCGAAACCGTCGAGGCAATTGCCCGGCAACACGGCAGCGGCAAGCACATCGGCCTGCTCGCCACCTCGGGCACGGTGCAGAGCCAGGTCTACCACCAGGCCGCCCGCCATGCCGGCTTGCCCCTGCTGATTCCCGGCTTCGATTATCAGGAACTGGTGATGAGCGCCATTTATGGCGAGCGTGGCATCAAGGCGGGATTCACCGATGGCCTGTGCAAGGAGCAACTGCTGCTGGCGGTCGAACACCTATGCGAGCTGGGCGCCGAGGTAATCATCCTGGGTTGCACGGAGCTGCCCTTGGTGCTCAGCCATTGCGACGACTTCCAGGTGCGCGGGCACCGCGTGGCGCTGGTGGACCCGACCACCGTTCTGGCGCGGCGCTGTGTCAGCCTGGCGACCCGCACTGGCGTCAGATAAGGCCGCTTGTGTCCTCCCGATACGTCAGAGAAAACCCTCCGGCGGCTCATGCCGGGTGGGTGTCTTTTCTTCGTGATAGTGAGGACTGCCCCTCTCGGAGCTCATCAGGTCATGGTTCGCCAGGATGGTTTCCGTCAAGAGGCTGTCCTCACCTTCCTTGAACCAGCAGGCGAGGGCCGAGTTTCGGTTGCCGTGCATATCGACGATCTTCAGGCGCTCTTGCTCCGCAGGCGCGTGCGGCGAGGCCTCGGGAAAGGTCTTGGGCGGCAGTATCAGTGCGTCTCCGGGCCGGACCCACAGGTCGGCGAGGAATATTTCGTTTGCGAAGGGCCGCCAGCGCGCCACGCTGATCACCAGCGGCAGCCGGCCATAGCGGCAAAAAAACGCGTGAGGGAAGGCGTGGTATTCCAGGTCGGTCGGGTTATAGGTCAGCAGCTCACGCTGGCGTGCCACAGGAAGGTAGGGCGATTGGTGGCCGGCCCATTTGCCATAGGTGTATTGGCCGAGGATCAGTTGCTCATACTTGAAGTGGATGCACTCACCGCTGCGCAACAAGGTCATGCCAAAGGCCTGGGCCGTTTCTTCAGTGGCCCACATCGGTTCGTAACGCACTTCGCGGACGTGAAAGTCGAACGACTTGATCGTGTAGGAACCGCAGGTGGTGGGGATTTCCTTGGGCTCCCAAGTGATGCCCTTATAGTGAACCCCCCGTTCAAGTTCGGGATTTTCCGGTGTCAACTCGATCAGCCGACCCTCTTTATCGGCCTTGAGACGCGCCAGGCCATGGTCGTTGTACAGATAAGGGTGCGTGGTGGTGTCGAGATCGACCTCATCGCCATCGCCGATAAACGGCACGCTGTTGAAGACTTGCATGGTGGTTGCACCGCCAGGATCAGGGTGAGACAGCCAAGGCGGCGAGGGCCGCCGCCTGTTCAATGCTGGCCGACCGGCAGGGTCGGCCAGGGTTATCCTTTACTTCGTCGTACCGTCAGCTGAACGGTACGGCACATGCTGCTCGCGGAACCAGTGCAAGTCAGGGGTCGTGCCCCAGTGGCGTACCGATGCGCGCTCGCCGATCCGGGTCAGGTTCATATGATTGCCATGGTAGTGCACCAGCAGCAGGTGGAAGACCGGATCTTCGCGCCGGTCCCAGATCACATCGTCCTGCTGCCGCCCCGCGTCCATGGGTTTGAGGCGGCAATCACCCTGGTCAAACTTGCCTTGCAGGCAAGTTCCGGTCTGGTAGTTGATCAACAGGGTGGCATTCTTGATTTCAGGATAGGGTTTTTCCAGTTCGGGCATGTACCAGAGCTGACCGGGTGTTTGCCGGTCTCGGTGTCGCCGACTTTCTGGCATTCCTTGCTGGCTTCGGACCAGTCCAGCCGGTTCAAACCCCGCACCAGCAGCTGTGAACCACCGATATCCCGTGCGGCCTTGTCCGAGCTGCCTACACCGTCCTTCCTCCCGTTGCTCATTGCCTTCTGCCATCATCCTGGTGTGATCAATTGGGCTCAATTGATGGGGGCCAGTATCGGAAGCGCGGCTTCGTCGAGACAGTCCAGAGTAGTGTCAGTGTGGTATCAGTTCGGTATCAGATGTGGAGTACACTTGGACGGCTGCCCAGGTACCGCCGAGACGATTGACATGGACTCCAAACAGAGCGCGTTTGCTGCTTTGCCCAAGCGGGCCCTCGCGGTTTCCGATGGGCGCGTGCTGCTGGATGCCGGTTTGTTGAAAGGGCTGCGCAAACAGCGTGGCCTGAGCCAGGAAACCCTGGCCGAGGCCTGCCTGAACCGCCACCTGTGTGTGTCCATTGCCTCCATCAAGCGCGCCGAGACGGGCAAGCCGGTGCTTTATCGGACGGCCCGCCACCTGGCGACGGCTTTTCAGGTCGATGTCGAGGCATTGCTGGGACATTCGGTCACCAGCGCCCTGGTGGACATCGAGCAGTCGATTGCCGAGTTGCACGAGACGGCATTGGCCACGCAGACGTTGCGGCAGATCGATGACGATGTGATCCGCTATGTGCTGGAACTGAGCTTTGAAACCGATGTGCTGGGGGCTGTCATCAGTCCGGAGCAACAGGCGTCTCTGGTGGCGGAGATCGAGCGACTGGTTCGCCAGTTCGGCGGTGTGCCGGTGGTGCGTCCGGACGATATCGTGATTGCCCGGTTCGGTGCCCCGCAGGCGTATCGCAGCGACAGCGAACGCGCGCTGCTCTGTGCCCTGGCGTTGAGCCGCGAACAGTTCGCCAGGCCCGGCCGCGGGATGTTGCTGCAACTGGTTCGCCAGGGGGCCGAGGCCTCGGCGGTTGGCGAGGTGTTGCGTCAGTTGTGCGACGACAACCGTTTCGACTCGCATGGCAATGCACCGGTCCATGTCGCCCAGGGGTTGGTGGAGCAGCTTCGCGCACGGTTCGAGTTTTCCCTGGCCGATGAGCCGTTTCCCGCTTATCGCCAATGCCTGCGCTTGCGTCACCTTGACGAGAATGCCCCGCGTCAGCTGGTGGGTCGCGCCGTCGAAGTGTTGCAGTTCAAAGGCGTGATCGAGGCCACCCAGGCCTATCAGGACGGGCACGTAGTGTATGTTCGCGGCATGGCGGGTATCGGCAAGACGCGTTTGGTCACCGAGTTCTTCGAGATGGCCCGTCAAGGCGGTTTCGCCTGCCATCGCAGCGATGTGCTGGACTTCGGCATGGACAACGCCTTGTGGCCCTTGGGGCAGTTGGTGCGCAGCCTGCTTGACCTCGACCCGCAGCTCCAGACCGGAGCGACTGAGCTGGAAAGCGCAATGCTGCGCTTGAAGCTGGCGGACGAGCACACCTTGTTTCTACGCGCGCTGACGGGCGTGCTTCAGGTCGGCGAGCCCCTCAAGCATTCCCTCGCGCAGTATGCGGCGATGAGCAATGAGGGGCGGACCCAGGGCTTGTTCACCGCGCTGTTGCAGTTGCTGCTGAGGGGGGCGGTGCAACAGCCCTTGCTGATTTGCATCGAGGATCTGCACTGGGCGGATGTCGTGCTGTGCACCCTGCTGGGCAAACTGCTCGATGCCACCGACGAAGCGCCGATCGTCTGGCTGTTGACTTCGCGTCATGAGGGCGACCCGCTGGAAAGTGCCCTGCGGCCGTATTGCAGCAATCCCATGAGCCTGCTCGATATCGCCCCGATCCGGGCGCGCGAGGCCAGCCTCCTGGCGGATCAGTTCAGCGAGGTCGACCCGACCTATCGGGCCGACTGCGTCCAGCGTGCCCAAGGTAACCCGCTGTACCTGACGCAACTGCTGTCGAGTGGCGAGGGAGTGTTCCCGGACAGCCTGCGTCATCTGATCCAGACGCGTTTCGACAGGTTGCTGCCCGGGCAGCGCCGTGCCCTGCGTTATGCCGCGATTTTCGGCAACCGCTGTGAATTGGCTCTCTGGCGCGAGGCGTTGGGGCAGCCCGATTATCTTCCTGACGCGGATATGCGCCAGGGCCTGCTCCGGGAAGTCGAACCGGGCCGCTACCTGTTCGTCCATGATCTGCTCATGCACTGCCTTTACGATGCCATGCCGGACGCTGTGCGTGAGCGGTTGCACCGTGAGGTGGCGAAGCTGTATCGCGAGCGTGATCGCGGCTTGTATGCCCGGCACCTGTTGCTGGCCAAGGATCCGGCGGCCTTCGATGCGCTGCTGATGGCCATGGACGAGAAACTCCAATCCTGCCAGTACGACAGCGTGCTTGCGCTGGGCCAGCAGGTTGAGGGTTTCGTCGAGCGCGCCGCCGACAGTTTTACCTTGGCATTGTGCTGTGGCCAGGCCCATTCGGGCCTGGGACAAATGGCCCTGGCGCGGGATTGTTTCCAGCGGGCACTAGGGCTGGCCAAGTCCCCGCTGGAGCGGATCGAGGCGGCGCTGGGCCTGGCCCCGGTCCTCAATACGCTCGATTGCCTGGAGGATGAGGAACGCCTGATCGAGACGACACTGCCCATCGCCCGTGCGCTGCAGGCGAACACGGCGTTGGCCCGGCTGTATCAGCTGCGCGGCAATATTTATTTCCCTCGGGGTGACTACGCCGAATGTCGTCGCCTGCATGAAGAGTCGCTGTCCTTTGCGCGCCTCGCCGCGAACCTTGAAGCCGAAGCCAAGGCCCTGGGGGGGATTGGCGACTCCTACTATGCCCAAGGGCGGATGCAGACCGCCTACGAGGTGTTCGACCAGTGTGTGCGCTTGTGTGAGCGACATGGACTGACCCATGTCGAGGCGGGCAATCGCAGCGCCCGTGGCTCGACCTCCTTCTATCTGGGGCGGCCGGAGCTGGCTCTGCGTGACGCCATGGACGCAGTCGTTTGCAGCCGTCAGATCGGCAACCGCCGCGCGGAGGTCTTTTCACGGCTGACCGCCGCCTGGGTACTGGTGGCGGCGGGGCGGGACGAGCAGGCCGATCAGGAGCTGGCGGATGCCTTGGTGTTGGCGCGAGGCATTGGCGCCAGTCGTTTCGAGGCGATTCTGCTGGAAGGCCAGGCCCGTGTCGCCTTGCGCCAGAATGAAGGTGCCAGGGCGCAGCAATTGATCCAGGAATCCGTCGGTCTGGTGGAGCGTTTCGCCTTGCAGCGTTACATCGGTCCTTGGGTCTATGGCAGCCTGGCCTTGATCGTCGACGATGCGCAACTGAGTGGCCAGGCGTTGATACAGGGAGAGTCCCTGCTCACTCAGGACTGTCTGGCGCACAACGTCTTGCGCTTCAGGGTCGCGGCGGCTGAAACCTGCCTGCTCAGTGGCGATTTCGCGCAAGCGAGTCGGCATGCCCAGGGCCTGGCAACTGTCGCCCAAGCGGCGCCTTGCGCCTGGGTCAGCCATCATGTGCGTTTGATCGAGGTGGCCGGGCGATGGTTGCAAATGGGGGATCATTCAAGCGCGCAGGCTTTGAAGGGGCTTCAGCATGAGTCGTTGCGCCTGGGATTTGTGGCGACGATGCCGAAGTTGATACAAGCCTTGGGATGACAAGGTTTCGGCAAGAGGGTTGGGGCGGCAAGCGTTCAGGGGCAGGACGCTGTCTACAGGTTTCACGCGTTCCAGCGCTGGCGATACTCCAGCAAAAAATCGACAAACGCCTTCAACCGCAACGGCACATGCCGACCATGGGGATAGAGCAGGGTGAAGGGCCGCGAGCGGCCGGCGAAGGGCTTGAGCACTTCCACCAGCGAGCCGTCGGCCAGTTCCTTTTCGACAATGAAACGATAGGTCTGGAACAACCCGGCGCCGTTCTTCGCCAGTGTCACTCCGCCCAATACATCATCGGAGCAACAGTAGGCACTCTCGGCCAGCAGCTCCCGCTCCTTGCCTTCGGCATCCTTGAACAACCAGGCAATCCGCCGCCCGCTGCTGGGCAGTTCGAACTGGATGCACTCGTGCTGTGGCAGGTCTTCCAGGGTTTGCGGCGTGCCGGCCCGTTGCAGGTATTCAGGCGTGGCGATTACCACCAGCGCGGCGTCTTCCAGGTGCCGGGCGATCAGGCCCGAGTCGGGCAGCACCCGCACGCGGATCGCCAGGTCGTAGCCTTCTTCGACGAAATCGATATTGCGGTTGCTGATATGCACCTCGACCTTCACCGCCGGATAGCGTTCACGAAAGGCCGGTAGCAACGGCAGGATGCGGTGGTGGGCGTAGGGCGTCGGGATGCTGATGCGCAAGGTGCCGGCCGGTTGCTGTTGCTTGCCCATGACTTCCCGCTGCGCTTCGGTCAGTTGGGTCAGGGCCTGCTTGCATTGTTCGAAGTAGCCGCGGCCGCTCTCGGTCAGGCGCACGCTGCGGGTGGTACGGGTGAACAGGCGCACGCCGAGGCGTTCTTCCATGCGCGAGACCGAGCGGCTCACCGCCGCTGGCGTGACCCCAGCCACCTGGGCGGCGGCGGTGAAGTTACCGGCCTCGGCGGCCAGGCAAAACAGCTCGATGCTGCCGAGCATGAGGTCGTCGAACTGTCGTTGCATGATTGATTACACTGGGGGATCAAATGAGGTACGGGCATCCGTATTTATCAAATGAGTGTGGGGCAATAAAGTGAGTTCCACCAGCGCGTCGCCAAACCTTCTTTCAACCACTGGAGCACAGCATGCCTTTTGTCAGCGTTCGTATTACCCGTGAGGGCGTGACCCGCGAGCAGAAAGCCCAGGTCATTGCCGAAATCACCGAGACCCTGCAACGGGTGCTCGGTAAACCGCCGGAGGTGACCCATATCGTGATCGAAGAAGTGGATACCGATAACTGGGGGCATGCCGGTTTGAGCGTCACGGAGCACCGCAAGTCCAAGGAGTAAGCGCGGTACCTGCAAAATCGGCGTTTCATCGCAAAACTTCGCCGTTCCCCAAACCTGTAGGAGCCGGCTTGCTGGCGATGCGGGCGCTGCGGTGTTTCAGACGCCACAGCGTTATCGTTCATCGTCGGAACGCCGCCCGCAGCAAGCCGGCTCCTACAGGGACCGTATTTCAACGTGAGTCTTGTGCTGTGGTGGCTGGCCTCAGTGACCAGCTACCACCCGCGTCGAACCTTCAGCAGGCTCGGCATACACCGGCCCCAGTCGATCCAGTCGACCGCTCCAGGCCGTCAGTGCCAGGGCTACCAGCACCACCAGCCCGCCAATCCAGGTGGTATGGATCAGCCCCAGGTTGGCGACGATCAAGCCACCGATCCAGGCTCCGCCGGCAATGCCGAGGTTGAAGGCGGCGATATTCAGGCCCGAAGCCACATCCACCGCGTGCGGTGTGTGATGTTCGGCCTGGCGCACCACATAGATCTGCAAACCCGGCACATTGCCGAAGGCCACCGCGCCCCAGGCCAGCACGGTCAGCAGGACCAGCCACGGATTGCCGGCGGTAAAGGTCAGCACGAACAGCACGACCGCCAGCAGCAGGAAGATCAGCTTCAGTGCACCGATAGGGCCACGCTTGTCCGCCAGTTTCCCGCCCCAGATATTACCCACCGCCACCGAGACGCCGTAGACCAGCAGCACCAGGCTGACAGTACCGGGCTGAAAGCCGGAGATGTCCTGAAGGATCGGCGCCAGGAAGGTAAAGGCGATAAAGGTGCCGCCATAACCGGCCGCGGTCATCGCATACACCAGCAACAGACGCGGCTGCTTCAGCACTTGCAGTTGTTGCAGCAGTGACGCCGGTTTGTTGTGCGCGATGTTCTTCGGCACATAGATCAGGCTGCCGATAAAGGCGATCACACCCAGGGCGGACACGGCGAGAAAGGTTTCGCGCCAGCCGAAATGCTGGCCGATAAAGGTCCCCAGGGGTACGCCGGTGACCAGGGCCACGGTCAGGCCGGTGAACATGATGGCGATCGCACTGGCGGCCTTTTCCTTCGGCACCAGGCTGGTGGCGATGGTCGAGCCAATGGAGAAGAACACCCCGTGGGCCAGGCCGGTGACGATACGTGCCAGAATCAGCGACTCGTAGCTCGGCGCTTGCCAGGCCAGCAGGTTGCCGAGGGTGAACAGCACCATCAGCGACAGCAGCAGGAGTTTGCGCGGGACCTTGCCGGTGAGGGCGGTCAGCACCGGGGCGCCGATGGCGACACCCAATGCATAGAGACTGACCAGCAGGCCGGCGGAAGGCAGGTCGACACCCAGGTCGGCGCCGATGGTGGGTAGCAGGCCAACGATGACGAACTCGGTCGTCCCGATGGCAAAGGCGCTGAGGGTCAGCGCCAGCAGGGCAATGGGCATGGCTGCAACTCCGGTAGGTTTAATCAGGAGCGCAGTGTCGGGGTTTCACTTGTGCGGAAAAAGACAGGTAAGAGCACAACATATTTGATCTGTAGGCAAATATACCGTGAGATATTGAACCGTCCAACGACCTATCGGGACGAACAAACGAACTTTGCCGCCCCATTGGCACTCAGTCTCTTACAGAGATGGCTGATGAGGTGTCCGGTTTTGTCCCGATTCAATACGACGCTACTGCTAACCCTGTTCCTTTTGTGCGCCAGTGGCGGTGCAAGGGCCGTGACAATGCTGCCGCTGCCCGCCAGCGCACCCGCCGCCACACCGGCGAAACCCGATGTGCTGGTGCAGGGCGGATTGCTCGGCACCCTCAGTTCTAGCATCGACGACGCGCAGAACCAGCTCGACCTCAATGGTCACCTGCTCGACGCCTGGCGCCTGCGGGCCGATCGCGCGGCGGACGAGATGGACCAACTGGTCAGCCAGACCCGCGAGCGTTCGCCCTGGGGCGTGGCCGGCGACTTCCTGTTGTTATCGGTCGCCTGGCTCGGCAGTTTCGCGGCCCTGGCCACGGCGGGACGCTTCGCCGCACGACGGATCAACCAGCACCGCTGGTTGCAGCCCCGTGAGCGCAGCCAGTCCGTACTCGGTTACGCCTTGCCTTACCTGTTGCCGGCATTGCTCTCCCTGCCATTCACCCTTTACGTCAGTCACTTCCTGCCGGCCTCGGCGGGACGGGCGCTGGCGTTGTGCCTGACCTACGCCACCAGCAGCGGCATTTTCACCAGCGCGGCCCTGCTTTGCCTGACGGTGCTGTTCAACTTCGGCCACAAGCGCCAGGCCGTGCGGATCATTTGCGCCGACAGTCCGCGGCAGCTGTTTGCGATCGGTTTCCTGGCCGCCTTGAGCGATGCCCTGACCAGCCCGCAGATCGCCCTGCAACTGGGCAGCAATATCACCAGCAGCATCGCCGTGTTCACCGCCTTGTTCGCCTCCATCCTGTTCGGCGTGCTGGTCTTCAGGCTGCGGCGGCCGGTGGCTCACCTGATCCGCAATCGCCCGTTGAGCCAACGCCTGAAACAACCGGCACTGCAGGAGTCGCTGCGGATCTTTTCCGGGCTCTGGTACTGGCCGATCCTGTTGATGGTGCTGGTCTCGACGGTCAATCTGGTCGGTGCCGGCGAAGACAGCCAGAAAGCCTTGCGCTGCGCCTTGCTGACCACCGTGCTGCTGATTGCCACGGTGTTTCTCAGCACCGTGTTCCAACACCTGTTCAAAGCCCGTGGGGTGGCGTCGATCCAGCGCAGCAGCGTGTACAAGGAACGCTTGCTCAGCGTGCTGCATGCCGTGCTGCGTATCGCCCTGGCGGTGGGCTTTATCGAGCTGCTGGGGCGGATCTGGGGTTTTTCGCTGTATGAATTCGCCGAGCAGAACAGCGTGGGCCGGGCCATCAGCGATTCCCTCAGCCGCATCGGCCTGATCCTGCTGGCAACCTGGTTGCTCTGGGTGGTGCTCGACACCGCGATCCAGGAATCCCTCAAGCCGCCGATCAACCGCCGGGCTTCGCGCCAGCCGAGCATGCGGGCGAAAACCATCCTGCCGCTGCTGCGCAATGCACTGAAAGTGATCCTGCTGGTGATCGGCGCGATCACCACCCTGGCCAACCTGGGGATCAATGTCGCGCCATTGCTGGCTGGTGCCGGGGTGGTGGGGCTGGCCATCGGTTTCGGCTCGCAGCAGTTGGTGCAGGATGTGATCACCGGGCTGTTCATCATCATCGAGGACACTCTGTCCATCGGCGATTGGGTGGTGCTCGATTCCGGTCACGCCGGCACGGTGGAAGGCCTGACCATCCGCACCTTGCGCTTGCGTGACGGCAAGGGTTTCGTGCACTCGGTGCCGTTCGGCCAGATCAAGGCGGTGACCAACCAATCGCGGCAATTCGCCTTTGCATTTTTCTCGGTGCAGTTCACCTACGACACCGATGTCGACAAGGCCACCGAGTTGATTCGCGAGGCGGGGCGTTCGATCAGCGAGGACGCGATGCTCAAGTTCAACCTGCAAGGTTCGCTGGAGGTGTTCGGGGTCGATCGCATGGACCTCAACGGCGTGGTGCTGACGGCGCAGTTCCGCACCATCTCGGGCGGCCAGTACAGCGTGAACCGGGCGTTCAACGAGCGGTTGAAGAAACTGGTGGACCAGAGTCCGTGGGTGCATTTCGCGCAGACTTATCCACAGCCGGTGATGCTGGCGCCGAGGGTGCCGACAGTGGAGCAGGAGCCTGCCGCAACGCGGACTGTGTAGGTGGTTTCAGAGACGGGATTGGGTCAGTTTTTTACGGACTTCGGCGGCGGCCGCCTGATCGAGTTCAAGCCAATACAATTGCTGCCCGGCGATCTCCGCCGCCGCCGGGACGCCATCGCGATACACCAGGCGATTCCCCGCCAGGGCCGGCACCTTGCCGCCGGGCAACAAGGTCCCCGCCAGGTTCAACGGATCGGCCCCGCACACCGCGATCAAGCTGCCATCCGCCGGACGCCGACGCACTTCGCGCAACAACGGAATCGCCTCCGGCAAGGCAAACTGCTCACCCGCCAGGCCGCTGATAAAACGCCCTCCGCGAATCTCGCCGCGAGCTTCCAGCCGATGAAAGGTGCGCAGCAATTCCCGCCAGCTCGGCAACCAGTCCGCCTCACGCTCCAGCAAGCGCCAGAACACCACGCCGTACCGCCGCAACAAGGTCATGGCGAGATGTTCCAGGGTTTCGGCCGGCACCTGACCTCCCGCCGGTACGACCACGGCGGAGCGGCGCAGCAGCGCCCAGCGCCCGGCATCGTCCATCCCGCCGACAAAGGCCCCACGCCCACGCCGAGAACTGCGGGCCTGGCGTTTGCTGGCCGGAGTGATCAGCGCCCGCAGGCCGGCAAAACTGTCGGCATTCACCCAACCGGCGCCGACCAACTCCTGCAAGGCGGTTTCCAGCTCGGTGGGCAGCAGGTGCGCCTCATGCAGCAACTCATCGAAAAACAGCGCACCCTGTCGCGTCAATGCGGCATGGACCTTTTGCGTGCGCGGCGACAACTCCTCCACCGCCGTCTGTTCCGCCAGGCTGCTCCACAACGCGACCTGGCCCCGGGGCAGCAACACCACCGGCGTACTGCGCGAGGCCGCGCTGGCGCTTTTGCCGCAGGCACTGAGGCGAGCCCAGGCCAGCTTGCCCGAGCGACACAACTCATCCAGCCAGATCGGCGAATACTCCTTGAGCCGCGCGGCCAGTACGTCACTGTCCCAGGCTCCGGCGGCGACCGGGTAGCCTTCGAACTGGCTGACGATCATCGCCAGGGCCGCGCTGCCCTGACCCTGGCAGGCGGGGGAAAGGTGCTGCCAGTCGAACAGGAAACGCATGAAGTCCTGCACCGCCACCGGCTCGATCTCCCGACGCAAACGCTTGACCGTGTAACGGTGGATGCGCGCCAGCAGGTGACGTTCGCACCACTGCTCCCGAGGCGCCCCCGGGCTGAACTGACCGCGCAGCACATAACCTTCGCTTTCCAGTTTCGCCAGGGCCTGGGCCAGGGTGGCGCTGGAGAGTGCCAGGGGCTCGGCGATCTCGGACAGCGTCAGCGGGGTAAAACCACTGAGGCGGGCGCGAACCACTTCGACGGCGGCTTCGTCGGCTTCCCAGGGTTGATCGAAACCGGGTGGCGCTTGCAAGGGCGGATGCAACGCGGCCTGTGGATAAAGTGCTTGCAGGCAGGTCAGGCGTTCCAGGGCTGTCCACAGCGCCTGGGATTCATCGACTTGCAAGCGCGTGGCACGACCTTGTACCGCGAGCGCCTCAAGCCAGGCTGACCACGAGGGATTGGCCTGGGCTTCGGCCTCGGTGATCGCCGCCAGGCTCATCAACGCCTCATGCATTTCATCCTCGCCGTTGGGCGCGGGCCAGGCTTCCCCGGCCACGGCCTGGATGGCGTCGGCATCCAGCGCGCCGAGGTCGTCGGTGCTGGTGGGGTCGCTCCAGCGACGGTTCAGCACCGCCTGGGTGCGACGCTCTTCCAGCGGCGCATCGTCGAGAAAGGTGTACGGCCGGGCGCTGAGAATTTCCGCCGCGAGAGGTGAGGGCGCCGGCAGGTCGCGGGCGATCAACCGCACGTCGCCAGCTTCCATGCGCCGCAACAAGGCCAGCCAGCCCTCGCAGTCCATGGCTTCGTGCAGGCAGTCGTCGAGGGTCTGCTCCACCAGTGGGTGGTCGGGAATCTCGCGCTCGCCGGCGAGGTTTTCCAGGCAGGCGATCTGGTCCGGGAACACGCAGGCGGTCAGGTCTTCGCTTTTCATCCGCTGGATCTGCGGCGCCACCTTGCGTCCGCCGACAAACCGCGGCAGCGCCAACGCAACCCCGGCATTCCAGCGCCAGCGCACGCCGAACAGCGGAGCGTCGAGTACCGCCTGGATCAGGATGTGCTCGGCCGTGCGGCTGTTGAGGTAACGCCAGACTTCGTCCAGGGCAAAGCTGTGGCTGGTGGACAGCGACAGCACGATGGCGTCTTCGCTGGCGGCGGCCTGCAATTCGAAGTTGAAGGTGCGGCAGAAACGCTTGCGCAGGGCCAGGCCCCAGGCGCGGTTGATCCGGCTGCCGAACGGCGTGTGGATCACCAGTTGGGTACCGCCGGACTCGTCGAAGAAACGCTCCATGATCAGGGTGTCCTGCGAGGGCAGGGCGCCGAGGCTCTGGCGGGCGCGGGCCAGGTACTCGACGATCTGTTCGGCGCTGGCCGGGTCCAGTCCGAGGGGCTGGCGCAGCCAGTCGAGGCTCGGCTGCAAGTCCCCCGGCGTGGCGCCCAGTAATTCATCCAGATGGGCATGCAGGCGCGCCACGGCGAAGGACAGCTCGGCGCTACGCCCCGGTGCTTCACCGAGCCAGAACGGAATGCTCGGCGGCTGGCCGTGGGCATCCTCGACCCGCACCTTGCCGGTTTCGACCCGCAGGATGCGATAGGAACTGTTGCCCAGCTGGAACACATCGCCGGCGATGCTTTCCACCGCGAAGTCCTCATGCACCGTGCCGATATTCAGGGCCTGGGGTTCGAGCAGCACGCTGTAGTCGGCGTTGTCCAGGATGGTCCCGCCGCTGGTGAGGGCGGTCAGTTGGCTACCACGACGGCCGCGCAGGCTCTGGCTCAGGGCATCGCGGTGAATATAGGCGCTGCGCAGGCCCTGGCGACTGTTGAAGCCTTCGGCGAGCATGCGCAGCAACGCCTGATAGTGGGCCTCGTCCAGCTCGGCATAGGGCGCGGCCCGACGGATCAGTTCCAGCAGCGGCTGTTCCTGCCATTCCTGGCAACTGACCTCGGCGACGATCTGCTGGGCCAGCACGTCCAGCGGTGCGCGGGGAATCAGCAAGGTATCCAGTTCGCCCCGGCGCACGCAGTCGAGCAGGGCGGCGCATTCGATCAACTCGTCCCGCGAAGTGGCGAACAGCCGGCCCTTGGGCGTGCCGCCGACCTGGTGGCCGGAGCGTCCGACCCGTTGCAGAAAGGCGGCGATGGAGCGCGGCGAGCCGATCTGGCAGACCAGTTCCACTTCGCCGATATCGATGCCCAGCTCCAGCGAAGCCGTGGCGATCAGCACTTGCAGCTCGCCGCGCTTGAGTCGTTGCTCGGCATCCAGGCGTTGTTCCTTGGCCAGGCTGCCATGGTGGGCGGCCACCGCCTCTTTGCCCAGGCGCTCGCTCAAGTGCCGGGCCAGGCGTTCGGCCAGGCGTCGGGTGTTGACGAAAATCAGCGTGGTGCGGTGCTGCCGGGCGAGCTCGGCCAGGCGTTCGTAGACCAGCTCCCAGACATCGTTGGCCATCACTGCCGTCAGCGGCACCGGTGGCACCTCGATGCCCAGGTCGCGGGGGCGGGCGTGGCCGATATCGATGATTTCGCAGGGGCGCCCGCTGCCCACCAGAAAACGCGACACCGCATCGATGGGCTTTTGCGTGGCCGATAGGCCGATACGCAGCAACGATTCGCCACACAATGCCTGCAAACGCTCCAGGCTCAGGGCCAGGTGGCTGCCGCGCTTGCTGGCGGCGATGGCGTGGATCTCGTCGACGATCACCGTACGAACAGTGCCCAGCATGCGTCGGCCGGAATCGGAGCCGAGCAGCACATAAAGCGATTCCGGCGTGGTCACCAGGATATGCGGCGCGGTCTTGCGCAGGCGTGTGCGTTCGTTTTGCGGGGTGTCGCCGGTGCGCACCGCGGTGGTGATTGAGAGCGGTGGCAGGCCCAGCAGCCCGAGTTGTGCGGTGATGCCGGCCAGTGGGTCCTGCAGGTTGATGCGGATATCGTTGGACAGCGCCTTGAGCGGCGAGACATAGACGATCAGGGTTTCGTCTGGCAGTTTGCCGCCCTGGGCCAGACCCTGCTGAACCAGGTCGTCGATGACCGCGAGAAAGGCTGTCAGGGTCTTGCCGGAGCCGGTAGGCGCGGCGACCAGCGTCGAGCGGCGCTGGCGGATCAACGGCCAGGCACGGGCCTGGGCGCCGGTCACGTCCGGGAAGGTGTTGCGAAACCAGGCGCTGACGGCCGGGTGGAAACCTGCCAGGGCGTCGTGGGCCGATTCGGGAAGATTCATGGGTTTATTTATGCGGTCGTACGGCCCAAGTTGCAAGCCGATGGGCGCTCTCTGGCACTTTATCCGTGACGGTTGCGCGCAAAACCCGCAAAATGCAAGGATTCTGGCTATTGCCAGCGGTCGGCCACAAGCCGGCCGCCAATCACCATCGTTCTGAACAGACCTGGGCCTGCTGACTCTATGCGAATGCGCCTTATGTTACTGGGCGGCGGAAATGCCCTTGGGCAGGCGCTGATTCGCCTGGGTGCGGAGGAAGACATCGGTTTCCTCGCGCCCCGTCCGCCACAAGACGGCTGGGACGCCGCGACCCTCACGCAACTGCTTGACGACACCCGTCCGGATGCGTTGATCAACCTTGCCTTCTACTTCGACTGGTTCCAGGCGGAGACGGTCGGCGAGGCGCGCCTGGCCGACCAGGAACGCGCGGTCGAGCGGCTGGCCGAGCTCTGCCAGCACCACAACATCATCCTGGTGCAGCCTTCCAGCTATCGGGTGTTCGACGGCTCGCGGGCCACTGCCTACAGCGAAAAAGACGAGCCCGTGCCCCTGGGCCTGCGTGGCCAGGCGTTGTGGCGGATCGAGCAGAGCGTGCGTGCTACCTGCCCGCAACATGTGTTGCTGCGTTTCGGCTGGTTGCTCGACGACAGCACCGACGGCACCCTCGGGCGTTTCCTGGCCCGGGCCGAGAAACCCGACGAACTGTTGATGGCCGATGACCGGCGCGGTAACCCGACGCCGGTGGACGACGCGGCGCGGGTAATCATCTCGGTGCTCAAGCAACTCGATTGCGCTGCGCCGCTGTGGGGCACCTACCACTACGCCGGCCATGAGGCGACCACGCCGCTGGCCCTCGGGCAGGCGATTCTCACCGAAGCCCGGCAATTGCACCCGTTGGCCATCGAAGCGCCGACCGCCCAGGCCCACGCCGCGCGTCCGGATGCGGCGGAAGAACCGCAGCACGCGGTGCTGGCCTGCAAGAAAATTCTCCATACCTTCGGCATCAAGCCGCGTGCCTGGCGTGCGGGATTGCCGGCGCTACTCGACAGGTTCTATCGTCATGGCTGATGCCCCCATTCTTATCACCGGTGGCGCCGGCTTCATCGGCTCGAACCTGGCCGAAGCGCTGCTGGCACAAGGTTACTCGTTGCGTATCCTCGATGACCTGTCCTCCGGCAAGCGCAGCAACCTGGCCCTGGACAATCCGCGGGTCGAACTGATTGAAGGCGATGTCGCCGATGCCGCCCTGGTGGCGCAGGTGATGCGCGGTTGTCAGGCCGTGGTGCACCTGGCGGCGGTGGCTTCGGTGCAGGCTTCGGTGGAGGACCCGGTGCGGACCCACCAGAGCAATTTCATCGGCACGCTGAATGTCTGCGAGGCCATGCGCCAGACGGGCGTCAAGCGGGTGTTGTTCGCCTCCAGCGCGGCGGTCTACGGCAATAACGGCGAGGGCGAGTCCATCGTCGAGGACACCGCCAAGTCGCCGCTGACGCCCTATGCCTCGGACAAGCTGGCCAGCGAGCACTATCTGGACTTCTACCGCCGCCAGCATGGCCTGGAACCGGTGATCTTCCGCTTCTTCAACGTCTTCGGGCCGCGCCAGGATCCGTCCTCGCCGTATTCCGGGGTGATCAGTATTTTCTGCGAGCGGGCGTTGAAGGGCTTGCCGATCACCATCTTCGGCGATGGCGAGCAGACCCGGGACTTTATCTACGTCGGCGATCTGGTGCAGATCCTGCAGCAGGCGCTCAAGGCGCCGCAGGTGCAGGACGGCGCGATCAACGTCGGCCTGAACCGGGCGACGACGCTCAAGCAGATGCTGACGGCGCTGGGCGAGGTGGTCGGTGCGCTGCCGCCGGTGACCTACGCGCCGGCGCGTTCTGGGGATATCCGCCATTCGCGGGCGAACAACCAGCGGATGCTCGAGCGTTTCGTCCTGGCCGAGCCGACGCCGATGAGTGTCGGGCTGGCGCGTTTGCTGGGGCGCTGAGGTCGATTTTCCGAAATGAAAAAAGGCGCCTGATCGAGGCGCCTTTTTTCATGGGGTGATGGAACGCTGGTATCGCGCTCTTGTGGCAAGTCCGTTCGCCACAACCTGCGGTTTTGCTTAAAAATTCTAGTTACACCTGCTAACCTTCGAGATCTGACGATATGCTCTATAACTAATTGTTATTTAAGGTGCTTTCAAAAATTTTCTCTTCGAAAACAGGTCATTTCTATCAGTTTTTGTAAAATACTACTGAAATTCTGACGGGAAATTTTACAGAATGGCCCCGCGCTTGAGGCTCTGACCGTTAATCGAGCGATCTTCCTCAAGCTGATCCGCAATGAGCTGGATAACAGCTAATGCCCTGGCGGTTGTGCCGCCAGCAAAGATGCGAGCGAAAGATCAGCGACACAGAGGCGTGCCCAACATCGAATGCCATATCCGAGGGAAGTGGCTGAGCGCTGGCGTCACCCAGTACGCATCACGAGATGTATCTGTTCAGTAACGCACCCTGCTCGTGCTGTGCCTTGAGCGGATGGATTGAGAAATAGGCCGGGCCTCTTAGGTCTC